>DHCMC07803__coassemble_989_pt1 | contig 20012 bp, 17 predicted proteins | sample DHCMC07803__metabat2_low_PE_050 | metagenome-assembled genome bin DHCMC07803
GCCCAGTTCGCAGGCTCTTCTTCGGTGCCTGCGCACGTCGATATGATGGGTCTCATCGGCATGGGCAACAACCCCATGGTCGGCTGCACCGTCGCGTGCGCCGTTGCCGTGAACGCCGCTCTGAACGAGTAGCAACCAGCTCATAGCTGATTGACGGTCTATGACGCCGCCCGGGGCACGTGCTTCGGGCGGCGTTCGTGTTTTGCGGGGAAGAGCGGTTGCCGAGCATCAGGGCAGGGAGGCTGCGTCAGTAAGGCATCTGTCCAAATCTCGGCATCTCGATGATTGCTCAAAAATCGAGATGAGGGCAGATAGCCAGAACCGACTTCAAGTTGGCCGATTCTGTCTATCTGCCTGCATCTCGATATCCTCGGCAAGAATTCGAAGACGTCGAGATGCATGAAAATTGCCAGAATCGTTCCCTGGCAGAGGGATGGCTCTTCAAGAAGGTTTCGCGGGAAGCCTACGCGCCCGCTCTTTGCGACAGTACGCACTCCTCAAGTGAGCGCGACTTGTTCTTCCAGATGATGTCCGCGATCACGCGTGGCTCCTCGGGGCAGCCGTTCTTGATCCAGAGCCAGATGACAGAGGTCACGCCTGCGAGCATCATCTCGCGCCCGTAGGTTTCCGGCACGCCGCCGAAGTCCAGCTTGGTTCCCGCCAGCGCCGCTCCGCGCTCGACGAGGCTACCGATGAGCTGTTTGGCGCGCTCGTATAGGCGCTGATCGGTCCCGTTGGCGGTGAGCGCGGCGATGAGCGGGTAATTCTCCCGAATATAGGAGAGCGCTCCGAGTACGCGACTGTATGGGATGAAGTCGCGGGAGCCGGCACCCATTTCGCCTGCGCTGTCGTCGGGCTTTTCTGCATCTCCTTCAAGAATGTCGGCGAGATTGCGATATACGGCATTGATCTGCCGTTCGAGCAGGTCGTACTTGTCGACGTAATGCGCGTAGAAGGTTCCGCGGTGGATGCCTGCCTCCCGTGTGAGGTCGCTCACGGTGATGCTGCCGAATCCGCGCTCCGCAAGGAGCGAGATGAGCGCTTCGCGGATGCGCTGCTCGGTCTTCGTCTGTCGAATCTGCGCCATGGCCGCTCCTTCACCGCGACTGCTCTATGGTGTCTTTGTGTGTCGCATCCTTAATCGGACAGTCTGTCGCTTTTTGTTCATGGACTTAAAACAACACGTTGTCTAGTTTATATCGCAACCCATGCGGCAGGGCAATGTCTGCGAGGCAGCCGGCTCTGCTCCCGTCGCATGCGGTTCGAAGTGGGTACATGCTGCAGAGTGCTGCGGCAAGAGAGGACGCGCGCCATGGCGTACATAGATGTCGAAGATGAATGCAAGCGCTATCGTGCAGGCGGCACGGTAATCACGGCGAACGACCACGTGAGCTTCCAGATCGAGCGGGGTGAGCTCGCCATCGTGCTCGGCGCCTCGGGTGCGGGCAAGTCGACGGTCCTCAACATTCTGGGCGGCATGGATACCTGCGACGAGGGCCAGGTCGTCATCGACGGGCGGGACATCGCGGGCTACGGCACCCGCGAGCTCACGCGCTATCGCCGCGAGGATGTGGGCTTCGTCTTCCAGTTCTACAACCTCGTTCAGAACCTCACCGCCAAGGAGAACGTCGAGCTGGCGAGCGAGATCGTCGCGGACGCCCTGGATACCGTCGAAGTGCTCCAGATGGTGGGGCTCGGCAAGCGCATGGACAACTTTCCCGCACAGCTCTCGGGCGGCGAGCAGCAGCGCGTGGCCATCGCCCGCGCCGTTGCCAAAAATCCCAAAATCCTCCTGTGCGATGAGCCCACGGGTGCTCTCGACTACCGCACCGGCAAGCAGATCCTGCAGCTCTTGCAAGACATGAGCCGTGTGCACGGTGCCACGACCATCATCGTCACACACAACTCCGCGATCGCGCCCATCGCCGACCGCGTGATCCATATGCACGACGGTCATGTGACCGCGATCGAGCGAAATGCTCGCCCGCAGGCCATCGCTGATATCGAGTGGTAGGTGGGGCTGATGAATCGGAGGGGCGGATCGGCTCCGCATCGCGGAAAGCGCATGCTCTGGCGCGATATCGAGCGCACGGTGGGCAAGTCGCGTGGGCGCTTCGCATCGATCGTGCTGCTCATGGCGCTCGGCGCCTTCGCGCTCGTAGGGCTCAACGTAGCGGGGCCCGACATGCGCATCACGGGGTGGCATTATTTTGACGAGTATAACGCTGCCGACCTTACCATCATCGGCAGCCTGGGCATCGACGAGAGCGACGAGGCAGTGATCGAGGAGGCTTCGGGCATCGCCGACGTGGAGTACGGTTACATGAAGGACGTGACGGTTGAGGGCTCGCATGACGCAATGCGCGTGAGCTCGCTGCCGGAACGCATCTCGCGCTACGAGGTGGTCGAGGGGCGCTTGCCCGAGGCGGCGGACGAGGTGGCGATCTCCGCGACCGTGGCCGACGAGTATCCGGTGGGTTCGACCATCTCCTTTACGGAGGAGCGCGACATCAGCGGCGGCTATGCGCTCGCACGCCACGAGTTCACCGTGGTGGGCGTGGTGAACTCGTCGGAGATCGTCTCAAACCTCAACATGGGCCAGTCGCAGGCGGGTACCGGCGACCTCGCCGGCTTCGCCGTGGTGACCGAGGATGCGTTCGATGTCAACTACCACATGGTGGCGCGCCTGCGCTTCGATGACACCCTGGGGCTCGACCCGTACAGCCAGGAGTACCTGGACAAGGTCGCAGCGCACAAGGAGGAGCTCGAGGAGCTGCTCGAGGGACGCGGTGCGCATCGGTTGGCCGTGGTGCAGGGTGAATTCGACGAGCAGATCGCCGACGGCCAGGCGCAGGTCGACGATGCGCAGGCGCAGCTGGATGATGCTGCGGCCGAGCTCGCGGATGCGTCTGCCCAGCTTGCCGATGCACGCGAGCAGATTGCTGCGTACGAGGGCGAGCTCGGCAATGCGGCGGCGCAGCTTGCAGACGGTCGGGCCGCGCTCGATGCGACCTGGGGTCAGCTTGAGGCGGCAAAGGATCAGCTCGATGCCGGCCGCAGCCAGCTGGCTGCCAGCGAGCTGCAGCTCTCCACGGCAGCGCAGAATCTGGCAAGCGGCAAGCAGGAGCTTGCGACGAGGCAGCAGGAATACGATGCCGGCGTAGCCGAGGCAGACGCGGCGCAGCAGCAGATCGATGCGGCGCGGACGAAGCTCGAGGACGGTAAATCCCAGTACGAGCAGGGGATCGACCAGCTTGAGGCGGCGATTGAACGGGCTTCGGCAGCCGGAGAGGACACGACGGCGCTTGAGGGGCAGCTCACCCAGCTCAAGGCGGCATACGATGCGTTCATGAACGTCGATGCCGATCCTGACGCAGCGGGCAACGACGGCGGCTACCATGCCTGTATCCAGGCACTCGACGCGGCGCAGGCCGAGCTTGACGGCAAGCTCGGCGAGCTTGCCACCGCGGCGGAGCAGCTCGAGGCTGCGCGCCAGGAGCTCGCCCAACAGCAGCAGCGCTACGACGCCGGCTATGCGGCGTACCAGCAGGGCGTCGCTTCATATAACGAGAACCTCGGCGCATACCAGAGCGGCCTTGCCGCCTGGCAAGCGGGTGCGGAAGAGCTCGCCGCGAAGACCGGGGACTACGAGGCTGCTGCAGCCCGGATCGAGGCGGCGAGGACGGAACTCGCCGAAAACCAGGCAGCCTACGAAGATGGCCTTGCCCGGTACAACGAAGAGCTTCCTCAAGCTGAGCAGCAGATAGCCGATGCGGAAGCGGAACTCGCCAATGCGCGCGAGACGCGCGACAGCATCGAGGACCCCGCCTACGCCGTGTACAATCGCCGCGAGATTCCCGGCGCGGAGGGCTATACCGTCTACGCGACCATCTCGGAGATCGTGGACGCCATCGCGCGCATCTTCCCGTACTTCCTCTATTTCGTTGCAGCGCTCGTGACGTTCACCACCATGGCGCGCATGGTCGATGAGGAGCGCATCAACGCGGGAACGCTCAAGGCGCTCGGATACGATGACCGTGATGTCATCAAGAAGTTCTCGTTCTATGGTGCGGTGGCGGGCTTCACGGGCACGATGCTCGGCGTCATCGCGGGCCACACGATCCTGCCGCTCATCGTGTGGGCAGCCTACCAGCATGCCTACACCATGCCGCTCATCGAGCTGCATGTCCATCTAGACGTGACGCTCCTCGCTCTCGCGTTCTGCTTCGTCGCCGCCGTGCTCCCTGCTGTCGCGGTGGCCAAGCGCGAGGTTCGGGAGAAGCCTGCGGCGCTGCTGCTGCCCAAGCCGCCTGCAGCAGGGTCGAAGATCCTGCTCGAGCACGTGCGCCCGGTGTGGCGGCGCCTCTCGTTCACGCAGAAGGTCACGGCACGCAACCTCTTCCGCTACAAGAGCCGCGCGCTCATGACCATCGTGGGCGTGGCGGGCGCCGCGGCGCTCCTGTTCACGGGCTTCTCGGTGCAGCATTCCGTGGGCGGCATCGGCGACCGCCAGTTCGGCGAGCTCATCGACTACGACCTCATCGTGGCAGAAAGCTCGCATGTGTCAGACGAGAGCCAGGCGGCGATCGACGAGGCGCTCGGTTCGAGTGAGGTGTCGAGCTATGCGCCCATCCGGTACGAGACCGTCACGAAGGAAGCGGGCAGCAAGGGCGACACGCAAAACATCACCCTGCTCGTAGCGCAGGACGGAACCGACTTCTCGGACTATATCACCCTGCAGAATCGCGCTTCGGGCGAGGCGCTCGATCTACCGAGCGACGGAGCGGTAATCTCCGAGCGGCTCGCCGACCTCACGGGCGTCAGCGTGGGCGATACCCTTGCCTTCAAGGACGAAGACGGCACCGAGCGCGAAGTGCGTATCTCGGGTATCTGTGAGATGTACGTCATGCATTTCATGTTCATGAGCGAGAGCTGCTACGAGCAGGTGTTCGACCAGGCGTATGAGTCGAACGCATACGTGGCGAAGCTCGCTGACGGAAGCCTTGCCAACACGCAGGACATGGCGGCGCGGTTCATGGAGCTCGACGGCGTGATGGGCGTGGTGCAGAACACCATGTACATCAACCAAGTGAACACCATCGTGCGGTCGCTCAACATGATCATGTGCGTGCTCATCGTGGTGGCGGCGATGCTCGCGGTGGTGATCGTGTACAACCTCGTGACCATCAACGTATCAGAGCGCATCCGCGAACTCTCGACCATCAAGGTGCTCGGCTTTTACGAACGCGAGGTGACGATGTACATCTACCGCGAGACCATCCTGCTCTCGTGCATCGGCGTGCCGGTGGGCTGGGGGATCGGGCGGTTGCTGCAGCTCTACATCATCAGCGCGGTGCCGCCAGAGGAGCTTATGTTCAACCCGGCATGCGGTGCTCTGGCCTTCGTGATGCCGGTGGTCGTGGTCGCAGCTGTGGTGGCAGCGATGTATTTCGTGGTGAACCGAAGGCTGAGGAACGTCGACATGCTGGAGGCGCTCAAGAGTGTGGACTAGGGTGGCGTTCTGGGGTGCAGGGCGCAGCCGTTGTCATGATCGATGGCTGCGCCCTCCGAGTTCTAATCGAGGTTGATGGGGTCAACATCCTTGATGTGTTGAAGGTGTCTTTTCTTGTTACCGCGCCTTGTGCGTCCGCTCCGAGGGAAGTGTTAGGTGCGGCGTCGGGATTCGATCTTCTGATTCAAGCGTGAAGTTCCTGGGATGGCGGCGCTGGATACCCAAATGTCCAGAAAAGTGGGTTTCGATGAGTGTTGAAAAATCGAGATGCGGCTGGATAGCCAGAATCGGCTCCAAATTGGTTCGTTCTGGCTAAATAGCGGCATCTCGACATCTTCGACACGAATCGAGAGACATCGAGATGCATGAAAATAGACAGAATCGCATTCGCCGCGTGGAGGCTGCCGCTTTCTGGCCGGTGCCACTCTCTGACCAGTGCCGCTTTCTGGTCGGGGCCGCTTTCTGGCAGGTGCCGCTTCCGGTGCGGACGACCTGCTTTCCGAACGCTATCTTATGCCTGCTGGTCAAGCATTCCATCGAGCGTGCGCCAGGCGAGCTCGGCGCACTTCACGCGGGCGGGCATATGCGAGATGTCCTTGAGCTGCGCCGCCTCATCCAGGTCCTCGTAATCCTCCTCGGAGAGCTCGTCGCCGCGAATCATCGCGAGGAAGAGCCCGGATAGGCGCTTGGCTTCCTCGACCGTCTCGCCGGTGATGAGGTCTGCCATGATATCGGCCGACGCCTGGCTGATGGCGCAGCCGTGTCCGGTGAAACTCGCCTCCTCGATCACATCGTCCTCGATACGCAGCTGAAGCGTGAGCTCGTCGCCGCAGCTAGGGTTGATGCCATCGTGGCTAAGAGTGGGGGAGTCCATCTCGTACTTGTAGTCCGGATGCGAGTTGTGCTCCATGAACGTCGTGGACGTGTAGATGTTTCCCATGCGGAATGCTCCTTGGTAGCCGTTATCCGTTGAAGGTGCGCCAGACGGTCTCAAGGCCGTCGATGAAGGCGTCCACGTCGTGCTTGTCGTTGTAGAACGCCAGGCTGGCACGGCAGCAGGCGAGGTTCTCGACGCTGAGCCAGGTGAGCAACGGCTGGGCGCAGTGGTGGCCGGCGCGGATGCAGACCCCTTGCATATCGAGGATGCTCGCGACGTCGTGCGGGTGGATTCCATCTACGTTGAAGCTGATGACGCCATGGTGGCGGTCCCAGTAGATCGATCCGATGATCGTAACGTAGGGTAGCTCGACGAGCCTGCTCATGGCGTAGTGGACGAGGGCGGCTTCGCGCGCCTGCACGGCATGGTAACCGACTTGGTTCACCAGATAGTCGAGGGCGGCGCCGGTAGCGTAGATGCCTGCGGCGTCTTGCGTGCCTGCCTCGAATTTCTCCGGTACCGGGGCCCAGACGGCGCCCTGTTCGGTCACGGAGTCGATCATCTCGCCGCCGGTGAGGAAGGGTTCCATCGCATCGAGGAGCTCGAAGCGTCCCCAGAGCACGCCGATGCCCATGGGGCCTAGGGCCTTGTGGGCAGAAAACGCGAGGAAATCCGCTCCAAGCGCGCGCACGTCAACGGGTAGGTGCGGGACCGACTGCGCGGCATCGACCACGAGGTAGCCGCCTTGCTCATGCACCGCGCGGCCGAGCTTCTCGATGGGATTCTCGACCCCGAGGACGTTCGACACATGCGTTGCCGCTACGATCTTGGTGCGCGGCCCGATCTTGGCGGCAATCTCTGCGTCAGTGAGCTCGCCGGTCTTGGTGGGATAGAGGTAGACGAGCTTGGCGCCCGCTGCGCGGCAGGCCTGCTGCCATGGAATCAGGTTGGAGTGGTGCTCCATGATGGTGATGGCGACCTCGTCACCCTCCTCGAGCACGCTAGGTGCAAACGAACGGGCCACGATGTTGAGCGACTCGCTCGTGTTGCGCGTGAAGACCACCTCGCGTGCTTGCGGTTTGCCGGCATCGTCGACGGCGCCGATGAAGCCGGCGATCTGCGCGCGCACGCGCGCGATGGCATCGGTCGCCTCGACGGAGAGGCTGTAGAGCCCTCGCAGCGGGTTGGCGTTCATCGTCTCGTAGAAGCGCTTCTGTGCGTCCAGGACGCAGGCTGGACGCTGGGCGGTGGCGGCACTGTCCAGAAAGGCGATATCCGGATGCTCGGAGAAAAGCGGGAAAGCCGCTTTGTAGGGGTTTGTCTCGATGTCGACGCGCGGCCAGGCGCGCGATGCGGCATCACTTGCGTCCACCACGCCCGGTGCCGGTGCGGTACAGCTCTCGCAAGCTACGGAATCGGTATCGATCATGCGGCATCTCCTTCGAGTTCCTCGGCAAAGCCGTCGATGAGCCGGTCGCCCAAGCGCAGGATGGCGGCTCGGATGCGCTCGTCTGGGGCGGAGAGCACGGCGTCCTCGAGCTTGGCGCGGATGAAGAGAGCCTCGGCATCCTCGGACGATACTCCTCGGCTCTCGAGGTAGAACAGCTGCTCGGGTCGTACGTGCCCGATGGTGGCGCCGTGGTTGCCCGCGACGTCGTCTTCATCGCAGAGGATGGTCGGGACGGTCTTGTTCTCCACACCCTCGTCGGCGATGAGGACGGTTTCGCGCTCGGTACCTTCGCTGCCCTTGCAACCATGCACGAGGTCGATCGTTCCGCGCAGGCATTTCTTGCTCGAGCCGGCGAGCACGCCGTTCGCGATGATGTTCGAGATGGTCCTCTTGCCACGATGGCGAACGACGTAGTTGAAATCGCGCCGCTCGGTACCGGAGGCAAGATAGCGCGTATCGATGTCGATGCGGGCGGTGTCTGAGCGCAGGTCCGCCGCCATGCCGGTTGCGGTGACGCCGCCTCCCAGGACGATGTGGCGCACCTGGACGCGCGCGCCCTCGTCGAGCACGTAGCCCGAGTCATCGAGTGCTACAAAGCCAGCGTCCGCGGTGACGTAGACGGTGACATCGACGTGCGAGCGCGCACCAGCGAAGATGCGCAGCTCCGAGCCGATGACACCGGCGGGCCCTTGGTTGGAAGATGCGTCGTCGGAGCTGCCGGGAGCGGCGTCGAGGGCGATGGTGAGCGAGAGGGAGGAGTCCGGCGCCGCTACGGCGTCGATGCTCGCGGCGACCGTTGTCTCGGCGTCGCCCGCCACCCGGATGGTCGCCTCGCCGGTCGAACCCGCCTCGGTTGCGATCGTCACGGTCTCGCCGGCGGCGAAGTTCAGGTAGGAGCGGGCGTCCATGCCGATGCCCGTCTCGAAGGCTCGCGTGACATCGCCTGCGACCTCTTCGAGCGTAGCGCGCTTCTGGTAGCGGGAGAGTGCGGGCGTGTCGAGGTCGCCAAGGGAGCCGTCTGACGTCTCCCGCCCGCAAGCACCTTCTTGGTCCATCTGGGCGGCACGTACGCAGGCACGGTCATCCGTAGCGTTTGCGCGCTTGGCATCCAGACGCTCTTGTAGCTCGGCTAGAGCACCTTCGAACGTCGATGCGGTATCGAGCAGGGTGTCCGGGGCCTCGATCTCGATATCGCCGCCGCGCGCAAGCGCTGCGGGCAGGGAGATCTCGGTATCGTTCATGCGCAGCCAGCTCCACGTGGGGGCAGGCATGGCGCTGGCGTGCTTGATCTTCAGCTGCTCCATCAGCCGATCGCCCCTTCCATCTCGAGCTTGATCAGGTTGTTCATCTCGACGGCGTATTCGAGCGGTAGCTCCTTGGCCACCGGGTTCGCGAAGCCGTTCACGATCATGGCACGTGCCTCCTCCTCGGGGACGCCGCGGCTCATGAGGTAGAAGATCTTGTCGTCGCCGATGCGGCCGATGGTTGCCTCGTGGCCGATGTCGACGTTCTTGGCGCGCACGTCCATCGCCGGGATGGTGTCCGAGCGGGATTCGTCATCGAGCATGAGCGAAGCGCAGCTCACGCTCACGCGTGCACCCTCGGCCTTGGGCGTCACCACAACGGAGCTGCGGAAGGTCTGGATTCCGCCGCCCTTTGAGATGCCCTTGGTCTCGACTGTGGCGCTTGTGTCGGGGGCGTTGAGCACCACCTTGCAGCCGGTATCGAGGTTCTGCCCCGCGCCGGCGAAGGTGATGCCCGTGAAGCTCGAGCGGCTCTTGCGGCCGTTCAGCACGCTCATGGGGTAGAGGTAGCCCACGTGGCTGCCGAAGCTGCCGCTGATCCACTCGATCTCGCCCTCGTCGTCCACACGGGCGCGCTTGGTGTTGAGGTTGTACATGTTCTTCGACCAGTTCTCGATGGTCGAGTAGCGCAGGTGCGCGCGCTTGCCCACGAAGAGCTCCACGGCGCCCGCGTGCAGGTTGGCCACGTTGTACTTGGGCGCCGAGCAGCCCTCGATGAAGTGCAGGTCGGCGTCGTCCTCGACGATGATGAGCGTGTGCTCGAACTGGCCCGCTCCCTTGGCGTTCAGGCGGAAGTAGCTCTGAAGCGGGAAGTCGAGCTTGACGCCTTTCGGCACGTAGACGAACGAGCCGCCGCTCCATACCGCGCCGTGGAGCGCGGCGAACTTGTGGTCCGTGGGCGGGATGAGCGTCATGAACTTCTCGCGGATGAGCGCCTCCCACGTGGGCTCGTGGAGCGCCTCCTCGATGCCGGAGTAGACGATGCCCATCTTGGCGGCCGTGTCTTGCATGTTGTGGTACACGAGCTCGGAGTCGTACTGTGCTCCCACGCCGGCAAGGTAGCTGCGCTCTGCCTCGGGGATGCCCAGGCGCTCGAACGTGTTCTTGATGTCGTCGGGCACCTCGTCCCACGTGGCCTGCTGGTCGGTGTTGGGCTTCACGTAGGTGACGATGTGGTCCATGTCGAGCCCTTGGATGCTGGGACCCCAGGTCGGGTTGGGCATCTTGCGATAGATCTCGAGCGACTTCAAGCGGAAGTCGAGCATCCATTCGGGCTCGTCCTTGCGCTCGGAGATCTCGCGGACGATGTCGGGCGTGAGGCCGGCATCGAGCCGTTCGAAGCCCTCCTCGCTGTCGGTTATGTCATAGAGGGTGCGGTCGATGTCCGCGACCTCGGTGCGTTGCTTGGCCACGTCAGCCTCCTAGCGAGCGTTCTCGGCCGCGTCGTTCTCGGCGGCGCGCTCGAAGCTCTCGAAGCCGTTCTCGTCGATCCAGTCGATGAGCGAGGCGTCGTCCTCGCGCACCACGCGGCCGTTCACCATCACGTGCACGCGGTCGACGTCGAGGTGCTCGAGGATGCGCGTGTTGTGCGTGATGATGAGCAACGTGCCGTCCGTGCTCTTGCGGTAGAGATCCATGCCGCGCGAGACCACGCCGAGCGCGTCGACGTCGAGACCGGAGTCGGTCTCGTCGAGAATCGCGAGCTTGGGCTGGAGCGAGAGAAGCTGCAGCATCTCGACCTTCTTCTTCTCGCCACCCGAGAAGCCCACGCCCAGTTCGCGGTTGAGGTAAGCGGGGTCCATGTCGAGTTCGGCGCAGAGCTCCTTCATGCGGCGGCGGAACTCCTTGCCGCGCATCTCCAAGCCGGGACGGCCGGCGATGGTGGCGCGCAAAAAGCTCGACAGCGGCACGCCGGGGATTTCGACCGGAGCCTGGAAGGACAGGAAGATGCCGGCGCGCGAGCGCTTGTCGGGCGACAGGTCGCTCATGTCCTGCCCATCGAAGAGGATGGTGCCCGCATCTTGCGTGTAGGCCGGGTCGCCCATGATGAGGTGGCCGAGCGTGGACTTGCCTGCGCCGTTGGGTCCCATGAGGACATGGGTTTCACCTGCGGGTATGTTGAGGTTGACGTCATGTAGGATGGTCTTCTCGTCGACCGAGGCGGTGAGGCCGTCGACGGAGAGCAGAGGCGAGATGGGCATGGTGTGCTCCTTGCGATGCGCTCGGATGTTAATCCTAGGAATTATCTCGGATTAAAGATAAGATGAAAAGTCGTGAAGTCAAGTTTAATTCCGAGTATTCCACTAGGAATTCAACGAGAGCGGATCCATGTCATGCTTCATCTGCGCATGCTCATGCAACCTGATCGATGAGTGCTTCGTCGGTCGGCATGCTCCGCGCCTCGATCGTCTTGTCCACCCGCGCCATCATGAGGCGTTCGCACCGTTAGGGGGTAGCTGATGCTTATATCGTCCAAGGGCCGCTACGCCCTGCGCCTCATGGTTTACATCGCGGCGTTCGGTGGGATGGAGGGCAAGGTCGCCCTGCGAGAGATCGCCGACCGCGAGGACATCTCGCTCAAGTACCTCGAGCAGCTTGTTCGCCCGCTCATGCAGGCAGGTTACCTGCGAAGCGTGCGCGGCAAAGCCGGCGGTTATGCCTTGGCTAAGCCCGCGGATGAGATTCGCGCTGGCGACATCCTGCGCGTCGCCGAGGGGACCACGGCTCCGGTGGCTTGCGAGGGGCTCGACGGCGCTTGCGCCCGTGCCGGCTTGTGCTCCACGGTGAAGTTCTGGACCGGTTTGGACACCGTGATCGAGGAGTACGTCGACGGTGTGACCCTTGCCGACCTTGCTCGCGTGCCCGAGATCGACCTGGGCATCTAGCGCGCGTCGTGACCTGGTTCCAAGGAGCTGCCCAGCCGTTGCGCCAGCCCGCCATCCGTATCTGCCTTGCGCTTGGCTAGGCGCTTGCGACTCCCTCGAGCGCTGTTTCAAGTTGAACTCGAACCTTAATTGAATTGGGCGAACCTCGCTGGTTTGTATTGACCCTGCTTCTAGACCCTTGCCATACTGGACGGGCCCTCGGGCGCTTGCTGCAACCGTATCGTATCCGCACTCGCTCGCAAGAGCCTCGTCAAGGAGGACACTATGAAGACGCGCCATGTTGCCGTGGCAGCCGGGCTCGCCATCTCCATCGTTTTTGGAACCGCGCAGATCTCATCTATCGCATTTGCCGAGCAAGGGGGTTCCGAGGTCTCGCAACAGGCCTCGTCGGACGCCGGCGCATCCGGCGATGTTGCCGAGCAGCTGCCCGCGCCCGCCGATTACGACCGTGCCGACTTCTACGAGGAGGCACCCGCTGCCGTTCCGATGGCTCGGTCCGCCCGGGCAGCGAGCTCATCGCTTTCCCCGGTGGCGGTTTCAAGCGAGATGAAGTACTTCACCAAGTATGAGAGCCATAGCAACTACCGGCAGGGCTTTTCGTATGGCGACGGCTACAACGCGCTCGGCTACTACCAGTTCGACCGGCGCTACTCCCTCATACCGTTCTTGAGGGCGGTCTACGATTACGATCCAACCACGTATTCGATGCTCGAACCCGTGCTTGCGCGCGCAAGCGAGGTGTCGAGCAAGAGCAGCTCCATGTACGATGCGAGCACCAGGACCTTGAGCGAACTCGGCCGTCTTGTCCAAGATGCGTGGTATGCGGCCTACGACGCCAACCCCGCTGAGTTCAGCGCGCTTCAGGATTCCTATGCTTACAACAGCTACTATGCGGTGACCGAGCGCTGGCTCGCTTCCCAGGGCATCGACCTTACCGGGCGCGCTGACTGCGTGAAGGGCATGGTTTGGGGTCTTACCAACATGTGGGGTACTGGCGGTGTGCGCCCCGTGCTCTCCGGCGCGAACCTCAGCAACGATATGACGGATCGCGAGTTCGTCACGGCGCTTGCGACCCAGATGACCGACCATATCGCCGACTACAGCAAGCAGACGCAGTATTACAAGGGCTGGACCGATCGCTATCGCAAGGAGCTCAACGACTGCTTGTCCTATATCTCTGCGGATGAAGCGGACGAGGGGAGTGGCTCGGGGGGTACGGGCGCTGCCGGCTCCGCTGATCCCGGTGCCGCAGGGGGATCCGGCGCCCCCGGTTCCAGCGATTCCAGCAGCGATGCCGACGGCCCCGTTGACGGTCCGGCGGGGGGTGGCTCGAGCAGCCCTGACTCATCGCCTACCGACGATGGGGCGGGTTCGCCTAGCGTCGACGATGGCGTCGACGGCGCTGATGGCGCTGGTGACGATCATGCCGGCGATGACGGTTCCGGATCGAGCGATGGGTCTGCAGCTGCCGGAGATTCCGGTAGCGACGGCTCGGTGGGAAGTTCCGGGCAGGATTCCCCGCAGCCTTCGCCGCAGCCGCTCCCGACGATTGATACGGGCTCTAGTGGCGATGGGGCCTCCACGCCTTCCTCGGAGAGCCGGGAGGACGCCGATTCTGACGGTGGGCTTCCCAAGGGCGAGCCTGCCGACGGGGGTGCAGGCAGTGGGGGCGATTCCTCCGGCGGCGATGCTTCCGATGGGAGCGGGCAAGCTGGAGCCACGGTGACCCAGGCGCAGGACGAAGGTGCCGCCGGGGAAGACGACGGCTCCGCCAAGGGATCCGGATCCGCGAGCCAGCAGGCGTCCGCCGTTGCCGAAGGGCAGGATGCCGAGCGCATGCCGCAGACCTCCGACCTCATCATCATGGCCGGCCTCGCTACGGCGAGCACGGCTACCTTGGGTGCCACGGCCATCATGGCTGGCCGCCGCGGACTCAAACGCTCTGGTCGCGACGACTAGGTTACCTCCTCGCTCGTAAACGCCTTGCCGTCGCATGCCGTGTTCCTTGGAGCATGACGTGACGGCAGGGCCGTCGATCATCGGCACGCCTCCCGCCCACTCTGCCGTCTGCTCCGCCTCGCATCCCGCAGCGTGCCATCTAGCAGCTTGCCTCGCGAATTTTGGTGACGTCATAGGCGTAGACCCACCACATGAGCCGCTCTTCCGTTCCCTGGGCGGGGTCGGGCGCGCGCCGTTCGAGGTAGAGATCGGTTTCGTGCCGGCCGAAGCGCACCCGGTAGCGTGCGGACTGCCGCCCCCGGCTCATGATGCCAAACCCGCTCGACTCGATGACTTCGTCCACAGAGAAGCTGCGTCCGTCCTTCCACATGATGCAGACGGGCTCGATTGCGCCGTCCCGTCCAAAACGGGCATAGACGTCAACGTATTCGCGGTGAACCCGTCGCCTCTCGCCATATGTCGTCGATACATACTCCATAGCCCCATTATCGAACAAAAGTTCGCTATTGCCTATCGAACATGACATGGATTCGCTGTGCGCATGGCGGCACGTGTCCGCATGATGGGTTACCATGAATCAGAACATCTGTTCGGTAGGAGGGAAGTATGGAGAGGGCAGGCGCGCGGCGCACCTACATCTGCATAGACCTCAAGAGCTTCTATGCGAGCGTTGAATGCAGCGACCGCGGCCTCGATCCGTTCGCAACCGACCTCGTGGTTGCCGATCCAGAGCGTAGCACCAATACCATATGCCTTGCTATCACGCCGTCGCTCAAGGCCAAGGGGGTGCGCAACCGCTGCCGTCTGCGCGACATCCCGGAGGACATGGCCTACATCACCGCTGTACCGCGCATGCGCCGCTACATGGAGGTCTCGGCCGAGATATACCGTACGTACCTCGAGTTCGTCTCTGCAGAGGATACGTGGCCCTATTCAATCGACGAATGCTTTATCGATGCGACTCCCTACCTTGTTCTCTATGGCATGGACGCGCGCTCCTTCGCCCGCCAGCTTATAGCCCGGGTGCGCGAGCGCACGGGCATCGCCGCTACGGCGGGGATCGGTCCCAACATGTTTTTATGCAAGGTCGCGCTCGATGTGATGGCCAAGCACGCAGACGATGGTATCGGGGAGCTGGACGACGAGTCGTTCCGGCGCGAGGTATGGTTCCATCGCCCGCTCACGGACATCTGGGGTATAGGTCACGGCATCGCAGGGCGGCTTGCCAAGCGGGGCATCTACGACCTTGCGGGGATATGTGCCGAGTGTCCGGAGATCCTGCGTGGCGAGTTCGGCAAGAACGCCGAGGTCCTTATCGACCATGCCTGGGGGCTCGAGTCGGCGACCATCGCTGATTGTCGCAACTACGTACCGCATGCGCACTCGCTCACCAACGGGCAGGTCCTCATGCGCGACTACACCTTCGAAGAGGCACGTACCATCGCGCGCGAGATGATCTTCGGGAGCTGCATGGACCTGGCGGAGAAGTATCTCGCCTGCGACACGGTGGGCCTGTGGGTGGGGTACTCTGGGTCCATCCTGCGCGGCTGGGACGGGGTGGGCGAGCCTCCCGCGCTGCACGGCGGCGGCCAGCGCCGCCTGGGGTGCATCACGGCCTCCGAGTCCAAGATCGCCGCCGCGCTTATGGCGCTCTTCGACGAGACGATCTCGCGGCGCGCGCCCATCCGGCGCGTGAACATCTCGCTCATGGGCGTGGTGCCGCGGCATCTGGCCGCGCCGACCCTCTTCGACGACCGGGAGGCGCTCGAGCGCGAGGAGCGCCTGGCGCAAGCCTCCGTTGCGGTGCGCAAGCGCTTCGGCGCGAACGCGCTGCTGCGCGGCACGAGCCTCATGCCCGAGGCGAACGCGCGCGAGCGCAACCGGCAGATCGGGGGCCACCGTGCGTGAGGAAGAGATCTACGCCGCGCTCAAGGCGGCCTTCCCCGGCATGGACGGCGTGGAGCCGGGCGACTTGCCCGCAGACGCGGACCCCGCGACGCGCACCGCGCTCGACGCCGTCCCCGGTATCGAGGCGTGGGGCGACCTGTCCCCGGCGGAGCGCGAGCGCCGGGAGCGCATCCTTCAGGATATCCGCCGCCGCATCGTCGAGGACGGGGTGCGCCGTGCGGCGCCCGACGCGGACCGCGGCCGCCTCTTCATGCCCTTCGCCGCGCTCACCGGCTACGACGGCATGATCGCGGACGTGGAGGACGAGGTGGGCAAGGGCTAGACCGGCCGGTTCCCGCGCGGGGGCGTCGCGCGGGGCGCCGAGCGGAGCTCGGCTGGCGGGCCCGGCGAATCTCTCAGGATTCTCTCAGGTTCCTTAGGCATTATGACCATGCGCCCCAAAGAGGCGCCTAGATCGCACGGTACCGTGCGACGCGGAACTCGAGAGAAGGAGGACCCCATGAAGAAGCTCGAGCAGGCCCACAACATGTTCGCCCTCATCCCCCTGTGCGCGATCGCACTCACGATTGTGCTGCTCCTGAGCGGCTGCAACGTGTCCGACGCGGGCGCGGCCATCTCGACGGCGGAGCAGCAGCGCGACGACGCGGACGATCGCGGCGAGGCCGGAGCGGCGGCCACCGGTGCCGACAGCGCCTACGACGACGCCGACAGCGCCTATGAGGCGGGCGACAGCGTCTACGACGACGCCGACGACGCCTGGGATGACGGCGACAGCGCCTACGATACCGATGACGGCAACAGCGGCTACGCCGATGCGAACAGCGGCTACGACGGCAACAGCGGCTACGACGACGGCAACAGCGGCTACACCGCGGCGCCCGCCGCCTCGACCCCGGCGCCCGCCCCGACGCCCGCGCCCACCCCGGCCCCGACCTACAGCGGTGGTGACAGCGGCTACGACGCCGACAGCGGCTACGACGCCGACAGCGGCTACGACGACTAACGCGATCGACCGGAATTGTAAGGACGCGGTAAGGCTTTGCGGATAGGCACGCCGCTTACCGGATGCGGGGCGCATCGCTCACGGGCGGGCGCCCCGCCCTCGTAGAATCGGTGTGTTACAGCATATGCGCTCCCGCAGCCGGATCGCACGACGGATAGGAGCCGCCATGCGCGTCTTGGTCGTTGAAGACGAAGCCAACATCGTCGATTACCTTAAGGCGAGCCTCGAGGACGAGGGATTCGCCGTGGATGTCGCCTACGACGGCGACACCGGCCTCGAGATGGCCCTCACCGAGGCCTACGACGTCATCACCCTCGACATCATGCTCCCGGGCATGAACGGCTACAACGTATGCGGCGAGCTGCGCGCGGCGGGCATCGCGACCCCGGTGCTCATGCTCACCGCGAAGGATGGCGAGTACGACGAGGCCGATGCCCTCGACATCGGGGCCGATGACTTCCTGCGCAAGCCGTTCTCGCTCGTGGTGCTCGTGGCGCGCCTGCGCGCCCTGCTCAGGCGCGGCGCAAGCAAGGGCTCGGCCCGCCTGCAGGTGGCGGACCTCACGCTCGACCCGGCCTCCAAGGCGGTCGAGCGGGCCGGGCGGCGCATCGAGCTCACTCCGCGGGAGTTCACGCTGCTCGAGTACCTCATGTACAACGCGGGCCAGGTGCTCACCAAAACGCAGATTCTGGACCACGTGTGGTCGCCCGGCTACCTTGGTGGCGAGAACGTGGTCGAGGTCTACGTGGGCTACCTGCGCAAGAAGATCGACCAGCCCTTCGACGGCAAGCTCATCGCCACGGTGCGCGGCGTGGGCTACCGCTTGGGCGCGGCGAGCTGAGCGAGCGCGACGCCTGGGTGCCATGTGCCCCGGGAGCTGTTTCGCGCGTCGCCGGTTGGGAGAAGGAGATGAAGATATTCCAGAGCATCAGGGGCAAGGTCATGGCCATCAGCGTGGCCGTGAGCGCTGCCGCCATGGTGGCCATCACGCTCGCGGTGACGCTGGCGACCGGCTGGGCGATCGGCGCCACGATTGAGAACAGCCTGGACCAGCGCCTGGACGAGATAGAAGAGCAGCTCGTCGCCGGCGAGATGCCGCAAGAGCTGCGGGGCACGGGCGCGGACCTCGTGCAGATCATCGATGATACGGGCGCGGTGGTGGCGTCGAGCGATTGGGCGACCGATGTCGGCCCCATCTCCGAGGGCGGCCTCGCGGCGGGGGAGGAGCGGCGCGAGGAGCGCGACCGCGTCCCGCTTCAGATCGAGGTTCAAGACGAGGCGGACGACTCCGAGGAGCCGGCGCCCGAGCCCGCGCCCGCGACCGGCGCGCCCGCGAGCCCTGCGGCGCCAGCGGCTTCCTCGGGCTATGACGATGCGCCCTCCTACGCGCCCGCGCCGAGCGCCCCTGTCAGCGGCGACTCGGGCTACGACGGCGGATCGGGCTATGACGGCGGCTCGGGCTACGACGGCTCGATCCGCTCGCGCTTCGCCGCGACAGCCCGGGTCTTCGCCCGAAGCGGCCTTCTGGACGCCGACCTCGCCGACCTGCCTGTCACGGTCGAAGGCGTGAACCTCGACGCCTCGAGCGTCATGGGGACCGAGGGCCCGTTCGTCGTGGTGGAGCGCGGTGTGCAGACGCCCGACGGCGTGGTGACCATCGCCGCCATGACATCGCTCGCCTTCGCGCGCGAGGCCATGGCCACGGTCGCGCTCATCTTGGCGGCCGTGATGCTCGTCGCCCTCATCGCCGTGGCCGGCCTCTCGTGGCTCATGGTGGCGCGCACGCTGGCCCCGGTGGAGCGCATGCGCCTCGAGGCCGAGGGCATCTCCATCAGCGACCTGGGCCGCCGCCTGCCCGTTCCCGAGCAGGATCGCGACCTGGGCGGGCTTGCCGCCACGTTCAACGACATGCTCTCCCGGCTCGAGGCCGCCGTGGCCGAGCAGCGGCGCTTCGTCTCCGATGCGTCGCACGAGCTCAAGAGCCCGGTCGCCGCCATCCGCGTCATGCTCGAGACCATGCGCGACCACCCCGACGCCGTGGACGCCGACACGCTCTCGCGCGATCTGCTCTCCGAGAACGACCGGCTCGGCGGCATCGTGGGCAACCTGCTTTTGCTCGCCCGCCAGGACGAGGGCGTCTCCCGCCTTGACAAGCAGCAGCTCGACCTGTGCGACCTGCTCTTCGAGGAGGCGACCGCCCTCAAGGCGCGCACCTCGTGCGAGGTCGATGTGGCGGGCGTGGAGCCGGTCGTGTGCACGGCCGATCACGAGGCCATCTCGCATGCGGTGCGCAACGTCCTCGACAACGCGGCACGCTACGCGAAGGGCAAGGTCGCGCTCGCGTGCCGCTTGGCCGAGGATGCGGACAAGGAGTACGTGGAGATCGTCGTGAGCGACGACGGCCCGGGCATTGCGCCCAAGGACCGCGAGCGCGTGTTCGGCCGCTTCGTGCGCTTGGAGGAGGGCCGTTCGCGCAAGACCGGCAGCACCGGGCTTGGCCTCTCGGTGGTGCGCACCATCGCGCGGCAGCACGGCGGGGACGCGTTCTTCACCGAACCAGAGCTCGGCGGCGCCACCGTCGTCATCCGCATCGAAGCGTAGCGGGCGGGCGACTATCGTTTCGCCGGGGCGGTCATTTCGAGCCGGGGCGATTGTTCTCGCCCCACGCGCAAAGCCGATCGAGCACGTCCATGAGGGATGCGCCCCGCTCGGTCAAGGAATACTCGACGCGCGGCGGGATCTGGGGGAACTCCCGGCGGCTGACAAGGCCGTCCGCCTCGAGCTCCTTGAGGCTGCGGGAAAGCGTGCGGTCCGATACGCCGCCCAGATAACGGCGCATTTCGTTGAAGCGGACGGGCTCGTACTCCATGAGGCAGTAGAGAATCGACATCTTATGCTCGCCCCGGATAAGCGAGAGCGTGTAGCTGTAGCCCGTATCCTCAAAGGAGGCTCCCTCGATCCCTTGCACCATATAATCCCTCTTCGCGGCCCTGCGGGGAGGGTCGCTCGATCTGAACGCAGATGAGCTGGGGCGCCTTGGGGTTGTACGAAGACGGACCTTGGGGAACCGGGCCGCCTCGCTCGGCTAGCGCTCCGCCTCCGCAGCGAGCTCGA
>DHCMC07803__coassemble_994_pt1 | contig 19797 bp, 12 predicted proteins | sample DHCMC07803__metabat2_low_PE_050 | metagenome-assembled genome bin DHCMC07803
GGGTGCGGCAACCGGCTCCAGCTTGGGCTCGGGAGCCGCGGCAGGCTCGGGCTCGGCCGCCGGCGCGGGCACGACGAACGAGCAGTCGGGGTGGAGCCCATGATAGAGGTCGAGGTAGGCGTGAGCAGAGCGCGTCCAACTGAAATCGGCCTCCATGGCCTGCTTGACGACCTGGTCCCAAGCGGCGCGGTCGTCCCAGAACAGGCGAGCCCCGCGGAAGACGGCATCGCCCATCTCGTCGCCATTGAAGTTAGCGAACGAGAAGCCGGTGCCTTCTCCGGTAAAGTAGTTGTAGGGCTTGACGGTATCCCGCAGGCCACCGGTCTCGCGAACCACGGGGAGGGTTCCGTAGCGCATGGCGATGATCTGGGAAAGCCCGCACGGCTCGAACAGCGACGGCATCAGGAACATGTCGGCTCCTGCGTACATGCGATGCGAGAGGGCCGAGTCGAACGTGATGCGGGCTGCCATGGTGCCAGGATACTTGTTCGAGAAGTAGCGCATGGGCTCTTCGTAATCTCCGGTGCCGAGCACTGCCACCTGCACGCCTCCGGAAAGGATGCGATCGAGCGCATAGGTCACCAGGTCCATGCCTTTCTGGCGCGTGAGACGCGTGACCATGACCATGAGCGGGCGGTCATCGCGGACCTCGAGGCCGAGCTCCTCCTGAAGGGCGCGTTTGCAGGCGGCCTTGCCAGCCATGTCACCGACCTTGTAGTTCTGGGCGATGGCGGGATCGGTCTCGGGGTTCCAATCGTCGACATCGATGCCGTTCAAGATGCCCGAGAGCACGTTGGAGCGCTCGCGCAGGATACCGTCGAGGCCCTCGCCGTACTCCGGTGTCTGGATCTCCCAAGCGTAGCTGGGGCTTACCGTGGTGATGGCGTCCGAGTACTTGAGCGCACCCTGCATGTAGTTGATGGAGCGGCTGTCGCAGCGCAGCTGCCCTGCGGCGGCGGGAATGTGCGCAAGGCCCAGGATGTCGTTCAGGATCGTATCGGAATACTGGCCCTGGAAGGCGATGTTGTGGATGGTGAAGACCGTCTTCACGCGCTCATAGAGCGGCAGGCCCTGGTAGAACTCACGTAGGAACACGGGTGCGAGGGCGGTGTGCCAGTCGTTGCAGTGCAGCACGTCGCACTCGAATCCCTCGGGAAGGTGCTGGAGGCTCTCCGTTACCGCCTTCGAGAAGAACGCGAAACGCTCGCCATCGTCGAAGAAACCGTATGGGTAATCGCGCATGAAGTAGTGCTCGTTGTCCACGAACAGATACGTAACGCCGTTGATATCCAAGCGTTCCAAGCCGCAATATTCATTGCGCCAGCCAAGGCTCACGTAGAAGTCGCAGAAATGCTCCATGCGCTCGGTGAAGCGCTGCGGGATGGAGCCGTACTTCGGTAGCATCACGATGACATCGGCTCCAGCGGCAACGAGTGCCTGAGGCAGCGATCCGGCAACATCGCCCAGGCCACCGGTCTTTACAAACGGCGCGCACTCGGCGGAAGCAATCACCACCTGCATTTTTTTGTCGGACATTTGGGTCCCCCGAATCTCTAGATTCCAAAACCGCCGCCACGCAGCGAGCGCGACGGCGGTTCTATGGTAACGCTTATCCTGCTACACGATTGTTACGCGGGCATCTGATTTTTGCCGACAACCAGAATCGCGTCAGGCGTGCCGCGAAGCTCGGTGTTGGCAGGAATGACATTGCCCTTGTCGATGATCGCGTTCTCCACGCGAGCACCGGTCTTAACAACGCAGGACTGCATGATGATGCTGTTCGTGACGCTGGCACCGCTCTCAACCACGACGCCGCGGGCGAGGATGGAGCCGCGCACCGTGCCGTCGACCTGGCATCCGGCGGAGATGAGCGAGTTGGTTGCGTTGCTGCCGGCTGAGTACTTCGCCGGGGGAGCGTCGTGCGCCTTCGTCATGATCGGGCGATCCTTGCGGAAGAGCTGGTCAGCAACATCGGGGTTGAGCATCTCCATGCTGCGCGCGTAGTAGGTGCGCTCGTTGAAGATGCCGATCGCGAGACCCTTGAACTCATAGCTGCACACATCGATGAGCGAGAAGTCGCCAGCGATCGCCTCGAAGAGATCGAGGTAGTCGGCGCTCTGGTAGCGGTCGATGATCTGCAGGAGCAGGTCGCGGTTGATGATGAAGCAGTCCATGAACTTGTTGTCACCGAACTCGCATCCCTGCTTGACCTGCTGGACGCGGCCCGAATCGCCGATCACGAGCGACGAGCAGTCGGTGTGCTTGCGCTCGGCGCGCACGTAGACCATGGTGATGCCCGCACCCGAGAACTCATGAGCGTCGATGATGGCGTTCAGGTCGAGGTTGAAGATGATGTTCGAGCCCATCATCACCACATAGGGCTTATCTGAGCGCTCGAAGAGCATCTTGTTGGAGATGATGTCGCGCAGCAGGAAGCGCATGCCGCGCTTCGTGGTGCCGTAGGGGTTGCCAGGCAGGGGGAACAAGCCGCCCTTCTTGCGGTCGAGCATCCAATCCTTGCCGTGGCCGACATGGTCGATAATCGATCGATAGTTGCCCGGCATGACGAGACCGACGGTCTTGATGCCTGCGTTTGCCATATTGGACAGTGGGAAGTCGATCAGGCGGTAGCGTCCCATGAACGGGATCGAAGCGATGGGACGGACATCGGTGAGGACGCTGACGGCCTCGCCCGTGTAGTTAGCAGTGATGTAGCCGATGGCCTTGCGGTTGATCATCGGTTCATTCCCCCTTCCCGATGACGACGTCGTTGCCAACGACGGCGGTGTCCCTGGTGGTATCGACGGAGCCGAGCTTGACGCCCTCCTCCACGACGGCGTTCTCGCCCAAGATGGCGCGGCTCACATAGGCGCCGCTCTTCACGACAGCGCCCGGCAGCAGCACGGAGTCCTCCACGACCGCGCGCTCCTCGACGATGGCATCCGTCGAGATGATGGAGTGACGCGCCGTACCCATGATCTTGCAGCCGTTCGAGACGAGGCAATCGTCGACGCGGCCCTCGGGCCCGATGTAGTGCGGCGGGCGCGTGGTGTCGTTGCTCATGATGGGCGTGTCGTAGTCGTACAGGTCGAAATCGGGATGCGAGCCCAGGAGATCCATCGAGGTCTCGTGGTAACTCGCGATGGTGCCTACGTCCTTCCAGAAGCCGTGGAACTCGTGGACGTAGAGGCGCTTGCCAGCAGCGAGGGCGTTGGGGATGATGTCGCCGCCGAAGTCATGGCTCGAGCGCTGGTCGACGGCATCCTCCTCGAGTGCGTTGATGAGGAAGTCGGCGGTGAAGATGTAGATGCCCATGGAAGCGAGGTTCGAATCGGGCTTCTCGGGCTTCTCGGTGAACTTCAGGATGCGATGGTCATCATCGGCCGTGAGGATGCCAAAGCGGCTCGCATCTTCCCAAGGCACGGGCATGACGGCGACGGTGAGGTCGGCATTATGCTCGATATGCTCGTGCAGCATTGCACGGTAATCCATGCGATACAGGGCGTCGCCGGAGAGGATGAGCACGTACTCGGGGTCATGCGACTTGATGTAGTCGAGGTTCTGCGTGACCGCGTCGGCTGTGCCGGCATACCAGGCGCCGCCGTCCTGCGTGGCGTACGGCGGCAGGATCGAGATGCCACCACCCTGCTCGTCGAGGTCCCAGGCAGCGCCCGATCCAAGATACGCATGCAACCGGTAGGGGCGGTACTGCGTCAGGACGCCCACCGTGTCGATGCCGGAGTTCGCGCAATTCGACAGCGTGAAGTCGATGATGCGGTACTTTCCGCCAAACGAGACCGCCGGTTTCGCGATCTTAGAGGTGAGCGCCCCCAACCTGCTGCCCTGTCCTCCTGCGAGGAGCATTGCGATGCATTCTTTTTTGCTCATCGATGTTCTCCTTCAGATACCCGTGCCAATATCCTTCCTAGTGGTGCCCGACACGAACTCGCGCCGGGCCCAAGATGCTTATGTCACGTCCCCCTGTGCGGCATCACGCTCCCCAGATGTCGTCGCGGTACTCGCGGATCGTGCGGTCGCTGGAGAACCAACCTGAACTTGCCGTGTTGTGCAGCGCACGGCGGTTCCAGTCCGTGTGATCGGAGTAGCTTGCAGTGAGTTCCTCCCAAGCAGTGACGTAGGACATGAAGTCCTTCATGACGAAGTCATGGTCGTTGCTGCTCATAAGTTCATTATGGATGCTTCCGAAGTCTCCAGACAGGCGGGCGAACGTATTATCGGTGAGTTCGTCGATAACGCGGCCTAAACGGTCGCGGTCGGCGTTGTACATGTCCCATGCGAAATGCATGCCGCTTGCACGCAGCTCGTCGACCTCGGGGGCGGTGAGACCGAAGATCTTCTCGTTTTCCTCGCCCGCGAGCTTCACGATCTCGATATTCGCGCCGTCCATGGTGCCAAGGGTCAGCGCGCCGTTCATCATGAGCTTCATGTTCGAGGTACCCGAGGCCTCCATGCCTGCGGTGGAGATCTGTTCGGAGATCTCGGCGGCGGGATAGATGAGCTGGGCGTTCGAGACGCGGAAGTTGGGGATGAAGCAGACCTTCATGACCTCGTTGACGCGCGGGTCGTTGTTTACGACGTCGGCGACGGAGTTGATGAGGCGGATGGTCTCCTTGGCGAAGGTGTAGCTCGAGGCGGCCTTACCTGAGAAGATGAAAGTCGTGGGCGCCACCCGGAAGTTGGGGTCGGCGAGGCGACGGTTGTAGATGTCCATCACCTTGAAAATGTTCAAAAGCTGGCGCTTGTAGGCATGGAAGCGCTTAACCTGCACGTCGAAGATCGAATTGGGATCGATGACGAGGCCGCACTCGCGCTTGACGTATTGGGCCAAGCGCACTTTGTTGGCGTGCTTGGATTCACCAACGCGTTCGAGGAAGGCCGGATCGTTCTCGAATTGCGCGAGCTTGGAGAGCTCGTCGGCGTTATCGAGCCAGCCATCGCCGATCGCCTCGCTGATGAGCTTGGCATACGACGGGTTCGCCTCGGCAAGGAAGCGACGGTGCGAGATGCCGTTCGTCTTGTTGTTGAACTTCTCGGGCGTGAGGGCGTAGAAGTCCCTGAGCGTCTGATCCTTGAGGATCTCGGTGTGGAGCTTGGCAACGCCGTTTACCGAATGGCTGCAGATGACGGAGAGGTTGGCCATGCGAACCTCGCCATCCCAGAGGATGGCGGTCTTGCGCAGTCGGTCCTGCCAGCCGTCTGCCGAGCGATCGAAGGCGCTGTTGTAGCGGCGGCTGATCTCATCGATGATCTGGTAGAGGCGCGGCAGCAGCTTGGAGAACGTGGAGATGGGCCACTTCTCGAGCGCCTCGGGCAGGATGGTGTGGTTCGTGTAGGAGATGGTGTTCGTCACGATCTCCCATGCCTCATCCCATTCGAGCTTCTCCTCGTCGATGAGGACGCGCATGAGCTCGGGACCGCACATGGCTGGATGGGTGTCGTTGGTGTGGATCGCGACGTACTTGGGCAGGCTCTTCCAGTCGTTGCCATGCTCGGCGCGGAAGGTGTCGAGCACGCTGGAGAGACCTGCGGAGACGAACAGGTATTCCTGCTTCAAGCGTAGCAGCCTGCCGTGTTCGCCGGCATCGTTGGGGTAGAGGATGGCGCTGATGGCCTCGGCCTCGGCGCGGTGCGCATCGGCGAGCGCGTAGTCGCCGCGGTTGAATGCCTCGAGGTCGAACTGCTCCTCAACAGGCTCCGCGCTCCAGACGCGCAGCTTGTTCACCGTCTTCCCGCCATAGCCCACGATGGGGATGTCGTAGGGAACGGCGAGTACATCCTGCGTGTCGACCGTGCGGTAGAATGTGCGACCATCCTGCTCGTAGCCCTCGACGCGTCCACCGAAGCCGATGCGCACGGCTTTGTCCGGGCGACGGACTTCCCAGGGGTAGCCATGGGAGAGCCACTCATCGGTGGTCTCGTGCTGGGCGCCATCGACGATCTCCTGCTTGAAGAGGCCGTAGCGGTAGCGCATGCCGTTGCCGTACCCGGCGATGCCCTCGTGGGCCATGGAATCGAGGAAGCATGCGGCAAGGCGGCCCAGGCCGCCGTTGCCGAGCGCCGGGTCGGGCTCGAGCTCGCATAAGGCGTCGAGGTCGGCGCCCATGTCTGCGAGGCCGTCCTTGACGATGTCGCGCACACCGAGGTTGAGAAGGTAGTTGTCGAGCAATCGGCCGATGAGGAACTCGATGGAGAAGTAGTAGACGCGCTTCTGCTCGGTCTCGGTCACGCGCTCCTCGGTCGTGGTCTGTATGGCGCGCGCTTTGCTCGCGATGAGCTTCGCTAGCGCGTGGAAGCGGTCGAGGTCGCTCGTCATCTCGAACGGCTTGCCCGAGATCGAGGTGACCGAAGACCGGTACAGCTCGATGAACTCCTCTTTGTTGTCGAAAATCCTATTCATTGGTGCCTTTCCGGTTGGGTACATGGCCTATCTACACGAGGACGAGGGGGTTTACGCCTCGTCCGTCGCGGTAGTCTTGGATGCTGTTCTCCTTGTGCTGGACTTTGCTGCGTCGGTCTTCTTTGCCGCTGCTTTGGCGGTTGTTGCCGCTTTGGCTTTTGATGCGCTCGCTTTGGCGGATGTCGCCTTGGCCTTAGTCGCCGCCGCCTTGGTGGAAGATGCGCCCTTTGCTGTTGAAGTCCTTTTCGTGGTGGTCTTGGTTGCCGTCTTCTTGGTGCTCGAGCGCTTCGCAGCGGGCTTCTTGGCAGGTGCGGCGGCAGGGTCCGTGATGGGGGCGGCTTTACGCACGCCGGTGCGGCGCTTGGGCTTGGGCGGCACATAGGAGCTCGGCCCCTGGCGTTTGAGGACGACGCCGGCAAGCCCGGGCAGCGCGATGGTAAGGGAGTTCTCGCAGCCGTTCCACGGGTACGGAACACTCATGTAGACGGCATTATCCGTGTAGCCGCTGCCGCCGTATTCCGGATCGTCTGAGTTGAACACGACCTCCCAGTCGCCCTCGCGTGGAACGCCTAGGTGGAACTCGGCATAGGATGCCGGGTCGAAGTTGATGATGACCACGAGGTCGTCTGCGGGATCCTCACCGCGGCGGACGAACGAGATGATGGATTGCTTGGCGTTGTCCGCATCGATCCATGCGAAGCCATCCTCGGTATAGGAGCGCTGCCAGAAGGCGGGCTCGGCGGTGTAGAGATGATTGAGGGCCTTGATGAAGGCTTGATGGCGTGCGTGGGTCTCGAACTGCTCCGCGAGGAACCATTGGATCGACTCGTAATACCGCCACTCGATGAATTGCGCGATCTCGTCGCCCATGAACGTGAGCTGTGCGCCGGGGTGCGCCATCTGGTAGAACGCGAGCGTGCGCAGGCCGGCGAACTGGCGCCACCAGTCACCGGGCATGCGGCCCATGAGCGAGCACTTCCCGTTCACGACCTCGTCGTGCGAAAGCGGGAGCACGAAGTTCTCGTTGAAGGCGTACATGAGCGAGAAGGTGAGGAGCCTGTGGTTGCCGGGTCGCCACGGGAAGTCCGTCTGCATATAGTGCAGGGTGTCGTTCATCCAGCCCATATCCCACTTGTAGTGGAAGCCCAGGCCGCCCTCTTCGGGCGGATAGGTCACAAGCGGCCAAGCGGTCGATTCCTCGGCGATCATCATGACGTCGGGGAACAGGCGACCGACCGCGGCGTTGACCTGCCGGATGAATGCCGAGGCATCGAGATCCTCCTCGGTGCCGTACTTGTTGAACTTCTTCTTACCGGGGTCGTCGACGCCGAAGTTCAGATACAGCATGCTGGATACGCCATCCATGCGCAAGCCGTCTGCATGGAAGAGCTCGATCCAGAACAGGGCGTTGGAAACCAGGAAGCTGCGCACCTCGCCGCGGCCGAAATCGAACTTATGCGTGCCCCAGTTGGGGTGGATCTCGCGCTCATAGAGCATCTCGCCGTTGAAGGTCGCAAGGCCCTCGTCGTTGGCGCAGAAGCCGCCGGGCACCCAGTCGAGAATGACGCCGATGCCTGCCTGATGGCATGCATCGATGAAGTGCATGAACTGCTTGGGCTCTCCATAGCGCGACGTTGCGGCGTAATAGCCGGTTCCCTGGTAACCCCAGGAACCATCGAAGGGGTGCTCCATCACGGGCATGACCTCGATATGGGTATAGCCCATGTCGCGGACGTATTCGACGAGCTCGATCGAGAGGTCGTCATAGGTGTAGAACGTGCCGCGCTGGGCGGGGAAGGGGTCGCCGGGGCCGGGGTAGGTGCCGTCTTCGCGCGGTTCGCCTTGCGGTTCATCGCCGTGGCGCTTCCAGCTACCAAGATGGACTTCGTAGATATTCAGCGGGCGTGCCATGTGATCGTGTGCATGACGCTCCTCGAGGAACGCCGCGTCGCCCCAAGAATATCCGGAAAGGTCCATGAGGCGCGATGCGGTGCCAGGTGCTTGCTCGGCATAGAAGCCGTACGGATCCGCCTTATAGAGGAGTCTTCCATCCGCGCATTCGATAACATATTTGTAGAGGTCGCCTTCGGTAAGGCCGGCGACAAAGCCCTGCCAGACGCCGCCGCCGAGATGCTCGAGCGGATTCGCCCACGTGTCCCAGCCGTTGAAATCGCCTACGACATGGACGCTTTTGACTTCCGGCGCCCATACGGCGAAATGCCAGCCTTCGACTTCGTCCTGGACATCCGGGTGCGCACCGAGCTTCTCCCAGCTGCGTTGCCACATCCCGCCAGCGAACAGATTGAGATCGTCTTGCGTGATGATCAGACGAGGTTCCAGAGCGGGTGAGGTGCCCGCCTCCGTCGCGCGCGGCGCTGCTGTGGCTTTACGGGTGCTCATGGACGCTTCCAATCGTTCGGGCGGCGTTGTGCCACCATCCGATAAGGCTGTCTGGGATCCCACAAGCGTACCCGCCGATGGAACCTAGACGATGAATAGCATACCATGTTGATGCTCGTGCCTGCCTTAAACCCCTGTACGGTTTGAGCGTTCCGGTTAAACGGGGTAGGTTCTGGTACCATCCAAAACGATGCTCCCCACCTCGTGAAAGGTAGTTACATGGATAGTCCGGCAGTGTTCCTCTTCGATTGCGACGGGACCATTCTCGATTCGATGGCGATGTGGCTCACCGGGCAGCAGCGACTTCTTGCGCGTTACGGCATATCAACGACCGAAAGGGATTTCGCCGAGTTCGAACATCTCTCCGTAGAGAAAGAGTGCGATGCGTACCATCGCAAATGGGGTGTCGAAGAATCCGGCCAGGCGCTGTATCGAGTGTTTCATGAGATGATCGCGGAGGGGTATCGCAACCTGGTTGCTCCGCGAGAGGGGGTCTGTGCGTTTCTCGGGGCGGCGCGCGATCTGGGCGTTCTGATGGGAGTCGCCACCTCCACCCCGACCGATCTGGTGGAAGGAGGACTATCCTCCCATGGGCTCGAGGAGTTCTTCCTCACCGTCACCACCACGGAGGAAGCTGGTAGGTCGAAGGAATATCCAGACGTCTACGATTTGGCTCTCAGGCGCGTTTGCGAGCGAGCGGGCATTCCGGTTCCGCAGCGCGATAAGGTGTGGGTGTTCGAGGACGCGCCATTTGGGCTCGAGAGCGCGGGTAAGGCGGGCTACCGTACTGTCGGTATTTTCGACCCGCACGGAAGGCATCGGCGCGAGCGCGTCCGCGAGCTGGCGGACATGTTCATCGACGAGTACGTCGAGCTTTCGCCTGAGCGCCTCTTGGATGCGATGCGCTGATGGGTTCCCCTGCGCAAGGTGTCTTCGAGCATGAGCGGGGCATGAGGGTGCTGCTTGTGGGAGGTTCGCCCGAGCGCGCCTCTGCCGCAACGGTCGCTCGCGCCGCGAACGGGTGCACAGCGGTGGTCGCTATCGATCGCGGCCTCGATTCCGTCCTGAGCGCCGGGCTTCGCTGCGACCTGTTCTGTGGTGACGTCGATTCCGTGAGCCCTGCGGGCGCGCTTGTCGTCGAGCGCGCTGAGCGGGGGGAGGAGGATTTCGATGTCGTGCGTTACAACCCCCATAAGGATGATACCGATCTGGGCCTTGCTCTCTCGGAGGTGGGTCACCGATGGCCGGGGGCGACGATTGTCGCAACCTGTTTTTCCGGAGGGAATCCTGACCATGCTCTAGCCGTCATCGGCCGCTTCGCCGCATGGGGTGGTAAGGTCGTTTTTGCGGAGGATGCGTTTTCGGGGGGCGTCCTGCGAGCCGGTGGCATCTTTCCCATCCACGACGCGCAGGGCTGTCGGTTCTCGTTCGTCCCGCTCTCACCTGAGGCGGAGGTCTCAGAGACGGGGATGCGCTGGGAGCTCGATCATCGCACGGTCCCCCTTCTCGACGATCTGGGAATCTCGAACGTCATCGAGATGGCTGACGCGCGCATCACCTGCCATAAGGGGATCATTGCCTGCTGGCTGTTCTCTTGATGCGCTCTTGGTGCATCTCTGCATAAGGAAGGCCCCGGCATGAGCACGGATGCGCTATGCATCGCATAGCTCGAGAGCATCCGGGCGATCAAGCCGGGGCTTCGACGCGGTTCATTTCCCGCGCGGGCTATCCCTTACTGGTAATCGAAGACATCGACCCAGCTCAGCAGGAACTCCTCATCGACCTTGCGCTTGCGGGCAAGCTCTGAGGCGGCGATGACGGGCATCCACTGGTGGACGATCTGCATCGGCATGTCGGCGCGGTTGCAGTAGGTCTCCAGGTAAGCCTCGGCCTGCTCCTTGCTGTTGAGGGCGAAGAGCAGGTAGGTCATCGCAACGTCGGCTGCAGGGGCGCCCTGGGTGGCGTGCGCCCAGTCGCAGACGGCGAGCTCGCCATTCTCGCCCACGATGACGTTCGTGGGGTTGAAGTCGCCATGGCACACGCTCTGGCCCTTCTTGAGGCCGTCAAGACGCTCGAGAAGGTTGTAGCGAGTGGTTGCGTTGATCTGCTCGAGGGAGTTGATCATACGCGAATACTTGGCATCCTGACGATTGAGCAGGGGAGAGCTGTAGCCGTGGATCTCGATCTGGAGGTCGACGAACTGCTCGAGGTACTCACCGAAGCGCTGGGGCTCGGCCTCGATCTTCTCGGCGAGGGTGACGCCGGGGATCTTGCTCGTGATGAGCGCCCAACCGTTTTCGTCGCCTTCGATCTGGGTTACCTCGATGGCCTTGGGGCTGGGGATGCCGCACTCGTTGATGCGGGCGAGGTTGAGGGCCTCGTTGAAGACATCGGATACCGGCTTGGTCTCGTTGAACACCTTCGCGATCTTATCGCCCAAGTCGTAGACGACCTTGTTGCCGCGACGGGCGAGCTCGGTCTTGGAATCGGGAAGAATCATCGTTCAACGTCCTTTCTCTCAAGGGTTGAGATTCGCTTAGGTCCAAAGGAGCCGGGGCGAGCTCGGCGCAAGCCCCGGCGCGATAAGGGCCTTACACCTCGTAGGACTGGGGCTCGCGGCCGTAGTAGGCATCGAGGTAGAGTTCCTTGATCTCGCTGATGAGCGGGTAGCGCGGGTTGGCGCCGGTGCACTGGTCGTTGAAGGCCTGCTCGCTCATCTCGTCGAGGGTGTCGAGGAAGTACTGCTCGTCCACGCCGTACTCGGCGATGGTCTTCTTGATGCCGATGGTGTCCATGAGCTCCTCAAGCTTCTGGATGAAGTTCTCGAACACCTCGCGGTCGTCCTTGCCGGTGCAGCCGCAGTAACGGCCGAGGTCGGCGTAGTCGGCGAGCGCGTGCGGATACTGATACTGCGAGAAGGTGCCCATCTTGACCGGCTTCTCGGCGGCGTTGTAGCGCATCACGCGAGTGAGGATGACGGCGTTGGCCAGGCCGTGGGGTAGGTGATGGAAGGCACCGAGCTTGTGGGCCATGGAGTGGTTCACGCCGAGGAAGGCGTTCGCGAAGGCCATGCCGGCGAGGCAAGAGGCGTTGTGCATCTCCTCGCGAGCGTGCGGGTCGGCAGCGCCCTTCTCGTAGGCCGCGGGCAGGTTCTCGAACACGAGCTTGGCAGCGCGCATGGAGAGGCCCTTGGTGTAGTCGGAGGACATGATGGAGACGAAGGACTCGATGGCGTGGGTCATGACGTCGATGCCCGAGGCGCAGGTGAGGCCCTTGGGCGCGGTCATGGCGTTGTCCACGTCGACGATGGCCATGTTCGGCAGCAGCGCGTAGTCGGCGATCGGCCACTTGATGCCGGTCTCAGCGTCGGTGATGATGGCGAACGGGGTCACCTCGGAGCCGGTACCAGAGGAGGTCGGCACGGCCACGAAGTAGGCCTTCTTGCCCATCTCGGGGAAGGTGTAGACGCGCTTGCGGATGTCCATGAAGTCCATGGCCATATCCTCGAAGTTCGCCTCAGGGTGCTCGTACATGAGCCACATGATCTTGCCGGCGTCCATCGCGGAGCCGCCGCCCACGGCGATGATCAGGTCGGGCTCGAACAGGCGCATGCGCTCAACGCCGCGCTCGGCGTCCTGCAGACGCGGGTCGGGCTGGATGTCGTAGAACGCGTCGTGCGCGACACCCATCTCGTCGAGCTTGGCCTCGATGGCCTTGCAGTTGCCGTTCTTGTACAGGAACTGGTCGGTGACGATGAAGGCGCGCTTCTTGCCCATGACGCGGCCGAGCTCGTCGAGCGCGACGGGCGTGCTGCCCTTCTTGAAGTAGACCTTCTCGGGAGCGCGGAACCACAGCATGTTCTCGCGGCGCTCCGCCACGGACTTGATGTTGAGCAAGTGCTTCACCCCTACGTTCTCGGAAACGGAGTTGCCGCCCCAGGAGCCGCAGCCCAGCGTGAGGGACGGCTTCATGGCGAAGTTGTACAGGTCACCGATGCCGCCCTGGCTGGAAGGCGTGTTGATCACGATGCGGCAGGCCTTCATGGTCTCCTGGAACAGCGCGATCTTGTCCTTCTCGGCGGGGTGCACGTAGAGCGAGGCGGTATGGCCCGGGCCACCGGCGAGCACGAGGTGCTCGGCCTTGTCGACAGCTTCCTGGAAGTCCTTGGCGTGGTACATGGCGAGGACGGGGGAGAGCTTCTCGTGGCTGAACTCCTCCTTCGCCGGATCGGTCGAGGCGACCTCGGCGATGAGGATCTTGGTCTTGGCAGGGACCTCGATGCCGGCGAGCTCGGCGATCTTGGCTGCGGGCATGCCGGGGATGCGGTGGTCGAGGGCGCCGTTCTTGAACATCGCCGCGCGCAGCGCCTCAAGCTCCTTGCCCTTCTTCACGAAGTAGCAGCCACGACGCTGGAATTCGGCCTTCACCTGGTCGTAGACGGAATCGAGGGCGGTCACGGACTGCTCGGAGGCGCAGATCATGCCGTTGTCGAAGGTCTTGGAGTGGATGATGGAGTTGACGGCGTTCAGGATGTCTGCCGTCTCATCGATCACGACGGGGGTGTTGCCGGCGCCGACGCCGAGGGCGGGCTTGCCCGAGGAGTAGGCGGACTTGACCATGCCGGGGCCACCGGTGGCGAGGATGATGTCGACCTCGCTCATGAGCTTGTTGGTGAGCTCGAGCGTCGGCTTGTCGATCCAGCCGATGATGCCCTCGGGGGCACCGGCCTTGACAGCGGCCTCAAGCACGAGCTTGGCGGCGGCGATGGTGCACTGGGCAGCCGCCGGGTGCGGGGAGATGATGATGGCGTTGCGGGTCTTCAGGCAGATAAGGCACTTGAAGATCGCGGTGGAGGTGGGGTTGGTGGTGGGGATTACCGCGCCGACGATACCGATGGGCTCGGCCACCTTGGTGATGCCGTAGGCCTCATCGTGCTCGATGACGCCGCAGGTCTTGGTGTTCTTGTAGGCGTTGTAGATGTACTCGGCGGCATAGTGGTTCTTGATGACCTTGTCCTCGAGCACACCGCGGCCGGTCTCCTCGACCGCGAGCTTGGCGAGCGGGATGCGCGCCTTGTTGGCGGCCATGGCCGCCTGGTAGAAGATCTCGTCAACCTGCTCTTGCGTGTAGGTTGCAAAGACCTTCTGGGCCTCGCGCACCTGCGCGAGCTTGGCCTCGAAAGCCTCGACCGAGTCGACGACCTCAGGGGCTGCCGTAACCGTTGGCTTTTTCACCATGTGTCTCTCCTTGCGACTGGTGACTTACCCTACAGCCTAAAGTTTAGCAAGATATTTCTCGGCGAACGGCATAATTCCGACGAACGGCAAATTAAAACGCTTCAAAATTTTATAGCGTTTCAATTGTAAAGACCGAGTTAGAAGCCGGTATGCATTCATGTTCGTTGCCTATCGAAGAGCGCGATTGTGAAGTGCATCCATCTTCCTTCAATTACGGTTGCCATCGGATAAGCGCATGAGGGAACGCTCGACTAATCTGGTGGAATAGATCTAGAAGAAGATCCTTCGCGCTCTGGTTGGCGGGCGCGCAAATGCGTCACTTTATCTGGACGTTTTGCCGCGATTCTCAACAATGTGTCTAGATAGAAGCATCTCAACGTGCTCCGGTGACTTGCTGGACCTTCGAGATGCCGCTAGTGAGCCGTTTTCTTGCTTCTGGAGACCAATTCTGGCTCTTTTTCAGCATCTCGACATAGCGTTGGGACATCGAGATCTGCCTGTAGAGTCATATTCAGGAATTCAGAATCCTGCGTGCGCGAAAGCGGGCGTCTCTATACCAAGCGCTCAAGTGGACGTACTTGCCAACGATGGCATTCGAGGCGAATGGAGCGGATGTTCTGTGAGGGTATTCTGCGGGTCAGGCATCTGGCTCGCTCTTGGCATGCCGCTTGTGAGACGGTGAAAAAAAGACGCACCCTATCGGATGCGTCTTTACATACAAGGATGATCCCAAGGAGAGGGAGCGCTACGAACGGGCCACCTTACCGGACTTGAGGCAGTTGGTGCACACGTTCATCTTCTTGCGCTGGCCGTCAACGACGCAATACACGCGCTGAATGTTGGGACGGAACTTACGGTTGGTCACGCGGTGCGAGTGGCTAATGGAGCGACCAGCAACGGGGTGCTTACCGCAGACTTCGCAAACTTTGGACATTTCAAAACCCTCCTTGGGCGGTCATTGGTTACCGCTTAATCAAACAGATAGGAACTATAGCATAGAATGCAAGCAATACGTGCAATCTTCACGAAGAAATAGGGAGTTCCTCCTGAAGATGCGCGATGCGCTCGTGGGAGTATGCGCGCATCGCCGGCACGTGCTCAGGCATTCTATCACGCCGGCGCACTCATCGAGATAGATTCGTTCAATATCGCCTTCACGCGCAGGTTGGTATAGTTAGAAATAGTGCGGTACCGAAGTAATGGAGATGCTGTGAGGTGTTGCATCAGTTTTGAGTCGCCTGCATTGCATAAGCCAAGCGGGTATATTCGCATCCGTTGCGACCGCGCCATCCCTATGCCGCGCATGCGTCGCAATACATATATAAGTAGATAGGGAAGCGAGGGGCGTGCCCCTCGAAGTGAAGCGCGTATCACGCCACATCGACGCTGGTACGGCCCATCGGTTCCGATGCGGTGGGGCTGCGCTTCGCGCGAGGCGGGAAGGGAGACCATTGAAGATCTTCAAGTTCCTAAAAGGGCATATTCTGAATCTGGTGCTTGCCCTTGTCCTCCTGTGCATCCAGGCTAACTGCGAGCTAACGCTGCCTGGACTCATGAGCGACATCGTGGATGTGGGCATCAGCCAGGGCGGTATCGATTCGTCTGTGCCCAACGAGATCCGTGCGAGCGACCTGGAACAGGTCGAGCTCTTCCTTTCTGATGATGAGGCAGCGCAGGTCGAGGCCGTGTACAGCGCCGGTTCGGGTGATGCGGTTCGCACGTTCGCGGGATCCGAAGAGGACCGTGCGGCACTCGAGGCATTCATCGGCGAAGCCGAGATGATGGTCTACCAGATCAACCAGGGCATTCCCATCGATGAGTGGGCCGTAGGCGAGGATGCCGAAACGATTGAGGCGCTCGAGGAGCAACTGGGAGATTCCGTTGATCTCAACGAGCTCATCGCCCTGAGCGAAGCCGCCGCAGCGGCGGACGGGCGCGGCGTCGAGATTGGTCCCGGCAGCCTCTACGAGATGCGCCGTCAGGTGATTGAATCGCTCGGTGATACCGGTGACTCCATCGTGGAGAGCCGCGCCGTTGCCTTCGTACAGGATGCGTACCAGGCTGCCGGCGTGGACCTCAACCAGGTGCAGACCGATTATCTGCTGCGCACGGGCGGCACCATGCTCGCGTATGCGCTTCTCACAGCGCTCTGCGCCCTCCTCGCCGCATTCAACGCTTCGAAGACCTCGGCGGCGATCGCTCGCGACCTGCGTCATGATCTGTACCAGCGCGTGCTTGAGTTCTCTCCTGCCGAGATGAACAGGTTCTCCGCCGCCTCGCTCATCACGCGCGGCACGAATGACATCCAGCAGATTCAGATGGTGCTTGTGATGTGCCTGCGCATCGTGCTCTTCGCGCCGTGCATGGGTGTCGGCGCCATCTTCCGCGTGATCACGAACTCCACGGGGCTCGAGTGGATCCTCATCCTGGCTATCGTGCTCATCGCCGTGGCCATCGGCGTGCTCTTCGGCCTTACCATGCCGAAATTCCGTATCATGCAAAAGCTCGTTGACAAGAACAACCTCGTCGCACGCGAGATCATCACGGGCGTCATGCCCATCCGCGCCTTCGGCCGCACGAAGTACGAGGAGCAGCGCTACGACGAGGCGAACCGCGAGCTCACGAGCACGTACATTTTCACCAACCGATGCATGACCTTCCTCATGCCGATGATGATGGTAATCATGAACGTCACGACCGTGGGCATCGTGTGGTTCGGCGCCCAGGGCGTGGATGCCGGCACCATCATGGTGGGCGACCTCATGGCATATATCAATTACGTGATGCAGGTCATCATGAGCTTCATGATCATCACCATGATCTCGGTCATGCTGCCGCGCGCCGACGTCGCCGCCGAGCGCGTGCGGGAGGTGCTCGCGACCCATTCGAGCATCGAGGATCCCGATCCCGAGCATGCTGTCACGCGCGAGCGCGCCGAGGGCTGGAAGGGCGTCGTGCGCTACAACGACGTGACCTTCACCTATCCTGATGCTGACGTGCCTACGCTCGAGCACATCAGCTTCACGGCGGAGCCGGGCAAGACGACTGCGATCATCGGTTCCACGGGCTGCGGAAAGTCGTCGCTCGTGCAGCTGCTGCCACGTCTCTACGACGTCACCGAGGGATCCATCACGGTGGACGGTGTGGATATCCGCAGCATCCCGCTCGAGGAGCTCCGGCGCTTCATCGGCTACGTTCCCCAGAAGCGCATGCTCTTCAGCGGCACCATCGAGAGCAACATCAAGTACGGCGACCCCTCCATGTCGGATGCCGACATGGTCGAGGCGGCGGGCATCGCGCAGGCCACCGAGTTCATCGATGTCAAGCCCAACGGGTACCAGAGCCCTATCAGCCAGGGCGGCTCCAACGTTTCCGGCGGCCAGAACCAGCGCCTCTCCATCGCGCGCGCACTTGCGATCTGTCCCAAAGTGCTCGTTTTCGACGACAGCTTCAGCGCGCTCGATTACAAGACCGACGCGACGCTGCGCGCCGAGCTCGCTGAGCGGGCGTCCGATGCCGCGGTGATCATCGTTGCTCAGCGCATCGCGACCATCATGCATGCCGAGGAGATTCTCGTGCTCGATGACGGGCGCATCGTTGGCCGCGGCACGCATGAAGAGCTCCTGCGCACCTGCCCCGAGTATCTCGAGATCGCCAAGAGCCAGCTCTCGCCCGAGGAGCTCGGGCTCGATGCCGCGTCGTCCCCGCAAGAGGCGGCCGTGTTGGAAGGAGGTGAGCGCTGATGCCGCGTCCAGGAGGAAACCGTCCCGCGTCCGAGAGGGCTAAGGATTTCAAGGGCACGATCAGGAAGCTCATCATATATATCTCGCATGAGCGCATCGCCCTCATCGTGGCGCTTATCTGCGCCATCGTGTCGGTGCTCTTCAACGTGGTGGGTCCGCGCGTGCTCGGTCAGGCAACAACCGAGCTCTTCAGCGGCCTCATGGCCAAGGTTGCCGGCACCGGCTCCATCGATTTCCAAAAGATTGGCATGATCCTCATCGGCCTGCTCTGCCTGTACGTGGCATCTTCGTGCTTCAACCTGCTGCAGGGCTGGCTCATGACGGGTATCACCCAACGCGTGTGCTATCGCATGCGCAGAGAGATCATCGAGAAGATCGACCGCATGCCGCTCAGCTACTTCGAGTCCAACGCGGTTGGAGACGTGCTTTCCCGCGTAACCAATGACGTGGACACGCTCGGTCAGTCGCTTAACCAGAGCGTGACCCAGCTCATCACCTCGGTAACGCAGATCATCGGCGTGGCGGTGATGATGGTGAGCGTCTCAGTGACGCTTGCGGGCATCACGTTCCTCACCATTCCGCTGTCGCTTCTGCTCGTGCTCATCGTGGTGCGCTCCTCGCAGCGCTACTTCCGGCAGCAGCAGGTCATCTTGGGACGTGTGGACGGCATCATCGAGGAGAGCTTCTCGGGCCAGAACGTCATCAAGGTGTTCAATCGCGAGCAGCGCGCCGTGGCTGACTTCGACGTGGAGAACGACCGCCTGTACACCTCGGGCTGGCGTGCCCAGTTCCTCTCGGGCATCATGCAGCCGCTCATGAACTTCGTGGCGAATCTCGCTTACGTTGCCGTGGTATGCGTGGGCTCGTTCCTTGCCGTGGGCGGCGCCGTGACCATCGGTGACATCCAGGCGTTCATGCAGTATGTACGCAACTTCACGCAGCCCATCACGCAGCTGTCGCAGGTGTCCAACATGCTGCAGCAGCTCTCGGCTGCGGCGGAGCGCGTCTTCGAGTTCCTTGCGGAGGATGAGGAGACGGCCGATGCCCAGACGCCCGAGCTGCCGCGTTGCCGGGGGGAGGTAACCTTCGACCACGTGAAGTTCGGCTACGTTCCCAACAAGACCATCATCCATGACTTCTCGTGCAACGTGGAGCCAGGCCAGACCGTTGCCATCGTTGGCCCCACGGGTGCGGGTAAGACCACGCTCATGAAGCTTCTCATGCGCTTCTATGACGTGAACGCTGGCTCCATTCGTGTGGACGGCGTGGACCTGCGCGATTACGCCCGTGGCGACCTGCGCGAGAACTTCGCTATGGTGCTGCAGGACACATGGCTCTTCAAGGGGTCGGTCCGTGAGAACATCCGCTACGGTCGCGCCGATGCGACGGACGAGGAGGTGGAGGCTGCTGCCCGCGTGGCGCTCGCCGACCACTTCATCCGCACGCTACCCGGCGGATACGACTTCGAGCTCAACGAGGACGCCTCGAACGTGAGCCAGGGCCAGCGCCAGCTTCTCACCATCGCTCGCGCGTTCATCGCTGACCGTCCCATCCTCATCCTGGACGAGGCGACCTCCAATGTGGATACGCGTACCGAGGAACGCATCCAGCGCGCGATGGACGCGCTCATGCAAGGTCGCACGAGCTTCGTGATCGCGCATCGGTTGAGCACCATCAGGAACGCGGACGTGATCCTGGTGCTGCGCGACGGCGACATCGTCGAGAAGGGCACGCACGAGGAGCTGCTCGCGCTCGACGGCTTCTATGCCGAGCTCTATAACTCGCAGTTCGCAGAGGGTGGGGAAGAGGAGTAGCCGATCCCTCCAGAACCCATATATGCAAGCAGGCCCGGTTCCGCACTGCTCGGAACCGGGCCTGCTCCGTTACGGGTATGGGTAGAAATGCTTCCGCTATGACTGCTTCGTGGTTGCCTGCAGACGATCGAGCTCGGCGCAGACGCGCTCGAGGGCATGGTAGTTGGCGATCACGAAGAGCTTGC
>DHCMC07803__coassemble_1020_pt1 | contig 19143 bp, 12 predicted proteins | sample DHCMC07803__metabat2_low_PE_050 | metagenome-assembled genome bin DHCMC07803
CGTCGCCGTCATCACCGGCCTGGCCGTGTGGAACGACGTCATGACCCCGCTCGTTATCATGGGTGGCTCGGGCGTGAACACCCTGCCGCTCGCGCAGATGAACTTCCAGACCGCGTTCGCGACAAACTACAACCTCGCGTTCGCCTCGTACCTGCTCGCCATGCTTCCTATGATCATCTTCTACATCGTGGCGCAGAAGCAGATCATCGGCGGCGTCACCAACGGTGCCGTGAAGTAGCCGACCATAGACTCGCACGCTTCATGCAGTGCGCCCGCAGCTTCTCGGAGCTGCGGGCGCGTTTTTTCGTTAGCTCGGGTAGCGTCTAGCGCCGAGCATTCGGCACGCTTCAAGTACTCGGTGCCGACTCAAAAACCTCGTGCGCTTTTTACACAGATCTGGACCAATAGGGGCTTCAGGATGTGTCAAAAGCGCACACGATTTTCAGCTTGGGGTATTTTCAGCGCTCGATGACAAGACAGGGCCGCGAGCCGTTCAGATGGCGGCTCGCGGCCCGGTTGGGGTGCCTCTGGCAATAGTTGCCAGCGTGCGGTGTGTCGAGATCGATTCTTTAGGCGCAAGCGATCCAAGCGGAAGCGTCCTGGGGAAGCTTGCCATCGGCGAGTTCGGCGGAGGCGATGAGCACCTCGCCGGCGGGCAGCTCCACGGGCGACGCGCCGAAGTTCGTCATGCTTACGAGCGTGCGGCCGTCGGCGAGGGGGCGCTGGTAGGCAACCACGTCTCCGGTGTTGGCCTCGTCCCACGCGAGAGAGGTGTCACCCGTTGGCACGATCAGCGAGCGGCGAAGCGCGAGGGCGGCGCGATAGAAGCTGAGCATCGAGGCCTCGTCGCCTTCCTCGACCTCGACGGCGAACTTGGCGAACCATGCAGGTTGCGGAAGGTGCGGCGCAGCATGGTCTGCAGGGCCCGAGAATCCGAAATCTCCCGTTGCATCGAGCGATGTCCACGGTAGCGGCACGCGGCAGCCGTCGCGGCCCTTGATGGCATCGCCATGGGCGGTCATCTGTGCCTGAGGATCCTCGAGCGCCCCCCACGGGATGTCGGCAACCTCGAAGAGGCCGAGCTCCTCGCCCTGATAGAGGTAGACCGATCCCGGGAGACCAAGCTCCATGAGGAGCGCTGCACGTGAGCGTCGGGTGCCCGCCTCGCGATCTTCGTAGTAGGTCGTGCCGTCGCGCAGCAGCCAGTCGGTCGCGATCTGGTGATGCGTGCTCGAGGGCACCTGCGGAAGAGCGAACCGGGTAGCATGGCGCGGGACATCGTGGTTCGAGAGCACCCACGTGGTCGTAGACTTCGAGCGCTCGGCCGCATCGAGGCCTTCCTCGATGGCGAGGCGGAAGTCTGCCGCGAACCAGTTCTTCTTGGCGAATTCGAAGTTGAAGACCTGGCCGAGCTCGTCGGTGGAGGCGTACATCCACTGGTGCTCGGGTGCCACCCATGCTTCGCCGACTGCAAAGCGCGCGGGCTCGTACTCGTTGAACACCTGGCGCCACTCGCGATAGATGTCGTGGACCTCCGGGCGATCCCAGAGGGGGTTCTCGTCATCGTCGCCGCTTTGTGCGAGGCTCGATTGGCCGGGGTCGTCGGGCCAATCTTCAAGCGGGCGGCTGTCGAGATCCTTGGCGAGGGCGTGCGCCACGTCGATGCGGAAGCCGTCGGCGCCGCGGTCGCTCCAGAAGCGCAGCGTCTTCTTGAAGTCCTCGTGGACCTCGGGATTCTTCCAGTTGAGGTCGGCCTGCTCCACGGCGAATAGATGCAGGTACCATTCACCGTCGCCCACCGGCTCCCAGGCGGGGCCGCCGAAGGTCGACTTCCAGCCGTTGGGGGGCAGCTCCCCGTGCTCGCCTTGGCCCGGTCGGAAGATGTAGCGGTCGCGCTCCGGGGAACCGGGGCCCGCAGCGAGCGCCGCGCGGAACCATTCATGCTCGGTGGACGTGTGGTTGGGCACGATGTCCACGATCACCTTCATGCCGGCGGCATGGGCGGCGGCAGCCATCTCGTCGAAGTCGTCGAGCGTTCCCAGGCGCGGATCGACGTCGCGGTAGTCTGCTACATCGTAGCCGCCATCGATAAGAGGGGAGGGGTAGAAGGGCGAGAGCCAGATGGCGTCGACGCCAAGTGTGGCAAGGTAGTCGATCTTTGCCGTGATGCCCGCGATGTCGCCCAGGCCGTCCCCGTTGGCATCGTAGAAGCTGCGCGGGTACACCTGGTACACCACAGCCTGCTTCCACCAATCAGCATGTGCGTTGGTCATGAGAAGCTCCTTTCAATTGTCGGGCGCGCGCCCTAACTAACCCAAATGCCAGATCTCGTCGTTGTATTCGCGAATCGTTCGGTCTGACGAGAAGAAACCGGATGTCGCGATGTTCACGAGCATCTTGCGACCCCATACCGCACGGTCTTCGTAGTCGGCAAGGCAGCGCTCCTTGGTGGCTACGTAGTCCCGCGCGTCGAGCAGGGCCATGAAGTAGTCTTTCGCCACGAAGTCTCGATACACGCGAGCGAGCGACGCCGAGTCGCCGCATGCGAGAAGCTCGGGTGACACGATGAAGTCAATCGCTTCGGCCATCTCGGGATCGTGCTGCCAGAGGTCCCATGGGTGGTAGCCACCCGTCTCGTAGAGCTTGATGACCTCTTCGGACGAGCGGCCGAAGAGATAGATGTTCTCTGCGCCCACGAGGTTGGCGATCTCGACGTTCGCGCCGTCGAGCGTGCCGAGCGTCACGGCGCCGTTTGCCATGAACTTCATGTTCGAGGTCCCGCTGGCCTCCTTCGATGCGAGCGAGATCTGCTCGGAGATGTCTGCAGCGGGGATGAGGTGCTCTGCTGCGGTGACGTTGTAGTTCTCGACCATCACAAGGCGCAGCCACGGCGAGACCACGGGGTCGCGCTCGATGAGGCGCGAGAGTGCGAGCAGTAGGGCGATGGTGTCTTTGGCGAGCTCATAGGCGGGTGCAGCCTTCGCGCCGAAGATCATGGTGATCGGACGCGTGGGAACGTTTCCACGTTTGATCTGCAGATACTTCCAGATAGCGTAGAGGGCATTCATCTGCTGGCGCTTGTACTGGTGCATGCGCTTGATCTGGATATCGAAGACGGATTCGGGATCGACCTTGATGCCCTGCGTCCGCTGCAGCCAGGATGCGAGCGCGCGCTTGTTGTGCTGCTTGATCGCTTCGAGCTCGCCGGCGAGCGCGTCTGCATCGGCTACCGTAAGAAGGTCACTCAGCTGCTGGGCGTCGGTGATCCAGCCATCACCGATCCGCTCGGTGATGCAGCGGGCGAGCGCGGGGTTGGCATCGAGGAGCCAGCGACGGAAGGTGATGCCGTTGGTCTTGTTGGAGAACTTGCCGGGATAGAGCTCTGCGAAGGGGCGCATCTCGGAGCTCGTGAGGATATGGGTGTGGAGCGCCGCCACGCCGTTCACCGCGTGGCAGAAGTGAACGTCCATATGGGCCATATGGACGCAGTCGCCTGCATCGATGATGGCAACTCGCTCGCCGCCGCCGCGGAGCCTGGCGCGCTCGTCGAGTTTGCGGATGATGGGGACGATACCAGGGGCCACCCGTTCGATGAAGTGCATGGGCCATGTCTCGAGCGCCTCTGCAAGGATGGTGTGGTTCGTGTAGGCGCAGGTGCGCTCGACCAGCTCGGCCGCTTGGTCAAACGGCACGCCGGCTTCCATGAGGAGCCTGATCATCTCGGGAATGACCATCGAGGGATGCGTGTCGTTGATGTGGATGGCTGCGAAGCGATCAAGCTCGGAAGGCAGGTGCCCGCCCTCCGCAAGCTCGCTCAGTATGAGCTGCGCACCCGCTGAAACCATGAAGTACTGCTGGTATACGCGCAGGAGACGCCCTTCCTCGGTGGAATCATCTGGATAGAGGAACGAGGTGAGCTGATGCGCCACATCGGATGCGTCGAATGCGATGCCGTGCTCAGGCGCAGGCGCAGGATCGACCACGTCGAAGAGGTGCAGGCGGTTGCACGCGCCGTTCTTATATCCGGGGATCTGGATGTCAAACATGCGGGCGGTCACGTCGCCCGACCCGAAGGGCACCGTGAACGAGGACCCGGTGTCGATGAGCCAGGAGTCAGGCTCGATCCAAGGGTTCGGCTTCTCGAGCTGCACGCCCTGGGAGAGGTCCTGCCGGAAGAGGCCGTAGTGGTAGTTGAGCCCTACGCCGTCACCGGGAAGGCCCAGCGATGCGATGGAGTCGAGAAAGCACGCCGCGAGGCGCCCCAGCCCGCCGTTGCCGAGCGAGGGCTCGGGCTCGTGGTCCTCGACCTCGGCGAGCGAGGTCCCGTGCTCGGCAAGTATGCGCTCGGCATCGTCGAGCAGGCCGAGGTTCTGCAGGTTCGCCCTGAGGAGCCTGCCGACGAGGAACTCCGCGGAGAAGTAGTAGAGCTTTCGGTCGCCTTGCGCCGGCTCCCGCTCGAGCTCAGCATCGCGAGTTGCGCGCAGCAGCGCGCAAAACAGCTGCTCCGAGCTTGCATGATCGAGATTCGTTCCCATGGTTTCGAGCGTGCCTGCCAGGCTGGATTCGAGGTCCATGTCAGTCCTCCCTGTTCGTGGATGATGCGGTATCGTTCGCGGGGGTTGCCGTGTGCATATGTTCGGCGGGAATGCGGTGATAGAGATGGAGCTGGTGGCGCAGGCGCGCTGCTAGCGGTGCGCTCGCGAAGCCGGGGAGCGCTCGCCAGGTCCAGTTGTCTCCAAGGGTCGAGGGGGTGTTGATGCGCGCCTCGCTGCCGAGTTCCAGTACGTCCTGCATCTGCACGACGGCGAGCTTCGCAGCGCTTGCCCAGATGCCGCGCATCATGCCCCAGCCCTCGCCCTCGCGGTCATCGAGGTGGAGGTATTCGCGAGCTGTGCGAACGTCGGGCGCAGGCGCATTGGCGAGCCATCCAAGCGCAGTGTCGTTGTCGTGGGTGCCCACGTAGGCCACGCTGTTTTCGGGATACGCGTACGGGAGGTAGGTCTCGTCACCTGCTTCGGAGTCGCGTGTGTCGAAGGCGAACTCGAGCACCTTCATGCCGGGGAATCCCGTGTCGTCGAGGAGCTGGCGCACCGATGGCGTGAGGAAGCCGAGGTCTTCCGCCACGATGCTCACGTCACCGACGGTGCACTTCAGTGCTTGGAAGAGCGCTTTGCCGGGGCCCTTCCGCCAACGTCCGCCTGCGGCCGTGGTCGCCCCGGTGGGAATGGCGAAGTAGGAGTCGAAGCCGCGGAAGTGGTCGATGCGCAGGATGTCGTACAGACGCAGCTGGAACGAGATCCGGTCAATCCACCAGGTGTAGCCGTCCGCCTTCATGCGATCCCAGGCAAAGAGCGGATTCCCCCAGATTTGCCCGATGGCCGAGAATCCGTCGGGGGGAACGCCTGCGATCTCGGTTGGGCGCAGCTCTTCATCGAGCTGGAACTGCTCGGGATGAGCCCAGACGTCGGCGCTGTCGAGGGCTACGTAGAAGGGGAGATCGCCCATGATGCGAATGCCCGCGGTCCGAGCGTAGATGCGCAGGCTCTCCCACTGGCGGAAGAACAGGCACTGGACCGCCTGCCAGAAGCGTATCCGCTCCGAGAGCTCCATGCGCGCGCGGGCGAGCTCGACGGGCTGGCGATGGCGCAGTGCTGCCTCCCAGGTATTCCACGAGGCGCCGCCGTGGGCCTCCTTGAGCGCCATGAAGAGGGCGTAGTCGTCCAGCCAGGCCGCCTCGCGCTTGCAGAAGGCGCGGAGTTCGTCGGGGTGCATCTCGGCAAGTCGCTGCGTGGCGCAGGCGAGCACATCGAAGCGCGCTTCGTACAGCGCGCCGTAGTCGACGCGGTCGGGGAGGGAGCTCCAGGTGCGACCGGCATACTCCGCGCGGTCGAGAAGGCCCTCGGCGGCAAGGTCGTCGAGATCGATGAGGTAGGGGTTACCCGCATAGGTTGAGAACGATTGATAGGGCGAATCGCCAAAGCTGGTGGGCACGATGGGCAGGACCTGCCAGACCTCCACACCCGCCTCGGTGAGGAAATCGATGAACGAGCGCGCTTCCGCACCCATGGTGCCCACGCCCCACGGCGAGGGAAGCGCGGTGATGGGCATGAGAATTCCGGCACTTCTCATGAGGAAGGTTCCCTTCTCCTAGCGATTCAGCCGGTGCGAGTCGTGAGCGGCGGCTAGAAGGTTCGCGACGCCGCTGGTGTTGGGCGCGCCGACGCTCTCTTGCTCGAGGATGTCAAAGGGGGCAAGCTCGTGCATGGCTTGCGCCTGTCCTTGCATGCCTTGAAGGAGAAGGTCCACGCTGCGGTTCGCAAGGGCGTCGGTATCCTGTCGCACGGTGGTGATGCGGGGAACCGAGTAGCGCGAGAGCGCGGTGCCGTCGAATCCCATGATGGAAATGGTGCCAGGGACGCTGCCTCCTCGGTCGTAGATGGCGCGAATGGCACCGAAGGCGATGACGTCTCCGAGCGCGAGCGCGGCCGTGAGGTCCGTAGAGCGCCAGAGGAGCCTCCCGATAGCACGATAGCCGGCTTCCTCGGTGAAGTCGCAGGGTTCATAGTCCTGATCGCGATTGAAGACGATGCCGTGAGCCATGAGTGCGCTCTCGGCGCCCTCGAGGCGACGTCCGCCGATCTGCTCGGGGGAGCGCGTACCGCCGAGGATGCCGATGCGACGATGACCGGCGGCATAGAGGTAATCGATTGCGTGCGCGGCAGCCGCCTCGTTATCGATCGTGACGCTCGAGAGATTTTCGAAGCCTAGGCCCTCTGCGGTATTGGTCACAAGTACGCTCGGTACCGAGATCTGGCCGAACGTCTCGCGGAAGTAGGTGCGCTCGCCGCCGAGGAACAGCATGGCCTTGGGGTGGCGCGTCTGCTGGTAGTTGATGGCGAACTGGACCTCGTTGGCATCGTCTTCAAGGTGCGTGACGGCGACCTCTTCGCCGAGGTCCCAGAATCGCGCCTGTATGCGGGCGAGGACGTCGCCGAATAACCGGTTGTTCGTTCCCATGACGAAGGCGGCAACGGGGGAGGGCGAACGCATCTTGAGATAGCGAGCGTTGCTGTTGGGCTCGTAGCCGCAAGCGTCCATCACGGCGAGAATGCGCTCGCGGGCTTGGTCGCTCACATTGGATTGGCCGTTGATGACGCGCGAGACCGTGCTGACGCCGTAGCCGGCACGCTCCGCGATGTCCCTGATGTTCATACCCCTCCTTGGAATATTGGCATGGAAACGGTTCCACAAGCATGTACTATAAGCGAAGTGAAGTGGAGAAATATGGCATGGAAACGGTTCCACAGTATGGTCACAGTTTCATCATATTTCGTGTGGTTCGGATGGTTCGCGGTTCCACGAGCTGTCGATTCCCCATGTCCCAGCGGTCTCCCCGTCAGGCTGAGCGCCTTGTCCCGTCGAACGTCGAGCCTCGTCGGCGTTGGCAAGTTTGCTAAGCTTGTGATGGTTGGTACCGCATTTTGTTGCGTGGTGTGCGCGTTTATAATGCAGCAGGCGGGATTTTGCCTGCTTGATCTAGGTGTCTTTCGGGTGGCGGCAGCGGCTGTCTCCCCTTGGGCGCCTGCGTCCGTGAGCATCAAGTAAAGGGAGGGGTCATGCCGATCTTCGTTGACGAAGAGACAAAGATCTTCACCATCAATACCAAGAACTCGACGTACCAGATGCAGGCCGACCCTTACGGCTTTTTGCTGCATCTGTATTACGGGGCGCGCACAGACGGCTACATGGCCTATTTGGTGACCTACGCCGATCGGAGCGGAATGTGCGGCTGCCCCTACGACGTGCATGACCGTACGTACTCGCTTGACGTGCTTCCTCAGGAGTACCCCTTCCAGGGTGCGGGCGACATGAGGAGCCCCCTGCTGGCGGTTCGAGACGACCGTGGTGCGTTCGGCTGCGACCTGCGCTACCGCGATCACGAGATTCGCCCTGGTAAGTATAGTCTTCCGGGACTTCCTGCGGTTTACAGCGATGACGAGTCGGATGGAGCCGAGACGCTCGTCATCCGCCTTGCCGACGAGCGCGTGGGCATCACCGTCGAGCTTTTGTACGGCGTGCTCCCCGAGATCGACATCATCACGCGCGCCGCGATCATCAAGAACGAGGGAACCGGCGTCGTAACGGTCGACCGAGCCCAGACGGCCTGTCTCGACTTCGTGCACGGCGAGTACGACGTGATCACCTTCTATGGACGTCATGCCATGGAGCGAACGCCGGATCGCCACCACGTCGGCCATGGGACCTTCTCGGTGGGAAGTCGTCGCGGCATGTCTTCCAACCAGTACAGTCCGGTGATGGTGCTCTGCGATGAACAGGCAACGGAATCCACGGGTCGCGCCTGGGGCATGAACTTCGTCTACAGCGGTGGGTTCGAGGCCGAGGTCACGTGCGAGCAGTACAACCAGACGCGCATGCAGATGGGCCTCTCCGACGACCGCTTCTCCTATCCGCTCGCCCCAGGTGAGCAGCTGGTCGCGCCCGAGGTCATCATGACCTACTCCAATGCGGGCATCGAGCGCGTCTCCCAGAACTTCCATCGCTGCATCCGCAAGCACGTTTGCCGCGGCACGTGGCGCGACCGTTCGCGCCCGGTGCTGCTCAACAGCTGGGAGGCCTTCTATTTCGATTTCACGGGCGAGAGCCTGGTGCGCCTCGCGGAGCAGGCCGCGAGCCTGGGAATCGAGATGCTCGTCATGGACGACGGCTGGTTCTCCACCCGGCGCGATGATTTCCGGGCGCTCGGCGACTGGACGGTGAACGAGGGGAAGCTGGGCGGCACCCTGAAAGAGCTCGTCGACCGCGTGAACGCTCTGGGGCTCAAGTTCGGCATCTGGGTTGAGCCGGAGATGGTGAGCGAGGATAGCGATCTCTACCGCGAGCATCCCGACTGGGTGCTCGCCGTGCCGGGGAAGGGTCCCGTGCTCGGCCGCGACCAGCTTGTGCTCGACCTTTCGCGCGAGGAGGTGCGCGATAACCTCTTTGCGCAGCTCTGCTCCGTGCTCGACCAGGCGAACATCGAATACGTGAAATGGGACTACAACCGCAGCATCGTGGACACCTATTCCCGTGCATCGAACGATCAGGGCAAGGTGCTCTACGACTACATGCTCGGTCTGTACGACCTGCTCGAGCGCCTCATCCAGCGCTATCCCCGCATTCTCTTCGAGGGTTGCTCCGCGGGCGGCGGCAGGTTCGATGCCGGCATGCTCTACTACACGCCGCAGATATGGACGAGCGACAACACCGATGCCATCAATCGCCTGACCATCCAGTACGGCACCTCGTTCGGCTTTCCTGCGTCCGCCATGGGCGCGCACGTCTCGGCATGCCCCAACGAGGTCAACGGGCGCGAGACGCCCATCACGACGCGCGGCATCGTCGCCATGCAGGGAGGCGGTTTCGGCTACGAACTCGACCTGCTCAAGCTGCCCGAGCGCGCCTGCGAGCATATCTGCAACCAGGTGAAGCGCTATCACGAGATCGAGGGCTTGGTGCGCGAGGGCCTCTTCTACCGGCTGAGCTCACCCCTGTCCGATGCCGTGAGCGCATGGGAGTACGTTGCCGAGGACGGGTCCGAGGCCGTGGTGAGCGCCGTGCTGCTCTCGGTAAACGGGTACGGTGTGGCGAACTATGTCATCCCGAGAGGGCTCACCCCGGGGGCGTTCTATCGCAATCTGGATACGGGCGTGGTATATCCTGCCGATGCCCTCATGGATGCCGGATTCCCCCTGCCGGTGGGGCTCGATGCGAATGCTGCGGTGATGTATCGCTTCGAGCGCGTCGACGCCTAGCAGGAGATGGTCGCGCACCGTATGCCTGCGGGCTTGTCGGGCGCGTGCTGTTCGATGGGGTGCTGCCGGCGGTGACGTCGGACCGCGAAACGAATGAGGTGGGGAGATGCTCGATGATTACCGCCGCGCGCGCAAGCTCGGCCATAAACAGCTTCAGACGGACGTTTCCGCGGGACGCTATCCGTATCTGCCCGCCCTCGACGACATCTTGAAGGGTGAGGGGTATCAAGGTGAAGTCCCCATAGGTACGATGGAGATCGATATCGACCTCATCGCGGGCACGCGCACGCGCGGGCGCCAGAACACCTTCGCGACGAACTTCATGCCCCTGCCCGAGGTCGGCTCCGAGTTCGCGATGAAGTGGAGCGACCTCATCGACTCCCAGCGTGCCGAGGGCATCCGCGACCCCATCATCGTGTACGAGTTCCTGCAGCGCTTCTACGTGCAGGAAGGCAACAAGCGGGTCTCCGTTCTGCGTTATCTGGAGCAGCCGACGATCCTCGCATCCGTCACGCGCGTGATCCCCATGCCTTCCGATACCGAGACCTATCGCATCTACCAGGAGTTCATGCGGTTCTTCAACGTCGCGCCCGTCTACGGGATCGTGTTCACCCGCGAAGGCGATTACGTGCGGTTGGCGGCGTTTGCGGGGCAAGACCTCGAGCATGTTTGGCCGCAAGAGGTCGTGCGCGATTTCCGCTCCGCGTTCGAGACGTTCCTTGGCGCCTTCCGCAAGCGCGGGGGCGAGCGCTTGGGGCTCACGGCGGGGGAGGCCTTCCTCACCTACCTCGGCGTCTTCGGTTATGACGTGGCGGTGAGCGCGCTGCCGAGCGAGGTCGACCGGCAAGTCGAGCGCATGTGGGGTGAGTTCGTCGTCAAGCGCGACGGTGGCAAGGTCGCTTATCTGGAGGATCCGCGCTCGAGCCGCGCCGCCATCATCCCCGAGCTCAAGAACCTGTACCGCGAGGCGGTACGTGCGAAGCCGTTCCGAGCGTCGTTCATCTACGGCGGGAATCCGCTTACCGACGGCTGGACGGCCATGCATGAGAAGGGGCGCTTCGAACTCGAGCGGCAGCTGGGGGCAACGATCTCGACCAGCGCCTATACGGATTGCGCGGATGGGGAGGATTTTGACCACGCGGTTGACGACGCCTTGGCCGAGGGCTCCGATCTCATCGTGACCATCGCGCCCACCCAGATGCGCGATTGCCTGCGTTCCGCGGTGGCGCATCCGGAATGCGCGTTCATCAACTGCTCGGTGAGCCTCTCGCATAGCGCGGTGCGCACCTTCAGCATCCGTCTATACGAGGCGAAGTTCCTGCTCGGTGCGCTCGCTGCGAGCATGGCGGAGAACCATAAGGTCGGCTATGTCGCCGAGACCCCGGTTTTCGGCAGCATGTCCGAGATCAACGCCTTCGCCATCGGCGCCGCCATGGTCGATCCGCTCGTGACCGTCTATCTCAAATGGTTCTCGGCGAAGGACTACGATTGGAAACGCGAGCTCGCCGAGGATGATGTCCGGATCGTCTCGGCGCGCGACTACCCCGATCCGGCCGATCCGGAGGAAGCGTGGGGGCTCTACCGCGTGGAGGACGATGGGGCCACCGTCCATCTCGCCGAGCCCGTGCTGAAATGGGGTCGCTACTACCAGCTCATCGTGCAATCCATCCGAAACGAGACATGGCACAAGGAGCAGAGCGAGCTTTCGGGTCTCGCACTCAATTACTGGTGGGGCATGTCATCGGGCGTGCTCGACGTCGAGCTCATGGACCGGCTTCCCTACGGGCAGCGGGCGCTCATCGAGGTGCTTCGGCAGTCGGTGCTCACGCGCCGCATCGACCCCTTCGCAGGTGAGCTCGCAAGCCAGGATGGGCCGGTGAAGGGGGCTCAGGAGGGCCGCCTCTCGAGCGAGGAGATCGTGCGCATGAGCTGGCTCAACGCCAACGTGGTCGGCCGCCTGCCCGAGCAACGGGAGCTCTCCGAGGAGGGGCTGGAGAAAGTCGAGGTCAGCGGGCTCATCCCCGTCGACATCGCGACGCTCCCGCACAAAGGGACGCTCGCATGAGGATCCTTGCGGTCTCCGATGTGGAGGAGTCCTGGCTCACCACCCACTACGATCGCGAGCGCATGGAGGGCGTGGAGCTCATCATCTCGTGCGGCGACCTCCCGGCATCCTATCTCGAGCATATCGTTACGCTTGCGAACATCCCGCTTCTCTATGTTGCCGGCAACCACGATACCGCCTATGCTCGCCATGCACCTGAGGGATGCGTCAACATCGACGGATGCATCGCGCGCTACCGCGGGGTGCGCTTCATGGGGCTCGGCGGCTCCATCCGCTACAACAGCCGCATATACGGCTACACGGAGCAGGAGATGCGCTGGCGGTCGACGAAGCTCTCGCTCGTCGCGCGCATGACGGGCGGAATCGACGTCATGGTGACCCATGCGCCCGCACGCGGGTACAACGACCTTCCCGACTTGCCGCATCAGGGCTTCGAGGCATTCAACACCTGTCTGGAGGTCTTGAAGCCGCATACGATGGTCCACGGCCATGTGCACCGGGAATACGGTCGCATCGCGCGAACGGGCAGGCACCCCTCCGGAACGCGCATCCTCAACGCCTGCGGCTCGCGGATCTTCGAGGTGCCGGACGCTGCCGGCGCCGAAGCCGCGGATTATGCGCTTATCGTGCGCCGTGTGGCACGCGGCGGGTTGGTTGGGTGATGAATATGCTGCGCCCCGTTTGCACGCAGGGATTATCTGCTATCATGCTAGAGCTGTGCGCCTTGTGCGGGCGTGGCGGAATTGGTAGACGCGCTGGATTTAGGTTCCAGTGGGATTCCCGTGAAGGTTCGAGTCCTTTCGCCCGCACCAACGCACCCGCGATTACCGGGCCCGTCGCGTGCGCACGGGGCGGTTGCTCGCCATAATCTGGATAAAAGGGTACCCGGCACCCGAGGATCCGCCGGGCATGCAAGAGGAGGAACGTTGAACATCACCGCTTCTGACGTCGAGAACCAGCAGCTTACCGCCACGGTTACCATTCCCGCGGCCGACGTCGACGCCGCGATCAAGCAGGCCTACCGCGACTGCGCCAAGAAGTACCGCTTCCCCGGCTTCCGTCCGGGCAAGGCCCCGCGCCCCGTTATCGACAACATGCTGGGCAAGGGTTTCGCGCATGCTCAGGCCACCAACGATGTCATCGCTGCTAACGAGGCGGCCGTTCTGAACGAGCTCGACATCGTCCCGGTCTCCGATCCGCACTATCAGGACGACCTCGACATGGTCAAGGACCATGAGGACTACGTCTACAAGGTCGATTTCAAGCTCCGCCCCTCCGCCGAGCTCTCCTCCTACGATGCCGTCTCCATCGAGATGCCGCCCGCCGAGGTCACCGAGTCCGAGATCGACGCCCAAATCGAGATGCTTTTGGGTTACCAGGCGCGCTTCGAGGATGTCGAGGACCGCGGCATCGAGCAGGATGACTTCGTGACCCTCGCCATCAAGGACGTCAAGAACGCCGAGGACCTTGCCTCCGAGAGCCGCTACGTCATGGTGGGCTCCGGCAGCGTGCCGGAGGCCGTCGACGAGGGCATTCGCGGCATGAAGAAGGACGAGACCAAGGAGATCTCCTGGACGCCCGAGGGCGACGATACCGAGGAGAAGACCGTCGAGGTCACCGTCACCAGCCTCAAGACCCGCGTCGTGCCCGAGCTTACCGACGAGCTCGCCAAGGACGCCTTCGGCTTCGACGATATCGCCGCCATGCGCGATGCCGTGAAGATCGAGATCGACCAGGACAAGAAGGCGCAGCTCCCCGGTCTCAAGGAGAACCGCGCCGTTGCCGCGCTCGCCGAGCGCCTCGAGCTCGAGGAGGTCGACGCCGATTACGCCGAGACCGTCTTCAAGGAGCTCGGTCAGACCTTCCTGCAGAACATCGCCGCGCGCGGCATGAACCTCGACCAGTGGCTGCAGGCCAACCGCATCACCTCCGAGCAGTTCATCGCCGACCTGCATCATCAGGCCGATGACGTCGCCCGTGAGTCGCTCGCCCTCGACGCGCTCGCGCGTCACCTCGAGATCGAGGTCACCGAGGAGGACGTCGACAAGGAGTTCGAGAACGCCGGCGTCGAGGATGCCGAGGCCTCCAAGGCGAGCTTCATCGCCGAGGGCCGCATGCCCGCCGTGCGCGACTCCATCCGCCGCTCCAAGGCTTGCGACTGGCTCGTGGAGAACGCTCAGGTCACCGAGGTCGATCAGACCGCCAAGACCGACGAGGCTCCCGAGGGCGACGCCGAGTAGGCAAAACTCCATCGCGCGTGCGTAAGCGCTCGCGGATTGGGTAGAGTAGGTAACCGGATAACCGGTGAGCGTACGGTGGCTGGCCGAGTGGTCGGGCACCGTACGCGTTTTTGAAACCATGAGAGGAGACCGCATGATCGATAGGATCGATTCGGCGCTCGTGCCCTACGTCATCGAGCAGACGCCGCGCGGTGAGCGTAGCTATGACATCTACTCCCGCCTCCTGAACGATCGCATCGTCTTTTTGGGCGAGGAGATCAACTCGGTGACGGCGAACCTCGTCGTCGCGCAGCTGCTCCATCTTGAAAGCCAAGATGCCGAGAAGGACATCTCGCTCTACATCAACTCGCCCGGCGGCGAGGTGTACTCCGGGCTCGCCATCTTGGACACGATGAACTTTATCAAGCCCGATGTCTCGACGATCTGCATCGGCATGGCGGCGTCGATGGCGGCGGTGCTGCTCGCCAACGGCGCCAAGGGCAAGCGCTTCTGCCTGCCCAATTCGATGGTCATGATCCATCAGCCCAGCGGCGGCGCCCAAGGTCAGCAGACCGAGATCGAGATCGCCGCTCAGGAGATCAAGGAGAACCGTCGCAACCTCAACCAGATCCTCGCCGACGCGACGGGTCAGCCGTTCGAGAAGGTCGAGCTCGATACCGAGCGTGACCATTACATGCGTGCTCAGGAGGCCCTCGAGTACGGTCTGGTGGACCGCATCATCTCGTCGCGCTCCGATGCCGCCAAGGCGGCCCAGTAATGGCGGGGCGCGGTAGGGGAGGCGTGCCCCCCACCTATCATGACGATATGACCGACGATCCCATCCGCTGCTCTTTCTGCGCTAAGGAGCAGGGCCAGGTGCGCAAGCTCGTGAAGGGTCCCAACAACACCTTCATCTGCGACGAGTGCGTGGCCGCGTGCGTCGATATCCTCGAGGAATCGCTTGCAAGCGATTACATCGCGGCGAATCCCGGCATCACGCCCGAGATGCTCGCGAGCATGGGCTACGAGGTCGAGCCCGATGATGACGTCGACGCAGAGTCCGACGCTCCCGTGACGCCCGTGATCAACCGCGTGCCCACGCCGCATGAGATATACGACGAGCTGTCGCAGTACGTCATGGGCCAGGAGGATGCCAAGCGCGCGATGTCTGTGGCTGTGTACAACCATTACCGCCGCGTTATCGAGGGCGGTGCCGCCGAGGGCGCTCACGATGAGAGCGATGGTCGCCGTGCAGCAGCGCCGCTCGGCAAGCATTCCGCGAGTCCCGACGATCTCGGCGACGTGGAGCTCGCCAAGTCGAACATCCTCCTGCTCGGTCCCACGGGTACGGGCAAGACCTTGCTCGCACAAACGCTCGCACGCATCTTGGAGGTGCCCTTCGCCATCGCGGACGCCACGGCCCTCACCGAAGCCGGCTACGTGGGCGAGGACGTGGAGAACATCCTGCTCAAGCTCATCACTGCTGCTGACGGCGATATCGAGCGCGCTCAGGTGGGCATCATCTACATCGACGAGATCGACAAGATCGCCCGAAAGGCGGAGAACCTCTCCATCACGCGCGACGTCTCGGGCGAGGGCGTGCAGCAGGCGCTCCTGAAGATCCTCGAGGGCACCGTCGCCAGCGTTCCCCCGCAGGGAGGTCGCAAGCATCCGCAGCAAGAGCTCCTGCAGATCGATACGACCAACATCCTGTTCATCTGCGGCGGCGCCTTCGTGGGGCTCGACAAGATCATCGCCGATCGCGTGGGCAACAAGGGCGTAGGCTTCAACTCCGAGATCGCCGGCCCCACTTCAACTGACGAGAACGACCTCTTGCGTCAGGTGCTTCCGCAGGACCTGAATGCGTTCGGCATGATTCCCGAGTTCATCGGTCGTACGCCGGTGATCACGCGCACCCAGGCGCTCGACGAGGACGACCTCGTGCGCATCCTCACCGAGCCCCGAAACGCGATCGCCAAGCAATACCGGCGCATGTTCCAGCTCGAGGGCGCCGAGCTCGAGTTCGAGCCCGAGGCGCTGCACGAGATCGCCAAGCTGGCGCTCGCCCGCAAGACCGGCGCACGCGGTCTACGCTCCATCTGCGAGGACGTGCTTCAGCAAACGATGTTCGACTTGCCGAGCGAGGAGGGTGTCGCCAAGGTCGTGGTGACAGCTGCTGCAGTCCGCGGCGAAGAGCAACCGCGCCGCGTCGCGTAAACCGTGCGGTATCGGCTACGCCCCTGAAGCTTATTTGCGTTACCATGGGATGGGCCTGAGCGGTCCATCCCATGTTTGCATAGGGGGCAGGATGTACGTCCTATTCTTCATCATCAGCTTCGGCGCCTCGATCATCGGCGCGATCTGCGGTATAGGTGGCGGGGTCATCATCAAACCCGTGCTCGATGCCTCGGGAACGCTGCCTCCCGGCACCATCAACTTCCTCTCGGGCTGCACTGTTTTGGCCATGACCTGTTACTCGGTGCTGCGGAACCGACTCTCGGGCTCTACGTCGATCGATGCGGACCACACGCTGCCGCTCGCGATCGGTGCCACGGTGGGCGGGCTTGCCGGCAAGCAGCTTTTCGATGTCGTCGAGGGGCTCTTCGCCACGCCCGACATGGCGGGGGCGGTCCAGGCGGTTGCGCTCGGCATCATCACGTTGGGCACGCTCGTCTATAACCTGAACAAGCCCAAAATCAAAACGCTCACCGTCGACGGGACGCTGCCGTGCCTCATCATCGGGTTCGCGCTGGGCGTCATGTCGTCTTTCCTTGGAATCGGTGGCGGTCCCATCAACCTGGTGGTTCTCTTCTACTTCTTCAGCATGGCGACCAAGCTCGCCGCGCAGAACTCGCTGTTCATCATTTTGTGCTCGCAGGCGGCGAGCACTATCACCAGCCTGCCCACGGTCGATTTGGGCAGCATCAACCCGCTGCTCATCGCGGGGATGATCGCATGCGGCATCTTGGGCGGTATCTGCGGTCGCGTCATCAACAAGCGTATCGACGAGCAGCACGTGGACAAGCTTTTCAGCGGTCTGATGATCGTGATCGTGCTCATCTGCGTGTACAACTTCGCCCGCTACACGGTTCTGTAGGCGCTACGTATGGATAGGTCGGGGCACGACGGGCATCCTGTCGTCGAGATACCGCTCAAGGACCAACGTCGCATGCTCTCCATGGACGCACGGAGGAGCTTGCGCAATGTGCGCGAGAGCGCGCGCCTCATGGTGCTCGTGGTGTTCGTCTCCGTGTGCATGGGCGCCGTGGCATGGCTCTTTCTCGCGAGCCTCACCGCGGTTACCGCATTTCGCGAGGGCCATGTTCTGGTTTTCGCCTTGCTTCCGGTAGTGGGCGTCTTCACGGCGTGGCTTTATCGGACCTATGGCGGTGAGGCGGCGCGCGGCAACAACCTGGTAATCGATTCGGCGGTTACCGGCCGCCGCATCCCCTGGGTGATGGCGCCCTTCACGTTCGTGTGCTCGGTCGCCACGCACCTTGCGGGAGGTTCTGCTGGCCGCGAGGGCACTGCGGTCCAGATCGGTGGCACCATCGCCGATGTTGTCTCCAAGGTTTGCAAGCTCGAGCCTCATGACGACCAGGATCTCATGATGGCGGGGATCTCGGCGGCTTTCGGCGGGGTGTTCGGCACACCGCTTGCCGGAGCGTTCTTCGGAATGGAGATGTGCTATATCGGCAAGCTGCATTACGGTGCGGGCATCTACTGCCTTGTGGCGTCCTTTGTAGGCGACCTTGTTGCTACCATGCTGGGCGCCCCGCGCGAGGCCTATCCCATCGGCATCATTCCCGAGTTCGACGCCCGCGGTATCGCATATGCAGTCATCGCGGGTATTGCGTGCGGTGTGGCGGCGCGGCTGTTTTCGGCGGCGATTCGCGCTGTCAGGCATTTCTACAGTAGCCGCATCACCAACCACCTTGCCGCTGCGTTGATCGGTTCGCTCGTCCTTCTTGGCGTCTACGTCGCTTTTGGGCTCTTCCGCTACGCGGGTCTCTCGTCCTGGCTCATCGAGGCGGGGTTCGCGGGCGAGGTCACTCCTGTCGATGCGCTCATCAAGCTAGTCGTTACGGCTTTCACCTTGGGCGCGGGTTTCCAGGGCGGAGAGGTGACGCCGCTGTTTGGCATCGGGGCGGCGCTCGGCGGCTGGTTGGGTTTGGTCCTCGGGGTGCAGCCCTCGTTCATGGCGGCGCTCGGGCTCATCGGTATCTTCGGGGCGGCGCTGAACGTGCCAATTACCACGATCATGCTCGGCGTCGACCTTTTTGGCGGGTATGCCGCGCCCTTCTATGTCATCGTTTCGTTCGTGGGCTATATCGTAGCGGGCCATCGAGGCGTCTACCCGGCGCAGCGCATCGTCACGCCTAAGTGGCGTTCGCTCGACGTGGACCAAGGCGACACCGTGGAGGCTGCAATCGAACGCCATGCGAGCGAGACGGAACGTGCCGAGGATCCCGGGCGCATGGCGCATGCCGAGCACGTCGCGGATGCGAGCGAGCCGAGCGCGGACGAGGTCAACGATGCCTCTCGATCCAAATAGAATCCTTTGTGCGTCATTGGCATAGAATTCGGCCTCGCGGCGCCTCGATCTGTGCAGTAGGCGCACAAAGGTTGCATGCCTGCACCTTGTACGATTGCAGGCATGCACCTTGAATGGGTGCATGCCTGCGCCTTGAACGCGCTCGGAACCATGCAATGCTTCGGCTGGCTTGGTTGGTGCATGCGCCCTGCGTCCCAAGAACCTGCCTTGTGCCAGCTGCCGGTAGCGCTCGTGCTCATGCATTTGCGTTCTACATGGCGTATCATGCAGGTTGAGTCCGTCCAACGTCCGCGAGGTTCAGCTATGTCGATCGACCACCGTCTCGTCACCCAGCCGCTTCTGTTCCAAGACAACCGTGTCGAGCGGTTCTACACGGGTGGCAAGCTCTTGAACGAATGGTGCGGCATGGCGCCCATGGAGGATAGCCATGCGTGCGAGGAGCTGCTCGTGACCTCCGACGGGGCGATTTCCGCAGGCAAGCCCGAGGGCTAT
>DHCMC07803__coassemble_1049_pt1 | contig 18349 bp, 16 predicted proteins | sample DHCMC07803__metabat2_low_PE_050 | metagenome-assembled genome bin DHCMC07803
CTGGGTCTACTTTTGGACGAACGAAAACGACCCTCTCGAACCTGTCTACGTTCACGTGGCGGAGGGGTCACCAACGGCAAACGCCACAAAGATCTGGATCACGAGAGCGGGCAAGGCCTACCTGTGCAACAACAACTCTAAAATCGCCCCGAAGACCTTGCGCAACATCATGCGCGTCATAGAGGCCCGCAGCTCAGAGATCGTTGAGCTCTGGAACTCATACTTTGGCTCCGCTCGCTTCTATTGTTAGGCGAGAAGAACGGAGAGCTCGCATGAGTGACGGCATGCCCGGGTGGGCGGCGTGGGGGAGCCTCGCCGAGGAGCAGCTCGCGGGAGAGGCGGAGGCGCTGCTGCGCGAGAGCCGGCGCGCGCCCGTGGACCGTCGCCGCGTGGAGGCGCTGCTCGACCTCTACGGGCAGCGTTACGAGACGCTCCCCGGCTACCTAAAACGCATCGTGGGAGAGATAGAGGTCGAGGACTGACCGTCCGCCCGCGAGCATGTGCCAACGTCCGCGACTCCCGGTATCATGGGAGTGTTGAATTATTGTCCGGTGCCCTCGCTACGATGGGGACGGTGCCGGTCGTAACGGGAGCGAGCACATGAACGCGCTTGTGAGCTGCAAAAACCTAGCGGGGGGGGGGTTCTCCGAGTAGGAGTGCCCACCTAGTCCCGCATGCCCTGCCGCGCCGCCCCGAGGGGGTGGCGTAGCGGATGGACAACGCCTTCTTTGACAACAGGACCACCATTCTCAAAGACGACCTCGTCAGGGTCATACGAGAGGGAGATACCGTCTCCGTGGCGGCATCGGTGTTCTCCATGTACGCCTTCAACGAGCTCCGTGAGCAGCTTGAGTCGCTCGACGGGTTCCGTTTCATATACACCGAGCCGACCTTTGCCAAGGAACGCGCCAAGAAGGAGCAGCGCGAGTTCTATATCCCGCGCCTCTCGCGCGAGCAGGGCCTCTACGGCACGGAGTTCGAGATAAAGCTTCGCAACGAGCTCACGCAAAAGGCCGTTGCGTCTGAATGTGCGAGCTGGATTAGAGCGAAGGCTCGTTTCAGGTCCGCAACAGCCGGTCAGGCACCCGTGGCGCCCGCTCTGACTGTGAGCGGAAAGGAAGATGCCTCTACCTACATGCCCTTCCAGCGCTTTACGGTGGGAGAGCTTGGGGTGGGCGATCATCCCACCGTGACGGGCGTGTCACGTCTCGACACCTCAACGTCTCGACAGTTCCTCGCCATGTTCGATCAGGCATGGAAAAACGGGGGGCTCGAAGACGTCACCGATACAGTCGTGGACAACATTCAGGCAATGTATCGGGAGAACGCCCCTGAGCTTGTCTACTACGCGGCGCTCTATCGAATCTTCCATGATTTCCTCGATGACGTCTCGGCGGACAACCTTCCCAAGGAGGGTGCCGGCCTCCGGGACAGCGCAATCTGGAACATGCTCTACGACTTCCAGCAGGACGCGGTTCTCTCCGTCATCAACAAGCTGCAGACGTACAAGGGCTGCATCCTTGCGGATAGCGTTGGTCTGGGCAAGACGTTCACGGCTCTCGGCGTGATTAAGTACTACGAGCTCTGCAACCGCTACGTGCTCGTTCTCTGCCCCAAGAAGCTCTCCGACAACTGGATGGTCTATCGCAACCGCCAGGCCAACAACCCGTTTGCCGACAAGCCCTTCCGCTATGACGTTCTGTACCACACCGACCTCTCCCGCAAGCGGGGGAAGACGGTCACGGGCATTGACCTCGAGACGTTCAACTGGGGAAGCTATGACCTTGTGGTCATCGACGAGTCTCATAACTTTAGGAACGGCGAGGACAGCGCCACAGCGGCAAAGGATGATGGTACGGGCGGCACGGAGAACCGCTACCAGCGTCTACTCAACCATGTCATCAAGGGTGGCTTCGACGACACCAAGGTCCTCATGCTCTCCGCAACGCCGGTCAACAACCGCTTCCGTGATTTGCGCAATCAGCTTGCCTTGGCCTATCAGGGCGATCCCGACGGGTGGTCGGAGAAGCTCGGACTCTCCGCAAACGTCGAGGATGTCTTCCGGAACGCCCAGGGCGTGTTCAACATGTGGTCCAAGCTTCCGGCTGAGGAGCGCAGCACCGAGGCACTCACCGACTCGCTTGACTTCGACTTCTTCAAGGTTCTCGACCAGGTGACGGTTGCCCGTTCGCGCAAGCACATCCAGCGCTATTACGACGTAAATGCTATCGGCCCGTTCCCGCGTCGTAACGACCCCATCTCGATCTACCCTAAGCTCTCCACGCTGCCCAACAGCACCACATACAGTGAGATTGCCAACTCGCTCGACCTGCTCAAGCTTGCGGTTTACATCCCCTCGCACTATCTGCTGCCGTCGGCTCGCGGGAAGTACGAGGACAAGAATGGCAACCTCACCACAAGCGGCCGCGAGACGGGTGTCCGCAAGCTCATGGCAGCCAACCTGCTCAAGCGCCTCGAGAGCTCCGTCTCGTCCTTCAGGCTCACGCTCGAGCGTGTCTTCTCGGTCATGAACCAGTGCCTCAACACCATTGAGGTGTTCAAGGCGGAGGGCATGGCTTCGGCGAAAGTGGACGCCTCCTCTTTTGGCGACGGCTTTGATCTCGACTACGAGGATGCCGACTTCATGGACTTCTCTGTGGGCGGCAAGACGCAGTTCGACCTTCATGATCTTGACTGGAAGAGCTGGGAGAGGGACGTTCGTGATGATGCCCAGACCATCGAGGGCCTGCTCGAGATGATTCGCGGCATCGATGCCGAGCATGACGACAAGCTCCTGCGTCTTGAGCGGCTCATTGCCGAGAAGGTCGAGAACCCCATCAACCCGGGCAACAAGAAGGTCATTGTCTTCACGGCGTTCGCTGACACCGCGAACTACCTTTATGAGCACGTCTCCGAGTTTGCGTCTCGCGAGCTGAGGCTGGGTGTTGCCGAGGTCACGGGATCAGGCGGCGGCAAGACCAACGTTGAAGGCGTTCGCGGTGACCTCTCCGAGATTCTCACCTGCTTCTCACCCGTCTCCAAGGACCGTGACAAGGTCTACCCGCGCCTGCGCGGCAAGGACATCGACATCCTCATCGCCACGGACTGCATCTCCGAGGGCCAAAACCTCCAGGACTGCGACTATTTAATTAATTATGACATCCACTGGAACCCGGTTCGCATCGTCCAGCGCTTCGGCCGCGTGGACAGAATCGGTTCCAAGAACGATGTCATTCAGCTTGTCAACTTCTGGCCCGATGATGATTTGGATAACTACATCAACCTCAAGGCGCGCGTCGAGAACCGCATGCACGCCGTCGTCATGACCTCGACCGGCGACGACGACTACATCAACGAGGACGAGAAGGGCGACCTCGAGTACCGCAAGCAGCAGCTCGAGCAGATGAAGCACGAGGTCGTGGACCTCGAGGACGTCTCGGGCGGAGTCTCCATCACTGACCTTGGCCTCAACGACTTCCGAATGGACCTCGTCTCCTACTACCAGGAGAACCCGAACATCGACAGCGTTCCCACGGGCATCGATGCCGTAGTGGAAGGCGATACGCCAGGTATCATCTTCGTGCTCCGCAACGTGAACCAGGAGCTCGACGCCAAGACGCGCAACCAGATTCACCCGTTCTACCTGGTGTACGTGAGCGAAGAGGGCGAGGTCGTGCACGGCTACCTCGATCCCAAAGAGTCTCTCGACGCCATGAGACGCCCGTGCAAAGGCAAGTCCGAGCCCGACGCGGCGCTCTGCCGTGCCTACAACAAGGCCACGAAGAACGGGCGAGACATGCGTGCCGCCTCGAGTCTGCTGCGTAGTGCTATCGAGTCGATCGTGGAGGAGAAGGCCGAGGCCGACCTCGACAGCTTCTTCTCCGGGGGCACCACGAGCTTCCTTGAGAACGACGTCGCCGGCCTCGATGACTTCGAGCTCGTCTGCTTCCTGGTGGTGAGGCCTCGTGCTTAACAACCTGCCAAGCACGGTGCTCGTCAACCGTGTGATGCCCAAGAAGGCGTTCTACGAGCACCTCAAGACGACGGCTGCCATCAAGGAGCAGTTCGTCCAGCAGATCGAGCGCATCGAGATGGTCGCCTCCATCAAAGAGGCCAGCATCCACATCCCTGGCGACAAGGATGTGGCGGAGATTGACGTTCTTGCGTTCCACCTCAAAGGTGCTGACGTTCCCTACGAGGCGATCGAGCTAGTTGCCCGTTCGATACCCAACAGGCTGCTCTTCGTTTGTCTGGCGGATGAGTCTTGCAAGCTGCTCGTGAGGCGTGACCGTCTCTATGAGACGGACTGGATGCCGACCGATGACGCCAAGCTCGAGTTGGCTGGATCGACCTTGGGGGAGCTATGGGATTCGATTTCGTCCCAAGTAGTTTTCGGCAGCGCTAGCCCCGTTGACCTCAACGGTCGCCTTGAGTGCAAGAGGCGGAGCGAAGCGCTGCGGCTCGAGCTCGAGCAGGTGGAAAGAAAGCGCAGATCAGAAAAGCAAATAGCCAAGAGGAACGCCCTCTTCGACCGCAAGCGTGCGATCGAGGCGGAGCTGTCCCGTCTGGAGGGAGAGTCCTGATGGAGAAGCTGTCCCACACCACCGAGAGCATAATTGACGAGAATGTCGAGAGGCTCGCCGAGCTCTTCCCTGAGGTCGTGACGGAGGTCCGCGAGCCCGACGGCACCCTTCGCCACGCCATCGACGGCGATGCCCTCAGGGAGCGCGTGGGCGACGTCGCCGAGGGGCAGCGCGAGCGCTACCAGTTCACCTGGCCGGGCAAGCGCGAGGCCAAGCAGGAGGCGTACCGCCAGATCGACAAGTGCCTGCGCCCGTGCCCCGAGGAGAGCGTGAACTGGGACACGACCCAGAACCTCTACATCGAGGGCGACAACCTCGACGCACTCAAGCTCCTGCGCAACACCTACGCCGGCAAGGTCAAGATGATCTACATCGACCCGCCTTACAACACGGGTCACGACTTCATCTACGACGACGACTTCGCGCAGACAAAGGCCGACTACGACGCCGAGAGCGGCGACTACGACGAGGAGGGCGGCCGCCTCGTCGCCAACCCCGAGTCCAACGGCCGCTTCCACTCCGACTGGTGCTCGATGATGTACCCGCGCCTGCTGCTCGCGAGGGATTTGCTGCGAGATGATGGGTTTATTCTAATTAGTATTGGTGAAGAAGAGCTCGCCAATTTGATGACAATCTGCAAGTCGATATTTGGAAACAACGCAATTCGGAACCTGCTTGCATCTCGCCGTTACGACAAAAATCTAAATCAGCAGTTTGCTTCTCAAGGTCTTAGGTCGTTGAATGTTGGACTGGAGTATATCTGTGTGATAGCGAAATCACCCCATTCGTTATTGTCTGCTGTATATAGGAAATTAGATGCAAGTCGGGCTAATGAGGGCTATTGGAAAGGTTTTTGGAATGCCGCCGATAGGCCAACGATGCGGTATGAGATTCTGGGCTTTACGCCAGACGAAGGTCAATGGAAGTGGAAAAAAGAAATAGCCGAAGAAGCAATAGAAAATTATCAAATATATCTTGATACTTATCAAAAGAAGATGACTCTGGAAGAGTATTGGAAGTTTTCCGGACGTAGCAAGCGATTCATCAGGCGTCGTAAAGGATTGAGCGGCAAGAACGGTGGGGTTGAGCATTGGGTTGCACCCTCAGACCGTGTTCTTCGAACGTCAAATTGGGCTGATCTACTTGTTTCTAAATCAGTTTCTGATTTGCCCTTTGATAGCCCCAAGAATCCACAATTGATATCTGAGTCAATTAAGATGGCGGGTGCGGATGATGGCATCGTTCTGGATTTCTTTTCCGGCTCCGCAACGACTGCCCACGCCGTCATGCAGCTCAACGCCGAAGACGGCGGTAATCGCAAGTTCATCATGGTGCAGCTGCCAGAGGTCTGCGACGAGAAGTCCGAGGCAGCTAAGGCAGGCTACAAAAACATCTGTGAGATCGGCAAGGAGCGCGTTCGTCGCGCGGGCAGGAAGATTGCCTCCGAGGTAGAGGAGTCTAACCGCCAGCTCAAGCTCGGCGAGGAGCCAAAGAGGGTCCCCGACGTCGGCTTCCGCGTGCTCAAGATCGACTCCTCGAACTTCGAGGACGTCTCCGCGGAGCCCGCGGAGTACACCCAGCAGATGCTCGTCGGCATGGCAGACAACCTCAAGCCGGGACGCACTGCCGACGATCTCATTATCCAGGTGATGCTCAAGAAGCAGATTGAGCTCTCGGCCCCCATCGAGAAGCTCGACGTCGACGGCTGCACGGTCTTCTCGGTTGACGGAGGTCGCCTCGTCGCCTGCTTCGACAGAGACGTCTCCGTCGAGGTTATGACGGCAATGGCCAAGATGGAGCCCGACTACGCCGTCATGCGCGACGCCTCGTTCGCCGGTGACGATGCCGTCTCGAACTTTGCCGAGATCTTCAAGAACTACAGCTCCATTACCGAGGTCGAGGTGATCTAGGTTATGGAGTTCAAGTTCAAGGTCCAGCAGTACCAGACTTTGGCGGCAGACGCGGTTGCCGATGTCTTCGAGGGCCAGCCCAAAGTCGACGGCCAGCAGTTTGTCCGCGACCTGGGAGCTGGGTTCTACAACAAGAAGGGCCAGGCGTTCATTGGCAACTTCGATGGCCTTGATGTCGATGCTTCCGATGGCTACAAGAACGCTCCGTTAACGATGGGCTCCGACGTTCTTCTCGACAACATTAAGAAGGTCCAGGACCGCAACGGCATCGAGCGTTCGGGCAAGCTCAGCCACTCACTTGGCGCCTGCGAGCTGGACGTCGAGATGGAGACGGGCACCGGTAAGACCTACGTCTACACCGAGACCATCTTTGAGCTCAACAAGCGCTACGGGTGGTCCAAGTTCATCATCGTGGTGCCGAGCGTCGCCATTCGCGAGGGTGTGGCGAAGTCGCTCGCTATCACCGAGCGACACTTCGCCGACCGCTACGGAAAGCGCATCTGGTGGTTCGTCTACAACAGCTCGCGTTTGAACGAGCTCGATGCCTTTGCCAGTAGAAGCGACATCTCTGTTATGGTCATCAACATGCAGGCGTTCAACGCATTCGACGAGTCCAAGAGCAAGGAGGGACGCGGGGGCGACAAGACCGCCCGCATCATGTTCTCCGAGCGTGACGACTTTGGCAGCCGCCGCCCCATCGACGTCCTGGCGGCAACCAATCCCATCCTCATCCTCGACGAACCCCAGAAGATGGGGAAGAGGAACAGCGCGACGCGCAAGGCGATGCAGCAGTTCTGCCCGCTCTTCTCGCTCAACTACTCGGCCACACATGCGGAGCACCATAACGAGGTCTACGCGCTCGACGCGCTCGACGCCTACAACATGCGCCTCGTGAAGCGCATCGAGGTCAAGGGCTTTGAGGTGCGCGGCATGCGCGGCACGGACGGCTACCTCTGCCTGCAAGAGATCAAGGTGAGCAAGGCCGCTCCCGTCGCGCGTATCGAGTTCAAGAAGCTCATGGCCAATGGCGGCGTGAAGAAGGACATCGGCTCGTTCAACGAGGGTGACGACATCTACGTTGCCTCGGGCGAACTCGAGGCCTACCGCAACGACTTCGTCGTCTCTGAGATTCGTGCCGACCAGGACGGGGCTCTCGGCTACGTGCGCTTCCGGAATGGCGAGGAGCTTCGCTGCGGGGAGGTTGTCGGCGACTCCGCCGGCGAGGACATCCGTCGTGTTCAGATTCGCGAGACCATCAAGAGCCACCTGCAGAAGGAGGAGCAGCTTTTCTCGCGGGGCATCAAGTGCCTCTCGCTCTTCTTCATCGATGAGGTGAAGAAGTATCGCGAATATTCAGTTGATGATGGGGAGGAGCTGACGGTCGGCTACGGCAAGGTTTTCGAGGAGGAGTACGCCGCTGCTGTAGCAGAGAGGCTCGGCTCTCCCCGCATTGGGGACGACGCACCCGGCTCCTACGCCTCGTATCTCAAGCAGTTTGAGCCGAGCCAGGTCCACAAGGGGTACTTCTCGATTGACAAGAAGGGCCACGCGATCAACAGCACCACCAAGCGCGGCTCCGAGGACTCCGACGACGAGAGCGCCTACGATCTCATCCTCAAGAACAAGGAGCGGCTGCTTTCCTTCGAAGAGCCCACGCGCTTCATCTTCTCCCACTCGGCGTTGCGCGAGGGATGGGACAACCCCAACGTCTTCCAGATCTGCACGCTCAAGGAGTCCGGCTCCGAGACGAGCAGGCGCCAGGAGGTGGGGCGCGGCATGCGCCTGTGCGTGAACCAGGAGGGCGACCGTCAGGACGTTGGAGCGCTCGGCGAGGACATGGTCCAGAAGGTGAACCTGCTTACGGTTATCGCATCCGAGAGCTACTCGAGCTTCGTGAATGACCTGCAGAAGGACATTAGAGCCGAGCTGCGCGAGCGACCGAAGAAGGTCACGAAGGAGTTCCTCCGGGACTTCCACTTTGTTGGCTCGGGCGGCGTGAAGCTCGAGCTGGATGGCGAGCAGGCCGAGCTCGTGCACAACGTGCTGGTGAAGCTCGAGTATGTTGGCCTCGACGGCGGCGTCACCGACAAGTTCAAGACCGAGGGCATCAGGCGCGACGCGCTCGAGGCGCTTCCCGTTGCCGCGCGCACGGTTATCGAGCAGAAGCTCCCTCTCATTGAGACGGCTCTGACGAGCGTCTTTGACAGCTCGGCGCTCGATGACATGGTGAGCAACGGTCTCGAGGCGAAGGTTCTTTCCAATCCCCTTAACGAGAACTTCGGAAAGAGGGAGTTCCAGGAGCTCTGGAACAAGATCAACTTCAAGCAGGCCTATACCGTTCACTTTGATGATGACGAGCTGCAACGCAAGGCGGTGGACAACATCGATCGCAACCTCATGGTCTCCAAGGTGACGTATCGCATTGTCACTGGCGAGCAGGCCGAGGAGGGGAGTGCGGAGCAGCTTGACTCGAAGAGTCACTTCGAGATGAGGCATACAGAGACGCACAACCTCTCTGACGTCTCTCCCATTCATGTCAAGTACGACCTGGTGGGCGAGGTTGCAAGGCGGGCGAAGATCACCCGTCGAAGCGCGGCGAGGATTCTCTCTGAGATGAGCCCCGTGAAGTTTGCGCTCTTCAAGGAGAACCCCGAGGAGTTCATCGCCAAGGTGGGGGATGCCATCGTCGACGAGAAAGCGACGATGATCGTGGAGCACATCAGCTACAACCGGCTCGAGGAGCGCTACGACGCCGCCATCTTTACGGAGACCATGCCGGAGAGCATGGCGCGCGCCTACCGTTCCAAGAAGAACGTGCAGGACTACGTGTTCCCGGACGGGACGGCTGTGAAGTCTGTGGAGCGGCGGTTTGCCGAGGATCTGGACGCAGCTGATGAGGTGGTCGTCTACGCCAAGCTGCCGCGTTCGTTCCAGATACCGACGCCGGTTGGCAACTACGCCCCCGATTGGGCAATTGCGTTCAAACGCGAGAGCGTGAATCACGTGTTCTTTGTCGCGGAGACCAAGGGATCGATGAACACGTTGGACTTGCGCCCCATCGAGCAAGCGAAAATCGCATGTGCGAAGAAGCTCTTCAACGAGCTATGCGATGCGGAAGTGACATATGACGCCGTGGACAGTTACGCGGCGTTGCTCGAAAGGGTGATGAGCTAAATGACTCCAGAAGAACATGCAAAGCGCTATGGGATGCGACCCAGCGAGCTGCGCAAGCTTCTCAAGAAGGGGAGGGTTCGCGGCGCAAGGTTCGTTGCTGGTGATTGGGCGATTCCAGAAAACGCTATGATTGAGTACTACACCAGGCAAAAGATGAATAGGACCATTCAGGATATTGTATGGGATATCACGAGGGCGGCGAACTGGTCACAGTATTTTGATGAAGAGGTATTGCTGGCTAACAAGCTCCAGTTTTCTACGGCTCTGGGCATAGCGATTGACCTTAAGTACATCACGCGCTCCGAGGTGGTAAACGATGGCGTCACGTCGAGCGGCTATGTTGTTACAGGTAAAGGTATGACCGCCTGCGAGAAGAGAAAAAAAGGAATTCGTTAGCGACATTATGGGTTGTATTGGCACATTGACAGGATCGACTGTCGGAAGTTTCTATGCTGCGCAGGCCTAGGAGTTGGAAAATCTCCTCTCGACTGTTTTAACGAGGCGATAAGGGCGAAACTGGATGGCGAACTGCCATGCGAGTGATGCGTCGCTTGCCGTGTTGCGCAGCGTTTTGTCCCAACGACCTGCTACGTTCTAATCGGCGACCGCGCTTCGCCGAGGCGCGGACTTGGGCGGAAGGAGACCTGCATGCCGAAGCTGAACATGAGCGTGAATACCGAAATCGAGTACAACGTCGTGATAGAGGTGAGGTACAACGAGGACGACGAGGTGCAGTGGCGCGAGGATGCGACGAGCTGGGACGCGACGACCCTCAAGGTCGACTTCGGACGCTGGCATGTGACCTGCGCCATCACGGCGAACGTGCACGATATGGCCCAGGTGATCGATGCCGTCGCCGACCTGTACCCCGCGAAGACGGCCGCGACGATCCGCAAGAAGGACCTCGAGGCTATGGTCGCCGCCAAGAAGAAGGTGAATCGCGTGCTTCCCCCGCACGACCTGCACTTCAAGCTCGAGCAGTACGGCAGCAACCTCGTGCTTAAGTTCAGCGACACCGCCGCGGGCGACTGTGCGCCGAAGCTCGCGCGCATAACCGGTATCCTGCAGCGCTTGCCCGAGGGCTCCTACGGCGTCGCCGTCGCGGCGGGCTGGCCGCTGGGCCATTACGAGGACGCCCCCGAGTACTTCGACGCGCTTGCCGAGCAGTGCGACGGGGACAAACCAGATGCCCGGTACGACGACCTGTACACCTACGATCTGCTGAGCGTCGCTACTCCCTATGCCGGCGGCGGCGCGGAGCTCCCCGCCGAGCTGCTCGCGGATCCCGACCCGACTGAACCGCACGAGCCCCACGTGAAGGTCTGGGGCTACCGGGGCTCGCGCGGGCGGCTTGACAAGCGCGGGCTCAAGAAGGCCGACCTGCCGGGTCTGGCAGAGTCGGTCGCCACGACGGAATGGATGGACCTGAGGGAGGTCCCGCGCAGCTATTAGGCGCAGGGCGGTAAAGACGGTTGTTCCGGAAGGGAAGTGCAGATATGGATACGATCAAGCGCGCGATCGAGCTTTTGGAGGAGCGGGCGCAGGCGTTCGACGGGGCGAAGCAGGAGCTGCTTGACGCTTACGAGGCCGAGCATGCGGGGTCCAAGAGGAAGGCGCGCAGGGGCAAGAAAATCGCCCTGTCCAGCGTGGGGACGCCCGAGGACTACGTCTCGAACGGGTTCGCGCTCGACCGCGCCGAGTATCTCTGGGATCTTATCGAGACAAAGCGCCTCGCGCCGGCGGACAGCGTGATCTTGCCGCACCGGTACCACTACGAGCGTCCGGTTGTCGGGCGCGATGGCGGCATCTGCGCTCCGGACGGCACGCAGATCGCCTACGATGTCGAGATGCCGGGCGGGAGGGCGGACTTCGTGGTGTTCGACCGCAAACACACGATCGAGCAGGTTGCGCAGGGCGACTACGACTTCCGCGTCCGCTACGAGCGCCATGATGTCGATGCGGCCGGGTTCCAGCGCTTCGCGGAGCTCGCCGGGGACCTGCTGCCCGACGCGCTCGTCCAGTTCGAGCGTCGCCTGCTGACAGAGTCCGCCGGCGACGAGATCGAGGAAGTGCGGTGCGTCAACGGCGGCCGCGTGCCTGTGCTGCTCACGCGCTTGGTGGAGACCGAACCCGGCGCGGTAACGTTCGTTGCCCACCTTCCCTGGAGCGAGGGGCGTCGCGACGTGGTCAGAATCGAGTTTGCGCCCGGTTGCCTGGGCAAGGGCGACGAGCCGGGGGAGTACAACGAGCATGCCGTGCGGGAGAGGGCCAAGCACGACTTCGCCGGGCGGATCGCGCTGCATGCGTTCTCCACGGGCGCGCCCGCCAGCGTCCCGCGCGGTCTGATCGACGAGCTGCGCGGCCGCTTGGCGACGCGCGATGAGTTCGAGAGGCTTTGCGACCTTGTGCTCGCCAGCCTCATAGGCATGCGAGACGACGGTGCCGCCTACGAGGGCTGGTGCGTCGGCTCGAAGGGGCGCAAGTATGCTTTTGGTTGCGCTGCCGGGCAGGTTGCGATGAACCTGCTGCTCGTTGCCTCCGTGCTTGAGGCGCAGACGGGCTTCGCCGCAGCCGACGATTTCGAGGCCATGCGGGAGGCGTTCCTTGCGCGCTTCGACTTGTTTGTCGCCTTCGGCTTTGGCAAAAGCGACGACTCGCTAATCAAGTGCGTGAAGTCCATGGAGGTCACCGCGTAGGCGGTGCGGCAATTGGGATTGCGTTCGGGCGCGGCCGCCTGTTGCGCCGGCCGCGCTCGACCTGAAGCATGCACGGGTCGAACGTTGGAGGGCGCCATGGGCGAGAGGATTCTGGTCGACGTCGACCGGCTGCGCGAGGCGCTGATCGAGGAGACGGGCCCTGCCGCGTTCACGGGGTCGCCCTGGGCGATCGTCGACGTTGCGGCGCTGGAGGACGCCGACCCGCAGGAGCTTCTGCGCGAGGCCGAGCGCCGCGGATGGGACCTGCGTCGCTTCGAGGCGTAAGGCGGGCTTACGGCTCCGCGATGCTTACTTCTAGATAGCACTCGTAGGCACCGGTCGTATCGCCCGGAGCACTGGGGTAGCTGAATGCGATGTGGCGCTCATCCAAGCTCTCCTCGATATGGCGCAGGAGTTCTTCGTCGCCGATCTCCTTGGCCTCGCATGACCGCACCTTAGCAAGGGCCGTGCGCAACGCCGCGATGTCCTCGGCAGGAACCTGGGCGAGTTGGAACGTGTCCTGGAAATATGCATGGGCGTCCTCCTCGTTCAAGAACGCTGCATCCGATTGCCAAGCGCAATCGCCATACGACCACGTGAAGCTGTTCGTATCCGCGATGAGCTTGTCCTTGGCGTTACGTAGGAGCTCCTCAAGCTCGTCCGTATCCGTATCGGGAAATTCCTCCCAGAACGTGTCGATGAAGTTGTCGAACGCTTCACCGATGGTTTTCGGGACGTTGGTGAACTCGATGTCCGCGCCCCAATCCGGTTGGTGGTAGACAATATGCCCGCCGTCGATATGCAGATGGACCCCATCGAAGAGCGTCGTCTCGTCCGTGCCCCACTCGTCGGGGTCAAAGTCTCCTCGCTCGATCAGATCAGTCTCGTGTTCCTTCATCATCGTGACGAGCAGCGGACAGTCGATGTCCAGGTCGGCCCATCTGCTGAACGAATCCTCGTCGATATCCCAATCAGGCCAGTCGGCTTTGAACGCGCACCTGAGTTTCAGTTTCGAGTAGGGTTGGCACATGGTCCGTCCTCCTTCGCAAACCTATATGCTGCAAGTTTACCCGAAAGGCTTCGCGGAGTCCCGAAGGAAAAGGGCCCTTGCTCGTTAGCCGTTCGCAACTGTTCTGCTACCGTGTTTTCCCCAAAAAAGACTGGTCGTCTCCTGCGCCCGACCGTTAAGGGAGGACAATGAACGCGATATGGAGCGCCGTGCCGTCAGGGCGCCGTAGTTTTGTGGCTGGGTGGCGGATTCAAGCTTGCACTGCACCACCACTTGGAGGTGGTGGTCGTGTACAGTCTGGTGGACAGGGCGCGGGCCGTCGAGGCGGTCCGGGCCGGGGCGAGCGCCGCGGAGGCCGCCCGCGCGCTCGGGTGCTCCCGGCGCGCGGTCGCGACGTGGTGCGAGGCCGCGGGCGTGCGCCTGCGGCGCGGCAGGATGGGGGTCCCGTGACGAGGCCCGTGACTCCGGCGGCACCCCTGCCGCCGAGGCCCTCGCCCAGGGCGAGGCTGGACTCCGAGCGCAGGGCGCTCATCGCCGACAGGAGGCGCGCCGGCCTCGGCGTGCGCGAGATAGCCCGCGAGCTGGGCGTCTCGCACTCCACGGTGTCGCGCGAGCTCAGGCGCAACGCCGGGCCGGACGGCCGCTACGACGCCGCGCGCGCCGAGCGGGCCGCCCGCGAGAGGGCGGCGCGGCCGCGGGCGGGCAAGCTGGAGGGCAGCCCCCGCCTCAGGGCCGAGGTCGTGCGCAGGCTCGCGATGCGCTGGCCGCCGGAGCAGGTGTCGGCGAGCCTCCGGCGCGACTTCCCGGGCGACGGGGGGATGAGGGTGAGCCACGAGACCATATACAGGGCGCTCTACGTCCAGGGCCGTGGGTCGCTGAGGGAGGAGCTCGAGGTCGAGCTGGTCCTCAGGGGCGGCCGGCGGTCCAGGAGGCGCCGCTCGCTGCCGGCCGACCCGCGCGGGCGCAGGACGTGAGTCGAGGGGGCCGAGCTGGCGCTCCGCCCGCCCGAGGCCGACGACCGCTCCGTGCCGGGGCACTGGGAGGGCGACCTCGTGGTCGCCTCCGACGGCCGGACCTGCCTGGTGACGCTCGTGGAGCGCTCGTCGCGCTTCCTACTGGCGTCCCGGCTCGAGGAGCACTCGGCCGAGACCGTGGCCGCGAGGCTCGCCGAGATGGTCTCGTCGCTGCCGGCGGCCCTGCGCAGGACGCTCGCGTGGGACCAGGGCTGCGAGATGGCCCGGTGGCGCCCCTTCGCCGAGGCGACGGGCTTCGAGGTCTACTTCTGCGACCCCAGGAGCCCCTGGCAGCGGGGCACGAACGAGAACACCAACGGGCTGCTCAGGCAGTTCTTCCCCAAGGGGACGGACTTCTCGCTCGTCTCGGACGGGGACGTGGCGAGGGCCCAGGACCTGCTCAACGGGAGGCCGCGCAAGACGCTCGGGTGGAGGACGCCGGCGGAGGAGCTGGCGCGCACGTTAGCGGAGGACGGTGCAATGACCGTGTGAATCCGCCGGGGAGAAAAACTCAAAACCGGGTAAGTTGCAACATCAACAATCGTACTAGTGTCAAGAGGGGGAGACATGTCGCTTCTGTCGAGCTATTACCTACCGGGCCTTTCCGTGGAGGACCATGCGATCGACGTTCCGCTCGACTGGCGGGGCACCTCTCCCGCACAGCTGGCGGGCGCCACAAGTGCCCCGAGCTCACCGTTCGCGGAGGCGTCGGCGGCCGAGAGGTGCGACCCGGCCTTTGAGGGCCGCTCCCTGCGGCTCTTCTACCGGGTGCTCTGCGCGCCGGAGAACGTTGGTCGCGACCTTCCGTACCTGGTCTTTCTCCAGGGCGGTCCCGGCGGCGCCGGACCGCGCCTGACCTCGCCGACAAGCGACGGTTGGGTCGCGGAGGCGGTGCGCCACTTCCGTGTGATCCTGCCCGACCAGCGCGGCACCGGCCGCTCGGGCCGCGTGGACGCGACCACGATCGCGCGCGAGGGCGACGCCGCGGCGCAGGCCCGCCTCCTCAAGCGCTTCCTGGCCGACTCGATTGTGCGCGACTTCGAGTACCTGCGCCTCAGCGAGCTCGGCGGCGCGCGCTGGGTGACGCTCGGCCAGAGCTACGGCGGCTTCCTCACCCTCACGTACCTCTCCACGTTCCCGGGCGCGGCGCGCGCGAGCTTCACCTGCGGCGGCATCCCGCACGTGCCGGCGAGCGCCGACGAGGTCTACGGCCGCACGTTCGGCCGCATGGTGGCCAAGACGAACCTGCTCTACGAGCGCTACCCCGAGGACGAGAAGCGCGTGGCGCTGCTGGCCGACCGTCTGGCGGCGGGCCCGGCGCTCGCGCTGCCGGACGGCTCGCCAATGACGGTGCGCCGCCTGCAGGCGCTGGGGCAGGGGCTCGGCATGAAGCCGGGGCACGAGCGGCTGCACAACCTGCTTGACCTGGCCTTCGTTGCCGGTGACGGATCAGCGGACGCGACGCTTGCCGCGGCGGGCGGCAACGCGGCGGCCGTCGCGGTGTCCGACGCGTTTCTCGCCGGGGCGTGGGAGACCACCAACGTGCGCGCCAACCCCCTCTACTGGGTGCTGCAGGAGCTCATCTATGCCGACGGCGAGCTGGCGCGTCCGATTGCGTGGGCGGCGGAGCGCGCATGGCTCTCGCGCCCGGAATTTGCGACGGACGCGCGGCCGCTCATGCTCACGGGCGAGGCGTGCTTCCCGTGGATGTTCGACCAGATGCCGGAGCTCGCGCCGTTTTCGGGCGCGATGGACGTCCTCATGCGCGACACGAGCTTCGGACGGCTCTACGACGAGGCGCAGCTTGCGGCAAACGAGACGCCGCTTACGGCGGCTGTCTACTTCGATGATCTCTACGTTGACTCGGGCCTGCAGCTCGACACGCTCGCCCGCGTGGGCGCGAGCCATGCTTGGGTCACCAACGAGTTCGAGCACGACGGTCTGCACGGCGACCGCGTCTTCAAGCACCTGCTGGAGCTCGCCCGCGACCGCGGCGACCTCGACGGCGTGCTGTAGGGGCGTCGTCGTCCCGTGCCGGCCAGATACCCGCAAAATCTGACAACCGCGTTTTTTTCCTGCAAATATATGATTATGAAATCAAGTTTTGCGGGTTGTTGAACTGGCGAGAAGCGCGGCACGAGAAGGACGGGGCCCAGTGGCGGGGCCGCGGCACGATATCACGATCCGCGACCCTTGGGTATACAATCCCAGATGACGTCTGCGGGGAGGTGGTTCACGTGATGTATCCGTTCATGACCTTGAGCGACGGCACGGAGATCGTGCACTCCGAGACGCTCGACGACGGCCGGGTGAAGGTCTACATGGAGAAACCCGACGCCAAGGACGGCTTTCACCACGTGACGTGTTACCTCCCCGACTATGCGTGGGAGGACGCGTACGGCTTCTCTGACGAGGAGCTCGCTCATCTCCAGGACGTCGTCTCCTCCACGGCGAACCTCATCCTCGAATTCGCCGCCGACGGGGGGTTCGAGCATGCCTCAGGTTTTTAGGATTGGCCCCTACTGGGTCTATTTCTGGGCAAACGAGAGCGATCCGCTCGAACCCGTGCACGTCCATGTTGCCGAGGGCGCGCCGGCAGCCAATGCGACCAAGGTGTGGATAACGAGAGCTGGCAAGGCGTATCTGTGCAACAACAACTCGAAGATTCCGCCGAAGACGCTTCGAAACATCATGCGCATCATCGAGGCGCGCAGCTCCGAGATCGTTGATCTCTGGAAGTCCTACTTCGGGTCAGCTCGTTTCTATTGTTAGCGAAAAGCACGGCGGCGAGAAGAACGGAGACCGTGCGATGATCGGCAACCTGCCCGACTGGGCCGCATGGGGAAGCCTCGCCGAGGAGCAGTTCGCCGGCGAGGCGCGGGCCCTGCGCGACGAGAGCCTGCGCGCGCCCGTGGACCGCGCCCGCGTGGAGCGCCTGCTCGACCTCTATGGGCAGCGCTTCGACACCCTGCCCGCATACCTGCGCGACATCGTCGGCGACATCGAGGTCAGGGACTGAGCCAATCGGGGAATCGTGGCAGGTTGCTCGGCGGCACCCGCTCCGCCGTTTGCGACGTTGATTCAACATGTGCGGCTCCCTATGAATATGATTGACCTAGTCACCTAACAATCCGGGAGTCGCCAACCTACGGCTGGGCGACCTCGCTCTAGATGGGCCTACCGATGATTAGCAGCACCTCGAAGAACAAGGCGGAGGCGGTCGACCAATCACGCGCGGACGCAAGGGAGGGCGATCGCGCTGGCGCCCTCGAGCTCGCCCAGAGGGCCGCTGCGGCGAGACGTGTGGATGACCTCGACTTCTCCGCAGCGACGCGCCGCGTTCTTACGAGGCTCGGCTGCGTTACGTTTCTTGATGTCACCGAGCAGGACGAGAAGAAGCTCATGGACGCGCTGCGGTCAAGCGAGGGTGATCGTCTCCTCGACCTGATCGACCTGTACCACGGTGACCCGGAATCGTTCGTTCGGCGCTTTGGCGCCCCACGCGCCCGCGTCAGCCAGTCCCACCCGATGCCCGCCGCGTGGACCAGCGCGTCCGGCGAGCCCACCGGGACGCGGACCGGCGCGCACCGGGTCCCGTCGCGAGGGCCATCTGTCGCGTCAACGTATCGCTCGCGCTCCGCGACCTATCAGGTCCTGCCCAGAGACGAGCTCGGGACCCGGCTCTATGACTTCGAGAGAAGGGCGGTGTCGGCTCTGCGGCTGCTCGAGGATCATAGCCGCGAAGCGCTCGTCATGGAGGCCTTCCCGTCTCTGGGAGTCGGTCTCGAACAGGCCGAGCGAGACGTCAAGACCCTGATCTCCGACTACGGCTACGGCCAGGCAGTCGCTCTGGACGTTCTCTCCCAGTGTGCCCCTGACGCCCTCCTGGTCGTCTGCGCGCACCTCACCCAGGAGGTCTACACGGGCAGGTCGCTCTGGCCCGAGCTCTTCGGCAAGATCGGGC
>DHCMC07803__coassemble_1095_pt1 | contig 17110 bp, 18 predicted proteins | sample DHCMC07803__metabat2_low_PE_050 | metagenome-assembled genome bin DHCMC07803
GCGTTTCCGCAGCTCGACGTAGGGGGCCCATCACCTAAGTTCTAGACTGTTAGATCTCGAATTCCTCGCAGCTGAATGTCGTCGGATACCTGGAATCGCATGATTGATGCAGGATGCCGTCATCACCTTTCCAGGCAGTTCCGCCGATAATGGTAAGGGGTCCGAACAGATCATCCTCAGCTTTGACCCCGACGCCCTCTCCGGAGTAATCATCGATAAGCGTCTTCTGCAGGTTCAGGAATTGTCGTTCAGATTCAGAGACGAGATCGTTATCGAGCATGTAGTCGACAAGCATGCCGATGGCATTCTTGGTCCCTTCGGGCTTTGCAGCATGACCGCCTTTGCCTTTGGCATCGATGCGGACGTTTCCATTCCCCTCATCGGTAAGGATGATGCCCTGACATGTTGGCAGCTTGGAAATATCGGCATTGACAACGACGAATGCATCCGAGGGAATCGCGTTCGGCGCCTCACCGGCATTCCAAGAAACGATCTTGCCATCTGAGATCGGTCCCGAAGTGAAGACGCCCTGGTATATGCCTTTCTCTCCTGCAGAGACAGGGTATTCGGCATCAGGGCTCATGATGAACGCAGGCTCTTCGAAATGCTCCTTGTAGTAGTAAACATCAAGGAATCCGGTCTCCTCGTTGCAGCCGAGGATGAAACGCAGCGTATACGGGAACTGATAACCCTGCTCATGCCAATACTTTGCAGCATAGGCGGAGACGACGAAGGGTCCCTTATCGTCTAGAGTGCCACGACCGATGAGATAGCCATCACGACGGGTCATCTTATGGGGGTCTTGAGACCAGCCGGGTCCGCAGGGAACGGTGTCGAGATGACCGATGATGCAGATCTTCTTATCGTCATGCTCGCCGGTGTAATCAGCTGTCCCGACATAACCCTCGTGATTAGCCGCCTTCATTCCCATGCGCTCGCACATTTCAAGACCCGCTTCAAGCGCTTTCAAGGGGCCGGGGCCATAGGGCATACCTTCACCTGCATGATCGAGATCTTCTTGACTGGGAATGTTCACAAGCTTCTCGATATCCTTGACTACATCTTCCCAGTTATCCTCAACCCACTGGTCGATATGCTCCAGGGTCTTCGAGTCTGCCATAGCCATCCTTTCCTCGCGGGCGTACACCTCTCTAGCATTATTACCCACCTGTATGCATAAGTCCTATTTCCTGATGCACGGAACCATCCACGGTTGGCTAGCTACCGTTTGCCTGATCATGATGGGTGAATAAACCAGAGATAGGTCACTTCTTTCTCTACTTGTCAAACTTCTGTGAGCCCTCGATAAAAAAGGCCCGCTCAAGAGCGGGCCTTGAAAGTGCATGAATTGAAACATCAGCTATACGTTACCGCCGCCATAGGGTTGGCCGCATTCATAGATACCACCGTATCCAGCAGGGCGTCCCTTACGCCAAGCACCGTAAACCTGGCCGTTACCGACGTAAAACGCAACATGACCGCTATAGAAGACAAGGTCACCGTACTGGAGCTCGCTGATGTTTGTGGTCCAACGTCCGTTTTGCTGAACCCAGGCTGCCTGGGCTCCGGCAGTACGCGGAATGCTGGTGTAGCCAAGCTGGGTGTAGGCATAGTAGACAAGACCGGAGCAATCGAAACCGCCCTCGGCAACGCTCTCGCCGCCATAGACATACGGCATGCCGATCTGTCCGAGCGCGATTGACAATGCACTGCCGCCAACGCTGGAGGAGCCGCCGCCGGATTGGTTGCCGGAATCCTGATTCTCGTCGTCCTGTCCGGAGTTGCCGGGATTGGAGGGCGTTGCAGGTTGATCGTCGGCTTCCTCTTCATGCGAATCGTTTGCGTTCTCGACCGTTTGGTCGCGAAGCGAATTCTCGTCCTCGGCATCCTCGGCAGATTGGATTCCCGCAGCGAGCGCAGCGTTCTCGGCAGCCTCGGCTTCGAGTTGGGCGCGAACTTCGGCGGAAAGAGAGCTCACGAGAGCCTGGGCAGATTCTTGGTTTTCTGCGGCAGCATCGACCCTGCTTTGAAGGTCATCAATCATCTCTTGCTCGTTTTGCTGCTGCTCAACAAGCTGGTCCTGAAGGGTCCGCACCTCTTCGATGGCCTCTGCTTGCGCTTCAGAGACCTTATCGATATAGAACACGCGCGAAATCAGGTCATCGAAATCAGAGGAGCCCAAGATGACTTCGAGAATCTGGTCGCCACCGTTTTTATATTCGCTGGCGACGTTCTCTGCGAGGACGCTCTGAGCCTGCTCGAGATCGATCTGGGTCTGTTCGATCTCGCCCTTCGTCACTTCAAGATCATTCGAAGCAGTTTGAAGTTCGCTCTGAAGGTTTTGGTATTCTGCGCCAATGCGCTCGAGCTCACTTTTGGCATCTGCAAGCTCGGATTCCAGGTCTGCATATGCAGGAACGGCAGGGATTGCCGCGAAGATAAGTGAAGCGGAAAGCGTAGCCGCGATTGAGATTCGTGCACAAGCGTGACCGAATTCGCTCATCAGCATGGCATCAACCTCCGTGGGGTCTAGACAACAGTTGCCATTATAGTCGGTTGCCAAGCAAGCCATTCTTTGAACGGCATGATTCAAGGTAACCTACAGAACCCTTTCACTAGGTCTACAAAGCTCAGCGGCCCCGCATACACGAGGCCGCCGCAGGAAATGACTGTTATAGGTGGCAGATGGTTAAGGCGAAAGCTGGCGGGTTACGATACCTGCACTAAGCTGAAGACGTCGTGGTCACCATGTTCGGCAAGCTTCTTACGTGGTTCGAGGAATGAAAGCTCCATGACGCATCCGTAGCCAACGAGGGTGGCGCCCATGCGCTCGACTAAGGAGCCGGTCGCGGCGATGGTGCCTCCCGTTGCGATAAGGTCATCGATCACGATGACGCGGTCCTCTGGCGTCAGGGCATCGGCGTGGATCTCAAGCGTATCGCTGCCATATTCCAGGTCATAGCTGATAGATATCGTCTTGCGAGGCAGCTTGCCGGGCTTCCGTGCGGGGATGAAACCTGCTCCAAGCTCGAGCGCGACGGGCACGCCCACCATGAAGCCTCGGGCTTCAGGACCGATGACCTTGGTGACCCCTTGGCCTCGGAAATGGTCGGCGATTGCATCGATGGCGGCTCGCATAGCCTTAGGATCTGCGAAGAGGGGCGTGATGTCCTTGAAGACGACGCCGGGCTCGGGATAATCGGGAATGTCAGCGATATAGGAGCTGAAATCGAAATCTGCCATGGTTCCTCCCCTAGTTGCTTGTACGCCTGCGGCTTGCTCGACGAGTCGTACTCGCGCTACTGGCTGCATTCTTTGAACCGCTCTGTTCGTCATCTTGCTGGGATCGAGCCCGCTTCGCTTCTGCGCGGGAGATCTCGTCATCGATGGAATCTACATCGGCGTCCTTGACCACGGCGTTGAGAGATTCGAATACACGATTCTTAAGCAGCGCGGTATGAACCCCATCGGTAAGGTCGTGGAGCTTGTTGAACGCCCGTTCAAGCTTGGCATTGCGGTCCTCATCGCTATCGTCCATGCCGAGCATTCCGATAAGTACCTGTTCGAACATGGTGGATTCGCGATTTGCCGAAAGAGCGTACTGGCGCAGGTTGCGTGGTTCGATATGGAAACGCGAAAGCTCCGAGCAGTATCGGATGATCTCGAACTCGCTGCCGTCTACCAGCTCGCGGTTCTTAGGGCTCTTGATGATGTGGACGAGGTCGTTTTGCGCGAGCGAGCGAACGAAGGAGATGCTCACGCCCAGAAGATCGGGGATATCCTCGAGCGGATGCAGCTTCTGCTTGGTTTCCTTGGGCTGGGTCTTCATGGGCACATCGGAAAGCAACCCGACCTCATACGCCAAGGTCCTCAGATCATCGGCGCTTTCGAGCCGTTGCTTGATGACGTTCAATGGCATGTAGCGCGTCTTTTGCAGATGCAGGATAACCTCGAGGCGCTCGACATCGTCCATGGAGTACTGTCGATACCCCTTTGGCGTGCGATGTGGAGTTATGAGCCCCTCGTCCTCGAGGAAGCGGATCTTGGAGTTGGATAAATCCGGATACGTGCCGCGAAGAAGGTTGACGACCTGGCCGATACTCAGATAGCTGCGCTCAGCCAAATCTACTCACCAGTCTCTATGCGCTCCGGCTGGCTTTCATGGTAAACGAGGGTGAAGGTGCCGATTTGGACCGAGGAGCCATCATGCAAGGCGGAAGATGTGACGATCGCCCCATCGACCCATGTTCCGTTGAGAGAACCCAAGTCCTCGATGACGACGTTGGAACCATCACGCACGATCTTTGCGTGAGCGCGCGAGACGGTCATGTCGTTGAGGAAGATGGCGTTCGCAGGATCTCGACCGATGGTGGTCTCCGCACCATCCAGCTGGAAGGTATTGCCCGTTTGGGGTCCTTTAATGATCGAAAGCACCGGGTTCGTGATGCGGGCGCTCTTCATGAGGTCGGGCGCCGTAGCATCATCGGTGGGCATACGGAATACTCGGGTGGATTCGATCATCGGGTCTGACATGTGAACCCCCATCAGTCAATCTTGAACGTAGCGTAAACGTCTGGTTCTGTGGCTATTCTACCGCAGGAAGGAAAATCGTGCTCCTACTCTCGTGCTGCATTGTCACAATCCACGATTTCAGGGTTGAGAAAGTCTTCTTCCTCTTCTTCCGGGTGTTCAATGGCGTGCTTGCAGGCTCTATAACCCTTTACGGTATACACCACGGCGGTTATGAGGGAGAACACCACGCCAAGGTAGACCAGAAGAATGCCCATGGGCACCTCGCGCCCATCCAGACCCGGGAAGATCGCGCTGTACTCCCCGAGCCAACCAAGCCCCTGAACAAGGGGGAGCCCGAGCAGCATGAAGGAGAATCCCGTCATGAGCAGCGCTGTCGCAGCCTTGCCGGTGAGCACGACATCGATCGGACGTTTATGGTACCGGTGCACGATGGAATTGCCGATAGCAAGATACACATCTCGGAAAATGATGACCAGGCAGACCCAGACCGGCAGCTCCCCTCGGGCGACAAGACCGATGACCCCTGTGAAGAGCAATGCGCGGTCCACTACCGGATCCATCATTTTGCCAAGCCAGCTGACGGTGTGCGTGCGACGTGCAATCTGCCCATCCAGCCAGTCGGTGCTTGCGGCGACGGCATAGATGACCAATGCCACATAGCGGTTCACGTCTGCTACGAATAGGTAGAGGAATACAAAGGTGAGTACCAAACGGAGTGCGGTGATGAAATTTGAAATGGTGAATACTTTGTTCGAGGGGTAATCGGGGGTGCCTATGAGATCTTTGGCTACCCTCTGCTTCCGTCTCACGATGGCACCTAACTCTTCCTAACGATTTCACGCACTTGTTGCATGATACCCATGGATGGCAAGTCTAGCCAGATGGCTTGACAAGCTATGAAAAAAGGCACCGGTAAAAACCGGTGCCTCGATCCTTCTGGTCGGGACGACTGGATTCGAACCAGCGACCCCTTGACCCCCAGTCAAGTGCGCTACCAAGCTGCGCCACGTCCCGAAGCATTGCCGCCTCATCTGACAGCAAAAGATACTTTACTCAACTCTCACTCGAAGCGCAAGCCCCAAAATCAAAAATGCCGACGCGTTTCGTAGATATGCGCGATCGGCAAGATCATTTGCCCATAAGGCGCAGGGTGCGAAGCAATATCTCGCGAGCGAGCTCGTCTTTGCTGAGGACGGGCAGCTCCTCAACACCGGTGCGGGTTATCAGCCAAGCCTTATCGGTATCGCTGCCAAAGCCTGAGTCTGCACGGGAAACATCGTTGGCAACGATGGCGTCGCAGCCCTTGCGAGCAAGCTTAGACTGACCGTAGTCAACAGCGTCTCCGGTCTCTGCGGCGAAACCGATAACGATGCGATCGCCCTTGCGCTCGGAAAGCGATGCGAGGATGTCGGCGGTCTGGGTGAGCTCGATGGTATCGAGCTTGTCCAACCCCTTCTTGAGCTTGCGATTCGCAGGAGCCTTTGGAGTGTAGTCGGCGACAGCGGCGGCGCAGATTGCCATCGATGCGCCTTCGAACGCTGCAACGGTCGCTTCAAGCATCTCGGCTGCGGTCTCGACCTTGATAACCTTGACTCCAGCGGGCACAGAAGCCTGACAAGGCCCAAGTACGAGCGCTACATCGGCTCCCATGCGCTGTGCGGCTCGGGCGAGGGCGCATCCCATCTTGCCCGAGGAGCGGTTGGCGATATAGCGCACGCTATCGATGGGCTCGTGCGTGGGACCTGCCGTGATCACGATCCGCTTACCGGTGAGCAGGTCGCTGGAATCGAGAACGGCAAAGGCGCGCTCGGCGATATCCGCTGGATCGGCGAGCCTGCCTTCAGCGACGTCTCCGCATGCGAGATAGCCAACCCCAGGCGACACGATCTCGATGCCGCGCCTGATGAGCGTGGCGATGTTTTCTTGCGTAGCCGCAGCGCGCCACATGTTCACATTCATAGCGGGTGCGACGAGTATGGGCGCGGTGGTCGCAAGGAGCGTCGTCGAGATCAGGTCGTCAGCGATGCCGTTGGCCATCTTGGCGATGATGTTCGCGGTTCCAGGTGCAACAAGGACGATATCGGCTTCCTGCGCCAGGGAGATATGGTGTATGGGATCCGATGGGTCATCGAATAGGCCGACCGCAACCGGCTCGTGCGTGAGCGCGCGGAAGGTGAGGGGGTCAACGAAGTGCGTCGCGTGCTCGCTCATGAGTACCTTCACGCGCAGCCCGCCCTTCTGAAGCAGGCGAACAAGCTCGCAGGCCTTGTAGGCCGCAATGCACCCGGTGACGCAGACCAGAGCGCAGCGCCGAGCCGTATCCTCCGCCATCGCTAGTCCTCCTCGACGATGAGGATGCGGTGGCAGTACGGGCATTCGGTAAGCGCACCGGCTCGCTTGAGGTCGTTCAACGAGGACTCGGTAAGCGTCATGCGGCAAATCGAGGGGATGGACCCTTGAAGGCGCTCGACGGCAAGTCCGTTATAGCGCTTGGAGGCCACCTCATAACGCTTCTGAACGTCAGCAGGAAGGCCGGACAGAATCTTCTCGCGCGTCCTCGTGCATCGCTCGATGTCCTCCTGGATACCGGAAGCATGATCGCGAGCAGCCTGCGCGGCAGTAAGTATGGCTTTCTCGAGCTTAGCGATAAACGAAGAGCCCTTCGCCTCACGCTCGGAGATCGCCTCAAGCTGGGACTGGTAGTCCTTGCGCTCGAAGGCAATCTTATCCAGCTCTTTAGCAAGCTGGGAGAGCTCGTATTCGATATCCTGCACTTCGCTGTAATCCATGGCTGAAGCCGCATGCTCTTGGGCGTGCTCGATGTCCTCCAAGCACAAGCGCTCTTCCTCATCGAGCTCGCCGAGATACGTCTCGAGGTCTTTGCGCCGGCCCGTTACGCGAAGCAGCTCATCCTTAGCGGCTGCAAGCGATTTGCGCTTCTGGGCAAGCGATTTGATCTCGGGAAGAGCGTTGAGTTCCGAGCGGTGCCTCACGAGTTCAAGATCGGTTTCCTGCAGCTTGAGAAGCAACTGTCCTTCGCCCATTCAGCGAACTCCTTCCAAGACGGTCCACCATTGACGCGGCGGATCGAAAATCGTCACATTCATATCCTCGCCGGCAATCTCGTGCGCAGCATCCGCAAGAACCTTGGTGAATGGCTGCTCCGAGGCATCATGGCCTAGGAGAATGATTCCCAAGCCCCGTGCGGCGAGATCCTGGCATACATGATAGCCCGCCTCCCCGCATATGACCGCATCCGCACCGCAAGCGAGGGCATGATCACCGAAACCACCAAGCGAGCCACCAAGCATCGAAAGGCGTCTCACCGGCGAGCTCGGCGAGCCCCATACCCGCGGATCGGTATTGAAGGCGCGCGCCGCGCGTACGGCAAGGTCGCTCAGAGACAGCTCGACCGCCCCCGATACCATCCCGTACCCCTTGGCCTCGGCATCGTCGGGATGCTCAAGAGAACCGGAGGTAGAGACCTCCAACATGCTGGCAAGAAGCTTTCGGGCCTCGATGGAGCGGTCGAGGTTCGTGTGAAGCGAGATGACGGTGATGCCCGCCTTGATCGCCTTGTAGAGCGTCTCGGAGCTCAGGGGATGCTTTTGATCTGATCGAGGCACGAACGCACTCGGAGCCTTGAGATAGACGGGGTGATGAGTGAGCAGCACGTTCGCCCCCGCACGCTGCGCAGCATCGATCGACTCAGGCGTCACATCGAGGCTTACGAGCACCCCGCGAACCCTGTCTGAAGGGTCGCCGACAGAGAGGCCTACATGGTCCCACTCCTCCGCGTCCTCAGCAGGAAAGCGAGTGAGCAACGCCTCTAGAAGGTGGTCGATGGTCATCATGCCCTCCCCTGTACCAAGCCTACGAGCTCTTGAGCGAAGCGGTCGAGCGATTGCGGGTCAACTCGGTCGTCGAAGGAGATCCTCAGCGAGCCAGATGCCTGTGATTGGGGAATCCCCATCGCGGTGAGCACGTGGCTCGCTTTCGCAGACCCACTCGAACAGGCAGACCCAGCAGAAACGCAGAACCCGAGGCTATCGAGCTTGAGAATCAGGTCCTCCGATTCCCATCCGTCCACGAAGACCGAGACGATGCCGGGCAACCGATCGACGGAATACGGATCGCCCATGGTCGCGTGGATGCGATCGTTAGCGGTGAGCGTGAGATACAACGCATCCGCAAGCGCTTCCAGACGCTTGCGCTCCAAAGCCACATGCGGGGCCAGGGAGCGCGCGACGGCAGCGAGAGCGACCGCGCTGCGCACATCTTGCGTACCGGGTCTTCTGCCAGCCTCCTGCCCGCCACCATGGGAGATGGCCATGAAGGGCGTTCCATGCTTGAGGTAGATGGCGCCGCAGGAAACCGGAGCGCCGACCTTGTGTCCGGCGAGCGAGAGCGCATCGACCCCCAACGAGGAGACATCGAAGGGAATGTGCAGGTACCCTTGGATCGCGTCGGTATGAAAGCATGCGCCAGCATCGTGAGCGAGCCTTGAGAGCTCGTCGATTGGCTGCACGACCCCCGTCTCGTTGTTGGCGAGCATGATGGAAACAAGTGCGACATCCTCGCGCAAGAGTTCGGCAAGCGACGAGGGGACCACCCTCCCCTGCCGGTCTGGTGCGACCACGTCGACAGAGAACCCGCGCCTATGGAACTCGGGTATGTTGTCCAAGATGGAATCATGCTCGATGGCGCTGACGATCACGCGCGTGCGATCATGGTCGCGCTGGCGCATCCCCTCTGCGATACCCAGCAGGGACCGAACGTTAGCCTCGGTCCCGCCGGCGGTGAGGATGACCTCGTGGGGCCTTACCGTGCGGCCGAGAGTCCGCGCGATGGTGCGCCGGGAGCTTTCGAGCTCCTGCGCCGCAAGCCGCCCGAGCGAGTGGAGCGAGTTCGGGTTCGCGCCCGCCAAAGGCGAGGCATCATAAGACGCCATTGCTTGAATAGCCTCATCCCTGAGCGGCGTGGATGCGGCGTAATCGAGGTTCACGAGCTCGTTGGCGCGAAGTCTCATCGAGCCGCACCAGACCGCATGGCCGATTGGGCGAGGCTGCGGAGGAGCTCGATCTCAGCGGCGGGGTCGTCTGCACCAAAGACCGCAGAGCCGGCAACGAACGTGTCCGCTCCAAGGGCGGCCACGCGTTCGATGTTCTTCGACGAGATGCCTCCGTCAACTTCGATGTTGGGATGATGTCCCGACGCGTCGCAAAGGGATTTCAGGCGCTCGAGTTTAGCGTAGGTGCCCTCGATGAAAGACTGCCCGCCGAAGCCGGGATTCACGCTCATGATGAGCACCATATCGAGCTCGGGCAGGATATCCTCGAGAACCGAGACGGGAGTCGCGGGATTGAGCACCACGCCCGCCTGGGCGCCGCGATCCTTGATATGCATCACGGTTCGATGCAGATGCGTGGAAGCCTCTGCGTGCACGGTCACGATATCGGCACCGGCGTCGAGGTACCAATCGATGGTTTCATCGGGATTCGTCACCATCATGTGGACATCGAGCGGCACATCCGTGGAACGCTTACAGGCGGCGACGATCCCGGCTCCAAAGGTGAGGTTGCCGGTGAAGTGGCCGTCCATGACGTCGATGTGGATGAGGTTGGCACCAGAGATGCGCTCGAGGTCGCGCGCTAGGTGGGCCATGTCGGCGGAAAGGATGGAAGGTGCGATGCGTGCATCGTGAGCCATGGGAGGGTCCTTTCTCTATGCGGTCTCGCCGTCGAGTCCGTAGAATTCCTCGGTTGGGAAGCGGTCGATGAGCATGTGGAGGGCATCCTCCATCGAGGCGCCGCCGTAGAGGGCGGCTTCGAGAGCGAAGGTGATCGGCGCGTCGACATTGAGCTTGCGCGCGAGCTGGGCCGTGCTCTTGGCGGCAACGGCGCCCTCGACGATCATGTGCGTGCGCGCTTGGTACTCATCAAGGCTCTCGCCATGGGCAAAGGAGACGCCGAACGTGCGGTTGCGCGAGTGCTCGGAGGTGCACGTGGCGATGAGGTCCCCCATGCCGGCAAGGCCCATGCACGTCATGGGACGCCCGCCGCAGGCAAACACGATGCGGCTGATCTCCGCTAGGCCGCGGGTCATGATGAGCGCGAGCGTGTTGTCGCCATAGCCCGCGCCCGCAGCGATGCCGCAGACGATGGCGATGACGTTCTTCACGGCGCCGCACGTCTCGATTCCGCACATGTCGTCAGAGGTGTAGATCCTAAACGTCGGTGAGATGAGGAGGTCCTTGAAGAACTCCGCAACCTCAGGCTTCTGCGCGGCGATGACGGCTGCGGACAGGCTGCCCGTGCAGATCTCCTCCGCGTGGTTAGGGCCGGAAAGGGCCGCCACGCGCTCCGCTCCGCCAAGCTCCTCGATAACGATATCGCTCATGAGCTTGCCCGTTTCGGCTTCGATACCCTTCGTGAGGGTGAGGACGGGCACCCCTGCAGGCACCTCGGGCGCAGCATTGCGGAGGGTCGAGCGTATGAAGGGCGAGGGCACGACGATGATGATGCCCTCGCATCCCGTAAGCGCAGATGCGAAGTCGCCCGTGCAGGTCACGTTGGCAGGAAGCGTGTAACCGGTGAGATAGAGCGGGTTTCGGTGGTTGCGGTTGATACCATCCGGCACAGGGGCATCATGAGACCAGAGCACGACCTCGTCCGCCTTGGCGGCGGCGACGCCGGCGATGGCAGTTCCCCAGGAACCGGCTCCGATGACGGCGATCTTCATCTATGCCTCCTTCTTGGAACCAAATGAGAGCTTCGATTCTGTGCCGGCGCGCAGGCGGCCGATGTTGCCGCGATGGGCCCATACAACAGTCCATCCCAACAGCGCCCAGATGGCGACCGCCAAAGGATCAAGGCTCGGGAACGCGATGAACACCGTGAGCGGCACCAAGGCAGCCGTCACGATCGATCCGACCGAGACATAGCGCGTGATCGCGACGAGCACGATGAATATCGCAAGATGGATGAGGGCAAGGGGCCAGAAGAACCCAAACAGGATACCCACGCCGGTCGCGATGCCCTTGCCTCCGTTGAAGTGGAGATACGGAGAGAAGATATGGCCATATAGGCACGCGAGGGCAACGAGGGCGATGAGGACGTCGACGGGAACCCCGGGTGCCCAGGGTGCACCAAGAAGGACCTGCTTTGCGGAGATGACGCAGACCGTTCCCTTGAGCAGGTCGAAGGCGAGCGTGATCGCGGCGACCTTCGGTCCGGCTACGCGCAGGGCGTTCGTAGTGCCGATGTTGCCAGAACCCTCCTTCTGGAGGTCCTTATGGGCGAAGCGCTTGGCAAGGATCTTGCCGAAGGGGATCCCGCAGATGAGATACGAGATGAGCATGAGGCCGATCTCGAGATAGATCGCCGTGTCCAAACCGTACTGCATGCTACTCCCCCGCCTTCTGACCGTCGTTCTTGCGCTGGAACTTCAACCGTATGGGCGTACCGGCGAAGTCGAATTTCTCGCGCATGCGGTTCTCGATGTAGCGACGGTACGTGGGGTCTACCAGGTCCGGATGGTTCACGAAGAAGGTGAAGGTCGGGGGGTTCACACCGGTTTGCGTCACGTAATGCATGCGCAGGCGACGTTTTCCGTCGACCACGGTGTGGCCGAACTCGCGGAGCTCGGTAAGGAACTTGTTGAGCGCCGAGGTAGTGAGCTTCTGGGCGCGCGTGGCCGCAGCCTTATCGACAAGGTCCCAGATCTTCTCGACCGAGCGGCCGGTAAGGGCAGAGATGCGCAGGTAGCGAGCCCATGGTGCCAAGGTCATGCGGCGATCGACGGTCTCCATGACCTTGGCGCGCGCCTCGTCGTCCGCAAGCAGGTCCCACTTGTTGAGCAGGATGACCAGTGCGCAGCCGCGCTCGATAGCAAGGTTCGCGACTTTCTGGTCCTGCTCGGTCATACCGATGCTCGAATCCACCACAAGCAGCGCGACGTCTGCGCGATCGATGGCTCTCAGGCCTCGGACCATCGAGTAGTACTCGACGTTTTCGTAAACCGTGCTCTTCTTGCGGATACCGGCTGTATCGACAAGGCGATAGCGCGTGCCGCCGCGTTCCACGTAGGTATCGATGGCGTCGCGGGTGGTGCCCGCGACATTGGACACGATGGAGCGATCCGAACCCAAAATCTTGTTGAAGAGCGAGGACTTGCCGGCATTGGGCCGTCCGATGATGGCTACACCGAGCGCCTCGGGATAGGGTTCCTCGTCTTCCTGCTCATCCGGCAGGGCGGCCACGACCTCATCGAGGAGATCGCCCGTGCCATGACCATGATGGGCGGAGATGGGACGAGGGTCGCCTAGGCCCAGCGAGTAGAACTCCCAGAGCCGCTCCTGCTCGCGGTCCGGGTTATCAAGCTTGTTGACGAGTAGGAACAAGGGCTTCTTGACGCGCTTCAGCATGCGTGCGACCGATTCGTCCTCTTCGGTGACGCCAACAGAGCCGTCTACCACGAACAGCACGACATCGGCCTCCTCTGCAGCCGCGAGCGCTTGGTCGCGAATCGAAGCGGAGAAGACGTCGTCGCTCTTGAGCGGTTCGATGCCGCCCGTATCGACGAGGATGAAATCGCGTCCGTTCCAATCGGCGTCGTGGTAGGAACGGTCGCGCGTGACGCCGCGGCTTTCATGGACGATGGCATCCTGCGTCCGCGCTAAGCGGTTGACGAGCGTCGACTTACCGACGTTCGGCCTGCCGACGACGGCTACGATGGGTTTCATATGCGCTCCTTGAGCTGTAAGGACTATACGTTGTTTGCAGCGAGGCCACGCTCGATGGCGTCTATGAGCGCTTCGGGCATGGTGGACGCGATGAAGACTTGGGCTCCACGATCCACGAGCTCGGCCTCGAGCTCATCTTGATGATAACCGTCCAGCGTGAGCCCGTCGGCGTTGAACATGACGTCCGGCACAAAGAGCATAACCCCATGGAGCTCGGCGGGCAGCTGCTCTAGAAGGTCGCATCCGCATATGAGTCCGGTGACGTCGACGTTCCCTCCGAAGTAACGGTTCTCGACAGCGCAGACACGCCCGGGGATGTTCGCCAAGGAAACGAGCCGGGAAACCGTCTCCCGAGCAGCCGTACCGGATACGACGAGCACGGAGAGCGAGCGATCGCAAAGGGTCTGGGCGATATGGTCGAGACGGCCCCGCTCGCGCTCCATAAGGACGTCCGTCTCGTCAAGATAGCTTCTGATCATACCGATGCCGTCGTAGTACTGCGGATAGCCGTCGTAGTGCTCGGCAGGCGGAACCTCGACGCGGGCGTCGAGGTAAAACTCATCCGACAGCTGCACCGTCGTGCTCCCGCGCTCGCTCCGGAAGCGTTCTTGGTAGGGTCGGACCTGATCTATGACGGCCTTTGCCGCAGCGGGATCATCGGAAAACGACGCAGCGAAGCGCTTCTGGAAGCGCGTATAGCCGAGTGGGACGATACCCAGGCTCGTGATGGCTGGACGCTCGGCGCACCAGGAGAGCGTGCGCTCGAGTTCCGCCCCGTCGTTCTCGCCGGGCAGCAAGACGATCTGCGCGTGGATCTCGATACCGGCATCGATAAGGCGTTCGAGCACCTCCATGCCCCGCTGGGCGTTGCGGCCCATAAGGCGCCTGCGCACCTCGGGCGAGACGGCATGGAGCGATACGTTCATAGGGCTCAAGCGGTGCGTGATGATGCGGTCGACATCGTCGTCGCTCAGATTGGTGAGGGTGACGAAGTTCCCCTGCAGGAAGCTCAGCCGATAGTCGTCATCGCGGATGTAGAGCGTCCGGCGCATGCGCGGCGGCAGCATGTGCATGAAGCAGAACGTGCAGGCGTTCACGCAGGTGCGCATCCCGTCGAATACGGCGCCATCGAAGGAGATGCCCCAGTCCTCACCAGGGAGGCGCTCGAGCGTGCAGGTTGCGTCCGTCCCGTCGCGAGGATCGCGGACGACGAGCTCCACCTCATCATCGGATGCTTCCCATAGCCAGGTGATCATGTCCGCAAGGGCCTCGCCATTGACGTGCGTGACGCGCATGCCGGCTTCGATTCCCGCGTCGAATGCCGGCGAATCGACGCGAACCGCTGCAACAAGGGCGCCTATCTGAGCATCTGGCGCATGGGTTGCTGCGTAATCGGCTCGCTCGCGAGCATAGGGCGGCACATGCTGAACCGAGCTCATGCCCCCAGCTCCTCGATGCGGTCGAGCGCGCGCTGGATGTGGCTTTGGGGTGTTGAGGCCCCGGCGGTGATGCCGCAGAGCTCGACGTTGCAGAACCATGAAGCGTCGATCTCGTTCGCGTCCTCGATATGATGCGTGTTGGAGCAGCGCGCACGGCAGATCTCTGCCAAGCGCCGAGTGTTGCCCGAGTTCTTCCCCCCGATGACGATGATGCAGCCGGAGCGCTCGGCAAGCTCGGCCGCAGCACGCTGACGCTCGCTCGTCGCCTCGCAGATCGTGTTCACGACCTTGAGCTCCTGCACGCGCGTCGAAAGCGCGGCAACGATCGCGGCGAGGCGATCGGCTGTCTGGGTGGTCTGCACCACCACGCCCACCCGCTTGGCAACCTCGATCTGGTCGAGATCGGACGGCTCGCCTACAACCCAGGCCTCTCCCCCGGCATGGCCGAGGATGCCCTCGACCTCGGGGTGGCCCGCCTCGCCGACCACGATGAGCTGATAGCCCTCCTGGATGAGGCGGGCAGCGGCATGGTGGACCTTTTTCACATATGGGCAGGTCGCATCCACGACGTTGAGGCCGCGTCCGCGAGCGTCTTCGATAACCTGGGGAACCACGCCGTGCGTACGCACGATGAGGGCTCCTGAGGCGACATCCTCGAGGTTCTCGGCAAGCTCAACGCCTGCTTGCGTGAGCTCGTCGACAACAAGCGGGTTATGGATGAGCGGGCCGAGTGTATGCACGGAGCCCGTTGTCTCCCGGGCGGTGGAAGCGGCGAGCTTGAGCGCGCGTTCGACCCCGTAGCAAGCGCCTGCGTGCTCGGCGATGACGACATCCATTGGCATGCGCATCACCTTCTCCCAGGATGCTCTACGCGAAGCTCGTCGCGCACGGCGTACATACGACGGATGGCCTCGTCCTCGAACCACTGGGTCCGGTCGCGACGGGACATGCCCTCGGGAGCATCATCGAGCGAGAGGCGCTCGCCCGCACGCATCCAGGTCTTCATGGGACGCATGAGGTGCTTGCCGGCAGGCGTGATGTCGCGAAAACCGCAGACCGCCATGGGGGCGATCTCGGCTTTGGCCATCTGGGCCATGAGCGCGAAGCCGCCATGCACCACGACCGGCTGGTCGTCAGTGCGGATACGCGTGCCCTCGGGGTAGATGAGGACGTCCTCGCCGCGTTGGAGGGCATGCTGGGCGCGGCGCAGCGCCTTCATGTCGGCGGTGCCTCGGTCGACCGGGATGCCGCCCACGCGAGCGAAGAACCATTTGATGATGGGGTTCTTGTTGAACTCCGATTTCATGATGGGGCGCACGCGCCGTCCGGTGCGCACGACGTGCGTGACCAGGGCTACGACCTCAGCCATGGAGGTATGGTTGCAGATGATGACCGAGCCGGTTTTACCCCGAGCGATGAGCTGCTCGGCGTTCTCAACGTTCCAACGCCACATGAGCTTGCTGAACGCGAAGAGTATGGCGATCACCACGTAGTAGAAGATGCGCAGGGCGACGGGATAGTCGCGCATCGCGTTGTCGTAGTAGTCCTCCGTACCGTATTTGAAGAGCTTCATCCTATCTCCTCCCTTCGATGAGGCAGGCGATCTTCTGGACCACCTCGTCGATGGTGTATGCGGTGCTATCGATGACGACGGCATCTGGAGCAGCGGAGAGCGGGGCGACATCGCGAGATGAATCGAGCTCGTCGCGGCGCTCGAGGGCCTCGAGCGTTCGTTGGACCTCGTCTTCGAGTGCATCTGCGGTGATGTCCTCGCCTTCATGGCGCTGGGCCACGCGGCGCCGGGCTCGTTCACGGGGGTCCGCGGTGAGAAACACCTTGATCTGGGCTTCGGGGAACACCACCGTGCCGATGTCTCGACCTTCGGCGACGACATCATGGTCGTCGGCAGCGGCGCGCTGATGGGAAAGGAGCGCCTTGCGCACGCCCGGGTAGGCCGAGACCTTGGATACCGTCGCATCGACAGCCGGCGTGCGGATCTCGCGGGTGACATCCTCTCCGTCGACGGCGATGCGCTGGCCATCCTCGGGAGCGGCGGAGACCGTGATGACGATATGGCGCGCGAGATCGGTCACCGCCGGCTCGTCGTCGAGGTCGATATGGCGCGCTGCCGCCGTATACGCAACCGCGCGGTACATGGCGCCCGTGTCGAGCTTCTGGAACCCGAAGCGCCGGGCGACCTCGCGAGCGATGGTCGATTTACCGGACCCCGCAGGGCCGTCGATGGCTATGATCATGAGCGCGTTCCTTCCTTGGTTGCGCGGGCATCTTGATGATCCGGGCCGCCCTGTCGGGCGTGCTCGTTGATTGGATCCCCTATCGCTTTGCTTATGTGTGATAAAGAAGCAATAGAAGTGCAAAAAATTTTGCCGTTCCT
>DHCMC07803__coassemble_1114_pt1 | contig 16785 bp, 18 predicted proteins | sample DHCMC07803__metabat2_low_PE_050 | metagenome-assembled genome bin DHCMC07803
AATCCTATCGCGTGCGCCATGCTCTGATGTAGGGGTAGGTGCTCAAAAACGCGCGCATATCCTGTGCACATGCTGCTCAAAAGTTATCGCACATTCGGGACTGCGGTGGGAATCCTGGACCAAATCCATCCTATGCGACTAGTCCCAAATCCCTTCGGTACTGCATGGGGCTCTTGTAATCCAGGTCGCTCTTGATCCTGATGTCACGATACCATCTCAGATACGCGTCGAGCATGGTGATGAACTCCTCGATTGTAACCCCATCCCAGTCGCGTCCGTAAAAGAATTCCACCTTGAGCCTTCCGAAGAAGCCCTCGCACCTCGCGTTGTCGGGGCTGCAGCCCTTCCTCGACATCGATCTGACCGGGCCGTTCTCTTCGCATATCTTTATCCAGCCTGGCCAGCGATAATGACCGCCTCTATCCGAATGCACGGCCGGGTGGTCGCCCTCGTCGAGCCACTCACACGCTCCGAGCAGCGAGGAGTTCGCCATCTCGGCATCGGGAGACGTGGAGATCGACCAGCTCGGCGGCATTCCGTCGAAACAGTCGACGATTGGCGAGAGATAGGCCTTGCCGGCGGGGATGCGGAACTCGGTGACGTCCGTTATCCATGTCTCGTTCGGGCTGTCGGCGCGGAAGCGGTGCTTTCCCCGCTCGTCTAGCAGTAGGTTCGGAGGCGCTGCGGACGTCTCGCCCTCGTAGGAGCTGTAGCGCCGCTTCTTCTTGGCGGCGCATGCGACCAGGTTCTCCTCGGCCATAATGGCACGCACGGTCCACTCGCCGACTCGGCTCTCAGATCCAGACCCGGCGTTGACCTCGGCGACGATGCGCCTGTAGCCGTAGGTGCCGCCGCTGGATTCGAACGCCGCTATTACCGCCTCCCTGGCGGCCGCGTGTTCCTCGGTCTCGCCTTTGAGCTGCACGTTCCTCGCGTACTCGTAGCTGCTCTTGGCCATGCCCACCACGGGGAGCAGCTCGCAGAGCTTATACTTGGTCCTCAGCGCCGTCACCATCGCCGCCTTCTCCGCGTTGGCCAGGCGGTCCGGGTCGGCGCCCGGGTCTTTTTTTACTATCTCGAGGGTCGCCTGGCGTACGTCGAGCTCAAGCTGCACCTTTCTGAGCTGCATCTTCGCCTCTCGCAGCATATCTTGAAGCTGCTCGATGTCATCGGGCAGGTCGTCGAACTCCTTGCTCACGGGTTCCCCCTTCTTCTCGGGTCCCCCGTTATTATCGCCCATCATCTCCCTGCGCCAGAAGTAGGGTGCGGTCCTCGACACGCCGTGACGCTCGGCTATCACCGCGGCGGGCCCAGTCCTCGCCTCCAGCTCCGCCACCACCTGCGCCTTCTTCTCGATTGGAATCGGCGGCGTCTTTGGGTTCGGGCCCCTATACTTGCGCTGCCCGGGCGCTATCTCGTCGATCCAGTCGCCGAGCACCTCGCGGCTCTTGGGATATCCCAGCGCCCTCATCGTCCTCACCAGGCTCTTTCCATGCTCGAGGTAGTGCTCGACGGCGCGCTGCTTCATCTCTGCGGTGTACCTCGGATCGGTGGCGAACTTGCTCTCGGGCACCTCACCGGTTTTCTTGTACTCGTTCCACCAGTTACGCAGGCAGGCTCTCGTCGGATATCCTAACTCTGCGACGGTGTCGGCGTAGCTATGGTCGAATTTGATGAAGGTCTCTATCGCGCGCTTCCTCTGCCCCTGGCTGTACATGCGGTTCTCCTCCTGTCCCGCCTTGGTCCAGGATTCCCACCGCAGTCCCTTCTGCTCAAAACTACTTGACGAAACACAGATGCCGGGGTAGCCGAGGGCGGGCACGAGCGCGGAGGCGAGGCCCACGCGGACCACGACGGCGTCGAGCAGGGCGTTCACCGCCGCCAGCCTCGGCGCGCCCGTGGCCTGGGCGAAGGAGTCGAGCGCGTACATGGCGGCGTAGACCAGGCTGTTCGCCGAGCAGCAGGCGCGCAGGTAGAGCACACCCGCGGCCACCGCCTCGGGGTCGTCGGCGAAGAGGCCCACGAGCTGCGGGGCAGACGCCTGGACGAGCAGGACCACGGCCGCCGTGGCCCCCACCGAGACAGCGAGGCCGGCCCGCGCGTAGGCGAGCGCCCGGCCCCGGTCGCCGGCACCCTCGCAGCGCGCCGCGGCGGCCGACACCGCCTGGCCCGCCGACCACACGGGCATGCCGGCGAGCGTGTTTGCCTTGGTGGCGGCGCCCGCCCCCGCCACGACCGCCGTGCCGAAGGCGTTGGTCATGGAGGTGATGGCGAGGTACGAGAGGTTCACGACGACCTGCTGGAAGGCCGCCGGCGCAGCGACGCGGGCGAGCCCCGCGAGGTCGCGCGCGGCCGGGCGCGCAGGCAGCGCCGAGCCGCGCCTCTTGGCGAGAACCGCCAGGGAGAGCGCGGCGGCGAGCGAGGACGCCGCCGTCGAGGACCACGCCGTGCCGGCGACGCCGAGCGCGGGCACGAGCGCGGCGCCGCCCGCGCAGTTCACCGCGGCGACCGCCACCGCGAGCCACATGGGGGTCCGCGCGTCCCCGCGGGCGCGCATGACGGCGCCGGCCGCCGCGAGCAGGAAGGCGCCCGGGAGCCCCGCGGCCCACACGCGCGTGTAGGCGACGGCGCCCGCAAGCGCGTCGGCAGGGACGCCGAGCGCCGCATAGAGCGGGGCGGCGAGGAGCGCGCAGGGCAGCGCGACGGCGACGGAGAGGACAGCGGCCGCGAGGAGCGCCGCCCCCTCCGCCCGGGCGGCGGCGTCCTTCTCGCCCGCGCCGAGGCGGCGCGAGACGAGCACCGTGGCGCCCACGGAAAGCCCGAGCGAGAGCGAGTTGGCCACGAAGCCGACCATCGTGGCGTTGGCGAGCGCGGCGAGCCCCCGCTCCCCGACGAACGCCCCCACGACGAGCATGTCCACGACCTGGTCGGCGGACTGAAGCAGGTTGGCGCCGAGCGCCGGCAGCGCGAAGCGCGCGAGGTTGGCGGCGGGCCTGCCGCCCAGGAAGTCCATTTCCCTCATTGCATATTTCCTTTGCACGATCGAGACGAAAAGGGCCGCGGCAGCAAAGCCGCGGCCCTTGGGCTCGAACCGTGCGCGCATAACAAAGTGAACCGGCGTCTGCCGGACGTCATCACCATGCGCAGGTTGTACCGTCAGCTCCTCGCGACTTCCTGCCGAACATCACGGGGAGCGGCTCCAATTTGGAACTCACCGATCTCAAGGTACAAGGGATACCCTTTCAATATATACGTGCGATGCAATTCTACCCCTCGTAGAAATGCAACGGCAATATGACGACGGCAGGGTCAACGAACGGAACCTCACCGCCTATCGAAGCTACGAAAGATAGGGGGTGCGAGCACTCCGCCGTCCAGTTGTTTTTGCACGTGATTCCCTAGTTGACAAATTGCCAACCATTGTTGGTGTCGCCCTGACCGTTTACATGGTTCCATGGTCTTGCGATATCGCAGCGCGACGCGGCAACCGGAAGAAAGGAACGGCTATGAACTTCAGTGACCGACTCATCGATCTGAGGAGGAAACGGGGCCTCTCGCAGGAGCAGCTCGGATACGAGCTCGGCGTCTCGAGACAGGCGGTATCAAAGTGGGAGCTCGCCCAGTCCTACCCTGACTTCCAGAGGCTCGTCCTGCTGTCTGACTACTACGAGATGAGCCTCGACGAGCTCGTGAAAGGCGTCGACGTGGGCGACGTGCGCACCCTCAACGAATCAGAGAAGCAGATCTCCTCGATCTACTCCGACGTCGAGCGGGGCAAAGAGGCCATATCCCGGGCATGGCGGGCGTTCGTGGTCGTCGGTTGCGTTGTCCTGGCGCTCTTCGCCCTAGTGGTGATATACGGGGTGTCCCAGGGAGGACTCTTCGTGAGGTAAGTGCCGCAACGGGCGGCGCGTTGCGGCACGATGCCGAGGCGATATGGCGGGCTGTGGCGACCCGCCCTATCGCCTTCAGATTGCCCGCCTACTCCCCGTGGGCAACGCACTCGATGCGCATGGACTCGTAGGCGGAGACCACGCAGGCGTAGCGCGCGAGGTCGTACCCGATGCGGTCGATCTCCGCGATGTCGCGCGCATCCTTCTCACGACCACTCATTACCTTCGCAGCACGGACGGACTCGAGCGCGGCGCAGCCGATGACGGCGCCACCCGGCAGCGCGCGCACCTCGAAGAGATCGCCCTCCATGACGCCTGGAACAGTCGCCTCGAGCAGGGCGTCGAAGCCGTCGGCTGCCACGAGCGCGGCGTTTCGCTGGTGGAGGTCGCCCTCGAAGAAGAACGGGCAGAAGCTCACGAGCACGCCGTCCACCAAGGCATGGGCGCCGAAGTCCCCATGACCTGAGTTGCACGAAAGGTTAAGGGAGTCGAGCGCGGGATCATACAGCCCTTCCGCGGCGAGCCAATCACGCGCAGTGGGCATGTCGCTCAGGCGGACCGCAATGTCTACGTCACCGTGAGGCCGCCCGAAGTCGCACCCAGAAACGACCCAAGGAACGAGGCCTCCCTCGAGGAAGACCCTCCCGGCAAGCCCAGGCGCGGTCAGCACCCGTAAGGCCACGGCCCGCGCCCGCGAGAACGGAACGGGATGAGTTGAGGAAAAGGTGTTGGGGTTATTGGTCATAGCAACCGCCCTTCCATCCGATTACGAGCCGCAACAAACCGCCCCGGCATCGCCAGGTTGCACAGCCCGCGCTGCTGTCAGACTTGTCGGCTAGAAGGAAGTCGTCATGCATGCCTCCTCAAATAAATGCATTCAGTATGCCCCTCTCTGATACTATCATTTGATAGAACATGTGTTTGTTTTGAGAGAGGCCTTCGCATGAAACGGGAACTGGGCATCGCGCGCTGCGGACTCGCCTGCTGCCTGTGCTCGGAAAACACAACATGCGGCGGATGCGACTCGGGATCGTGCCCCGACACCGCTACCTGCGAGGTCGGAGCCTGCTCGAAGACGAGAGGACTCGCCCATTGCTACGAGTGCCCCGATCCCTGCCGCAAGGGAATCCTTTCCAAGATCAAACCCTATGGCTTCACCGAGTTCGCCCGGAGGTTCGGCGAGGAGCACCTCCTCGACTGCCTCGAGCGCAACGAGGCCACCGGTATCGCCTACCACCGCCAGGGCATCATAGGAGACTACGACGACTTCGGTGACCTCGAGGAGTTGCTCGCGTTTATCGAGACGGGGAGGCCACCGAAAGATAACTGACGATACGCGTTGCTTCAGGAATTGGCTACGCTTCAGATATACCTGAATCGTACGACGTATTAGCTTTAGGTTTCGAGTATATTCGAAACAAGAACATCTCCCGCAAGCTTTCGTCAATCATGGACACCGTCGTGCTCAACGACACGGCGTGGCGCCTCAAACTACGCGACATCGTCCTGCTCCAGTGTCTTATCGCCCATCTGTTCTCATCCGCAGGCAATCTGTTTTCAACCAATAAGGTTGTCGGCGCGCTCAAAAGCACGGGAAGGAAGACGAGCTCAGAAACGGTCGATGGCTACATCGGCGCGCTCGAGAAAGCCTACATCCTCTCCGAGGCGCCGCAAACGGGGCTTCAGGGCAAGGAGCTTTTTGCACCTCTGAGAAAATCCTACCCCGTTGACCAGGGGCTACGCAATCTCGTAACCCATTTCTCATCCGAAAAAAACGGGCTTTCAGTTGGAGAACATCGTTCATAACGAGCTCGTACGGCGCGGATATACCGTTGAGGTAGGAGCGCTTAGGATCGGCGAGATCGACTTCGTCGCCAAAAAGAGCGACGCAGTTGCCTATATCCAGGTAACTGAGACGATGCTTGACCCGAGCACGCGCGAGCGCGAGCTCAAACCCTTGCGCTCCGTCACCGACGCATTCCCCAAGCATGCGATCACCCTCGATAGGTTCGGCATCGGCACTACCGATGACGGCATACAGATACTCAATGCGATCGACTGGCTGCTCGGTCGCCAAACGCACGCCCTTCCTTGGCGAGAAAGCTCGTGTCTGACAAACGGAATCCCGTTTCTCTGGTAGTCATTCGCCCCAAAATGGCACGAATGCACGAGACACAAGATGAGCAATAAGGCGCCCTACGGGGCTACGGGGTTCCTACGGCAGGCAAACGTGCTCAGCAAGCAGCGCGTACGACGCCGCGACCCCCTCCAATACCGCAACGGCAACGCTCTTTCCGCGAGAGTCTATGATGCGCTCCATCGCAGGTTCTCGCCTTATCGAGCGCTCCTCAGAGAGATCAACACGTCCGAGAAGCTCCGGGCGAGAAGAACCGGCTCTACGTAGACGTTCTCCTGAAGCGCCTCATCATAGTGCCCCTCGGGAGTCTGCAGGAGAACGCATCCATACGTGTTCGAACGCTCATCACAGTCAAGCGCCGCGATGCAGCCGCAGCTGTCGAAAATCGGCAGTAGATGCTCGGCTATCAGCCCTTCCGCACGACAGCATCGGTAGACGTCGGGTATGCGCTCGCCGGGAAACCACTCTGAGATCTCGTATTCATCCCCACTGTCCGTGACGAGATACGCCCGAGAGGGCATGATGGGCACGGCATGGACGGCCTCACCTCGACGAAGGAAGTTCCGATACTCACTGGGCACGGGATGGCGAAACTCCCGCGCAGCCCAGTCTGCGAAGCCGCTCTCCATGTGACCTTCTCCACTTCCCTGGAGTACCTCCCTTGCCTCATCTTACGAGAGGAACAGATGCACGACATCGAGGGAGAGCTTTCATTCCGCAGGTGCACGAAAAGGACGCGCACCTGCTTGGTACGGAGCCGTCAGTGCTCATTCATTGTCAGACGCTACCGTGTGGGTAGATATTAATCAACAGCCCTTTCACCGTTTGGAGACCTATGAACGATAAGACCTGGAAAACAGCCCTCTGGGACACAAGCTGGGAAGAGCTTTACGAGGGGAAATTCAGCAAAGAAGGCATCTGTAGCTTTTCAAAAACCAACGGAGCAACTCTAGAGATACCTTTTGGGGATTTAAGCAAAACAAGAGTGTTAATGACAACTGGCAGGTACGTGGAAGGCATCTCCTCAAGGAGATATGATTATTTGTTTGGCATCGCTCAAGATGGAACTCGGTTCGTTCTTTGCAACGTTCTTTCAAATGGAGTAGGAGAATCTCTTCCCGGATCGACACATGAGACACTTAGAGCGCCAACGGTCCTCGAGGCCAGGGGCGAGTTCGACCCCTCCTCCCCAATGCTGTCAGCGCAATTTGATATTGATTTTCTAATCGACTGGCTTGGAGTTGACTACCACCCAATACATAAAGGCAACACTTACACATTCGACTACGATAACGGCCGCCTGTCACTTCCCCTTCTCGTATCATCCAAAGCCTGCGTAGAAATTCGAGCCGGTATCGACAGACCGAAAAACAACTCTTCTGGCGTATCTACCTCATATTACTGTCGTGTCTGTATCGAGTATCCATATGGGAAGTCTCTTGATGAGATCTGGCGCACAGACCTGTGGAAGCTCCAATCTCTATTTGCCTTCTGCTTTGGAACCTATCCCGAAGTAACCTCAGCAAAAGTGAGGCAGAAACGTGAGGACGGGTGGATTCGTGTATATCGGAGCTTTGCAAACACTAATCGAGTTGCCAAGTTATCTTCACATCCGCCGATTCAGCTACATCAGCTTGGCAGAGATGGTCTCCTAAAACTAGCGCAAAATTGGTTCGCCTTAACCGGAGACGAACAGCACGCTGCAGAGATGCTCACTTCGCTTCTCGGATCTTGGAACATGCCACTTGATTTGGAGCTTCTGGCCGCAACAACCATGTTCGAGTCACTACTACGAGCTAACAGACCGCCACTCTATGACAAAGAAGCGCTTGGGGAGCTTATCGAACCTATCATCGCTTCCGCCAACGACGAGATCCGCGAGCGCGTCAAAGGCCTCCTCGGCATGCTCAAAACACCGTCCTATTATCAACTGCTCAAGGAGGCATACGAAGAGGCAAAACCCTGGAGCCAGCGTCTTCTTCCTCGATGGTCAAAGTTTAGAGACGAGCAGTATGCTCTGCGAATCGGCGGGGCGCACGGAATTGAGTCCAACGAGAACCCCTATCTCCGCATCGACCATTACTATGCACAAATCACCCTCGCGTACTTCATCCTCATGAAGCGCCTGGGCCTACCAGCGGAGGCTATCGACGGATTCGAAGAGTCAAATTTTCTCAACGTGGCACGATGGGAAATAACGAGACGCTATGCAATTTCACCATCCAGCAGGAGAGGCAAACGGCCACGCAGAACCCGTGACACATCAAACAAAAAACGATTTCGAAATAAGCGTCACTACTCATGTGACGAGGAACGCTGATGTACGAGGCGCTGAGTTTTTGGATGATGCCGCACCTACCCCCGGCGCCTCCGCCCGATCGCCCAGAACGCGAGGAGAACCACCGCGCCACCCGCAACGGCGAACCAATCCCGAGGAGAGCTGAGGCCGCCCGTCGCCGCACCGAGGGCAAGGGCGCCCGCGACCCAGAGCATGGGCAGAATGGTCACTGTCCACGCTGGACGCGCAAAGCGCCCCAGGGCGAAGGAGCCGGCGAGCGCGGCGGCAACGGCGAGCATCATCGCCAGCTTTCGGAACGACGCGGGATCGAGGAGGACGTCGCCTACCACGAGCACGCCGATGCCGACTGCAAGACCGGTAAAGACCTGCAGGACGACTCGCATCCCCAGAGCGGCTCCGCTCGCGCGTGACGCCTCCACGGGCTCGCCCGTTGCCGCGCCGAGGAGTTCGGCCGCACTCCTCGCCTCATCGGAACCCTCGGAGCGGCGCGCCACAAGCATCACGACCGAGAACGCCAGCACCAGCATCGCAAGCAGCAGGCGCAGCGTCGGCTCCAGGTAGTCGCGCCCCGCAACCGCCGTCACGGCGAGCGCCGTGCCCACGACCACCTCGACCGCGGCGAGCGCCACCGCAAACGTTTTCGTCCGCCGCTCGTTCTTCTCGACCATTTCGCGCATCTCGTCCACGTCCCCTCTCACCAGCTCATCGATCGTGGTGCCGAAGAGGTTCGCGATGAGGAGCATGCTCTGGACGTCGGGCAGGGTCCTCCCGGTCTCCCAGTGGCTCACCGTAACGCGGCTCACGTAGAGCCTTTGCGCGAGTTCCTCCTGGGAGAGCCCGAGCGCCTGCCTGCGCTCCCTGATCTGGTTACCGACGTCCATGTGCGCTTCCGTCCTTCCGCGGCCTCTCCTGCATCTCCAACGTAGCCGAGGGGCGTCCATGACGCAGTATAAAGTGCTTTACATGCCGTCTGACCTGCGAAGCGGGATCTCTCGACAAGATTGCGCCGCGAACGGCAGGGCGGGTCGCCGGGGGCTGGCTCACCGTGGGGACTTCTCGTGACGACATCCCCGCTGGCGCTACTCACCCCAACCGGGGCCCGGGAGCCCACGACGCGCGGCCACGCGGAGGAACGCGAGCCCGCCGAGCGCGCAGGCGACCGGAGCGGCGAGGTTGACCGCGGCGGACGCCGCAGGCCCGAGGGCACCGGCAGCCGTCACCGAGAGGAAGGCGAGGCCGAACGACACCAGGACCCCGCCAATCGACCCCACCATGACCGGCAGGCCGCGCTTGATGACCTCGGAGGGGGATGTCCAGGAGAGGTTGGGCCGCGAGGCGTCGATCGCGAGCGCGATCGAGGCGAAGCCCGTGAGCATGCAGACTGCAGCCACGACGCACTGGAGCACCAGGAGCGGTGCGGTGCCGCCCGCCAGCAATGCGACGGCCGAAACCGCCGCCGCTGCCCCACCCAGCACGACGTTGGCGAGGAGCTTGGAGCCGAGCACGGTCCCAGCGCCCACCGGTGCCGTGAGCATGAGCCAGTTCGCGCGTGCCTCGAGCGAGACCGAAGGCCCCGCCGTGAGTGACATCGCGCCGCAGAACCCGAAGACCCACGGCAGCGCCGCGTCGACCTGGACGCGCATCGCCGCAACGGCCTGGACGTCGAGTTGAACGCCGTCGACGACCCCGGAAGTGAGGAGCGCGTCCACGCCGAAGAGGGCGATCGCGACCGCCGCCGCGACCATGAGGAGCAGGCCTGCGCAGTCGTTCAGCGTGTAGAAAGGCATGGAGCCGATGCGGCGAAGCTCCTTGACCGTGAGGGCGCGAAGCGGGCTCGCGGCGCCGCGGGAGGCCGCGGCGGGATTCGCACGGCGGCGGGATCCGGAAGTCGCCGCGGCGTTCACCGACGGATAGCGTGCCGCGAGTGCCAGCGTCACGAGCACGGGGAGCGCGAGCGAAAGCGCCGCAAAGGCGAGGAAGCCCGAGAGGGACCCCTCCCGGACCGCAGCGGCCGCCCAAACCGCCGGCGGATAGGCGGATGCCACGGCCGCGGAAAGCGCGCCTGCCATGTCGCCCATCACCACGAGGGCAACCGCGTCATCAACCCCCGTCGAGGCACGGCCGAGGGCGAGCGACCCAGCAACAACGGCCACAACGAGCAACGCCGAGAGGGCGAGCTGGACCACGCCCGCATGCCGGAACCTCACGGAGATCGACGTGAGGGCAAGCGAGATGAGCGTCGCCACGGCAGCCGGTGCGAGTGGTGCCAGCACGGAGACAGCCGCAGCTGCGGCGACCGCAGTGGGCGACGCAGCCGCAAAGTTGAAGTACGCCGCGTACAGTGGTGCCGACAGCAGCGCTGAGAGCGCGACGTCGAAGCCGTAGAGCGTGGCCGTCCGTGAAAGCACAACCGTTCGCACGGGGACGGGCAGCGCCGCCACGAGGTCGTAGTCCCGGCAGCCGAAGACCGTGCCCGGCGCCTTGACGAACACGAGCGCCACCGCGGCAAGCGAGCCCGCGAGCGCGGCGAGCGCGGGTATGGCGCCCGCGGCGCCGGCGGCTACCATGCCCGATCCGAGCGCCCACAGGTAGCCAACGACCACGGCGGCGAGGAGGGTGACGAGCGCCGCGGCGCCCAGCAGCCGCGCACGCCCCCTCCCTCCCCGGAAGCCGAACCCATAGAGGAGCGAACGCGCCTGGAGGGAGAGCAGCGGGCGGAGCACGCGGGTGGTATCGAGAACGGACATCGCCATCACCTCGTCCCCAGGAACACGATGACGGCAGTGGCGACGAGCGCGACTGCGGGCGCTATGTAGTACATGGCGACGCGCCCCTCGCCCCTGCCCGCGAGCCTCACCGAAGCGAGGAGGCTGATTGCGATGCAGGCGGCGGGCACGCCGAACACCACGGCGTCCCGAGGCCAGAAGGAGCTCGCTTCACCCGTGAGGCCCCACTGCATGGGGACCTGCTCGGGCAGGGCACCGCGGGCAGCAAGGGTCACGACCAGGGTGAGTGCACACAGGACGGCGCTGGCGACGATGTGGGACTTAACGGACTTCATGACTGTTCCTCCTTGATCTTGAAATCGGGTCTATCGGGACGACGGGGCGCCGCCGTCTTTCTCGTCCACGAGCTCGAGGAACAGGTCCTCCAAGGAATCCGCACCGCGCACCTCGTCGGTGGGGCCCGATGCTACGAGCTCGCCGTGCCGGATCACGACAACGGTGTCGCAGAGCCGCTCCACGACCTCGAGCACATGGGACGAGAAGAACACCGCACCGCCGACCTCGGCGCGCTCGCGCAGGATAGCCTTGAGCTCATGGGAAGCAGAGGGATCGAGGCCCACGAACGGCTCGTCCAGCACGAGGAGCGCCGGGTCGTGCAGGAGCGCCCCTATGAGCACGAGCTTCTGGCGCATGCCGTGGGAATATGCGGAAACAGGGTCGCCGAGCGCATCCGAGAGCTCCAGACGCCCCGCGAGCTCGCCCACGCGCCGGCGACGCTCCTCCGTGCCCATGGCGAAGACGTCCGCGATGAGGTCCAGGTACTGCATGCCGGTGAGGAAGTCGTAGACGTCGGGGTTGTCTGGCACGTAGGCCATGAGGCGCTTGGCGGCCACGGGCTCGCGCCAGACGTCCGTGCCGCAGACGCGGATCTCCCCCGAGGTGGGCGGCTGCGCGCCCACCACCGAGCGGATGAGCGTGGTCTTGCCGGCGCCGTTGTGACCGATGAAGCCGCATATCTCTCCGGGGGCGACCGAGAGCGAGAGATCGCGCACGGCCACCTTGCCCCGGTACTCCTTCCGATAGTGGCTCACGTCGAGGACGGGTGCTTTCATGGGTGCCTCCTGATACGCATGTTTGTTATCTCTGCTATAGGTCAGCTATAACAGATGGCGGCATACTACCACTCCTTTGGACCATTTGCTATAGTTCATATAGAACAATTTCCGGGAACGGGAGCCCCATGGTCATCACGGTCGACAAGCTGTCGGGCGCGCCGCTCTACCTGCAGCTGCGCGACTCGGTCATAGCCGGCATCGCCGCCGGCGAGCTGCGCCCCGGCGACGCCCTGCCCTCCGTGCGCTCGCTTGCCGAGGATCTGGGCATCAATCTGCATACCGTCAACAAGGCCTATGCGACGCTGCGCGATGAAGGCTACGTCATCATGCTTGGCCGGCGCGGCGCCTACGTTGCCGACGCACCGGCCGACCCCGCCGCCGGCATGGGCGAGGCCGCCCTCGAGGCGTCCCTCGCCAAGCTCGCCACCGAATTCAAGGCGAGCGGCGGCACGCGCGAGGCGTTCCTCGCCGCCGCGGGGCGTGCCGCACAGAATCTGGACTAGGGAGCGAACATGTCCCCTGACCTTATATCGCTTGTCACCAGCACGTCAATGGCGCTCATAACCTTTCTCTCCGGCTGCCTCATCGCCGCGACACCCTGGCTCACCCGAGGGCGCGAGGCCTTCGCGGTGAGCGTGCCCGAAACCGCGCAGGCGGACCCCCGCATCCGAAGCATGCGCCGGGCCTACCTCGCCTGCACCCTCGCAGTCTCGGCCGCGTCCGCCGTCGCCACCCTGGTGCTCTACTCCGCGAACCCGCTCGCAATGGCGGCGGTCGTGTGCGCGCCAGTTGCGACGGGCTTCCTGCTCATGCTGGTCTTTCGCACCCGTGTGCGGGCAATCAAGCGCGCGGAGGGATGGGGGACGCGCAACGCACGGCTCTCCGCCGTCGCCGGTGCCGCCGAGGCGAACGCGCCCCGTCCGCTCCCCCTCGCCTGGAACCTCCTGTATCTGCCCGTGATCCTGGCGACGCTCGCCCTCTCGCTCGCCCTCTATCCCGCGATGCCCGACCCCGTGCCCGTGCACTTCAACGCCGCGGGCGTGGTCGACGACTACATGCCAAAGGGCTGGCAGGTCATCGTCATGCCGATCGCTATCCAAGCATTCATGGCGCTCTGCCTTGCCGCGTCGCACTGGCAGATTCTCAGGAGCCGCAGGCCATCCTCGCCCGAGCATCCCGTCGCCTCCGCCATCGCCTACGGCATGTTCGCCCGCGCTCAGAGCGCGACGCTCCTCGTCACGGGCATCGTGATCACTGCGTCGATCGCGATCATGCCGCTCGCCTTCGCCGGCGTTGTCACCTCGGACCAATCCTATGTGGCGCTCATCGTCATCATCATCGCCGCGATACTCCCCAACCTCGCCGTCTCACTCGTCTACGGTCAGGCAGGCTCGCGGCTCCTGCGACGCATGACGGCATCGAACGAACTCGAATTCGATGATGACGAGCGCTGGCGCCTCGGCCTCTTCTACGTCAACCGCGAAGATCCATCCGTCGTGGTGCCCCGGCGCTTCGGCATCGGCTGGGCCATGAACTGGGGCAATCCTAAGTCGTGGGGGCTTGCTGCCCTTCTCGTTGCTGCGGTCGTGGTCTTCGTCGTGCTCATCGAAATCCTATTCAGGTAGGCTGGGAAGACTATGCGCCTGGAACAGCCGATGGATACGCGATGATGACGATGGAAGCCGCCCGATGTCCCCTGCCACCGTACACGATGGTTCCCGTGCGCTCATCGATGTTACGGAGGGGCCGCTCGGCGACACGCGCCAGGAAGTCGAAATCACGGCAGCGCACGAGAAGCGCTTCCGCACCCATCAGGAGGTGGGTCTTGCTGCACTTTGCGTCGCGCCCAGCACGCTCGCTCCCCTCTACTTGGTGGAGGAAAATCTCGCCGTAGAGGATTATCCCGACGAACCCGCCCTCGGCATCGGCTGGATGCGCGACACAACGCTTGCAAACGGCTACCCGCATCGGGTTGACGCCCTTTTTCGCGATGAACCGGTACTCTTCATCCGTCACTGAGGGCACATCACAGTAAACACTACTCGTAATCACCCGCTCGAGGATGCGCATCGGCACACGATCAGATGCAAGAGTCGCAAGTGAGCCGATAACCCCTCCGCTCGGATTCCTCGCCCCTCTTATCCAGTAAGCTATATCGCCCAGACGGGAACAGCTTGCACGCCCCTTGTCACGTAGTACGGCTCAGGCGTCTGGCAGATCACATGGCCAAAGCCCACCTCGTAGCCCTCCATGCCTTCGAGGCACTTGAAGTTCTTGACAGCTTCGGGCATCACGGTGGCTGCGGTCTTTATCTCCACGGGATGCAGGACACGACCCTCCTGAATCACAAGGTCGATCTCGCGCTTCTTGGCATCGCGGTAGAACCACACATCGCGCAGGTTGGCACCAGCGTTCATGTAGCTCTTCAGCACCTCGGAGACGACGAAGGTCTCAAACACGTGGCCTGCCACCGCCCCGTTTCTCAACTGCTCGGGCGTGGTCCAGCGGGTGAGATGACACACCAGCCCGGTATCCATGAAGTAGAGCTTGGGTGTCTTGGTAAGGCTCTTTCCAATGTTGGGCCAGAAGGGGCGCAGCAAGCGGACAATCCCGCTTGCCTGCAGGATAGACGTCCACGACTGCACGGTCTTGTAGTCCACGTCAATGCTGTTTGCGATATCGGATGCGTTGAACAGCTGACCGGTTCGTGCCGCTAACGCCACCATGAAATCGAAGAACTTCCGCTCGCTTCTCAGATTGATGAGGTCGCGCACATCCCGCTCGAGATAGGCTTGCGTGTAGCTCGTCCAAAAGCGTTCCCAAGGAACGTCTGTCGCGCAAAGCTGTGGCATCGAGCCACGCTGAATACGCTCCCACAGATCAAAACCGCCAGGACGATCGATGGCGCCAACCGCGAAGGGGACATATGGCGCCTTTTCGCGGGTGCTTCCGAGAAGCTCACGTACGGAGAGCCCGGACATTTCAAGAATGCCGATCCTACCCGCGAGGGACTCGCTGACGCCTTTCATAAGGTGATAAGTCTGCGAGCCGGTAAGAACGACCTGGCCATACTCACCCGACTGGTCAACGATGAACTTCGTCGTCTGGAACAGCGAGGGAACCCGCTGCACCTCGTCGATGACAAGAGGCAAACTATGCGCCTCAAAGAAAAGCAGAGCGTCGCTTTCTGCGGTGGAGTATTCGACAGGGTTCTCGAGCGTGACGTACGAGAAAGAGTCGTCTAGGCACCTCTCCAACATGGTAGTCTTGCCCACCTGGCGGGCGCCGGTGACGAGCACCACCTTGAACTGCTTGAGCATCTCATGGATGGTCGTTTCGATTTCCCGCTGTATATACACGAGAGCCTCCCAACTACGCAGACAACAGTGTCCCATGATCTGGTTTGGTGGTCAAATTTAGGAGTTATATTCCTAATTATTACTTCCAACCAACGGGTATAGGTATACGGAGAGAAACGACCACCGGGAGGGCCCATGCCAAGTCAGCTCACCAAACGCGCGCTCGAGGAGTCGCTCAAGCGCCTTTTGCTTACGAAGCCTCTGAACAAGATCACCATCGCAGACATCACGAGCGACTGCGGCATCAGCCGCATGACGTTCTACTATCACTTCCAGGACATCTACGACCTGGTCGAATGGGCGTGCGAAGAAGACGCCGCGCGGGCCATCGCCGGCAACAAGACCGCCGACACCTGGCAGACCGGCCTTCTTGACACATTTCTCGCCCTGCGCGAGAACAAGCCCTTCATCGCGAGCATCTACCACGACATGAGCCGTGAACAGGTTGAACGGTTCCTCGTCCCCGTGGTGAGCGACCTGGTGAAAAGCGTGGTCGACGAGCACGCAGCACGAAGGCATGTGCGTGAGCAGGATAGGAATTTCATCGCGCGCTTCTTCGCCCACGCGCTCATCGGGACGGTTCTGGACTGGATCGCCCGCGACATGCGCGACGATCCGCAGCAGCTGGTGCAGCGCGTGGCCACCATCGCGGACGGCGCCATCGAGACCGCGCTCGACCGGCTCGAGATCCCCGGCGGCTACGTCGCCGGAAGCGAGGGGAGCGTGCCGGAAGGGCCCGCCGTGTCGTAAGGAGCGCGACACGGGTCTCGCCCGCTCTTCTCGACCGCCCTTCCTGTCAGCCTCCCTCACCCGCCTTTCACCCGTCTGTACAATCCGGCCGTATTGATAAGAAACCGTACAGAGGCGCAGCACTGTTTATGGTGCGCCGCCCGCCGTGGCCCCACCATGGAACTAGGCGCACGGGACACGCCCGATGCGCATGTATGAAAGGTGCGGCTATGTACTACTCAAGCGGCAACTACGAAGCGTTTGCCCGCCCCAAGAAGCCCGCGGGCATCGAGCACAAGAACGCCTACATCGTTGGCACGGGCCTCGCGTCGCTCTCCGCGGCGTGCTACCTCGTTCGCGACGCCCAGATGCCAGGCAAGAACATCCACATCTTCGAGAAGGACAGCGTGCCCGGCGGCGCATGCGACGGCCTCGACATTCCGGGCCTCGGCTACGTCATGCGCGGAGGCCGCGAGATGGACAACCACTTCGAGGTGATGTGGGACCTCTTCCGCTCCATCCCCTCC
>DHCMC07803__coassemble_1132_pt1 | contig 16500 bp, 15 predicted proteins | sample DHCMC07803__metabat2_low_PE_050 | metagenome-assembled genome bin DHCMC07803
GATACGCCCGATAAGTGCCGTGCACCTCTCCCTGGCCTAGGTTCGGAGGAACTACCATGATTCAAATGCAAACCATGCTGAACGTCGCCGATAACTCCGGTGCGCGCAAGGTTCGCTGCATCAAGGTGCTCGGTGGCTCCAAGCGCCGCTATGCAGGAATCGGTGACGTGATCGTGGCTGCCGTCCAGGAGGCCACGCCCGGCGCCAACGTCAAGAAGAAGGACGTTGTGAAGTGCGTCGTCGTCCGCACGGTGAAGGAGGTCCGTCGCAAGGACGGTTCCTACATCCGCTTCGATGACAACGCCTGCGTCGTCATCAACAACGACGGCTCGCCCGTGGGCACCCGTATCTTCGGGCCCGTCGCGCGTGAGCTTCGTGACAAGAAGTACATGAAGATCGTCTCGCTTGCTCCCGAGACCCTGTAAGGAAAGGAGAGGTCACGTATGGCTAAGATGTCCATCAAGAAGGGCGACACCGTCAAGATTCTCTCCGGCAAGGATCGCGGCAAGCAGGGCACCGTTCTGCACGCGTACCCCGCCGAGGGCAAGATCAAGGTCGAGGGTGTTGCCATCGTCAAGAAGGCTGTCCGCCCCAACCAGCAGAACCAGACCGGCGGCATCGTGTCGCAGGAGGCCAAGATCGACGCTTCCAACGCGCAGCTCGTCTGCCCCAAGTGCGGCGCTGCCACCCGCGTTGGTCACAAGCAGGGCGAGATCGACGGTCACAAGACCTCGATCCGCGTCTGCAAGAAGTGCGGCGCCGAGTTCTAATCGACGCCCGCCCGCGCTCGCCCATCAGGCATCTGAAGAGCCGGCTCACCTTCGGGTGGCCGGCTCTTCTCTTTATGGAGGTCCACAGGCCCTCTTGGTCGCAAATCGACGTGCAGCCAGTCGCCCTTTCCGCTTTTCTGCAAGCCGATATGCCAATGAACCCCGAATCGCGGAATCAGCGCCATTCGGGGTTCATGTGAACATCGAGTTGCTTGAAAGCCCATTCGATGAATTTGTCGTGCAAACAGCCGTGTGTCACCGGACGGGCGGTAACCAATCTACCTGCACATATGCTGATGATGGAAACTCGAAGTGCAATTCGAGCACTTATTGAACGGGGATTTTTCTACAGAAATCAATCGAGTTGCAGAGAGCTGCGAGCAACTTGGAAGCACAGGACGGGAAACCGCTACTCGGCGGCCTCGAGGCCCTGCGTCTGCTCGATCTCGGCGATCATGTCGATGCGGTGCTGGTGGCGGCCGCCCTGGAACTCGGCATCGAGCCATTCGTCGACGATCATTTTGGCGAGCTCCGAACCGACCACGCGCGCGCCGAAGGCGATGATGTTCGTGTTGTTGTGCTCGCGGCTGAGCTTTGCCGTATAGGGGTCGGAGCACACGCAGGCGCGGATGCCGTGGATCTTGTTCGCGGCGAGGCTGATGCCCACACCGGTCCCGCAGATGAGCACGCCGAGGTCAACGGTTCCATCCGCCACGGCGCGGCCGACCTTATAGCCCGAGATGGGGTAGTCGAAGCGGTCGGTGCCCGCGCAGCCGAAGTCAACGACCTCGAGGCCGCGCTCCTCGAGGTGCGCTTTGATTGCCTGCTTGAGCTCGACAGCGACGTGGTCGTTTCCGATTCCGATCTTCATGGAAAGCCTCCTTGGTCCTACGGATCGCCCGGCCGCCTCTTGCGATCGGGCGTAGATACCGATGCTGTGCCCGCATCGCGCAACCGCTCGCCAAAGCGGCGGGCCGGTCGACCGGTGCAAAGGGTTATATAAGGTTCATACGGGCTGCGCGCGGGCACCTATGCCGCTGAGCCCTCGCGGAGCGCACGGATGCAGGCGGCATAGCCCGCTTCCTTGCCGAAGAGCGCGCTCGTGCCCAGGATGAAGCCGTCGGCGCCGAGCGCGGAGAGCTCGCGGATGCGCTCGGGGCTGCAGGCGCCGTCGATGGTGAGCGTGAAGCCGTAGCGGTCCTTGAGCTTGGCGAGGCGAGCGATCTTGTCCTTGGTGAACTCGACGAACGCCTGCCCGGCGAACCCGGGGTTCACGGTCATCACCATGACGTAGTCGCAGAGGTTGAGCATCTCCTCAACGGTGGCGACGGAGGTGTCGGGGTTGATGGCGATACCGGCTTTCGCCCCGCGGGCACGGATCGCCTGGAGGGTCTTCACCGTATAGCGCTCGGACTCGGGATGGATGTAGATGAGGTCCGCACCGGCGTCTATGAAGAGGTCGACCTTGGATGCCGGGTTCTCGATCATGAGGTGGCAGTCGACCGGCACGTGCGAGAGCGACGCGATGGCGCGCACATCGGTGAGGCCGAGAGCGAAATTGGGGACGAACGACCCGTCCATGACATCGCAGTGGAACATGTCGATGCCGGCGCTCTCAAGCTCATCGATCTCGTCGCGCAGCTTGCCGAAATCGGCGCACATCATGCTGGGGCAGAGAAGCATAGGGGTACCTCCCGGGCGGTTTTCGACTTCTCATAACAAGGATAGCGCGTTCGGCGCAAAAATCAATCAGAAAGTGTCAAAACATTCCAGACAGCTTATTACCCTGAATACCTGCAAGAATCTTAGAATAGATCAAATAGTTGCAAGCAAAGTGTGCAAAACTTTGAAACATAGTGGCAAATAGTTAAGAAATCCTATTGCAAATGAAAATATATGGAATAAAATGGTTCTCAATGGAAGAGAGGTCGCGTAAAGCGCCTCGGGGACGCGATAGGACAGGAGGAATGGATATGAAGCTTGCAACCCGTATCAACTCGTATTTCCGTGCGGGCGACAAGGACCTCGACCGCGTGTTCGCACAGTTCGAGGAGGTGGGGCTCACGCACGTGGACCTCAACTATCCCGAGCACGTGGGGAATATCCCCGCAGATGAGATGAAAGTCCTGCTCGAGCGGCACAAGCTCGCGCTCAACGGTGTGGCGCTGCGTTTCCGCGGCGACTTCATCAACGGCGAGCTCGGCAACGCTGATCCCGCGATCGCGCGGCGCGCCCTCGAGCTCTGCCACGACGCCTGTGACTACTGCCGCGCCGCGGGTGGCACGACCGTGACCATCTGGCTCGGTTTCGACGGCTTCGACTACAGCTTCCAGATCGATTACACCCGCGTGTGGAAGCAGATCGCCGCTGCGTACCGCAACGTGTGCGACTATGCGCCGGACCTCTCGATCAGCATCGAGTACAAGCCCTACGAGGAGCGCGCCTACGCCTTCATCGACAGCATGGGCATCACGGGCATGATGCTTGCCGAGGTTGATCGTCCCAACTTGGGCGTTACGCTCGATTACTGCCATATGCTCATGAAGCACGAGAACCCGGCGTTTGCCTGCGACATCTTCGGGGGGCGCGGGAAGCTCTTTGGGGTTCACCTGAACGATGGCTACGGCTCGATTGACGACGGGCTCATGATAGGCACGGCCACTCCCATAAAGACGCTTGAATTCCTCTACTACCTCAAGAAGCACGGATACGACAACGCGATCTACTTCGACACGTTCCCGATCATCGAGGACGCTGAAGAGGAGTGCGCGCAGAACATCGCCATGATCAAGATGCTCGACCGCGCGCTCGATGCGGTGGGAGCCAACGAGGTGCAGCGCGTCATCGACGCGAACAGCGGCACCGAGGCCGCAGCGCTCATGCGCCGTCTGCTGTGCGCCTGCTCGGAGTGACCCCGCGCCCGCGCGGGGCGGCGACGCCGAGGGTGCGGGCCTCATCCCCCGGGATCCCCGGGCGGCACCTAGACGGCATCAGAGGGGACAGGGCCGGGACACCGGCTATACCGTAAGATAGATGGAAAGGAAGGAACCCCCTATGGCAAAACACGATTGGGATGCGATGGCCCAGGGCATCCTCGCCGCAGTGGGCGGAGCGGAGAACATCTCCGGCCTCACGCACTGCGCGACACGCCTGCGCATCAACCTGAAGGATGATGCTGCGTGCGATGATGCGGCGGTCAAGGAAGTGGACGGCGTGATCAACACCGTCAACTCGGCCGGTCAGTACCAGATTCTCATCGGCACCGAGGTGCCTAAGCTTTACGAGAAGTTCCTCGCGCTCGTCGAGGGCTCCGGCACCGAGCTATCCACCGACTCGTCCACAAGCGGCGAGGGAGTCATTTCCAAGATCTTCGGTGCGGTCTCGGGCATCTTCGCGCCGCTGCTGCCCGCCATGGCCGGATCCGGTATCCTGCGCGGCATCCTCATCCTGCTCACCCAGCTCGGGCTGATTACCGAGGGGAGCGGCACCTATGTCATCTGGTACACCCTCTCCATGAGCGTGTTCTACTTCTTGCCCGTGCTCTTGGCGTTCTCAGCGGGCCGCAGGTTCGGAGCGAGCCCGTATCTCTCTGCACTCATCGGAGCCTGCCTGCTCTATCACGACTTCATCAACCTCATGGGCGATATCGGCAACGGTGCGATGACGGACTTCTTCGGCATCCCCGTCGTGCTCATGAACTACAACTCGACGGTAGTTCCGGCGATCCTCGCCGTGTGGGCCTATTCGTTCCTGTACAAGTTCCTCGATGACAAGATCCCCGAAACCCTCAAGCTCGTGGTCCTGCCCGCAGTCTCACTTATCATCATGGTGCCGCTCACGATGATGGTAATCGGCCCCATCGGTGTGTACGCAGGCGAGGCAGTCGCTTTCGTGGTGAACTGGCTCATCGAGCGCAGCTCCGTGCTGGCCGGCATCTTGGTCGGCGGCGGCTGGTCGGTGCTCGTGTCCATGGGCATTCACTGGGCGGTGAACCCCATCATGATCAACAATATCGCTCAGAACGGCTTCGACTTCATCTGCCCGTTTACCTTCGCGTGCAACTTCGGCGTGATCGGCGTCGCCCTCGGCGTGCTGCTCAAGGCGCGTAACCAGAAGCTCAAGAGCTTCGCGGCATCCGGTGTGGTCACCATCGCGCTCTCTGCCATCATCGAGCCCACGCTGTTCGGCATGCTCGTCAAGAACAAGAAGCTCTGGGGCGCCCAGATCATCGCCGGCGCCGCCGGCGGCGCGTTCTGCGGCCTCACCCATGTGGTCTGCACGGCGTTCGTCTTCGGCTCGGTCACCACGTTCCCGGCCTTCGTGAGCCAGGACGCGATGAACTTCGCTTTCGCCATGATCGGCATGCTCATCGCAACCGTGGTCGGCGCGGTGCTGGGATTCCTCTTCACCGGCAAGGACGACCAGCTGGCCTAGCGCGCCAAGCCCGTTCGTCCGGATGCCTCCGGGCAGGCGCGGGGCGGTCGTCCCAGGGCGGTCGCCCCGTTCGCCATCGAGGTGTGAGCGCGGTAAAATGGTCGTGTAGCGCATGGAGGAGACGCACATGATTCCCTACGAGCGGCAGCAGGCCATTCTTGAGCATTTGGACGGGGCGGACATCTTGAAGCTCGAGGAGCTCCAGGAGTTCCTGCCCGAGGCATCGGTCTCGACGATAAGGCGCGATCTCAAGGAGCTCGAAAAGCAAGGAAGGGTCGATCTACTCGTAGGTGGAGCCGTGCGGCTCAGGACTGTGTCGCACGAGCTCGGCGTCATGGTGACGAGCGCCCTGCATGCCGCCGAGAAGGAGGCCATCGCGCAGCGCGCCGCGCGCGAGGTGCAGGACGGCGACACCGTCTACGTCGATTCCGGCACGAGCTGCACCGCGCTGCTGCGGCATCTGGTCGACCGCGACGTCACGATCTACACTGGCAACGGCAGCGCCTGCTACGTGACGGGCGCGATCCGGGCCCATGTGCTCATGCTGGGCGGGGAGTACAATCCCCAGACGCTTTCGGTCACCGGTCCCATCACGGAGCGGATCTTGGGCGAGCTTTACTTCGACAAATCGTTTCTAGGCGTCAACGCCGTGAGCGTCGAGCGCGGCGTGACGAACCCGAGCTTCGACGAGGCGGCCAAGAAGAAGCTCGTCAGGCAGAATTCCGAGAAGACCTACGTGCTCTGCGACAGCAGCAAGTTCCACCGCGTGTCCAACGTGAAGGTCTTCGACCTCGAGGGGCTCACGATCATCTCGGACGCGACCGACGACCATCTGATCAAGCACGTTTCGATTCTCACGCCGGGCGACTGACGGGGCTTGCCGTCGTGCTCCATCGCCTGGCGCCCATGCATCTCAAAGACCCGACCGGGCGCTCGCCAAGGCCGGGCCGCATCCCACCATCCATTCGTTAAGGAGCTGACCATGGGTCTGTTCAATGCCTTAAAGAAGAAAGCCGCCCCGGCCAAGCCGGAGGCGATCCAGGTTTCCGCGCAGGCGGGCGCGCTCGCCGCGCCCGTCGCCGGTCGCGTGATCGCGATGACTGAGGTCCCCGACCCGATCTTCAGCAGCGAGGCGCTCGGCCGCGGCTGCGCCGTCTGGCCCGAGGGGGACACCGTGTACGCCCCGGTCGCGGGCACCGTGAGCGTGGCCATGGGGCACGCCGTGGGCATCGTGTCGCCCGACGGGGTCGAGGTGCTCGTGCACATCGGCGTGGACACGGTCGACATGCAGGGCAAGGGCTTCACGGGCTACGTGGCGCAGGGCGATGCGGTCGCGGCGGGCGATCCGCTCATCACGATGGACCGCGATGCCATCGCCGCCGCCGGCCATCCCGACTGCGTGGTCGTGGCCGTGTCGAACACGGCCGATCTGGCAAGCGTGGAGCTCGCGGTCGAGGCGGGCGCCACGCTTGCCGCGGGCGACGCCCTGATCACGGTCGCGAGGTAGCGATGCGGTGAGCGCTCCGTCAAGGGCGCCCGTCCGGGTCGCCCTGCGGGGCGGCTTGACATAAGCGCGCCGTGCGGTGGTCGCGCCCGTCCGTTCGGGAGCTCGGTTCCCGGCGGGCGGGCGCGTGCGTTACCGGCCGCCCTCAGTCGACGCCCACGAAGAGGCAGCCGCTCGAGCAGCCCTTCTGGCGCGGCGCGGGACGCCTGCCCTCGCGTGCGGCCTCGAGCGCGCGCCGTGCCCTAGCAACCTGGCTCGCGAGGTCGTGCGCGTCGAGCAACGTGCCGTCCACGAGGAAGCGCGAGATGCCGGCCTCGATGAGCTGGGGCATCTGCGGCGTGAGGTCGAGCGGATAGGCCTCATAGAGCCGCGAGCGCCCGTGGATATCGGTGCGCACCGGCAGGAGCTTGTCGTCGATGTTGTGCAGGACGAGCTCGCGGCGCCGCAGCGCACAGCGCGCGCAGTCGTCGACGCAGGCGTCGGCGACTTTCAGGATGCAGTGCTCGCTCGTCATCACGCGCGGCCGGCCGTAAATCATAAGGCCGAGCGGCACCGGGGCGCCAGCGGCGAGCGCGGCGAGCTCGTCGAGCGAGATCTCGGGAGAAAGCCACGCGGCGGCGGCCCCGTGCTCGTGCAGGAACGCGAGGCAGGCGGCATTGTGCACAGGGATGCAGGAGCGCAGCTCGGGCACGGCGCCGAGCCCTCGGGCATACGCCAGCTCGGAGATGTTGCCCACGGCGACGGGCGCACCCGGGGTCACCCAGGCATCGAGGCGCTCGCGGTCGCGCGCGCGGCAGACCTCGTCGAGGACGGGGGTGTAGCCGCGTTCGCGCGCCGCCTCGGCGTCGAGCCCCGCCTCGACGAGCGCATCGGAGGAGAGGTAGATGCGTGTCGCGCCCGCCTCGCGCGCGGCCTCGGCGGCCTCGGGCGAGGCGGCGACGGCGCAGAGCTCGGGCTCGCGCACGGGGGCGGTGCCTTCCGCCGCGTACGGGGCGATCTCGATGCGCGCGAGCTCATCGGCATGGCGCCTCCAGGGCCCGAGCAGCGCCTCCTCGAGGGCTGCGCACGCCTCGGCGCGCACGCGGTGCACGGCGGAGAAGCCCATGCCGCAGCCCTCGTCGAGTTCGATGTCGAACGCGGCGGGCGTGAAGGGCGTCGAGCCCATGCGGCCCACGTGCTCGATGAGGTCGTCAGCTGTTACCGGCCTCGTGCGCGCCGCCTCCACCGTGAAGCCCGTGGCAGCGGCACGCACGGCGGGGTCGTCCGCGCAGGAGAGCTCGACCCGGAAAGGCTCGCCGATTCGCGCCGTCACGCGCACATCGACCGCGCGCTTGCGGGGCACCGCGCGCTTGAGCGCGGCGTCGGCGATATCGATGGCTTCCTGGCTGCGGATCACGCGCACGCGGCAGCTGGTCGCGACGGGGCGGGGGACCTCGACCGAGACGGTCCCGCCCGCGACGCCGTCCGTGCGGGCGAGCGCGGTGAGGAAGGTGTCGGGGCTTTCGTCGTCGCGGAGCTCGAGGAGGTCGCCTTTGCCCACCGGCTCATCGAGCGCGAGGACCGCCGTGCCCGCGGGGCCCTTGATGGCGGCGCGGAGCCGCTCGCCCTTGGTGACGGGCTCGGTGGGGATGAACTCGGCCACGCGCCCCACGAGCTGCCCGCGGTTGTTCGACCGCTCGTAGCTCATCATGTCGTCGTCCGAGCGCCCGTCCTGGTAGGCATGGGTGAAGTCGCGGTTGAAGCAGCGCTTGAGCTGCCGTGCGCGCCGCGTGCGCTCGGTAGCGTCGGGCTCGCTGCCGTGAGCGAGGTCATCGAGGTCGCGGCGGTAGACATCGGTCACGGCGTAGACGTAGTCGGCGGCCTTCATGCGCCCCTCGAGCTTGAGCGCCGCCGCGCCGGCCGCGATGAGCTGCGGGAGCAGGTCCGTCGTGTTGGTGTCGCGGGGGCAGAGCGGGCGCCCGCGCCCTGGGGCTGAGATGTTACGGCCGTCCTCGTCGATGAGCTCGTAGGGCAGGCGGCAGGGCTGGGCGCACATGCCGCGGTTGGCGGAGCGCCCGGCCTGGCAGAAGCTCGAGAGCAGGCAGACGCCCGAGTAGCTGAAGCAGATGGAGCCGTGCGCGAAGACCTCGAGGTCGATGCCGGGGCACGCGTCGTGGATCGCGGCGATCTCGGCGATCGAGAGCTCGCGCGAGAGCGTCACGCGGTCGGCGCCGGCCGCGGCGCAAAACGCCGTCCCGCGCGCGTCATGGATGTTCGCCTGGGTGGAGATATGCGTCTCGATCGAGGGCATGAGGCGGCGAACCTCGGCGAAAAGCCCCCAATCCTGGATGATGAAGGCGTCCGCACCGAGCATGGCGCACCGGCGCACGAGCTCCAGGGCGTCTCGCATCTCCGCATCCTTGATCACGATGTTCACGGTCACGTAGACGCGCGTTCCGGCGAGGTGCGACGCGCGGCACGCCGCCGCGAAGCTCTCGTCATCGAAGTTCGCGGCCTTGCGGCGCGCGTTGAAGGATCCCATGCCGCAGTAGATGGCGTCGGCGCCCGCGGCGAGGGCCGCCGCGAAGGGCTCGGGCCCGCCGGCGGGGGAGAGGAGCTCGACGCGGCGCGCGGCGGCGGGGTCGGCGTCGGTCATGCGGTTGCGTTCAGTACGTGCGGGCACAGCGGTTCCTATCGTTCGGGGTCGGTCGGCGCGGTATCGGATGGCCTCATGCGCAGGCGGAAGTCGCAGCGGTCGCAGCCCTCCATGAGGGTCTCGGTGCGGGTGAACTCCAGCCGCTTATCGTAGCCGTGAAACATGTGCGGGTCGCGCTCGCAGGAGAGGAGCCGGCCCAAGCGCTCGAGGCCGAGCCGACGGTACATCTCGGCGAAGGCGCAACGCGTCGCGTCCATGGCGAGCGTGCCCGCCTCCGCATCGAGTTCGACGTCCTCCCACGTCATGGAGCCTCCTGCCGAGAAACGCGGCATGACCTCGTCGCGGTAGTAGGCGAGCGGGTCGGCATCTCCGGGGCGCTCGGCGGCGAGCGCGCGGCCGGATTCTTCCCCCAGGCGCGACACGGCCGTGCGCACGATCCGGTCTGCGCGGTCCTGCCCAATCTCCTCGACGAGCGCGTCGTAGAAGGGCGCGATGGCCCGCGCCTCGATCTCGCGCCGAACGATCAGGGGGATATCCTCGATGCGGGGAGTCGTGCAGCTGGCGGAATCTATCGCATCGTATCGGCCGTCTGTGCCCACAATCGTCCTCCTTATATGGCGCCTCGTGGTGTCAATTGTCTGCCAAAGCGGCCGAAGAACGCAAAAGCCGATTGTCATCAGGCGTATCTTCACGTCCCCTCCAAAGGGCCGGCAGGAGGCGACGTCGCGGCGCGGTCCGCAACGGCCGCGCCTCCGACGGGGTTGGACCCGGGCGTCGTCGGGTGTTGGTCTGTTCCGACGGGGTGATGGCATGGCCCCGCGAAATTCGAGTAAGAATACTGTGGGTAATTTGCGCATGGGTGACCAGACCGCGTGCTCGCCCAACGCTTTCCTGCGCGTTTCTACGTCGGGATCGGTGGTGCCGCGCGTGTGTGCAAGTGAACCCACAGTATTCTTGATCGAGCGGAAAAATCGACGTTGGATGCCTCTGCGCCGGCACCCGAATCGCGCTCGCGGACGCCGGTTACCCTATCAGCCGCATCGTGCGCTATCGCGGAGTACACTTGAAAGAAAAGCGGTGCCGGCACAAGGGTGCCGGCGTTGCCCGCAGCCTGAGGATCACCGCCGCACGAGGAGGCTCGCCATGCGCTACGATTTCACGACCATCATGGACCGTCGCGGTGAGGACGCCATAGCGGTCGATGCACTCGGTACCGGCCCCGGTGTTCCCGGTGCCCCGGACGAGGGCTTCGATGCCATTCCCATGTGGGTCGCGGACATGAACTTCCCCGTGCTGCCGGACATCCAAGAGGCGATCATCGGGCGCGTGCGCAAGCCGCACTTTGGTTACTTCGAGCCTCGAGCCGAGTATTTCCAGCGCATCATTGATTGGCAGCATGACCGTAACGGTGTCGAAGGCCTTGAGCCCAAACACATCGGGTACGAGAACGGCGTGCTGGGCGGCCTTATTTCGACGCTTTCCGCCTTCATGGCGCCAGGTGACGCCGTGCTTGTGCACAGTCCGACCTACATAGGGTTCACGGGTTCGATCAACAACGCCGGCTTCAAGATAGTCCACTCACCGCTCAAGCTCGACGAGCGGGGCGTCTGGCGTATGGACTTCGCGGACATGGAGCGCAAGCTCGCCGAGAACAAAATCCATGCGGCGGTGTTCTGCTCGCCGCATAACCCGTGCGGTCGCGTCTGGGAGCGCGCCGAGATCGAGCAGGCCATGGAGCTCTACGCCAAGTACGATTGCGTCGTGGTTTCAGACGAGATCTGGTCGGATATCATCCTGCCCGGGCACGTGCACGTCCCCACCCAGTCGGTGAGTGCGGACGCGCGCCGGCGCACGGTGGCGCTGTATGCGCCGAGCAAGACCTTCAACCTTGCTGGCCTTGTGGGCAGCTACCACATCATCTACGACGACTACCTGCGCGATCGTGTCACGGCGCAGAGCAGCAAGCCCCACTACAACGAGATGAACGTGCTCTCGATGTACGCCCTCATCGGCGCGTACGGCGCGGCGGGGCGCGTGTGGGTCGATGAGCTTCGCGAAGTGCTGGGCCAAAACGTCGAGTGGGCGTGCGCGCACATCGCCGAACGCTATGCCGGGGCGGGCGTGCGCACGGTCAAACCCCAGGGCACCTACATGCTGTTCCTTGACTGCACCGGTTGGTGCGAGGAGCACGGCTGCGAGGTCGACGAGCTGCTGCGCCGCGGCTGGCACGTGGGCGTGGCCTGGCAGGACGGCCGTCCGTTTTTGGGTGAGCATCACATCCGCGTGAACCTCGCCTTGCCTACGACCCGCGTGCAAGAGGCGTTTGAGCGTCTCGATCGGTACGTGTTCGGCGGGTAGCTACCGTTTAGCGAAAACGCGCGGGTGATTCGAGCGGTTTCGACGATCAGGTGAGCGACCGCGACGGTCAGTCGGGCTGTCGCGGTCGCTCGCGCATAGTTATAGTGCGACGATGCACTCGATCTCGACGAGGGCGCCCTTGGGCAGCGCAGCCACCTGCACGGCGCTGCGCGCGGGGAACGGCTCGGTGAAGTGCGCGCCGTAGACCTCGTTCACCGCGTTGAAGTCGGCGATGTCGGCGAGGAAGACGGTGGTCTTCACCACATTGCCGAACGTCGCACCGGCGGCGGTGAGCAGCGCTTCGATGTTTTTGAGCGCCTGCTCGGCCTGGGCGACGACGCCCTCGGCGAGCTCACCGGTCGCGGGGTCGAGCCCCAGTTGGCCGGAAAGGAAAGCGAGGTTGTCGGCCGCGATGCCGGCGGAGTAGGGTCCGAGCGCTGCGGGCGCGTTCTCGGAAGCGATGACGGTCTTGTCCATGGTGCCTCCTCAGATAGAGTTGATGCTCAGTCCAGTATAGCGATAGGCGATGCGGACAGCCGATTTGCAGGACTACGGCGTTAACAGGGACAGCGTGCTGCATGTGGTCCTCCGCTATCTGGCTGTTTTGGTAAACGGAATCCCTGCTGCCGAGGCTCAGATGGGGCAGGCCATCGCGCTGCTAGCGAATTGGGAGATGAATGCATGGAGCGCCGATCCCGTTCAGGCGAGCTTCTATGCGGGGGATCCTGCCGAGGGACGCTCCCACGCGACGCTAGATCGGTTCCGTCTCGCCCCAGTCGCATTTCGTAAGCTCGGTTGGGAAGCGCGATATCGAACGCTTGCCGTCTTGCGTCTCGCCTTCGACGCTCGGCGGGGTATCCTGATAATGGCGCGTTGCGTGACCGTCTGCCGTGATGCGATTGGAGTTGCCATGGATCAAGATTTCGATGTCGCGGCACCGCGAGGCTTCTCCCGTTTCATGTTGGGCGCAACCGCGCTGCTCGCGCTCGTTCCGATAGGGTTCGCGCTTGCAGGGGAGCTTCCCGTTGCGGGCGCCGTCTCGTTCGCGATCCTGCTCTCTCCGTTCCTGCTAGCCGCCGTCTGGGCGCGGCGCTTCAAGGTTACCGTGCGCCACGGGCTTGTGTTCGTGAACCCCGGGCTTATCCGCAGGCCGTGGAGCTTTACCGCTGGCGACGTCACCAAGGTAGTGCGCCACATCAACCACAACAAAAGCGTGGGCACGATGACCAAGATGACCGTGCGCGCCCGTGGCCGCCGGGTATCCATCGAGACCCTCATGCAGGGGAGCGAGGAGTTCGAGGAGTTCATCTTGGAGAACGTTGATGCCGGAAGGATCGTCACCAAGGTTCACGGCTCACCCAGAGAGTGATTGGCATCGGGCTGCCGTTGCGGCTGCGATGCGCCGAATCACGACTCGGAGGGGCTCCGCTGTCAACCATGTTGCTCACGAGCACGTGCAAGGAACGACCCAGCTTTGAGTACGGCTTAAATATGTCCGCGCAAACCGGTAGTCTTCAAGCTGCGGAGATCGTCTCGGATGATCCAAGTTCACCTAGCGAGATAGGGGTTTCCCATGGGTGGCAGCTACGAAAACGGACCGTATATTCCTGCTGAACACGAACGATACGGCCTGCTCCCCCACTGCCGTGCGAAGGGTGGAGAGGTGTTCTCCTTTCCGAGCATGCTCGACGATGTGGATGAACGCATAAGAACATGGGAGGCGGAGAACGTCGGTACCCAGGCAAGCAATGGCGAATCGGAGCGTGGAGGCGATTCGACGAGAATAGTACCGTATGGCATGAAGAGCCATGCGGAGTACTACGGCGTCCTCGAGCGGTATTCCGTAGAAATTGCTCCGGACGACCCTCAGCTCGCGCGTGACATCCGTACGCTTGAGAAGATCATGAAGCTCATGAACGTCAAAGAAGAGTGGTCGATCGTGCGCTACGTGGGCGACCAATGTGACGAGGTGAGAGGTCTGAGCCTAACCAAGGGACGTTGCTACTACTGGCCGTGTTCGGAATCGTGCCCGAAGTACGAAGGCGTCATCGATGACGAGGAATTCACGTCGTATCTGTATCCGTGCGATCCCAATAGCTGGGAGATTATAAGCGACCCTACGGGTATGGCGGCGCGTGCGCTGGCGGGCGAGGCAGACACAGTGAGTGCTTGGTTCATCGAGGAGAGGCGTGCGGATCCGGATTCCCTGCAGGGATGGGCTTTGGCTAACGGCGTTGTGGTGAAGCAGACGGTCGCACCAGGATACGAAAATGAAGAGGCAGGCTTGTGGAAGCAATCCGAGCGCGACGTCGTTGCCCTATCCTGTCCGAACTGCGGGAAACGGTTTGAGTTTGCCGCATGGACGCTTGTGAACGTTGACGAGAGCCGGGAGGCATCCGAGCTCTTGCGCGCAGATAGGCTTTCTGAGTTCACGTGTCCCGATTGCGGATACACTGCGTCGCTTGTCCATCCATGCCTGTGCTTGATGCCATCGCATCGGGCTGTGATCTATCAGGTCGATCACGAGGAGATGCGTGCTGGTTGCATCGCAATGTTCGACAGCCTCAAGCGCGATGCCTTTCCCTGCGAGCGGTACCGTATCGCGAGAGATCGACATGAGCTGCGTGAGAAGTTCCTGCTTTTTGAGACGGGGCTGGATGATCGTGCGCTTGAGTGCCTGAAGATCGGCGTGACCGGGCAAGCGAAGGTGGACGGGATCGTGCCTGTGGATGTGGAGTGCCGCGTGGTACTGCGCGGTATCGGCGATGACGGGGATCTTCACCTCGCGATCGAGGTAGGCGAGGATACCTATCTCTCAGACATGCCGGTTGATGCCTTGAGGCTCTTCAGCGAGCCGCTTGCGGCGTCATCGATTGCGGACGAGCAACCCTACATCGTCGATCGCACCTGGGCAGACCATGCGTATGACGTGCTGGACAGGGAGGGGCTGCTGGGTTAGACAAGGGGTTCGCGGCGAAGTTACGCCAGAGTGATGACGTGACATGGAGTGCGAAGTGGGGAAAATCCTTGCTCAATAGGATTATTCTAAATAGAATAATCCTATATAGAATAATGCTGATGAATTGCTATGCTTGCAGTGGAGGTCGCAATGCGTGCCTTTGTCGATCGAAAGCGAGAGCTGCAGACTCTTGAGCGCGAGTATGCACGCGAGGAGTCTTCCTTCGTGGTGGTCTATGGTCGCCGCCGCGTTGGCAAGACCGAGCTCATCTCCCGTTTCATTCAGGACAAGCACGCGCTGTATTTCCTCGCAACAGAAGAGCCTGAGCTCCAAAATCTTGAAAGCTTCCAGTCCGTGGCGGCCGACTTCCTCCAGAGCGACCTGCTCCGCAGCGCGCGCGTCTCGCGCTGGGAGGACGTCTTCCGCGAAATCGCCCGCGCGTGCGGCACTGCGGACGAGCGTGCGGTTATCGTCATCGATGAGTTCCAGTACCTCGGTAAGGCAAACCCCGCCTACCCGTCGATCTTCCAGCGTGTCTGGGACACGATGCTTAAACGCGCCAACGTCATGCTCATCCTCTGCGGCTCGCTCATCTCGCTCATGAGAGACCAGGTGCTCTCGGAGGAGAGCCCGCTCTATGGTCGCCGCACGGCTCAGATCAGGATGGGCCAGATTCCGTTTTCGCACTATTGTGAGTATCTGTCGGGGCGTTCGACGCGAGAGCTGGTGGAACGCTACGCCGTGACCGGCGGCGTTCCCAAGTACATCGAGCTCTTCAATGACGAGAAGGACGTCTACTCCGCAATCTCCGCCAACGTCTTGGACCGCAGCGGCTTTCTCTACGACGAGCCAAACTTCCTGCTCCAGCGCGAGGTGCCTGATGTGGGAACCTACTTTGCCCTCATCCGTGCGGTTGCAGGGGGAGCGCATCGTCCGAGTGAGATTTCGCGCTCATTTGGGGTCAGGCAGACGAGCTTGGGCAAGTACCTCAAGACCCTTATCGACTTGGACGTGCTCGAGCGCCAGGTGCCCGTCACGGAGAGCAACCCCGACAAGAGCAAGAAGAGCCTCTATCGGATAAAGGATAACTTCCTCCAGTTCTGGTTCCGGTTCGTGCTGCCCAACCTGAGCTATCTGGAGACGGGCCGCACGGCCGCCGTCGAGAAGCGCATCCGAGAGCACTTTATCAACGGGCATGTGGCATACGTGTACGAGGACGTCTGTCGCGAGCGTCTGTGGGAGCTGGCTGACTCTGGCGGGCTTGGGTTCGTGCCGGAGCGCGTCGGCCGCTGGTGGTCAGGGAGCGACGAAATTGACGTTGTCGGCCTGAGCGCGAGCGAGGGTCGCGCCGTCTGGGGCGAGTGCAAGTTCTGGAAGGATCCCGTCGGCGCGAATGTCCTGCGCGCCCTAGAGGAGAAGGTGGCACGCGTCCCGTGGGAGAAGGACGCGCGGGTGGACACCTTCGCTCTCTTCAGCGTGAGCGGCTTCACGGACGAGCTGCGGTGGATTGCCGACGCGCGCGACGACGTTCTGCTGGTGGACGACTCGGAGTAACGCAGCCCATCAATCAACGCTCCCGTCACGCTACGGAAACACAGGTAGTGCAAAGTTACCCTTTGTGTAGCTGAAACTGCCCGCGCCCCGTCGAGAGGCCCTCCATGTTCGACTTCCTCATGTCCGCCATCACCGCCCTGAACGACAACGTGCTGTGGGGTGTCCCCATGGTCGTGCTGATGCTGGGGACCGGCGTGTTTTTGCTCTTCATCACCCGCGGCGTCGTGTTCTCGCGCTTCAACGTGGTCATGCGCTACACCACCAAGACGCTCTTCCAGCGCCAGGA
>DHCMC07803__coassemble_1147_pt1 | contig 16317 bp, 12 predicted proteins | sample DHCMC07803__metabat2_low_PE_050 | metagenome-assembled genome bin DHCMC07803
TACCAACTGAGCTATCTGACCGGGTGCGTTAGCAACTAACGGCTCGATAACTATACCAAATTGCGGCGGGGCGTCAAGCGGCCATTTCGACGGGTTTGAAAATCGCATGAAGCGGAGGGCGAACTGCCTAGGTGCTGGGCGCATCGTCGGATGCATCGATGCGGTGCGCAAATCCCCGGCGGGATAATTGCATGCTCGGGTCAATGTGGTAGGGTACATAGCCTATACTCAGGTAACCATCGAGTGATTGCAACTGACGAGCGAGGCGTAGGGAGCGTGCGAGCATGAATAGGGATGCCAAGGTAGGACGAGTGAGAGGCGCAGCGGATCGCATCCGCGGCGTCAATCTGTCTGGATGGTTCATCCCCGAGCCGTGGGTCTCGCCATCGCTTTTCGCAGCGACGGGCGCTTCAAACGAAAGCGAGCTTCAGGTGGCGCTTGGCGCGGCTACGTACAGCGACCGCATTCGCGAGCACTATGAGACCTTTATCACCGAGGACGACTTCCGCCGCATGTCGGCGATCGGTCTGAATGCGGTGCGTTTGCCGGTGCCGTGGTACACCTTCGGCGCGCAGCAGGATTCCGAGGTCCATATCCCGGTGGTCGACTACATCGATCGTGCATTCGAATGGGCGCGCAAGTACGATATGAAGGTTCTGCTCGACCTCGCCACGGTTCCTGGTGGCCAGGGGGATTCGAACGATTCCCGCAGCACGCCGGAGTCAACCGTCGATTGGCATTCTTCAACCAACGGTAGGCACATCGCGTTGAACGTACTCGAGCGTCTTGCTGCGCGCTATGGTACGAACGCCAACCTCATGGGCATCGAGCTGCTCGACTCGCCCATCATGAGCGTCCGCAAGAACGTCTTCACTGTGACGGAGGGCATTCCGAGCCACTATCTCAGGAACTTCTACCGCGATGCCTACGGGTTGGTGCGCATGCATATGAACGAGGACAAGATGATCGTGTTCTCCGCTTCGGGCCACCCCAAGGCGTGGAAGCGCTTCATGAGCAGCTCTCGCTATAAGAACGTGTGCATGGATGTGCATCTTTACCACTATCGCGATGAGATGGCGCTCGACATCACCACGCCGCACGGGCTTTCGGCAGCGCTTGCACGCAACCGCCGCCTCATCCACGAGGCGCGTTCGGCCGGGTTCCCGGTCATCGTGGGCGAGTGGTCCGGAGCCGCGGTGTTCACCAACGTCTCCATCACGCCCGAGGGCCGTTCCGCCTATGAGCGCGTGTTCATCTCGAACCAGATGGCTTCGTTCGCCGAGGCACGCGGCTGGTTCTTCCAAACGTGGAAGACCGAGAAGCGCATCGCCGCTTGGGATGCGCGCGCGGCGCTCGGCACGCTCGAGCGCGCGATGCTCGATTAGGCGCCATGGGGGTCCAGCACGCAACAAGCGCCGGCCGCCTCATCGTGGTCGGTACGCCGATCGGCAATCTCGGTGACCTGTCGCCGCGCGCCATCGAGGCGTTTCGTCGCGCCGATGCGGTGTGCTGCGAGGATACCCGTGTTACGGGCAAGCTCCTCGCGCACGCCGGGGTGCCGAAACCGCTCGTGCGCTGCGATGAGAACGTGATTGCGGGCCGGACCGCAGGCCTTGTTGAACGCATGGCGGCGGGAGACACGCTGGCTTTCGCTTCGGATGCGGGCATGCCGGGCGTCTCGGATCCCGGGCAGGTGCTTGTCGACGCGGCGCGCGCGGCGGGTATCGCCGTCGAGGTCGTGCCGGGTCCGACCGCTTGCATCACCGCGCTCGTGGCATCGGGCATTCCGTGCGAGCATTTCTTCTTCGAGGGGTTTCTGCCGCGCAAGGCGGGCGAGCGCGCGCGGCGCTTGGCTCAGTTGGCCTCTGTACCGGGAGCGCTTCTTTTCTACGAGTCCCCGCACCGTGTGACGGCGACAGTCGCATCGCTTGCCGAGGCATATCCTTCGCGTGAGGTGGCACTATGCCGTGAGCTCACCAAGCTGCACGAAGAGGTGATCCGCGGCACGGCGGCAGAAGTGCTCGAGGAGCTTGAGACCCGTGACGAGGTTCGAGGCGAGATCGTGCTCGTGGTCGCGCCGCCTACGGCGGGCGAGCTCGCCGAGCTTGCGGTTCGCATACCGGGTGCTGCGGGGGCTGCAGGGGCGGGCGTTTCCGACCTGGATGCGGCGCTCCGCGCAGACATAGAGCGCGCGCTGGCAGACGGTGAGTCGGCATCCTCGATCGCAAAGCGGCTTTCACAACGCTACTCGCGCCGCCGCCGCGAAGTCTACGCCATGGTGGTCGAGCTTCAGGCTGAGTGACCATCTCGGGACAGCGCGCTCGGCTCGGTCCAAGGGGTCGTATGCTTCACCAAGGGGCATGCGCTTCACCATGATCGTGAGCGAGCGGTGATTGCGCCGCATTGCCCCGTTTTTTGTAGGGGGAAGCGGAGGCTCGTTGCGCGCATCGCACTTGATTGGTCCGCACTTGCCAAGGGAAGCGCGGCATACATCGGGGTTCATGCGATAGAATGAGAGGTCGAGTGCAACAACCACCGGAGGGGATCTCAAGCATGGAGCACACGAAGCCTTCGTACTACATCACCACGCCCATCTACTACGTGAACGCCAAGCCCCATCTGGGGACTGCCTATTGCACGGTACTCGCCGACGTGCAGGCACGGTTCCGTCGTTCGTGCGGCTATGACGTGAAGTTCCTCACCGGCATGGACGAGCACGGCGAGAAGGTGGCAGAAGCCGCCGAGAAGAACGGCTTCGAATCTCCGCAGGCTTGGTGCGACTCCATGGAGCCTGCCTTCACGGACCTGTGGCGCGAGCTCGAGATCTCGAACGACGACTTCATCCGCACCACCCAGCCGCGCCATACTGCCGGCGTGCAGAAGTTCCTCAAGGAGCTCCTCGACCGCGGCTACATCTACAAGGATGCCTACGACGGTTGGTATTGCCGTCCGGACGAGACCTACTTCACCGAGACGCAGGTACGTCATCACGAGGAGGAGCGCGTCGCTGCCGGCGAGGCGCCCGCCGACCCCGAGCACCCGCTTTGCCCTGACTGCGATCGCCCGCTCGAGCGCATTCAAGAGGAGAGCTGGTTCTTCAAGCTCTCTGCATTCGAGCAGCAGCTGCTCGACTTCTACGAGGCGCATCCCGACTTCATCCAGCCTGAGACCCGCCGCAACGAGGTGATCTCCTTCGTGAAGGGCGGCCTCAAGGACCTCTCCATCAGCCGCTCGACCTTCGATTGGGGCGTGCCGTTCCCGTTTGACGAGAAGCACGTCGCCTATGTGTGGGTCGACGCCCTCATCAACTATCTCTCTGCCGTGGGCTACGGCGCCGAGGGTGAAGAGGCGGCCCAGACGCTCGCCTTCCGCTGGCCCGCCCAGGTGCACGTGGTGGGCAAGGACATCATCCGCTTCCACTGCGTCATCTGGCCGGCGTTGCTCATGGCGGCTGGCCTGCCGCTGCCCGAGAAGGTCTTCGTCCATGGTTTCCTCACCGTTCGCAACGAGGAGACCGGTAAGATCGAGAAGATGAGCAAGAGCCGCGGCAACGTGATCGCGCCGCAGGAGGTTGTCGACCTGCTCGGGGTCGACGCGTACCGCTACTACTTCATGACCGACGTGGTGCATGGCGCGGATTCACCCATCAGCTGGGGCCGCATGCGCCAGGTGTACAACGCCGATCTCGCCAACAGCTGGGGCAACCTCGTGTCACGCACGCTCAACATGAGCGCCAAGTATTTCGACGGCTGCGCGCCCGTGCGCCCCGCGGACTTCGAGCGCGCCACGGCGCTGCACGATGCGTGCGAAGGTGTGTTCGAGCGCTATGCCGCGCGCATGGAGGCCATGGACTTTGGCGGGGCTGCGAGCGAGGTGTTTGGCATCGTCTCCGCGGCGAACCACTACATCGAGGACAAGGCTCCTTGGGCGCTCGCGAAGGATCCCGCGCAGTCCGACGAGCTCGCTCATGTGATTTGGAGCCTGCTCGAGGTCATCCGAATCGCCACCGAGCTCTACGATCCCTTCATGCCGAGCATCTCCGCTGAGGTACGTCGCCGGCTCTCGCTGGATACGGCGCCGACGGCGGATCTTGCCGCTGCTTGTACGTGGGGAGGGCTCGAAGGCGGCGCGCCGGTCGAGAAGGGCCAGCCGCTCTTCCCGCGTCTGACGGACGAATAGGCCATGACGACATCCCCGCTGGCGAACCTTACCGCGACGCGCGCTCTGCTTGAGGAGTTCGGGCTCGCGACCAAGCATCGCTTGGGCCAGAACTTCCTGGTGGACAACCATGTAATCGAGCGCATTTGCGCCCAGGCTGAACTTACCGGCACGGAGCGCGTGCTCGAAGTGGGACCGGGCATCGGCACGCTCACGCTCGCGCTCGTGCAGGAGGCGGCGCATGTCGCCTCCATCGAGATGGACGCCGAGCTCGAGCCGGTGCTTGCCGAGCATGCCGCCGAGCACGCCAACTTCTCCTACGTGATGGGTGACGCGCTTAAGGTGCCCTACGAGCGGATCGTGGAGGCCTTGGGCGGCGAGCCGGAGCTGCTCGTCGCGAACCTGCCGTACAACGTTGCCGCGACGATCATTTTGTCATTCTTCGATCGGATGCCCTCGATTCGGCGGGCGGTCGTCATGGTGCAGAAGGAGGTCGCGGACCGCATCGGGGCCGTGCCTAGCACTAAGGAATACGGGGCTTACACGGTGAAGCTTGCGCTGCATGGGCAGGTGACGGGCCGCTTCGAGGTGCCGCCGCGCTGCTTCATGCCGGCTCCGCACGTGGACTCTGCCGTGGTTCGCATCGATCGCTACGATGAGCCGCTAGTCGCAGATGCGCAGTTTGCGCAGGTAGCGCGTGTGGTAGAGGCTGCGTTCGCACAGCGCCGCAAGACGATTCGCAATTCGATGTCCGCTAACGGGTTCGGAAAGGATGAGCTAGACGCCGCATTCGCTGCAACAGGGATCGCGCCAGCGGCGCGCGCAGAGACCCTTTCCGTGGAGGATTTCATTCGACTTGCCGAGGTGCTAGCGGACTGAGGGGCGCTGCCCCACGTGCAGAGAAGAATGCCGGTTTCGAAGTTTCGCTTTGGTCCTCCCGGGGTGCTCTGGGTGGAATTTGGGGCGGTCTGGGGCATTTTTAGCGTCCGGCTGTAGGTTCGTGCATCTTGGCGGTGGTTAGATAGCGATTGCTCGAGTAGGCCCACGTGCTGCAGTAATGAATGCGCTGGTAGAATGGGTACCATGCAAAAGGCTACTTTGGAGTTTCGAAATTAACCACCGCCAAGAGGGGCGAACTTTTATCGATGCGGTTTTTCGCTGATCGTCCTCGATTGGCGCTGCGGAAAGCTGCGACGTCGCTCGCGCGGCGCGCATTGGGGCGTGCTGGTGGGCGCGAGGTTGGCTGAGGCGGGCAGGAGGCTTGCGATATGGAAACGGATGCAGTGGACGGGAAATCTTCGCAGCATGCTTGCCTGGATGATCCCCTTGCGCTTGTATACAGAAAAAAGAAGAAATCCAAGGTGACGACCTATATTCCACCGCGGATATCGGCGCCTGTTGCCGACACCCATGCGCACCTCACCTGCTTCTGGAGCAAAGATCCCGCCGTAGCGGTTGCCCGCGCGGCGCTCGCGGGCGTCGAGCGGCTCGTGACGCTGTATGATCCGGTTGGCGATAAGCTCGAGCCGGCAGAGTTCCGGATGCAGCTCGATAGCGTGCTCGCTTCTGCGCGTGAGATGCTCGCCGCAGCATGTGGCGCTGGGGAACTGGCGGATATGCGGGCGGTGCCTGCGGGTGCTCGTGATGGTGCGCCGCACCGAGCCATGCCGCCGAAGGCCGCGCTCGCACTGCCCGACAAGGTACGTTATCTGGTGGGTGTTCACCCTTACGGCGCGCCGGCTTACGATGACGCGGTTCACGCCCGTCTCCAGACGGCGTTGCAGGATCCTCGGTGCATCGGTATCGGCGAGATCGGGCTCGATTACCATTTCGATGCGGACGATCAGATTGAGGCGGCCCCGCACGATGTTCAGATCGCATGCATGGAACGCCAACTCGCCCTTGCGATGGAGCGAGGCCTGCCCGTTGAACTTCATCTGCGCAACGACGCCGGCGACAGTGAGCGCGAGGCCCATGCAGATGCCTATCGGGTCCTGCGCGAGGTGGGCCTTCCCGCCGCGGGATGCGTACTGCATTGCTTTACCGAGGACCGTCCCACGATGGAGCGCTTCGTGGAGCTGGGCTGCTACATCGCCTTTGGAGGCGCGGCGACCTTCAAGCGCAACGAGCCCATCCGCGAGGCCTTCGCCGCCTGTCCGGCGGACCGCATCCTCTTCGAGACAGATTGTCCCTACATGGCACCCGACCCCATTCGCGGTCTCGAGTGCGAGCCGGCGATGATCGCGTTCACGGTGGACGCGCTCAGCCGCGATCGCGCCGCGCGCACGGGCGAGGAGCCTGCAGCTGTCGCGCGTGCCGCGTGGGACAACGCCGTCCGTCTTTTCGGCTGAGAGGCGCGCTCGCATCCTTCCTGCCTGCTACCATGGGAGCAAGATTCGTTTCGGGGAGGCGCGATGGCTAAGAAGGTCAAGGGCAAGAGCGGTGCTCGTGATGACGAGGCTCGCATCAAGCAGAGCAAGAAGGAGTCGCGCGCGCGTGCAAAGGCCGCAGAGAAGGTGCGCCGCAAGGCAGAGCGCAAGGCCGCCAAGGCAATACAACTTGCTGCCGAGGAGACGGCGCAGAAGCTCGTCCAGTGCGCGCGGGCTTCCGCGGAAAACGTTTCCCGGATTCAGGTATCCCGTTCGGTCGAGGGCGCGTGGGACCTGCATTCCCATTCCGTCTTTTCCGACGGCTCCAAGACCGTCGATGAACTAATTGCCGAAGCACGCGCCGCCGGGCTCGCGCGAATCGCCATTACCGACCACGACACCTTGGCGCAGCTCTCGTATGTGCGCGAGCGTTCGCGTGAGCTGGGTTTTCCCGTGTTGGCGGGGACCGAGGTCTCGGCACACAATCCTGCAACCGGCCGCAAGGTGCACATCCTGGCCTTCGGTCTCGAGGCCACGCCGGATGGCTCCGGGCCGCTCGAGCGCCTAGTTGCCCAGACGCTGTTCGACCGTACGGCGAACTCCCTGTGGCAGGCTTGGGTGCTGAAGCGCGCGGGCGCGGAGTTCTCGGGTCACACCGTCTCGCTCGATGAGGTCGTTGCTGTTGCGGGCGAGAGCAAGGGCGTCTACAAGCAGCACATCATGGAAGCCCTTACGCGCCGGCCGCAGACCGATTCTGATTACCGCTTCTGCTATCAGTGCCTTTTCAAGGGCGACGGGGTGGCGGCCCACGACATCGCCTCGCCGGTGGCTGCAGACGCCGTGCGTGCGGTCCGTGAGCAGGGCGGTGTGCCCGTGTTGGCGCATCCCGGACAGATGGACTCGTGGGACGCTGTGCCGGAGCTGGTCGAAGCCGGCCTCATGGGTATCGAGGCCTTCCATCCGGACCATGGTCCACAGGACACGGCACGCGCGTTCGAGCTTGCCGGCCGCTTTGGCCTGTTCGTGACCGGAGGGAGCGATTACCACGGGAAGTACGGCGATTCGCCCGCGATGGGCACGTGCTTCGTTATGCCAGGCGAAGCGGGGGAGCGCGTCGAGGAGCTGTTCCGCATCGAGAAGGGACTTCGCTAGGGCCCCGGTTCCGCGCCGTTTCGTGCAGTTCCTAGGCACGGCGGATTGGCCGGCTCGTCTAGCATGGTTGGCGTGCGAAGACCCCGCGAGCCCGCCCTGCGCCGCGTCCGCCCTACACTTCGGGTACAGTGGCGAAGACCTCGCTCGGCGCGGTGGCGGGTTCGCCGGTGAAGAGGCGCACGAATCGATCGAGCTGGATCAGGCCCCACTCGAGTAGGCTCGGCGCCTGGATGCTTTCGGCTGTGACAAGGTCGATCGTGGCTAGGGTCTCATCCCCTTGGGTGAGGGTGAGCGTGCCCGCCTCCGCGCCGCGCTCGACATCCCCGCCGAACGTTTCCAGCTCTACATCAAGAGCGAGCTCACCTTCCAGGTCGAAGAAGCGCACGGTTGCCTCTGGATCGTCTGCTACGACGTCGATCGTTTTATCGGTCCAGTCGTCGGCGGAGGCGCGGGCGACGAGCAGCTCGCCTTCTGCCGTGGTGCGCTCGCTGTTCAAGACGGGTGCGGTATGCATGTGGGCGTAGTACCAGTTGGCGAGGGCGAGCGTATCCGCCCAGCGGATGTCGCTGTCTTCGCAACCGAGTACGACGGTGTAGATCTCGTCTCTATCGCGAGAGAACGCCCCGACGAAGCACGAGAGCGCCTCGTAGGTGCCTCCGGTCTTGCCTCCGATGTTCCCCTGCTGCCCCAGGATCTCGTTGCGTTCAAGCAGCTCGATCTGGCGCTCGGTGCCGTCGGCGCCGGTGACGGTGATCACGTTGTCGGTGCTCGCCGAGATCTCGCGGAAGTCGTCGTTTTGCATGGCGTGGGCGAACATGGTTGCCACATCGCGCGCCGAGGCATGCATCGCATCGTTTTCCCACACGCCGAAGTCGAGGCCGTGCGGATTGGTAAAGACCGCTCCCATGCCCAGCTCGGCGGCCTTGTCGTTCATCGCCTGGATGAAGGTGGCATACGGATCTGCGCTGGCGGGGTCGATGGTCGCCCCGATCGAGCGCGCGATGGCCATCGCCGCGTCGTTACCCGAGGGCATGAGCAGGGCCTTGAGCGCGGTTCCGAGCGTCAGCGTGTCGCCTTCGCGCAGGTGCGCGGTTGATTCGCCCACCGTGGCAGCGGCGTGGTCGACGGTGATCACGGTATCGAGGCTCGCGTGCTCGAGCGCGACGATCGCCGTCATGACCTTCGTGGTCGAGGCGATTTTCACCTGCGCATCGGCGTCGCGTTCGAAGTAGACCTCGCCGTCGCTGCGTACGACGATGGCGTTGCGCGCGGAGATGTCGGGCAGGTCTTCGGCAGCAAGGCCGCGTTCATCGGCGGTTTGCGAGCAGACGACATCCGAGCCGCGCGTCTCGGCTATGGCGGGCGCGGGCAGCATGAGTGCCGCCGTCAAGGCTAATGATGCAACAAGGATGAGCCGCACCGCGCTCCGTGCGGCGCGATGGGAAAGCGTGGGGCTGGTGGGCACAGGGTACCTCCAGGTGCGATGGTGGTGCGATTTGGATGGTGGATACCTGAGCAGATTATAGCGTGCGGCCGTGCGGACGGGGGCTGCCGCCATACGCCAACCAATAGTGAACTCTTCCTTAATACGAACTGAATGAATAGTGAGCAGCTATATCGCGGGCATAATGAAACGGGGAAAGGAGCACATGTGGAACCTCGCATCCTCGTCGTCGACGACGAGAAGACCATAACCGACCTGGTTAGCATTTACCTGCGCAACGAGGGTTACGATGTCACGCTTGCCTACAACGGAGCGGATGCCGCCCGTGCGATTCTCGGCCAGACATTCGACCTTGCGGTGCTCGACATCATGCTGCCTGACATCGACGGGTTCGAGCTGCTGCGCACCATTCGCGCCGAGCACACCTATCCCGTGATCATGCTCACCGCGCGCGATTCGCAGACAGACAAGATCGAAGGCCTGAGCCTCGGCGCCGACGACTACGTGGTCAAGCCCTTCCGCCCGCTTGAGCTTGTTGCCCGCGTGAAGGCCCAGCTGCGTCGTTATACCAGCTACGGGAGTCGTGAGAAGGAGGATGGTCCATCGATCATCTCCATCAAGGGGCTCGAGATCAACCCAGATGCGCATTCCGTGACGGTCGATGGCAAGCCGGTGCGCTGCACGCCGCTCGAGTATTCCATCTTGCTGTACCTTGCCGAGAACCAAGGACGCGTGGTGCCGGTAGAGGACCTGTTCCGTGCGGTGTGGAACGAGGAGTTCATGGCGAGTTCCAACAACACCGTGATGGTGCACATCCGTCACCTGCGCGAGAAAATCGGCGACGACGCGGCGAATCCGCGCTTCATCAAGAACATCTGGGGCGTGGGGTACACGATCGAGGGGTAGGACACCGCCTGCGATGCTGCGGACGGTTATCGCGTATAGGCCGCGAGGAGAATCGCCGCAACCCCATCCGAAGCTTTGGGACGAACCCCGCTGCCGGCACGTGTGCACGACGGCGGGGAGCGGGCGATGCTCGCCGTCTCGCAACTTTAAGTTTATCTTCCCTGTTATGTCGGGTAATTCGTTCCCTATACTTTAAGCAAATGGAACGTTTTGAGAACGCTTGGCGTACGAGCTGGGCGCATGGGGAGCGACGAGCGTGAAGATCGATGATGTTGCGGGAAGGCGCGCACAGCATGCACCGGTGAATCCGTACACGGGCTTGCCGCATGTTCCGGGCGAGCCGCCGGTGCCTCAGCAAGGTGCTGCGCAAGCGGGGCATGCCTCGTATGGTGGGCATGCGGGCGTGACGGGTGCAAATGGCCCTGCGAGCGCGCCGTGTTCTCCGCAGGGCAGTACGCCCCCGGCATCCACGACCGCTCCCGACCCCGCTGCTTGCGGCGCCTCTGTCGCCTCGTCCGCTGCGGGCGGCGCCCCTGACTTCACCGCTTCGCCTAGCATGGCTTCCTCATCCGGTCCCGCCTCCGTACCCACCTATCCTGCCGCGCCGTTCGCCACCCCAATCGCCCAGCAGGGCAACGATGCTCTTGTCGAGCGCTTGCGCTCGCTCGCCGACAGCCGTGTTGCCTCGACGATCGTGCTCGTGCTGCTGCTTCTCGTCATCGTTGGCCTCGACAACCTCATCGTGTTCCTTGCGCTTCTCTTTGCAGGGTTCTTGCTGGTCGATCGTTTCGTGAATGTCCGCCGCTGCGTGGTGCTCGGCGGCGTCTCGTGGCTCGCGGTCGTTCTATTAGGCGAGTTCATCAACCAGAGCGTCGCCCACCGCGTGTTCGTGGAGCTCGATTACCTCTTCATGTTCTGCGGTTTCCTCTTTGGCGTCGCAGTGTGCGCTTCGTTCTTTGCCGGGCGCGCGATGTACGAGCTGGGTTATGAGCGCGGGCAAGAGCGGGCAGACGACGCCATCGCCGAGCATATCGTGGGGCGCCTCATCGATCATCCCGACGATTGGACCCAGCTGGACGGGGATTTCCTAGAGGTCGAAAGCGCCATCAACCGGGTGCGCGAGCGTCAGCGCCTGGCGCGGCAGGCCCTGCGCGACGAGGCGCGCCGCAAGGACGACCTCGTGACCTATCTTGCGCACGATCTCAAGACGCCTCTCGCGAGCGTGGTGGGCTACCTCTCGCTTCTGGACGAGGCGCTGGATCTCCCTACCGAGCAGCGCGCTCGTTTCCTGGGTATCGCGCTCGACAAGGCGCACCGACTCGATGCGCTCATCGAAGAGTTCTTCGACATCACGCGCTTCGACTTTCATGACATCGTTTTGACGCGGGGGTACGTTGACCTCAAGTTCATGCTCGAGCAGGTGGCTGATGAGTTCTACCCGGCGCTCGAAGAGCAGCAGAAGCGCGCCGACATCGAGATTCCCGACGGGCTTATCGCGCTTATCGACGGCGATAAGATGGCGCGCGTGTTCAATAACGTCATGAAGAATGCCATCGCCTACAGCTACGAGGGGTCCACCATCACCGTTTCTGCCGAGCGCAACGAGCAGACCATCGTCATCCGATTCGAGAACCACGGCGACCCCATCCCTGCTCCGAAGTTGCAGGTGATCTTTGAGAAGTTCTATAGGCTCGATGCTGCTCGAGCGACGGACCGTGGCGGAGCGGGGCTGGGACTTGCCATCGCAAAGGAAATCGTGGCTGCGCATGGCGGCACCATCGATTGCACCTCGTCTCCTGAGCGCACGGTCTTCACCATCGCCATCCCCGCGTAGAGGTCCGTGTGCCCCGCTGTGATGTGGCGGCCGGGTTTGGCGGCATTGCAGCTCGAGGTGATCGCAGAACTTTCTGTGGAGACCTCTTGCCGCCTGCGGAAACCATTCGGTAGCGAAGACGACGGGTGCAAACGGCGGCTTTACATCGCCTTGACAAAGTCCTTTCGCCTTATTGAACCTTGACGCGTACTATGGAAGCGACATATTGGAACCAAGGGGATGCGCCGCCGTCGGGCCCCGGTTCAGGTTCTCAAGGTGCCCGGTGTATGATGGGGTGCATCCAAGCGATGCCGGCATCCTGGTTGGAGTGAAACAAGCTGTGATCTACTACGTCGAAGATGACGACAACATCCGCGGGCTCACGCTCTACGCTCTGCACCAGCAGGGCATCGAGGCCGAGGGTTTTTCGTGCGATAGCGAGTTCAAGGCCGCCGTGGCGCGCCGCGTGCCCGATGCCGTCCTGCTCGACATCATGCTGCCGGACACCGACGGCTTGGAGATCCTTCGCCGCTTGCGTGCCGACCAGGAGACCGCCACGGTGCCCATCATGATGCTCACCGCCAAGGACACCGAGCTCGATAAGGTTGTAGCGCTCGACGGCGGCGCGGACGACTATCTCACCAAGCCGTTCAGCTTGATGGAGCTTACCAGCCGTTGCCGTGCGCTCCTACGTCGCGGCGGAATGACCAAAAAGACGAGCGACATCCTCTCCTACGGCGGCATCGTTCTGTCGCCGAGCCATCGCGAGGTGACGGTCGACGGCAAGCCCGTCAAGCTCACTCTGCGCGAGTTCGACCTGCTCGAGTACCTTATGCGCAAGCCTGGCGTGGTTTTTAGCCGAGAAGCGCTGCTCCAGAGCGTTTGGGGCTGGGACTTCGACGGCGGCTCGCGCACCGTGGACGTGCACGTGCAGACGCTCCGTCAGAAGCTCGGCGACCGTTCGGGCAGCATAGAGACGGTCCGCGGTGTGGGCTATCGCTTCGCCGACCGCGCCGCTGAGTCGCACGAATAGCTTCGGGTCCTGCCCATGAGTCCCATCGGGAACAAGCGGTCGCTGTTCAGGCGCGTGTTCGGGACCATCTTCGCGGTCGCGCTCGCGGTCGTCGTGGTCCTTACGGTCGCCGGTACGGCGTACCTGCAACGAAACCTCGCCGATGTGACTCGCTTCGAGCTCCACGACGAGGCCGTGACGTTGGCCTCTGCGCTCGACCAGACCGATGACGACATAGCGACGATCGAGAGCCTCTCGCTCGAAGGAAAACGCGTCACGCTCGTCGCGGCTGACGGCACCGTGCTCTATGACAGCGAGGAGCCTGCTGAGGGAATGGAAAACCATGCCCGGCGCCCCGAAATCGCTGCGGCGCTTGCTGATGGCGCCGGTACGTCCGAGCGTTCGAGCTCCACGCTCGGCGAGGTCATGCTCTACCAGGCGGTGCGTCTGGATAACGGTATGGTGGTGCGCCTCGCCCAAGAGCAGGATGGATTCCTTGCCGTGCTCGTGTCGCTCGCCGTGCCCTTCATCATGCTGGCGATCGCGGTACTTTGCCTGTCGTTCATCGCCGCGCGTCACTTCGCCGCCACGATCATCGCGCCTCTCCAAGAGGTCGACCTCGACCATCCCCGTAGGAATAACGATGCCGTTTACTCAGAGATGATGCCTATGTTGGACCGTATTGAGAGCCAGCGGCAGGAGCTCAAGCAGCAGATGCGCGCGCTGGCCGACAACGACCGCATGCGCCGTGAGTTCACTGCCAACATCACGCATGAGCTCAAGACGCCGCTCACCACGATCTCTGGCTACGCCGAGCTCATCGCCGGCGGCATGGTGGCAGATGAAGCCGACCTGCGTGACTTTGGCGGGCGCATCCACAAGGAGGCAGGCCGCCTGACCTCGCTCGTAAACGATATCCTCACGCTCTCCAACCTCGACGAGGCCGAGCGCTCCGAACTGGATGGTTCGGCTTCGGTTCTGGGGTCGGTCGAGCCGGTCGACCTGCCGCGCATGCTCGAGTCGATTCAGCAGCGATTGGAGCAGATGGCCTCGCGTGCGGAGGTGACCATCATCCTGGATATCCAGCCTGCGATGGTGCTCGGCGTGCCGCGCCTGATTGACGAGCTCGCCTACAACCTGGCGAGCAATGGCATCCGCTACAACCTGCCCCAGGGCACGGTCACGCTCAGATGCGGAATCGACGTCGAGGACCACCCGTACATCCAGGTGGTTGATACGGGAATCGGTATCGCGCCGGAGGAGCAGCCCAAGGTGTTCGAACGCTTCTATCGCGTGGACAAAAGCCGCAGCAAGGCGCGCGGCGGCACAGGATTGGGGCTCGCTATCGTAAAGCACGCGGCCGTGTTCCACAACGCGACCATCGACCTGGCGAGCGAGCTTGGCATGGGCACCTGCATCACCGTGACCTTTCCCGTCCAGGACCTGCCCGAGATGTAGCAGGTTCCCGGCATAGCGAAACCGGCCCCAGCGCTACCGCGCCGAGGCCGGTGCGATGCCCTTCGCGGTCAGTGCGATGGGCGCCATATGCCGACGTCTCGCCCGCTACTCCAGGGTGCTCATATATTCGGAGATGGCGGCGAGTCCGCGCTTCAGGTCCGCGACGTTGTCGGAGTACGCGTAGCCGATGCGCATGCTCTTGGGCTCCTCGAAGCAATCGCCCGGGGTGACGAGCGCGCCGGAGACCTTGATCATGTCGGTGCAGAAGGTATACGAGTCGATGTCGTAGTCGTAGTAGACCAATGCCGTGGTACCCGCCTCCGGCTTTACGAACGAGAGATGCGGCTCGGCGTTGACCCACTCCTCGAGCGCGGCGAGGTTTTGGCGCACGATGCGGCGGCTGCGCTCCAGGATCTTGTCGGCGTGACCGAGCGCGAGCGCGGCGACCGCCTCGTCGAACATGCCGCACGAGATGAGGTTGTAATCGCGATGCGAGAGCAGGTCATGACGGAGCTCGGGGCTCTTGGTGATGCACCAACCCAGGCGGATGCCGGCGAGCGACCACACCTTGGACATCGATGAGGTTACGACGGCTTTGTCATAGAGATCGATGGCGGACTCGGGGTAGACGTCCTCCTGCGTGAGCAGGCGGTACACCTCGTCGCAGACGAGCCAGGCATCGTGCTTGCGTGCGGTTTCGACGATGGCCTCGAGTTCCTCTGTGCTGAGCAGGGCACCGGTGGGGTTGTCGGGGTTGTTGATGCAGATTGCCTTCGTCTCGTCGGTCACGAGGGCCTCGAGCTCGGCGATGTCCACGTGGTAGTGCTTGGCGGGATCGAGATGCAGGATGTCGACCTTGGCGCCGCACATCTCGGGGATGGAGTAGAGCTGCTGGTAGGTTGGCATGATCGAGACCACGTGGTCACCGGGGCCGATGAGCGTGGTGAGTACGAGCGAGTTGGCGCCCGTCGCTCCGTGGGTGGGGATGATGTGCCCGGGTTTTACCGTGCGGTAGAGCTTGCTGACCCCTTCGAGGAAGGCCGGCGATCCCTCGATGTCACCGTAGGTGAAGCGGCGGCTCGAGATCTTTCCGTAGAACTCTTGGGGATTCGTGCCGGTGAGCTCGAAGAGCTCATCGAGGCTGAGCGAGTAGACGCAAGTCTCTGCCACGTTGTACGTGCACTTGGTCTCCCAAGCATTCATCCACTGCTCGACACCGAAATCCCTGATCTTCATGTGGCCTCCAAACTTATCTTTCATGTTGAATGATATGGGGCATTGCCCACATCTTAATGTGCCCGGGCGTGCGCTGCGACCTTTTTCACAGTTCAAATCACGAGCCTCGCTCGCTCGTAGATGGCTTCCGCGTTTTGATGCCGGGCTCCTGTCATCGGCATCTAGGCGGTGGCCATGCGAGCATGCTGGGCTGTATCGCTCTACCCCTGCCTAGATATGCATGCGCAAGAACAGAGCTAAGAAAAATGCGAAACGATCCGGCCGGTTATTTGCCGCAGTTCGTTCGTATCTCTTGGCGGTGGTTGAAAGTGATGTTGCAGAGTAGAGCGAGAACCGTCAACGCATGTACCTGGGCATCTTTTGATGTCGTGAATCGGTCTACTTGACGGATTGCACTTTTACCACCGCCAAGAGACACGAATATGATTCGGGTTGGCGCGCGGGGCGCTTGGAAGTCTCATTCGGATGGACTTGCGGCACCGATGTTGCGATCCTCCTTCGGATGCTGTGGCATAAACGAGGTATCGAAGCCGCTCTCTTGTTGCAGGCAAGTGGCATGTAGATAATCTAAGTCTTATACGCTAAGGTTTTATGCGTGCACATATGGGTACCATGTGGTCGGTACATAGCGCACGCGGCGTGGCCGCATGCGGCAACATGGGAAGGACGCAGCACATGCGCAAGTTCAAGACAGAGAGCAAGAAGCTCCTCGACCTGATGATCAATTCCATCTACACCAACAAGGAGATCTTCCTGCGCGAGCTCATCT
>DHCMC07803__coassemble_1161_pt1 | contig 16142 bp, 12 predicted proteins | sample DHCMC07803__metabat2_low_PE_050 | metagenome-assembled genome bin DHCMC07803
CGCTTGGCATCGAGGCGCATGCCGTTCTGCAGCAGACCGACCTTCATACCCAGGAAGCGGTAGATCCGGCCCATCCACTCGGAGTCGCGCTTGGCGAGGTAATCGTTCACGGTAACGATGTGCACGCCCGTGCCAGGGATGGCATTGAGGTAGCCGGCGAGGGTGGAGACGAGCGTCTTGCCTTCACCGGTCTTCATCTCGGCGATCTGACCCTCATGGAGCGCCATGCCGCCGATGAGCTGCACGTCGAAATGACGCAGCCCCGTCGTGCGCTTGGATGCCTCGCGCACGACGGCGAAAGCCTCGGGCAGAAGCTCGTCGAGCGTCTCCCCCGCCTCGTAGCGCTCGCGGAAAAGCTCCGTCTGCCGTGCAAGCTCGGAATCGTCCATCTTCTCGTACGTTGGCTCGAGCTCATTGATGCGCTGGACGGTCTTTTGATAGCGCTTGAGCTCCTTATCGGCGCCGACGGAAAGAAGTTTTGAGAACAGTCCCATACGATGACCCTTCTGCAATGCAAGAGGGTTCGGCCTCCGCAACGCGCCCGCTGCGCGCCAAAGCCAGATGGCCGCCCCTCCGATGGGCATACTCAGACTGCTTAACTCTAGCCGTTTTGCCGCGCCATCGACGGCAGGTTGGGCGTTCGCACGTAGAAACCATGCACGGATTCGCGCATGGCGCGCGCATACGCGCAGAAACCGTGCGCGATCTCGCGATCGCACGCATATACTTGAAGGAAACGTGAAGGAAACCGTCCCGACTTGAGAGCAACCACCCGAGTATCGCAATCATTCCAGCACCCCCTTAGAAAGGATCATCATGAGGCAGATGAGGAACGAGAAGCGCAAGGTCACCGATGAAGGCGAGCTGAAAGCCATCGTGGAAGCATGCCAGACCGTGCGCCTCGGCGTCATCGATGAAGAAGGCATGTTCATCGTCCCGATGAGCTTCGGCTACGAATGGGACGCAGACGATACCGAAGCGTTTTGCTCAACTAGCGCAAACGCACCTGCGGCGTGCAGCGATGCGGAGGAGCCGGTGGCGCACCTTACCCTTTGGTTGCACTCTGCGGGCGAGGGTCGCAAGGCGGATGCGTTTCGTGCCAATGGCGCTGGCGGCGCGCCCGTGGCGATCGAAATGGACTGCGAGGACGGCGTCATCGAGGGGCCCTACGCCTGCAAGTACTCCTATGCATTCCGCAGCATCATGGGCTCTGGCCGCATCTTCGCAATCGAGAACGGCGAGGACAAGGTATACGGACTCACCAAGATCATGGAGCACCTGGCGCCTGGAGCGCCAATCGCATTCGGACCGGGGGTCATCGAGCGCGTGAGCGTATGGCGCGTCGAGGTCGACCACCTTACCGGCAAGCGCCGCGAACTCAAGGTGTCCGCTCCTAACGAGCTCAAGGCGGCCGCTCCAAAAGATGGAGAGAAATAGCCAAATAAGAGCATCTCGGTGAGCTCTTTCGACTGCCTCTGCAACCGAGATGCTGAAGGATAGCCATTTTCGGGCCTTTTGCCGCCGATTCTGTCCGTTTTTCCGCATCTCGATGAAATGCGAGCCATCGAGATGCGCCGGGATAGCCATTTCCAGTTTTGTGGGCTTAGAGCGCCAAAGCGCATCGATCGAATCCCGAAAGCCGAGCTCAGCAGGAACTATCTCATCGAGCGCCCGCGGGCGATGGGAGCACAGGGCGCCGACCTCGTGCTGCCGGCCACATTCCCTGCTGCCAAGCAGACGAGGACGGCGGCAGCACCAGCTCGGCCATCCCTCGATACAAAAGAAGGGCCCCGCACCGCAATGGCGGCACGGGGCCCGAGCGTTCCGTTATTGGACGCGCTACTCGGCAGCGGTCTCCTCGGCAGCGGGAGCCTCCTCCGCTACGGCCTCAGCAGAAGCCTTGGCGGCCTCCTCCTCGGCCTTCTTGGCGGCCTCAGCCTCGAACTTAGCGGCACGCTTGGCCTTCTCGGCAGCCTTGGCCTCGCGCTCGGCGGCACGACGGGCGGCCTCCTCCTCGGCCTTCTTGGCGCGCTCGGCCTTCTTGGCAGCCTCGCGCTCGAGGGTGGCCTGAGCGGCGCCACCGAACTTATCAGCGAAGCGCTGAACGCGTCCGCCGGTATCGACGAACTTCTGCTGACCGGTGTAGAACGGATGGCACTCGTTGCAAAGCTCGACGCGAATCTCGGGGACGGTGGCACGGGTCACGAAGGTGTTGCCGCAGGAGCAACGCACCGTGCACTCCATGTACTCGGGATGGATTCCAGGTTTCATGCAGGGTCTCCTTATACTCGTGTCCTGGTTTCCGACCAGAACGTATAGGCGCCTTGGTTTCCGACCAAGGCAAAACAACTTGCTAAGAATAACACAGGGCACACGAAGACGGTCAAACTCGCAGCATCCCACAAAGGCTCCACGCGCTTGCATGCGCGAAGCTGCTCCATGCACCTGAGCCGGCGCCCGATGCGGATGAATCCTTGTTGCCGGACATCCCCTGCAAGATGTGGAGGAAGCCGTCGGCAGAATGATAGAATCGCTGCTATGGCAGGACGGTCGACTCGACCCGCGAGAAAGGCGCACGATGGCTGATACCAACTCCAACCGCATCGTCATCATCGTACTGGGTAAGAACCGCCCCGGAATCGTGGCGGACATCTCCAGGGTCCTCGGCGATGAGAACGTGGACATCCGCGAGATCACGCAGAGCATCATCGACGATATCTTCACGATGACCATGATCGCCGACATGAGCGCCTGTCCTTCGGACTTCACCACGCTGCAGGGAAAGCTTGCCGAGCAAGGCAATCGCTTGGGCATCGACGTGCGCATCCAGCGCGAAGACGTCTTCACCTACATGTATAGGCTCTAAGCGCAGGAGCTGACTTCCAGGCATGATGATCGTCTTCTCGGATCTCGATGGAACCTTCCTGACCTCGCGCAAGCAGATCCCGGCGCGCAACCTCGAAGCGCTCGGCGCCTTGGCAGCCGAAGGTATACCTTTCGTCCCCTGCAGCGGTCGCGCGCTTACCGGCATCCTGCAATCCATCCTCGAACACCCCGCCACCCGCTACGCCATATCTACGAACGGCGCGGTTGTGACCGACATTAAGACCGGCAAGGCACTTCGCCGCGCGGACCTTGGCCAAGAGCGAGCCCTCGACCTTTTTGAAATCGCGCGCTGCCACGATGTGACGTTCGACATCTTCGCCAATGGGCGCATCTACACACGCCGCGATGTCTTCGATCGCTTCAATGGGTTCGTGAGCGATACCCTGCTCCTCGCTTCCATGCGCGCCATGCGCACGCCGTACGACGGCGATACCGCGGAGCTCCTGCGCACGCTCGACCATATCGAGCGCGTCTCGCTCTACTGGCGCGACCCCGCCGACCGCGATGCCCTCCTCGCGGAAATCAAACGCGTTCCCGATGTTAGCTGCGTGCGCTCCTATCCCACGAACTTCGAGATCTCCGACGCGCGCGCAATCAAGGGGGCTGCGCTCGCATGGCTCTGCGATCACCTGGGCATCCCCCTCGATGAAGCGGTCTCATTCGGAGACAACCTCAACGATGTCTCCATGATCGAGAAAGCCGGCACGGGCGTCGCCATGGAGAACGCCGAGCCCGAGATCAAAGCCATCGCAGACGCGATAACGCTTACAAACGACGAAGGCGGCGTGGGCGAGTTCGTCTTGCAGCGGCTTGCTGATAATCGCTGAACGGCTAGTGTGAAAGCAGCCTCGTCGATGTGCCTCGCGCACGCATGGCCTCACCGCGCGCGATGAGGCCATGTTCCTCCAAGATGCACCGCCTTAGGCGGCTCCCCGTCAAAACCGGTCTTTTCATGCAGCCTACCGTTCACCGGTCGTTTCCGCCCGCTTTGAGACGACACCCCCGGTGCGCACGATAGAGTAGATGCCCAAGCATAGCCCCAGCCCGCCTGCTGGGGCGACATGCAAAGAGAGGGGACGTCATGCTGTTTGAAAACGACAGTTCGTATGGAGCGCTCGGCGAAATGTGCGCCAACACGAGCCGCCGCTTGGGCGCGAACGCCCGTGGCACCTGCCCCGTCGACATGACGCGGGCGCTCGTGGGAGTGGCGCATGCCCAGAGCTGCGGGAAGTGCACTCCATGCCGCGTGGGGCTTGGAGCCATGACCGACATGCTCGAGCAGATCATCGGCGGCACGGCAGAGGCGGGCACCATCGAGCGCTTGGAAGACCTCGCTGAGCAGATTCGCGTGAGCTCCGACTGCGCGGTGGGCTACCAAGCAGCCGAGCAAGTGCTCATGTCCATCAAGGCCTTCCGCGACGACTTCGAGTACCATGCCGAGACCGGCGGCTGCCTGCGCAGCTCGAGCCAGGGCGTGCCCTGCGTGGTGAGCTGTCCGGCTCATGTGGACATCCCGGGGTACATCGCCCTTACGGCTGCCGGCCGGTATGAGGAGGCCGTCGAGCTCATCCGCAAGGACAACCCATTCCCTTCAGCCTGCGCCTACGTGTGCGAGCATCCCTGCGAGGAGACCTGCCGGCGCACCATGGTGGACGACGCGGTGAACATCCGCGGCATCAAGCGCTATGCGGTGGACCATGCCGCGGCGCCGCGCCCCTGCGACCGCGGCCCTGCCACCGGCAAGCGCGTGGCGATCGTAGGCGCCGGCCCCTCCGGCCTCACCTGCGGATACTTCCTCGCACGCATGGGACACGAGGTCGTCGCCTTCGAGCAGCGCGAGAAAGCCGGCGGCATGCTGCGCTACGGCATCCCCAACTATCGTCTGCCGAAGACCATCTTGGATGACGAGATCGCCTCCATCGAGGCAGCCGGCGTCGAGATCCGCTGCGGCGTTACCGTAGGAACGGACGTGACCCTTGAGGAACTTCAGCGCGATTTCGATGTGGTATACATCGCCATGGGAGCCCACGGCGACAAGAAGCTCCGCATGCCCGGCGAGGACGCCGAGGGCGTCGTGCCCGCAGTGAAGATGCTGCGCGAGATCGGTTTGGGGCATGCGCCCGACTACACCGGCCTCGATGTTTGCGTGGTGGGCGGCGGCAACGTCGCCATGGATGCCGCCCGCTCCGCAGTGCGCTGCGGCGCCAAGAGCGTAACCGTGGTCTATCGCCGCCGCACCGCCGACATGACGGCGCTCCCCGAGGAAATCGAGGGCACCATCGCTGACGGCTGCGAGATCGCCGACCTCATGGCGCCGCTCGAGATCCTTACCGATGAACAGGGCCATGTATGCGCTCTCAAAGCGCAGCCGCAGATCATCGGCCCCGTCAAGCGCGGGCGCCCAGCACCCATCGAGGCTGAGCGCGAGCCGCATGAGTACCCATGCCAGGTTGTCATCGTGGCCATTGGCCAAGACATCCAGTCCGACTACTTCGCAGAAAAGGGTCTACCCACCAGCTGGAAGCAGTTCGACGTCGACGAGAGCCTCGCCGTTCCCGAGCACCCCGGCATCTTTAGCGGCGGCGACTGCATGCGCGGGCCCGCGACCGTGATCCTCGCCATCGCCGACGGCAAGAAGGCCGCCCGCTCGATCGACACCTATCTGGGTTTCCATCACGCCGTATCCGTGGACATCACCCTGCCCACGCCACGTCTTGACGACCGCGTACCCTGCGGCCGCTCCGTGCTGGGCGAACGAGCAGCCGAGGAACGCGTGCGCGACTTCGATCTGGTTGAGTACGGCCTCTCCGAGCAGGAGATTCGCCAAGAGACGCTCAGATGCCTCAACTGCGACCACTTCGGCTGCGGCATTCTGCATGAGGAAGGACGTATGTCATGGTAACCATAACGATTGACGGCACGTCCTTCGAGGCGTGCGAGAACGCGACCATCCTCGAGGTCGCCCGCGAGCATCGCATCGAGATCCCCACCCTGTGCTACCTGCGCGACATCAACGAGATCGGCGCCTGCCGCGTGTGCCTCGTCGAGGTCGAGGGCATCGACCACCTGGTCGCCGCCTGCAACAACAAGGTCGCAGACGGCATGGTCATCCACACCGACACACCGCGCGTGCGCAGGGCCCGCGCTGCGAACCTGCAGCTCATCCTCTCGCGACACGACCGTCGCTGCCCGACGTGCTTCCGCAACGGAACCTGCCAGCTGCAGGCGCTCGCCGACCGCATGAACGTCCATGAGGTACCGTACACCACATTCTTCGAAACCAAGCCCATCGATGCGCGCTTCCCGCTCGTCCGCGAACCCGAGAAGTGCGTGAATTGCCTGCGCTGCGTCTCAACCTGCCAGAAGGTGCAGGCTCTCGGCGTATGGGACCTCGTTGATTCCGGTAGCCGCGCTCATGTCGATGCCATCGCCGAGGACGAGTGCGCCTACTGCGGCCAGTGCATCGCGAACTGCCCCACCGGCGCCCTGCACGAGCGCGACGACACCGATAAGGTGTTCGCCGCCATCAATGACCCCGAAAAGATCGTTATCGCGCAGGTTGCCCCGGCGGTGCGCGCCTCATGGGCCGAGTACCTCGACCTCAACGGCAAGCGCGCCACGACCGGGCGCATGGTCGCGGCCATCCGCCGCCTCGGCTTCGACTACGTCTTCGACACCGACTTCGCCGCCGACGTCACCATCATGGAGGAGGGCAGCGAGCTCATCGAGCACCTCAAGGAAGGCGTCGAGGGCCCCATGTTCACCTCCTGCTGCCCCGGCTGGGTCCGCTTTGTAAAGACCCGCTATCCCAAGCTTGCCAAGAAGCTCTCCAGCACCAAGTCCCCGCAGCAGATCTTTGGCGCGCTCGCGAAGACCTACTATGCCCAGCTGCTCGGCATCGACCCTGCACGCATCTACGTCGTCTCGTACATGCCGTGCGTCGCCAAGAAGATGGAAGCGGCCTACCCCGGCATGGACTCCACCGGCACCGGCCCCGATGTCGACGCCGTCCTCACCGTGCGCGAGCTCACGCGCCAGCTGCGCTCTCGTTTCGTGAACGTCGATTTGCTCGATGAGGAGGAGTTCGACACCCCGCTCGGCATCGCAACAGGTGCCGGGCACATCTTCGGCGTCACCGGAGGCGTCATGGAGGCCGCCCTGCGCTCAGCGTACTACCTGGTCACCGGAACGAACCCCGACGCGGATGCCTTCCGCGAGATCCGTTACGAGGGCCCGGAGCGCGGCTGGCGCGAGCGCGAGTTCGACCTCGACGGAAAGACCCTGCGCATCGCGGTGGCGAGCGGACTCAAAAACGCAGACGACCTCTGCCGAGCCATCGAGCGCGGCGAGGCTTCCTACGACTTCGTCGAGATCATGGCCTGCCCGGGCGGCTGCGTGGGCGGCGGCGGACAGCCCATCATCGAGGGCTTCAACCTCTCCGCCGATCGCGGCTGCACGCTGCGCATCATCGACGAGGAGAGCCCGCTGCGATTCAGCCATGAGAACCCGGCAGTACAGGCCTGCTACCAGGATTTCCTGGGTGCTCCGCTCTCCGAGAAGGCCGAGCATCTGCTCCACTCCAACCATGCAGACTGGTCGATGCCCTACCGCGTGACCGCGGACGGCGCGCCTGCATGATGCATGTCTACGCCGGCGCCTGCCCATCGCCCCTCGCAGGCGCCGGCGGCGTTATCCGCGCACGCGATAGAACGCGATTGCGTGAGTTGCGACAGCAGCTAATCCATACCGCATGATTGCCCGTACCGCAAGGTTCTCGCTGTAGCGCGCTTGAGCACGTTGCCGCAACTGTTCTCTGTTCGGATTAATCGGGACGTTGTCCTATACTGAGCGGTGCGTTTACCCATCACGTGGATAGGACCTGTCATGGATAGCATGCTCAGTACTTCAGTTGTAACGCGCCGCGGCCTGCTTGCCGCGGGCGCCGCCGTCGCGGGACTCGGTCTTACCGCCTGCGCGGGCGGCACGGGAGCAGGCAGCGCTACCGGGGGCTCTGCCGGAAGCGCGGCTACCGGGAACGCAGCGGTAACCACCATGCGCGTCGGCGCGCTCCAGGGCCCCACCGGCATGGGGCTCGTCGGCCTCATGGACAACACCGGAGCAGTCGAGGACCTTGCCGAGACGAACGGGACCGAGCTTGCCGAGGATTCCCCCGTGGGCACGAATCCTGCCGACATCGACGCCCTTGCCAACAGCTACGAGTTCACGCTCGCCGGATCTGCCGATGAGCTCGCCCCGCAGCTCATCCAAGGAGACCTTGACGTGCTCTGCGTGCCTGCCAACCTTGCAGCGACGCTCTACCAGCGCACCGAGGGCGCTCTCACGGTGCTTTGCGTAAACACGCTCGGCGTGCTCGACATCGTCGAAGCAGGCGACACCGTGCACGAGATCGGCGACCTTGCTGGCCGCACCATCTACTCCGCCGGGCGAGGCTCCACCCCGCAGTACGCCCTTGAGTACCTGTTGCGGGCAAACGGCGTCGACCCTGAGACCGATGTCACAATCCAGTGGGCGAGCGAGCATGCCGAGTGCCTCTCCGCGCTCCAAGCGGACCCGAGCATCGTGTGCATGCTTCCGCAGCCTTTCGCCACAAGCGCCCTAACGCAGGTAGATGGCGCGCGGATCGCGCTCGACCTCACCGAGGTTTGGAACGAGACCGCCGAGGCGACCGGCGAGAGCTCGCAGCTCATCACCGGCGTCGCCGTGGCTCGTCGCGAGTTCGTGGACGAATTCCCCGCCACGGTTGCCGAGTTCCTCGACGCCTACGCTGCCTCCGTCGACTTCGTGAACAGCGATCCCGCCGCCGCAGCCCAGCTTATCGAGGCAGCAGGCATCATCGCCGCGCCTATCGCGGAAAAGGCGATCCCCTATTGCAACATCGTCTGCATGACGGGCTCCGACATGCGCGGCGCGCTCGAGGGCTATCTCCAGACGCTCTTCGACGCCGATGCGGAATCCGTCGGCGGCTCGATGCCCGCGGACGATTTCTATTACGAGGCGTAAGCGGGACGGAGCCCGGCGTGGCAAGGAGCAGGTCAAGCAAGGGGAACACCGCGCATCTGGGAACTGGAGCGCCCGCGGCACGAGGGGCATCTGGCCTCGCGCCGTGGGCGGTCATCGCATGGCTCTTGATATGGCAGATCGCATCGATATCATGGGGAAGCCCCCTCCTGCTCCCCGGCCCCATCGATGTGGCCGCGCGTCTCATCGCCCTTGCACCCGATCCGGCATTCTGGCAGCGCGTCCTTTTCACGCTCAGCCGCATCGCAGGGGGCTATCTTCTGGCTGCTGCGATAGGAATTGCCGCTGCACTTGGAGCGGCGCGCTGGCGTACGGCAGAGGAACTGTTCGCCCCGCTCGTGGCGCTCACGAAAAGCGTGCCCGTCGCTTCGATCACGGTGCTCGCTCTCGTATGGCTGCGCGCCGCGAATTTAGCCGTGTTCGTCGTCTTCCTTGTCGTATTGCCCTTGGTGTACGCGAACACGCTCGCAGGATTGCGAGCAGCCGACCCCGCGCTCGATGAGGCAGCCAAGCTGTTCTCGATCAACGGAGCTCGACGCCTGCGGTTCCTCGTCATGCCCCGCCTCTATCCTTACCTGGAAACGGCGCTCGGCACAGCACTCGGCATGGCTTGGAAGGCAGGTGTCGCCGCCGAGGTCATCGGCATCCCCACCGGTTCGCTCGGTGAGGCCGTCTACGATGCAAAGGTCTACTTCGATACCCCCGGCCTCTTCGCCGTCACGCTCGCAATCGTCATCGCCAGCGCGGCGACGACCGGCATCGTGAAAGCAGCGCTCCGCGCACTCGAGCCCATCGCCTGTGGCGCTGCGGGACATGCGAAGACCTTTGATGCAATCCACTCGAAAGCAACCGAGCGCGCCGCCCGCGCCAAAGGATCCGAAGTTGCCGCGCACAACTTGATGCGCACCGCCTCGACGATTCATCTCACCGGCATCACGAAGGCTTTTGCTGGCCTCAGCGTACTCGATGGCATCACATTCGATGCGCACCCCGGCACGCCCGTATGCCTCATGGCGCCCTCGGGATCAGGCAAAACGACACTGTTGCGCATCGCGGCGGGCTTGAGCGACTCCGACTCCGGCTCCTTGATTTGGGGAGATGCGGCAGACCGAGACGCACCAGGTAGGGTCTCGATGGTATTCCAAGACGACCGCCTCGCCGACCAGGCAAGCATCCTTGCCAACGTACGCCTGCCACTCGAAGCCGACAGCACCGCCTGGCACGATGCTCCCGCACTGCTTAACGCCCTCGGCCTAGGCGAGCACCTGCTCTCCCCCGTCGGCACGTGCTCGGGCGGCGAGCGTCGACGCATCGCCCTTGCGCGGGCGCTCCTCGCCGATCACGACCTCCTGTTGCTCGACGAGCCCTTCGCCGGACTGGACGACGCAACCCATAAGCAGGTAGCAGCACTCGTAGCGGCGCATGAGCGCTCAACCGTCGTTATCGCGGCAACACATGACCGGCGTGACGCGGACCTGCTCGGCGCACGGGCTATCTCGCTTGCCCGCAAGGAAGCCTCTTCCAATGGGGCGCTTCTCCCATAGCGCGATAAAATGTGCGCATTATTTCTTGTTTATCGTAATTATTCTTCAGTTGTTCATATTATTTTGCATAAGTATTACGATATGCTCTATATAGAGAGCACCTGATCCACGCATTTTTTCAACGAATGGCCAGCCGGCATCCATTGATCGAAAACATGGGCATCAAGATCTTGGCAAGCAAGCGATACGGGCTCGTTCTGACGCCGAGCCGCTATCCCAACGATTCCAGCACCTTACGCATCTCAGCTTGGACGGCGTGATCGCGGTTGCAACCCACCACGCGGTTCGCCACCGCCTTGAGCGCGGGACGCGCGTTGGCCATGGCGCATCCGCACCCCACGAAGCGGATGATCTCGTAGTCGTTCATCGAGTCACCGAAGGCCATGACCTCATCGGGCTTGAGCCCATAGCGGTTCATGACCTGCTCGATGCCCGTCGCCTTGGAGACACCGCGCTGCATGGGATCCACCCACGCGTCACCCGAAGGCGCGAAAACGAATTCGTCGCCCAGCTCGCGCGAGAGCGCGTAGGCGTAATCCATCACGTGACCATCGTCGCAGAAAATCGATGCCTTAAGGATGTTCACATCCGGCGTAGGTAGGTACCAGATGCGCTCGGCATTGGGCAGGTCCTTGTCCACCTCGCGTACGAACTTGTCCTCATCGTCCAAAAGGAACGACTTGGTGCGGTCGAACAGGACCAGATGCAGGTGCTCGAACATGCCGACGGTCTTAGCGAGCCGTCTGATGGCAAGGTGCGAAAACACCTCGCGATCGATGAGCTCGCCGGACGCCATCACCTGGGCACCATTGGCGGCGACGAAATCCATCTCGTCTATAACCGGAGCGAAGAACTCGCAAAGCTTGTCGAGGCGGCGACCCGAAGAGGCAGCGAAGTGCACGCCTTTGGAGCGAAGCGCGCGGATGAGGTCGTAGGTCTCAGGCGGCACCTGGCTGTTCTCATCGAGCAGCGTGCCGTCCATGTCCGATGCAATGAGCTTGATCATGTACGAATCCTTTCCATCTCGCTCAACGCCGACGCGACGAGCGAGCCTACGGGTCAAATCGAGCCTAGGTGAGCTTGCCGCGGAGCAGCCCCCTATCGAGCGTAACCCATTCTTGTAAACCCCGCGTAAGGGTATCGCCGTCATGCCACGAAGGAGAACGTCGTGACATCGAAGGTCCCCTCGGGCCTGATGCGCGCCTCGGGAATGACAGGAAGCGGAAGGAATATCATGCCCATGATGGGATCAAGCGGAGGCTCTATGCCGAGCTCGCGGGCAGCGCGCACGAACGCGTCGTGCTCGCGCGCCACGTCCCCCGCTGCCTCATCGCTCATGAGACCGCCCAGCGGCAGGTCGAGCTTCGCGCGGACCGCGCCGTCTCGCACGAGCACGAAGCCTCCCTGGCCAACATGCTCGACAGCGATTCGCATGTCGCAAGGATTGTCGCCCACGACGCAGACATTGTGCGAATCGTGCCCGATCGTCGAGGCGATGGCTCCGCCCGTAATGGGGAAGCCGCGCACCCAGCCGCGACCGATATGACTCCCCACCAGTCCGCATCCTGCAGGGCCCGCTCCATCTGCCCCCGCTTCTTGCGCCGCGGCCCCGCGTCCATGGCGTTCGATGAGCATGATGCGGCGCAGGTCCTCGACGGAATCAGGGTGCACCATGCGCGTGATGGCATTGCCCGGAACCACCTCGATCGCGGCGCTACCCGACTCAAAGGGATAGTCGAACACCTCCGGTGCGATCCGAGGCAGGCGCACCGAGCCGCGCAAGCGCTTCTCGAGGTCGCCGAGGGATGAGCTTGCGGGCGCGATGGAGCCCGCGAAGCTGCCATCCTCCGCCACCAGCACTCCTGCGGCGTAGACCCGATGCGGAGGCTTGTCGAAGGCAAGGTCATCGAGCAGAAGCAGATCGGCACGCTTGCCTGGCGCCACCGCACCGCGGCGCTCGCGCGGATCCGCCGCTCCGTGATCGAGACCGAAGCACTCCGCCGTGGAAAGCGTCCCCATCGAGACGGCGAGCACCGGATCGATGCCCTGGCGCGTTGCCATGCGGCAGGCATTGTCGATGGTTCCAAGGGCGATGGCGTCCGATGGCGCGCGGTCATCGGTCGCGAAGCAGCAGCGACGGGCGCGACGAGGGTCGTCGAGCACGAGCGGGGCGAGCGCCTCGAGATCATGGCTGCAGGTGCCCTCGCGAAGCATGATGTACATGCCACGCGAGAGCTTGTCGAGCGCCTCCGAAGGATTCGTGCACTCATGGTCGGCGATGATGCCGCATGCCGCGTAGGCGTTGAGATCAGCTCCCGCAACGAGCGGAGCATGACCGTCGACCTGACCGGATGCCGTAAGCCGCGCAGCGTCGATGCGCGCGAGGGTCTCGGCTTCAGCAGCCACGACGCCGGGATAGTTCATCATCTCGCCAAGACCGAAGACCTCTCCAGGGTGCGCGTCGATGAACGACCGCATCTCCTCGGCAGATATCGCCGCGCCCGCCTGCTCGTCGGGGAGCGCCGGTACGCAGGAAGGCATCATGAACTTGAAGTCGAGCGGCGCTCGGCGCGCATCCTCGATCATGAAGGATAGGCCGTCGAGGCCGCAGACGTTCGCGATCTCATGAGCATCGGCGATGGCCGTGGTCGTACCATGGGCAAGCGCCATGCGGGCATATTCGGACGGCCTGACATTCGAGGACTCGATGTGCATATGCCCATCGATGAAGCCGGGGGCTAGATAGCGTCCCTCGCAATCGATGACCTCTGCTGCCGGCGGATCGGGCACCGCCGCATCGCGGTCGTCGAAGAGCACGCCCGCGATAACGCCGTCTTTAACGGCAACGCGACCAGCCGCCACGCGCAGGCCATACACATCGACGATCCGGGCGTTCACAAACAGCGCATCCACCGGGATGCGTCCCTCCGCAGCGTCGACCAGAGTCTTCAGCGTTCCCACCGGCGTTACCGTCGCCATAGCGCACTCCCTTCATAGCCATCCTGCCCCCATCGTACCCAAGAGCCCAAATGAGACACGCTCCACGTTGGAAAACCACCCTTCGCCCAACGCGTGCAAGCGGTCGGGCGCGAACTGGAAGCGCACGGGGTTGAAGCGGAGGTGGATAAACCCTTCAGGGGCCCACGCGGCGGATGCGCCTCGCGGAGACGCTCCGCGCGAGAAGCTTCCACCGCAGCAGCAGCGAGCAGAAGCTCAACCATATGGTTGAGCTGCAATAGCATATTGACGGCACGGGAGCAGGCTCTCTACACTTGTTCGGTTTTGGGGGAGCCCACCGTCGGCTGACCCCGTCAATGCAATCCGCCGGCGATCACCGCCGTGCGCGCACAGAAAGGATAGCCATGTCCGGCAATTCCAGAATCGTGAAGGGTATCGGCCTCTTCTTCCTCGTCCTCGGTGTTCTTGCCATCGCGACCGCAGCGATCATGTTCTTCGGCGCGCCCGCTGCCGACCTCGACATCGAGGACGGCGTCCAGATCGCTCAGCTCTACGCCGTCATCCTTGCCGTCTCCGGCGTGTTCCAGCTCGCGACCGGCTTCATCGGCATGCGCGCCGCGAAGCATGCCAAGCTGCTCAAGCCGTTCGTCTTCCTGTGCGCCATCATCGTGGTGCTCAACCTCTCTCAGATCGGCATCACCATCAGGGCCGGCGAGGGCGAGATCTGGCAGAACCTGATCTATGCCGCGACCGCGTTCTCGGGTGTCATCTTCGCTTCCCGCGCCATGAAGGATCAGAACCTCTCGTAAGCGTTCCTCACGCACGCCTTCGCATCGCTCTCGTTACGGCACGCAGCCCGCCAGCATCGCGCTGGCGGGCTGTTGCTTTGTCGACTCGCCCGCCCTGCAGAGCAGCAGGGACGCCCTCGCCCGGCGTTGCGGAGACGGCCGCGTATTCGGAGCGTAAAGACACGGAGCATCAACCATTCATTGAGGCTGGGAGGGCACGGCTTACAATGGCGATGGATTGCATGCTATCGGGCTTCCGCTCCGGTGCGCCCGGTATGGAAGGGCGGCGCCGACGCGGACGCACTAATGACGAGGACCGTGCTGTGAACATCAGACAACTGCGCTACTTCCATCTCTCTGCTGCCTACGGGAGCTTCTCAGCCGCCGCTCGCGCTGAGGGGGTATCCGTGCAAGCGGTCTCCAAAGCGCTCATCGAGCTCGAGGAGGAACTCGGAGGCTCCCTATTCGATCGTTCTGGGAAGCGCATGCGCCTAACCCCTTTGGGCGAGGCAACCATCGAGAAGGCGCAGGAAGCCGTCGAGAGCTTCGATGCCGTGACGTTCGCCGCCCATGCGTTCCTCGAGGAAAGCGCTGCGGGACGCGAGGAATATCATCTCGCACTCATCACGCCTCCATTTGCCAAGCACCAGCTCATCACGGCGTCGCTCTCTCGGCTCTTCTCCCGCATGCTCAGAGCGGACGTCACGATCCGCGTCGCGCTCGGCGATGAAGCCATGGTGGACTTGGAATCCGGTGCGCTCGACGCGCTCTTCACCGTTGGCGCATTCGTCGATCCGCGCTGCACCTGCCTTCCCATCGGCAACGTCGCGGTCGGAGCATTCATGGGGCGCCATCATCCCCTGCGCCGCAAGGAGATGATCTCGTTCGAGGAGCTTGCCCCCTATCCCGTACTGCACAACCAGCGCATCGACGGTTTCAACGAGACGGTCCTGGCAACATGCCTCAAAGAGGGCCTTGCGTCGCCCCTTGTCGAGATCTCCACCGATGAGGAGGTCGCGGACTTCCTCGAACACGACCAAGGGTACATTCTTGGAATCTACCTGAAGGCGCTCGACATCAAACCGCTCGCATTCATGCATCGCATCGACCCCGCCGACGCTCCAACGGTGCCCGTGTGCATGGTCACGCTCAAAGACAGCAGGGGCGCCCATTTCGAGCGGCTCGACCACTTTGTACGCCACGAGTTCAAGCGCCTCAAGGGAGTGCTCAACGAGTAGGCGCGGAAAGCCCCGTTTTGCCCGCAGCCGTCAACGCCGACACCGCAAGAACCCGGTCAATGCGACCTATGACGCGCCGCGCGCGATGCATATACGCTACCATCTACTAACGAGGCACAAAGCCCGCGCGTTACCCATCCCCACGTCTGCATTGGATCGAATCATGACGAGCGCTTCGACACCACGGCACGCCACGAACCCCGAACCGGTCAAGAAGGTACCGATGATCCTCAAGGTCTACGGCTTGCTCTGCCTGCTGGACGGTGCGGTTTCCATTCCCGTTGCCGCCATCTTTGGAGCCATGGTCGTCTGGGCCCTTCAGACCGATCCCTCGCTCATCATCATCGGCACCGACCCAACGCTGCCGGTCGTCCTGACCGCCCTCTCGCTCATCGTAAGCGTCGCGAACGCGATCGCACTCATCGTGTTCGGACGCTCGCTCATGAAGAACCGCCGGCGCAACGCCGCGCGGTGGTCCTATGCGCTCATCGCCGCCTCCATCGTTCAGCTCCTCATATCGATCATGCTCCAGGGCATCGGGACGCACCTCATCGCCCCGCTGATCCAACTCGGCATCCTGGTCGCGCTTTCCGTCACCGTCGACCCGTCCCTGCGCGACGAGCGCGCGCTCCAGCGCAAGCTCCGTGATCTGCAGGATCGCGAAGCTGCCGAGGAAGGCATGCTCGGAC
>DHCMC07803__coassemble_1170_pt1 | contig 15998 bp, 12 predicted proteins | sample DHCMC07803__metabat2_low_PE_050 | metagenome-assembled genome bin DHCMC07803
GATGAACGGCACGCCGCGCGCATCGCGCCGATCCGAGACGATCCCGATATGCTCCGCGTCGCCAAAGACCACGATGTCACCCGCCTGCCACGAGGCGGCATCGGCGGTATCGCATCCCAACTCCACGGCATAACGAGAGAAGAACACTTGGAGCACGCCCACACGGCGAAAGTCGATGTTTGGATCGGGGCTGGAAGCAACCCGGGCATAAGCTGTCGGGTCGCGCGCGATATCCGCATCGACCATGCCTTTCAAGTCATAGCCCGCCGTGGCGAAGGCTCGCCATACCGTATCGGTGCAGGCGCCGCGATCATCAGGCGGATAACCACCTTCGTAGTAACCGGCATCGTAGACGGGAGCCGCCATCGCCTCTGCGCGAGCACCATCTAGGATATCGGTATAGTCATCGATGCCGTCACCATCGAAATCGACCGGGCTCGGCATAAGCGGGTAGCGCGCCGTTGCCCCCTCATCTGGAGCGAACCACCAGGAACCTGCCGCAAGCACCAGCGCAGCTGCGCACAACGTCCCTACAGCAACGACGGCAATAATCTTGCCGGCCCTTCGCAAGCTGCTGTGCATGAGGTTCCTCCCTCGGTATGGAAGCGGCAATCGGCGGCGTCCCGCCCTACCGGGCTCGCACTACCCCTGCCTCCGCGCGGCAGACCTACCTAGTGCTCGCTACCACCGCCAACACCCGTAGCATCGCCCTCCGGATACTCGACGATCGCCTCGAGAGCGAGCGTGAGGCCGGCGACCATGGTCTCCACCGGCAGCGATGCCGTGCCCTCGGCCATATGCGCCACCTGCTCGGTCGCATAGGGAACATGGATGAAGCCGCCGCGCATAGCGGGATACTCGGTGGCGCACAGATGGAGGACCGTGTAGAGAATCTCGTTGCAGCAGAACGTACCAGCCGTGTAGGACACCGCCGCGGGGATTCCCGCCGCCCGCATGCGCTCGACCATGGCATGCACCGGCAGCTTCGTAAAGTACGCGTCGGGGCCGCCCGCTACGATGGGCTGCGCGAGCGGCTGGTTACCCTCGTTATCGGGGATACGGGCGTGCGCGTAGTTGATGCCCACGAACTCGGGCGTGATATGCGTGCGACCGCCCGCCTGGCCTATGCACACAACGGCATCGGGCTCGTGCTCGGCCACGGCGGCGCTTAGAACCTTGCGCTCACGGCCAAACACAACCGGCAGCTCAACCTTGACGACCTCGGCGCTCGCCACCGTCTCGGGCAGGCGCTTCACCGCCTCCAGTGCGGGGTTGATAATCGCTCCATCGAAGGGCTCGAACCCAGTGACGAGAATCTTCATGCCGTCCATCCTTTCCCTCGAAGACGCGCGGCCTCGCGCAGCGCGCCTGCACATCCAGTACGTGCCGCCGCTTCTTGCTCGGCGACGGTAACTCCTATGCCATCGCGATCATGTACACGATCTGCACGGCGAGCATCACGAGCGCAATGGGAATCTGCTTCTTGATGACGCCGTTCTTGTCCTTCATATCGAGGATGGCCACGGGCACCATGTTGAAGTTTGCGGCCATGGGCGTGCAGAGCGTGCCGCAATACCCGCAGGTGAGCGCCACGCTGCCCACCACCACAGGATCCGCGCCAAGCGCCAGCACGAAGGGCGCGCCCACGCCCACGCTGATGCCAACGAGGGAGCTGATGGGCGTGAAGAGCGCGAACGCGAGCGCGAAGACGCCGATGCAGAGCGCGGGAATGTCGACGAAGCTCTGCCCGAGCGTTTGGAAGAATGTGAGCGGGTCGAGCCCCGCCACGAGCGCCGTTGCAATCGCAGCGACCATGATGACCAAGATCGAGTCGAGCTTGCACGCGAAGCCGACCACGATGATCACGATACCGATGAGCTTGAGATACTCCACGGAATCGTCTCCTATTCCCCATCCCTGGAAGAACCGTGCCATGAAGACAGTATCTCATGGTATCGGGGCCATTTGCAGAAGACCCCGCGTTTTGCCGCCGCACAGCCGCGCTCCCCAACCCGTGGCCCCTAACCGCTATCATGGAATGGCGATCATCAGAACCTGCGACCAAGCCTGGTCGGTTGTATTGCCACAAGGGAGCAGCCATGCCGCAGCCGCATCTCACCACCTCCGCCTTCGAGATTCTGGGTCCCATCATGGTGGGACCCTCCTCTTCCCATACGGCAGGTGCCCTCAGATGCGCCCAGGTTGCCGCCTCGCTCATGGAGCAGCCTGTCGAATCAGTGCGATTCGTCCTGCATAACAGCTTCGCCCATACCTATCGGGGCCACGGTACCGATCGAGCGCTCGTCGCAGGCATCCTCGGGCTCGCCACCGATGACGAACGAATCCGCGATGCCTTCTCGCTTGCCGAGGAACGAGGGCTGGCCTTCGAGTTCGTCCCCGGTGAGGATAACGAGCACCTGCACCCCAACACCGTCGATATCGAGATGCGCGACCGCGCGGGAGCAACCTGCTCGGTCCGCTGCGAAAGCCTTGGCGGCGGGCGCGTGCGCCTCTCGCGCATCAACGGCATCGATGTGAAGATTACCGGCGAGTACGACACCATCTTCGTAGCGCATCGAGATGTGCGCGGCGTGCTCGCAGCGCTTACCGTCCATCTCTCGGACCGCTCAGTGAACATCGCGTTCATGCGCACCTATCGCACGGAGCGAGGGGGCGCCGCCTACACGGTCTTCGAACTCGACGATTTGCCCCAAGGCGCAGACCTAACCGACCTCCTGGAATCCCTCCGAGCTCATCCCGAGGTGCGCATCGCGACCCTCATCCGCGTTCCCGGCGCCGCGCCCGCGCGCACAGGCACCGAGATCTCCCCTTCCTTCACGAATGCAAAGGAGCTCCTTGCTTGTACCAAGGATCTGGAAGGGTCTTTGGGTGCGGTCATGCGCGCCCGAGAGGAATCGCTCCAAGGCATCGCATCGGCGCACGCCGCCATGGCGCAGGTGATCGATGCCATGCGCGCCGAGACCACCGCGCCGATAGAGCATCCCGCTCGCTCTCTCGGCGGGCTCATCGGCGGCGAGGCGGCACTCGTGCAGCAGGGAGCAGGATCGTTGGCGGGCGTTCTTATGGGTGCCGTGCAGAGCAACGCCGTCGCCCGTGCCATGGCGGTTCTCGAGCGCAGCGCGGCGATGGGCGTCATCGTAGCCGCCCCCACCGCCGGATCTGCCGGCGTGGTCCCGGGCTGCGTCCTAGCAGCTGCGGAAGCCGTCGACGCAGATGACGAAGACGTGGCGGAAGCGCTCTACACCGCTGCCGCCGTGGGCCTTCTGCTCTCGCTCAACGCGAGCGTGGCGGGAGCGGAGGGCGGCTGCCAGGCCGAGGTCGGCAGCGCGGCGGCAATGGCGGCGGCAGCGCTGGTCGAGCTCAACGGGGGCACTCCGGCCCAAGCGCTCGACGCCTCCTCCATCGCCCTCGGCAACCTGCTTGGTCTCGTCTGCGACCCGGTCGGCGGCCTCGTGGAGGTCCCCTGCCAGAATCGCAACGCCATCGGTGTTGCCGCGGCGTTCTCGTCCGCCCAGCTCGCGCTCTCGGGTGTGGGCAGCCTCGTCCCCTTCGATGAGATGGCGATCGTCATGCGCGATGTGGGCCGCGCCCTACCCTCATCCCTGCGCGAGACGGCAAAAGGCGGAATCGCCCAAGCCCCAAGCGCCTGCGCCGCATGCGCAGCTTGCAGCAAGGCATAAATGAGCGCGTGTCTACTGCTGCGCAGCGACGATCCCGCCTCGCAGCAGTAACCGCAGCACCAGCGGAGCAAGTCGCAGCGCAGGGAACTGGCAGCGAACACGGAGCCCGCGTCATTGGTTATGATGTGTCAGCTGCTATGGAACCTTGTCCCGACAGACAGGTATAATCGCGTACGTGTAGCAACCTATAGCTGGAAGACGGTGCCTCGATGCCCCTCCCTGATGATACGTCGCGTTCCTCGGTGACCGCACCCTTACCTGTGAAACCTGGCGGGGGCCACTTCGCCTCCAAGGACAATGCGTCCAGCCGAACGACCAATGACGACGGGCGTTCGGTCAATGCCCCGAAGCCGTTTCGCGTTCCCGAGCTTGAGCCGCGTCGGCGCGGCAAGCTCTGGCGTCGTCTGCTTATCGGCCTCGTTCTGCTCATCGTTATCGTCTACGGGGCAGGTGTGGTCATCTTCTCGAATATCTACTACCCCGGGACCACCATCGCCGGGGCAGATGTATCGCTTGTCAACGCCGGCAGCGCTGAGGCGCGCATCCGCTCGGCGGTGAACCGCTACACGCTCACGATCGAGGGATCGGGCTTCAGCTGGCAGTATGCCCCGGAAAATGCCGACGCGCTCATCTCAGCCTCCGCTGCTGCAGAGGCCGTTCTCGCGCAGAACGAGCCCTTCAAGTGGCCCATCATGCTCTATGAAGCCCTTACCTCCGCGAACGAGCAGACGGCGTCCACCTCGCTCGACCTCGGAGCGGAACCCGACTTCTCGCTCTTCTCCAGCGACTTCGACCAAGCCGCGTTCGAAGAGTCCCTCGGAGCTGCGATCGACGCTTTCAACGGGGGCCGCTCAGGCACGTTTGACGCCGCCAGCGCATTCGATGGAGAGCAGGGTGCCTTCACAGTTGAGCGTGCTCGCTCGAACGAGAAGCTCAACCGAGAGAACGTCATCGCCCTTGCCGAGCTCGCCCTGTCGCGGCTCGACGCCACCGCGTCGCTCGACGCACTCGGCACCGATGCATTCGTTCCGCTCAACGGAAACATCGACGACGAGCAGCTCGAAAGCGTATGCGACAGCGCGAACCAGCTTCTCGGCACGCAGGTTACCTTCCAGATGGGCGGCACAGAAGTTGCGAGCATCGACAGCTCCACCGTCGCCCAGTGGATCGTCTTCGACGAGTCGCTCACTCCGTCGATCGACCAGGAGGCGGTCGCCACCTGGGCGCAAGACCTTGCGAAGTCGCTCACGACCGTAGGCACCGAACGGACGTACACGCGCGAGGACGGCAAGGAGGTCACCGTATCCGGCGGCACCTTTGGATGGAGCGTCGATACGGAGGCGTTCAGCCAGCTCGTCCTGGACGCCGTGACCCAAAAGCAGACCGGCTCGATCGACGTGCCCACCTCGCGTGAAGGCGACCGCTACGCCGGCGCGGGCGCGCGCGACTGGGGCTCCTACATCGATATCGACATCTCTGAGCAACATGCCCGGTACTACGATGCCAACGGCAACGTGCTGTGGGAGTCCAACGTCATCACCGGCAACCCCAACCAGGGAAACAGCACCCCGACCGGCGTGTACTGGCTGCGCGCCCGTTCGCGCGACGTCACCCTCATCGGCAAGAAGGACCCCGAGACGGGCGAGCCCGAGTATGAGACGCCGGTCTCGTACTGGATGCCGTTCATCGGCAGCGTCGTGGGCCTGCACGATGCCTCGTGGCAGAGCGAGGCTTCGTTCAACGACCGCAACGCGTTTCGCAGCGTTGGCAGCCACGGCTGCGTGAACCTGCCGCCCGCAAAGGCGCAGGAGCTTTTCGAGATGGTGTCCGTGGGCGTCTGCGTCGTGGTCCATTACTGAGGAGACTGTCGTGACCGCACGAATCTTACTAGTAGAAGACGATCCTACGATCGTCGAGTCCTTAGGCGAGCTCCTCACCGGCGAGGGTTATCTTGTCGATAGCGTCTCCACGCAGACGGACGCCATCGAGCGCGTCCTCGGCGGCGCGGGGGCGGGTCGTGCTGCAGCAACAGGAGCGGTCGCGGGGCAGCTCGCGAGCGCCCAGACATCTGCACCCTACCAGCTCGTCCTGCTTGACGTGACACTCGCCCAGGGCAACGGCTTCGCGGTCTGCGGCGCCATCAAGCGCGAGCTGCCGCAGCTTCCGGTCATCTTCCTCACCGCATCGGATGACGAATTCGACACGGTCACTGGCATACAGATGGGGGCCGACGACTACGTGGCCAAGCCCTTCCGCCCGCGCGAGCTCCTCGCCCGCATCGCAGCGGCGATACGGCGCTCCCAGCCCCAAACGCGCCTCGTGCACCTGGGCGACCTTGTCATAGACACCGAACGCGCCCATGTGGAGCGCAACGGCCGCGAGCTTGTGCTCTCCGCTCTTGAATACCGCTTGCTGCTGCTCTTCGCCACCAATGTAGGCAAGCTCGTAACGCGTGAGATGATCCGCAACGCGCTCTGGGACGACGCGGGCACCTATATCGAGGAGAACACCCTCTCCGTCTACATCAAGCGCCTGCGAAACAAGGTCGAATCCGATCCTGCGAATCCGCAGCTCATCGTAACGGTGCGAGGGCTCGGCTACAAGGCGATTGGATAGAGGGCCATGCTGTCGCGCAACCGCGAACTCCTCCGCACGCTCATCATCTGGCTTGTGCTCGTTGCGGCAGCGGGAATCCTTGCTACTCGAGCTTTTGGCCTTAACGCCGGGCTCTGCACTGCCGGCGCTTGCGCGGTAAGCGCGCTTCCTTTCCTGCTGCTTACCTGGACACGCTACCGCAAGCTCGCCACCTTGGCAGGGCGCGTTGATGCCGTATTGCACGGAGAGCGAGAGGTAAGCTTGGCGAATATGGATGAAGGCGAGCTCGCTGTCCTCGAAAGCGAGATCGATAAGATGGTCGCCCGACTCAACCTCTCGGTTGACGAGCTCGCGCACGAGAAACAGGCCCTCGCTGATGCCCTCGCCGATATCTCGCACCAGATCAAGACGCCGCTCACCTCCATCTCCGTCACCACCGAAGTCGTACGCAAGAACCTTGTTGCAGCGGGAGGCCTGGATGGCGAGGTCGAGAGGCTGCGTCGCATCGAGCAGCTCGAGCGGCGCGTCGAGAGGCTCGTATCCGTCCTGCTCAAGCTCGCGCGACTCGATGCCGGGACCATCGAGCTAAGACGCGAGGAAGTCGACGTCGCGCGCATGGTCGACGAGGCGGCATCACCGCTGGCCATCGCCTTCGACATCGCCGAGGTCTCGCTCGAGTGCTCCATCGAACCCGCCTGCAGCTATACCGGCGACGCCGCCTGGACGACCGAGGCGCTCGGTAACATCCTCAAGAACTGCATGGAGCACACGCCGGCGGGTGGCACCGTACACGTCGATGCGTGGGAGGACGCACTGGCCTGCCGCATTCGCGTGACGGACACAGGACCGGGCATCGCCGAGGAGGACCTGCCGCATATCTTCGAGCGCTTCTACCGCGGAACGCACGGAGCCGCCGGCAATGCGGTCGACCCTGCGGGGGTGGGCATAGGGCTATCCCTTGCGCAGGGCCTCATCAACGCGCAAGGCGGAACGCTTTCCGCAAGCAACGTGCACGGTACGCACGGGGAAAGCGCTGGAGCCCAGTTCGATATCTCCTTCTTCAAGGCCGTCGTCTAGCATGGCTGCCGAGGCAATGGGGCAAGGCCATAGGTCTAAAGGTGGGCAGCCTTCCTCACCCCGTCCCATGTGACAGAATCGTCACGCGGCGGTCACGTGGGCGCAAGCGGCGAAGTCCAGTATCGTAGATGACGTATCCCTGCCACCAGAAGGGGCCATCTATGAACATCCTTTCCGTTGAGCACCTCACCAAGGTCTACGGTACCGGCGACACCGCCGTGCGCGCACTCGACGACGTGAGCTTCACCGTCGAAGCCGGCGAGTTCATCGCCATCATCGGCAGCTCGGGCTCGGGCAAGTCGACCCTGCTGCACCTCATGGGAGGCGTCGACCGCCCCACCTCGGGCACCGTGCGCCTGCAGGGCCAGGACATCTTCGCCCGCTCCGACGAGGAGCTTGCCGTCTTCCGCCGCCGCGAGGTGGGCCTCGTCTACCAGTTCTACAACCTCATCCCCGTACTCGACGTGGTGGAGAACATGACCCTCCCCGTGCAGATGGACGGGCGCGACATCAACCAGAAGCGGCTCAGCATGCTGCTGCGCGCCCTCAACCTCACCGGTCGCGAGCGCTACCTGCCCAACCAGCTCTCCGGCGGCCAGCAGCAGCGCGTCGCCATCGGCCGCGCGCTCATGAACGCTCCAGCGGTCGTACTTGCCGACGAGCCCACAGGCAACCTCGACTCCAAGAACTCAGGCGAGATCATGCAGCTCCTGCGCGATTCCAACCGCCAACTCAAGCAGACGCTCATCGTCATCACGCACGATGAGGACATCGCCCTCATGGCCGACCGTGTCCTCTCCATCGAGGACGGCCGCCTCGTACGTGACGAGCGCAGACGCGAAGTGCGCACGGTCTCGGTCCGCGGCGAGGCCGGACGGGGCGGAGCCGCACACTACGCCGCACCGGGAGCAAACGGCCACGGCACCGCGGCTCCGCAGGAGGTGCGCTAAGATGAGCGTCTTCTCGCGCTTCGCGCTGCGTTCGCTCAAGCGTAACCGTACGCGCACCATCGTCTCGATCATCGGCGTGGCGCTTTCCGTTGCGCTCATCACCGCTGTGCTTACCAGCGTCGTCTCGCTCACGAGCATGCTCATCGAGCGCACCGCGTCCGATGAGGGCTGGTGGTACGCGGAAGCCGCCGGCATCACAGCAGACGACCTTGAGCGCTTGCAGAGCGACCAAGAAGTCACCGACCTCACCGTTATCGCCGACATGGGCACCATCTCGCTCGGCGAGGACAACTCGGACATCTTCGGAAAATACCTGTACGCAAAGACGTGGCCGCACGACCTGAATGCGAGCGAGCCCCTCATCTCCACCCCAGAGATCGTTGCCGGCCGTGCGCCCGAGGCCCCGGGCGAGATCTTGCTCCCCCATCCGCTTCAGAACGCTGAGCTCGCCCCGTGCGGTCTGACTGCAACAGATGGCGCCCCGATTGAGGTCGGCAGCCGCATCACGCTCGATTTGGGCACGCGCACGGTCACCAACCGGGAAGACGGAGCGAGCGTCACGGCGACCGCGATACGCGGCGATTACATCGACGACAACGAGCAAACTGAAACATATACGGCAGACCTCGGACAGATCGAGGGCACCGTCGTGGGCTTCTACCGTGCATACGGTTACTCCAGCCTCTATTCGCTCCAAGGAAACATCGCCTACGTCTACGACGACGGCAGCGCCATCGACCGCGCGATCACCGACGACTCCGCCGCCACCTGGGCGGGAGCGATCTTCCGCACCGCAAACCCCGCGGACGCAGAACCCCTCGCCGACGAGATCATCAATGTGCATGAACGAACCACCGACGGTGCATCGACGGCCCATACCTCCCTCATCCGTTGGATGGGAGTTACGCCCGATACGGCCATCTGGAACACGCTCTATCAAATCGCGGGCATCCTTGCCGCCGTCGTGGTGATTGCAGGCGTCTCGCTCGTCTACAACAGCTTCGCCATCTCGGTTGCCGAGCGCACGAGGCAATTCGGCCTGCTCTCGAGCCTAGGAGCCAGCCGCCGGCAGCTGCGTCGCACCGTGCTCATCGAAGCGCTTGCCATCGGCGGAGTTGGCATCCCGATAGGAATCGCGCTCGGAGTCACCGGTTGCTTCGTGGTGTTCGGCCTTCTTGGAGAGGGCATCGCAGCGCTTTCCGGCGGAGCTCAGGCAAACGTGATCGTGAGTCCCGTGGCGCTTGGCATAGCCGCGGTACTCGGTCTCGTGACGCTCTTGGTAAGCGCATGGATCCCCGCCATCCGCGCCAGCCGCGTCTCCGCTGTAGACGCCATCCGCCAAACGCAGGACGTGCGCCTCACTCGGCGGGCACGCCGCGCACAGCGAAAAGCAGCCCGGCGCAACGCATCCAAAACCACCGAGCGCTCCCTTGGTCTCGCTGGCCGCATCTTCGGCATCCCGGGATTCATCGCCCATAAAAACCTTACCCGGGCCTCCTCGAAGGGACGCGTCACCGTTGCCGCCCTCGCCGTCTCGGTTGCCCTCCTCATAACGTCCGGATCCATCGCCGATGTCATGAGCTATGCTAGCGACACGGCTGTTGACACCATGGAAGGCAGGGACCTGCTGCTCTACATCGATGTGACCGGCGCCGGCGCCGACCAGTCGCTCGCGCTCGCAGACGGCAAGGTCGATGGCCCCGGCATGCAGGACGCCCTCTCGCGCTTTTACGCGGACGTACAGGCGATTGATGGGGCGACGCCCAATGGGTATATGACGAGCTACGTGGCCGATGCGCTCATCCCCGCGGGCATGCTAAACGACGGCATTATGGGCCTCGATGGAAGTGCGCCGCTCCTCGCGAACGATTCATGGTATGGGTCTGTCTATGTGAACTTCGTCGATGGAGCAACGTGGGAAGCCTACGTAGACTCGCTCGGGCTTGATCGCGCCACGTTCTGCGACCCCGCCCGACCACTCGCCATCGCAGTGAATTCCTACGATGTCAACAATGGAGAGACGTACGGCAACTATCAGCCGTTCAAAAGCACGGGAACGATTGAATGCCTCGAGTTTGCCGACCTGAACGGGCATTTCGTTTCCAGCATTGAAGACGATCCCGCAGGTGGCCTGCGAGCCCTGTATTTCGACAACGATGGAGATCCGGCCTACCTGCCCTATGATGAAGCAGTTGCGAGCACGCAGAACATCGAGGTGGGCGCGCTTGCCGACACTCGCCCTGCTTGCGTGGATTCCTCGGGCACGCTCCAGCTCATCTTGCCCGCCTCCGCCATCGACCTTTCCGCGAACACGGGGTATCTACGGGCCAGCATGTCCATCGATGCAGGCGGCGACGCCTCTGCCGCCACCCAGGCCCAAGAGGCAATCGAATCGATTGCCGAGGACTACCCCGAGCTTGATATCGCGTATACGAACGTTGCTCAGGGCAATCTCCAAGCACGTCTCATGGCCACTACGGTCAACACCTTCATCTACTGCTTCGCCGTCATCACGGGGCTCATCGCGGTGGCAAACGTCTTCAATACGCTTGCGAACGCCCTCATCCTTCGTCAGCGCGAGTTCGCGATGCTCAAATCTGTGGGCATGGGCAACCACGCCTTCCGCCGCATGATCGCCTACGAGTGCGCGAGCTACGCACTGCGCGGCTTTGCGATCGGCCTTGCCCTGGCAGCGCTCGCAAGCTACGGGCTCTACCTGTCCATGAGCCTCTCGTATAGCACCTACGAGTTCAGCCTTCCATGGATGCAGGTGGGCATCTCAGCCGTGGTCGTGCTCATCGTCATTCTCGCAAGCGTGATATACGCCATGCGTCGCACCCGCAGCTCAAGCGTTGTCGAGGCGCTGCGCGAGGATGCGATCTAGGGAGCGAGCCGCACTCTGACCTGCCTGCGCGCCGGATATAGCTCTTCGTATCCAAGCAGCATATACGCTCCTGCGCCCTTCCCGACCTGCAACTCTGTCGGGAAGGGCGCCCCTTGTTAGCAATGCGCCTGCGACGAATCGAAGACTCCGAGAAATGGTGTTTCGCAAACGGCTTGACTCATACCGCAGACGGTAGTGTTAGTTCGTATACCAACTGTTTGTATACAAACTTTAGGAGATCTGTGGACATTGATGAAGCGGTGAAGCCCATCCACCATCAGCTCCTCGTCGCCTTCTCGCATTCCAACCGCGCCATGCAGGCGCGCACGCGTGCAGGCGGCCTCAAGCCGGGACAACCCAAGTACTCGAGCACCTGGCGTTTCACGAGGCTGCACTCAGCGCGACATCGGGCGCGCGTGCGTCATGGACAAGTCGAGTGTCACGAGCGTCGTCGCTCGGATGGAGGAGGAGGGGCTCGTCGAACGGCGCGCGAAGCCGGCCGACAAGCGCGTCGTGGCCGTCTATCTAACCCAAAAGGAACGCGAAGCCGCCGCACGCGTACTCGACTTCCGTGCCGAGGTGGACGCCATCGCCTGGCAGGGTCTCGACGCGCGAGAGCGCGAGGAGCTCTCCTCCCTGCTCGATAGGGTGATCGAGAATCTACAAGCCAGCGAGGAGGGGGCATGCGCATGATGGAACAGGCGAAGGTTTCGACAGAAGGCTCCGTGATGCAGGGCGGCTCGCTCGGGCAGGGCGCCGCGGATGCCCACGCCTCGCAGACCGCCCCCCCACCAAGGAGCCCGCAAGCACGTCCCGCCTTGCAGCGCGGCTGCATTCCGAGCGTCTCATCCAGCGCTATCTCTGGTTCATCCTCGGAGTGTGCATCAACAGCTTCGGCTTCGCGTTCATCACCAAGGCGGCACTCGGCACCTCGCCCATCTCGAGTATTCCCTATGTGCTCGACCTCGCCTTCCCGCCCACCTTCGGTGAGACCACCTTCGCGATGAGCCTCGTCTATATCGTGCTCCAGATCGTGCCGCTTCGGCCCGACTTCAAACCGATCCAGTTGCTCCAGATCGTGGTCAACCTGCTCTTCAGCGCGCTCATCGACGTGAGCATGGCCTTTCTCACGTGGCTCGAGCCCGCAACCCTGCCCACCCAACTCGCCTCGCTCACCCTCGGCTGCGTCATCCTTGCGTTCGGAGTCTCCGTCGAGGTTGCACCGAACGTCATCACCGTGCCCGGAGAGGGAATCGTCCGAGCCATCGCATCGGTCACGAAAAGGCCATTCGGGTCAGTGAAGATGCTCTTTGACACCACGCTGGTCATCATCGCCTGCGCGCTCTCGTACGTCTTCTTCGGCTACTTGAACGGCCTCGGCGCGGGCACAATCATCTCAGCGCTTGCGGTCGGGCGCCTCTGCAACCTCTTCAATCGCCACGTTCCACTTCTCGCGCGCATCGCGCGCCTCACGCGCGGCACCACAGGAGCTCCCGAGGAAGCGCTCTAAACGCGCCAGAGCATGTTGTTGATGCGTCGTCTACTTCTTCTTCCGGCGCATATTGCTCGGCGAAACCGTGATCCCACCTGCGGTCTGACGGACCTGTTGGCGGCGAGGGCGCTTTGGAGCAGCCGATACAGGCTGTGCAGCACCCTCAGGGGTAGGTACGCGGCGCGTTCCGGAGGCAGCGCGCTGCGGGCGCTCGCCACCATGCACGATGCGGTCCCAACGCGCATGGATGCTCGCATGGCGCGCAGACTTGAGGCCGAGCAGGGGCGCCGTCAGGATGGTGGGTGCAAAGAACGTGATCAGGCGCCAAACCAGGTAGCCCGCCGTAGCGGAAGCGCCGAAGAAGTGACCCAGGAACAGCGCGAAGCCGCCCTCGGCACCGCCCGTGCCGCCCGGGAGCGGCACCGCCGAAGAAAGCAGCTGGATAAAGGCGCCGGCAGCGAGGCACGAGAGGAAATCGACATCATGGTTTCCAAATGCCAGAAGCACGAAGTACGGCACCATGTAGAAGAAAGCAAGCTGCGCCATGGTCACCAACATGGTGATGCCCATGGAAGAGAGATGCGCCGCCGCGTGCTTGAAATGATGGGAGAACGAGTAGATCTCGTTGTTCACGTAGTCGCGCCATCCGCGAGTCCGATCGCTCTCACCGCCGATGCGCTCAACGAAACCGATGGCCCACGTGGCGAGCTTGGTCACGAAGCCCGGGCAGAGAGACACCACGAACAACGCCGTAAGCAGCACCACATGTCCACCGAAGCTGAACAGGCATAGAAGCGTCATATCGCCGTAGAGGTCGGTGAAGAACGGCAAGCGCACCGCAAGCAAGATAGCGCCCCACACAACGAGGCCCACCTGAAACACGATGTAGCGCGTAAACTGCGTGGCACCCGCCTCGCCCACGGGCTGGCCCGCCTTGGTAAGGCGATAGATCTGAGCCGGCGTGCCTCCGACCATCATGGGCGTGAGGTTGCCGAAAAACACACCCGAAGCCTCGACGGAGATGAGATCGCGGATACCGACCGGCGACTCGGGATCAAGCCACACGGCGATCGCGTAAGCGGCGACGCCAAAGATGAAGTAGAGCACCATGCACAGGCACGCCACGACGATCCACGACATGTCGACCGTGGACAGCGCCTCGATGAACTGAGCCATCTGACCCGTGAAGATCAGGTACACGATATAGGCTACGAGCACGAGCCCGATGAAGATCGCGCCGCGCCGTGCGCCCTTCTTATCATCTCCGCCCGCAGACGAAGCGTCGACACGGGGTTTAGGGGAAGCGCTATGTGGGGACTCCGACATGGTTCTCCTTGGTAATGCGCACGCGCAATCGCAGAACTTCACAACATAGCTATTGTAGTGCAAGTAGAGGCCTCAACACCCTTGCAGCCGCTCTCCGACGTAACTCCATGCACGGGACCCCGAACACGTCGCCCTGGAAAAGGAGCCATCTACCTTCAGATTCGTGTCTATTGTGCCGATGAAGAGGTGCTGCGCCCGTTTCGCACAAGGCAAACGAATCACCGAACTTCAACCTAATCGGAACTTTGCGATGCTGTGTCGCGGGGTAAGTGGGTAGGATGGTTTGGACGCACCCGTTAAGGAGATCAGCCATGTCCATGCCAGATGCCACCTGCATCCCCACGTTCACCGGTTCCTTCCGCCAAAACCTCGACGCCCTCATCGAGCTCTTCGAGCGCGGGGACAAAGACCCCGCAGGCAAGAAGATCGGCTTCGAGCTCGAGCGGATTCTCATCGACGATTCGGGCGCGGTCGTGCCCTTCTCGGGAGAACGAGGTGTCTCCGCCTTGATCCATGAGCTTGCGGCTCATCATGCGGCTGACGAGCAGATCATGATCGACGGGCACCTGCTCGGCCTCGCCTACAGCATCGAGACCGATCTTGAGGAAGTCGAGGTCAACGTCTCTCTCGAACCCGCCGCGCAGATCGAGGTCTCCGCCGGGCCGGCGCATTCAGTCAAAGCGCTTTACGATGCCGTGCGCTCCTTCGATGCTGAAGTCAACGCCGCCTGCGCCGCCATCGGGCTCCAGGCGCATCTCGTGCCCGTAGGCTACAATCCCGTTGTCACAGATCCGCTCGAGCTCGAGCTCATCCCTAAAGACCGGTATCGCGACATGGACGCCTACTTGTCGCGTCGCGGTCGCTATGCACGCGATATGATGCGCTGCACCGCTTCCACGCAAGTCTCGCTCGATTACGAGAGCGAGGAAGACGCACAGCGCATCTACCGAATGGCCACGCTCCTTGGGCCGCTCCTCTCCTTCCTCTTCGACAATGCCCCCGTCTTTCGGGGCAAGGCAACACCCGGTATGGCGCGCTCACGCATCTGGCATCATGTCGATGTCGATCGATGCGGCATCGTGCCCGGCGCGCTGGAAGGGCTCACGTTCGAGGACTACATCCTGTGGGTATCCGGCGTTAAGCCCATCCTCTTCACCGATGCCCAGCACGCCACGACCTCGACAGGCGACCGCTACGCCCGCGACCTTATGTCCGAACGGCCCTTGGAACGCTCGGAGCTCATGCACCTGCTGTCGATGGTCTTCCCCAACGTACGCCTCAAGGGCTTCGTCGAGCTGCGCGAGATGGACGCTCTTCCACCGCGCCTCGCGGCAGCGTGCACGAGCTTCACCGGTGCGCTCTTCTACGACAAATGCCTGGAAGACAAGCTCGTTGGTCTTCTCTCCAGCTATCTCCCCCACGGCTTTGAGGGCATTGACGAGAACGATGCCGTGCTAGCCCGCATCCATCTTGAGGAACAGGGTTGGGACGCCAAGGTCTACGGCATGCCAGCCACCGCCATGGTCGATGCGCTCATCGAGATCGCGCGCAGCAACGTCGAGTGCGGATGCGGGTACACGGGCATCGGGAGCGATAAATCGTCCTCGGTCAAAGTACCCGTTGTTCGCGAGACGGGGACGGCGCGCGCCTTCGACCTCGAGGGCATCGAGATGCTAGCCGACATGTGGGGTGCGCGCCGTCTACCCCGCGACGAGGGCGCAGCGAAGCTCAAGCAGCTTGGAATCATCGAAGCTTCAGCAGTTTAGACGCGCTCTCACCGCTGCACTCCACGAGTTGCCCACAACTTCGCGCTCTTGGAAATTGCCTCTTGCGCAGACGCGACGCTTCCCGTAATATTCTTTTCGCTGAGCACGTGTACTCACCACATGGCCCGTTCGTCTAGCGGTTTAGGACGCCGCCCTCTCAAGGCGGAGATCACCAGTTCGAATCTGGTACGGGCTACCAACAAGACC
>DHCMC07803__coassemble_1189_pt1 | contig 15691 bp, 10 predicted proteins | sample DHCMC07803__metabat2_low_PE_050 | metagenome-assembled genome bin DHCMC07803
GGCAAAAGCTGCTTGCTCGTGACCGTGGTGAGCGGGTACAGGCGCGTGCCCGAACCGCCCGCGAGGATGATGCCCTTCATAACACTCCAGTCCTTTTGATCCATTGAACAGGACCGACACTAGAAGACATGCCCACATTGTATAGCAGCAAGCAGACAGCTATCCAAACCACACGTCGCAGCTATCCGATATTGAGCCGTTGAATCGTATGAAGCGAATCCCCAATGGCTCTAGCGACCTTTCGTCTATCTCGGCTTCCTCTTAGGATGTTTTTTGGCGCCATGGAATAGAATCCAAACACGCTTTATGAAGATAAATGGTCCTTCAACACGCAGCGTTTCAACGGTTTCATGAGCAAAATGTGCCAATCTTCCATCCATAGGAATATTTGTATAGTCGATTCCCAAAGCTTGGAGATACCGGCGCTTTCTCTTTTTATTGAGCTTTGGATTATTCAGAACATATTCGCTATTCATATGTTGAAACACTTCAAGAGTTTTTTTAAGAACTACGGGGTTTGTTTCTCCGTCGTCATAACGAGCGCCGTCTATGTAATTAAAACCACGTAGATAATGGGACTGCCAGATACCCAAATCGGTTACACCGATGCGCTGCATAACATCTGTCATGTCAATCCAGCGATCAAAAGGTCGGGCAATAGCCTCATTTGTCTTGTGATACAGGGTGGATTTCGGCAAATCAGCACGATAGTAGTAATAGGGTTTATCTAAGTAGAGAATGGCCTTTGCTTGACAAAGGGTTTCTACCAAAAACGGATTGTCGGCCCATCCTGCCCCTGGATATTCCGGAAAAAGGATCCCGTTTTCCTTGAGGAACTCCTTGCGATAAATCGCCGACCATATCCCAGGGTGAATCTCGATAAGGAGCGTATGCTCGTCCAAAGTAAATGGCCTCGTAGATGTCTTGATTCGCTTGTGGAGCTTACAGTGCTTTATTCGCTGCTTCTTCGGGTTGTCCCATTTTTCAACACTCCACCATGGTGTTTTAACGATATCGATTATCTCTTCGAAACTCGAGGCAAACGCAAGCATATCCTCGTACATCGATGCATCGATCCAATCATCAGGTTCGACGATGGAGATCCACTCGCCATGCGACTCCTGAATACCGAGATTGCAGCCTACGCCGTAGCCACCGTTCTCCTTATCGATTACGCGAATCCGGCTATCTCGATCAGCATGCTTCTTGATGATTTCGAGCGATCCGTCAGTGCTTCCATCATTGATGCAGATAATCTCAAGATTCTTATGTGTTTGTGCAGAAATGCTCTCCAAGCATTGGTCAAGGTACTTTTCGACGTTGTAAATCGGGACAATCACCGAAACTAGCGAATTATTGTCACTACGCATACAACAGAACCTTTCGAATCAGATTTGCAGCATGTCATGAAAGTTAACCACATTGATTATACACAGCGAAATAGACTCGCCCACTTCCTGCTCACGAGGAAGTCAAACGGGGATGCGGAAACACCACGACTCATTTACTCGCAAACTTCAATTCGGACAATACTGCCATCACCGATTGCCGCTCACATGAGCGGTATAGTCTAGAATTCCTTGACTGGACGATAGCGCTACCAAGCCCGACCCCGAAAGGCCCGCCATGAACATCAACCACGCCATCCTGCACGTGCTCGACGCCGAGTCCGCCGTGAACGTGTTCTCCGCGCGCGAGCTCGCGCTCGACACGCGCGCCGTGAAGGGGTTCGTGACCAAGCACCTGCGCCGCGCCCGCACCGCGGCGGACAATCGCCCCGGCAGCTTCGCCGACGGCTCCGCCTTAGCCGAGGAGCTCAAGCGCTACTTCTTCGGTGAGCGCGAGTTCATCGACCTCTCACAGCAAATCGCCGAGTTCCTGGCCCAGGAGCTCACCCGCGCCGAGAAGCCCGAGTCCACCGACATCCTCATCGCCGACTTCACTGACGACGAGGACGTGCGCTGGTTCGCGGTCCTGCTCATGGCGAGCCGCATGGCCTTCATGCACGAGGTCGCGAACGTGAACGGCGCCGTCGAGGCCGATATCGCCCGGCACTACGCGATCCTCCCCAACCCCTCGCAGAAGGTGACCTCCTACGCGCTCGTGCGCGCGAGCTCGCTTGAGGTGCTCTACCAGGACAAGCCGCGCTCCATCGCCGGCACCCAGACCATGCTCATCCCCGACGGGCTCCTCCAGTGCGAGACGGGCATCTCCACCAAGGAGGTCATCGACACGGTGACGCGCGTGGTGGCCGAGGTCGCCGAGGAGCACGGCGCGAACACCGCCGTGGCGCTCGCCATGGCCAAGGCCGCGATGGTGGAGCGCGTGGAGGAGGACGAGGAGCTGCCGCCCTGGGACATCGTGGACGACATCTTCGAGGACGAGCCGCAGGTGCGCGACGAGGTCAAGCAGGCGCTCGAGCGCGAGCAGGTGCCCCAGCGCGTGCACGCCGAGCGCACCCAGGTGGAGCGCGCCGCCGTGCGCAACCACAAGATCCGCACGGACACCGGCATCGAGATCACCTTCCCCGCCGAGATGGGCTCGAACTCCGACTACATCGCCTTCCGCAACGAGCCGAACGGCCTCATCTCCATCGAGCTCCGCAACATCGGCTCGATCGAGAACCGCTAGAGCCGCGGGCGTTGCTAGAGCCGCGGGCGCGTCGTGGGCAGACGGTCGGCCATGCGCGCCGCGGCATCGCTCGCCGATGCGGCCACGCGCGCGGCGGCGTCCGCGACCTGGCCCACGGTGGCGCACTTCACGAGCGCGCCCACGGTCCTCATGATGAGCTGGCGCGTCTCGGGGTCGATGTCGCCCGCCGCGGCGAGCATCTTGGGCACGGTCGTCTGCCACCGGCCGCGGATCTCGGCGAAGCGCTCGCTGTCCGCCGCGCCGATCACCTCGAACACGGTGTCGATGAAGCGGCCGCGCTCCTCGGGCGTGACGCTGCGCATCCAGCTCGCGAGCGTGGAGTCGACGTAGCGCGCGCCGGCGGAGATCCGCTCCACGAAGCGGAACTCCGTCCCGTCGACCACCCACGAGAAGGGGTTGTGCTGCAGAAGCGCGAAGCTCGTGCTGTCCACGATCGAGTAGTCCTCCTGGTCCTCGAAGATCATCCCGAAGACCGACGAGCGCGGCAGGGTCTTGTCCACGCGGTCGCGCATGCGCGCGAACCCGCGCCCGCGCAGGAAGTTCTCGTTGAAGCCCGGGCCATCGTGCGAGAACGCGCGGACGATGCGGTCCTGCTGCGCGTGCGGCAGCATGATGGAGGCGTAGACCGCGAGGTTGCCGCCCTTGGAGTGGCCGCCCACGTAGAGCGCGCCCGGGTAGGTCTCGGCGACGCGCTTGAGGTACGCCGCGGCGGAGACCTGCGCCGGCACGGGGCATTGGAAGGCCATGTTGAAGTCTTCCTTCCAGCCCACGATCGTCGAGTCCGTGCCGCGGAAGGCCACGTAGACCGCCCCGTCGGGCAGAAGGAACGTGGCGGCGGCGAACTGCTCCTCGCGCTCCTCGTTGGACGTCGCCCGGCAGAGGGCCACCCGGATGTCGCGGAAGCGCGGGCTCGCGCAGACGGCGAACAGAAGGTCGCGGCTGCCCTCGGGGTCCCAGCTCGTGCCCATCATCTCGTCGAAGTGCTCGGCACGCAGAAGGGTCGCGAGCGGCGCGCCGCGGCTCCCCGCAAAGTCGGGGGCCTCCGCGAGAAGCGGCGCCGGCAGGCGGAAGTAGGAGAGCCACGAGAGGATGAGGCTGTCCACCGCGCCCAGGGGGCGCTCCCGGAACGTATCGAGGCAGGTGCGCGCGTAGGTGACGATCGTGCCGCCCTCCTGCGCGTCGGCGCCATGCGCCCGTCCCAGCTCCTCTTCCCGCTCCACAGCCATACTCCCCCGTCCGCATGCACCGGGCCGCCCGGTCGGGAGCCCTCTCCTGCTCCCGGCAGCCCTCTCCTACCCATTCGATTCTAGCGCGGAGCTACACCTCGAAGTCGACCTGTTCGATGATCTCCTTGAGCGCGCGAGCCGAGCCGTGGAGCTTCTCCATCTCGTCCTCGGAGAGCGCGACGGGCACGCGGCAGACCACGCCCTTGCGCCCGATGACCGTCGGCATGGAGATGGCGATCTCGTCCAGGCCGTACTCGCCCACCATGAGGCTCGACACGGGCAGCACGCTGTCCTCGTCGTGCATGATCGCGGTGCAGATGCGCTTCACCGTCATGGCGATGCCGTAGTAGGTGGCGTGCTTGCGCTCGATGATCTCGTACGCACTCATCTTGACGTCCTCGGCGATGCGCTGCTCGGCGGCCTCATGGTCGCGGTGGCCGCGCATCTCGCAGAACGTGTCCAGCGGCACGCCTGCGACCATGGCGCTCGACCAGGCGGCGAACTCGGAGTCGCCGTGCTCGCCCATGATGTAGGCGTGGACGGCGCGCGGGTCGACCTCGAGGCGCTCGCCGAGCATGTACTTCAAGCGAGCCGTATCGAGCACGGTGCCCGAGCCGATGACCTGGCCTTCGGGCAGGCCGGACATGCGAATGGCCGCATACGTGAGCACATCGACCGGGTTGGAGACGACAAGCAGCACGCCCGCGAAGCCGCTCTCGCGGATCTTGGGGATGATGGACTTGAAGATCTGCACGTTCTTGGTCACGAGGTCGAGCCGCGTCTCGCCGGGCTTCTGGGCGGCGCCCGCCGTGACCACGATGATCGCGGCGTCGGCCGCGTCTGCGTAATCGCCCGCGTAGATCTTGCATGGGCTCGCGAAGGGCACACCGTGCGCGATGTCGAGTGCCTCGCCCTCCGCGCGGGCGCGGTCGACGTCGATGAGGACGATCTCCGAGAAGAGCCCGCTCTGCATGAGGGCGAACGCCGACGAGGAGCCCACGAACCCGCAGCCGACGATGGCCACCTTGCGATCGTTGATCATAGCTGTCTCCCATCTCCCGTCCGGCAGGTGCCGGCAAGGGCCGTCTATACGTTACTGATTCTCTCCCATTTTCAGACGGCTAATCAGGGCCCCGGATCACGACAGGAAACTCACGTCCCGACGTCCCTCCTAGACACATTTTTCGATTTTGCACGATCGGTTCTCGGCGTTTACCGGTGCGGTTTCTCCACCCGGTGGATATCGACCAACAAAAGCCCAGTTGAGGGACTTTCCGAATGTGGGGTCTGGAGCCTCAATCGTGCAAAATCGAAATATGTGTCTACCCGAGCGACCTCCGCGCGCGCAGGTGACGCAAAACGGAGTTCGAGCGCCAGCTGAGCGCCGGCCGAATGCCTGCGCGTGCATGTGGCGCACACGGGAGGCACGCCCACAGCAAGGGCCGCATCCGAGCTACCGGATGCGGCCCTGATCGCACCTTCTTGCGAAACGGCTACCTGATGCCCGCCGCCTCGATCGCAGCGACGGCGGCGCATAGGCCCTCCGGCGGCAGCACGAGCGCCATGCGCACGTAGCCCTCGCCCGACGGCCCGAAGCTCGCGCCCGGCGTGACCACGACGCCCGCTCGCTCCATGAGCTCCTCGCAAAACGCCATGGAATCCGTACGGCCGCCCGGCAGCTTGACCCACACGAACATCGAGCCGTGCGCGTTGGGCCGCTCCCAACCGATCGCCTCCAACCCGTCGCAGAGCGCGTCGCGGCGCTCCTGGTACATCATGCGCTGGTGCTCGACCTCGTCGAGCGGGCCCGTGAGCGCAGCGATGGCCGCCTTCTGGATGGGAAAGAACATGCCGAAGTCGATCTGGCTGCGAAGCTTCGCGAAGGCGGCGACCACGTCGGCGCGGCCCACGATTAAGCCGATCCGCGCACCCGTGACGTTGAACGACTTGGAGAGCGAGAAGAACTCCACGCCCACCTCGAGTGCACCCGGGTAGCTGAGGAAGCTCCCGCCGCGCGGGCCGTCGTAGACGATATCGGAATAGGCGTTATCATGCACGATCAGCAGATCATGCTCGCGCGCGAACGCAATGATCTCCTCGTAAAGCTCTGGCGTGCCGACGCTGCCCACGGGATTGGCCGGCAGCGACACGATCATGTACTTGGCGCGGTCGGCAACCGCGGGGTCGATACCCTGCACATAGGGCAGGAAGTCGTGCTCGGCGTTGAGCGGATAGTAAGCGAGCTCGCCATCGGCAATCTTCACGCCCGCTTCGAACACGGGGTAGCACGGATCGGGCACGAGCACGGTATCGCCGGGATCAAGCAGGGCGAGACCCAGATGCCCCACGCCCTCCTGCGTACCGTTGCAGGAGGCCACCATGTCGGGCGTGATGCCCTCCACGCCGAAGCGGCGCTCGTAGTAGTCGCAAACGGCCTGCTTGAGCTCGGGCAGGTCGCCTAGGCTGTACTTCCACTGCGCAGGGTCTGCAGCCGCATCGCGCAATGCCTCGACCACATGGTCGTAGGGCGCGAAGTCAGGCGTGCCCACGGAGAGGTTGTAGATCTTACGGCCCTCCGCCTCGAGCTTGAGACGCTTCGCGTTGAGCGAGGAAAACACCTCCGCGCCGAACCGATCGAGACGATGCGAACATTCCATGGTAACCGCCTTATCCCATGCGCGAACGCCGCGTCGCCCGCGCGATCCCAATGCAAACGTCAACAATGTAGCACGCCAGCGCTTCCAATGGTTGAGACGACGGCTATTCTTGGAGCGACTAGCGCCCTATGGCAGAACCCCGCCTTCCCATCAACAGCACAACAGTATTCATGGCGGGTTACGGTGGTCGTTCGCGGAGATGGTTGGTATACCCCGATATGGACGGGGAAAATCGCAGGTGAACTCATCACCAAGACGCGCTATAGCGGGCCGATCCGCTATTGACCACCGTAACTCGAAGCGAACGTTTCTGCGAGAGATAGCAGAATACATTTATTTGTATAAAAAAATAATAATATTGATTATTTTGTATCTTCATCCAATCAGCTTGTCATGGACCGAAGCTGGCAGAGCTTGCCGGCGAATCGCGCGGGCACGTTATCCGGTACACAACGAAAAACTCCCAGCAAACCTACAGCGCATCGATCTCCGCAAGCCAGAGCCGCATCGCAGCATCGGAGGGCATGCGCCAGTCGCCGCGCGGCGAGAGCGTGACCGATCCCACCTTGGGTCCGTCCGGCAGACAGCTGCGCTTGAACTGCTGAGCGAAGAACCGCCGGTAGAACACCCGCAGCCACGAGCGAACCGTCTCGCTGTCGTAGACGCCCGAGAACGCACGGCATGCCATGCGGTAGATCTTTCCCGGCGCGAACCCAAAGCGAAGCAGATGATAGAGGAAGAAGTCATGCAGCTCGTAGGGACCGACGAGGTCTTCGGTGCGCTGTGCGATCTCACCGGCGCCCGTCGGTGGCAACAGCTCCGGCGAGACAGGAGTGTCCAGGATATCGAGCAGCGTCTGAGCGATCTGGCCGCCAAACGCGTCAGCTGCGCAGCGGACGAGATGGCGCACGAGCGTCTTGGGCACGCTCGCGTTCACGCCGTACATGCTCATATGGTCCCCGTTGTAGGTCGCCCAGCCGAGCGCGAGCTCGGAAAGGTCGCCCGTGCCGATCACGAATCCGCCGACTTGGTTGGCGATATCCATGAGAATCTGCGTGCGCTCGCGGGCCTGGCTGTTCTCGTAGGTGACGTCTTGGACAGCCGGGTCGTGCCCGATGTCCGCGAAGTGCCGCTCCACCGCGGGCCCAATGGGCACCTCGCGGAAGCTCACCCCAAGCGCCTCGGCAAGGGTCTCGGCGTTGCCCTTGGTGCGTCTGGTGGTACCGAACCCCGGCATCGACACCGCTGTGATGCCCGCGCGCGGCAGATCGAGCGCATCGAAGGCACGTACGGTCACGAGCAGAGCGAGCGTCGAGTCCAACCCGCCCGAGAGGCCGATGACCGCATGCTTGGTGCCCGTGTGCGCAAGGCGCGTCTTGAGTCCCGCAGCTTGCAGACCAAAGATGGTCTCGCAACGCTCGGCGATGTCCTCGCGAGCAGCCGGCACGAACGGCGTGCGCGGGAAGATGCGCAGCGTGTCGAGGGCGGAGTACATAAGGCGCGGCGCGCCGGGGATGGCGGGGGGCTCAGCATCCGCCGCGGAGCAGATGTCGGCATCCAGGGAGAACGAGAACCCGACGTCGAGCACGCCCGCCTCGGAAGCAGCGGGCTCGACCCAGGTGGTGCAGCGCCGGCGCTCGGCAGCCAAGCGGTCGAGATCCACATCGGCAATGGCCATCTCGCAGCTGAAAAGCGGCGTTCCAGCGAGCAGCGAACCGTTCTCCGCAATGAGGTTCTCGCCCGCGAAAACCAGATCCGTGGTGGACTCGCCCTCGCCCGCATCCGCATAGGCGTATGCGCAGAACAACCGCGCGCTCTGACCGGCAACGAGGCTGCGGCGGTACTCTGCCTTGCCGATAACCTCGCTCGATGCGGAGCTGTTGAGGATCACGGTCGCACCCGCGCGCGCCATGTCAACGCTCGGCGGAGCGGCGATCCATAGGTCCTCGCACACCTCGACGCCCAGTGCGAGGTCGGCCATGCCCTCATCGGCGCAGCGGTAGACGATGCGCGACGCGAGCGGTGCCAGCCGTCCGGCGACCTCGACGGTAAGGGGGTCTTCGGGCCTGGGCGCGGGGGCGAACCAGCGGCGCTCGTAGAACTCGCCATAATTGGGCAGGCTCTCCTTGGCGGTGAGCCCCAGCAGCTCCCCGCGGCAGCAGGCTGCCGTGCAGTTGTAGAGCGCGCTTCCGGCCGCAACGGGCAGGCCCACCGTGAAGAACATGGGTACATCAGCGGTCGCATCGAGAATACGCGCGAGAGCGGCTTCGGCGGCGCGGAGCAAAGCCCGGTCGAAGAACAGGTCGGCACAGGTGTAGCCCGTAAGGCAGAGCTCGGGCAGCACGAGGGCTCCCGCACCCTGCGCAGCCGCATGGCGCACGCAGGAGAGAATGGCCGCGGCGTTGGCATCGACGTCTGCGACGCGGATTCTTGGCGTGCTCGCCGCGATGCGGAAGAAGCCATCGGTCGACGGCCCGACTGGCATAGCGCCCGACACGCCGGCGCTTGCTGCGTCCGGAGTGTTCGGGGCGGTGTCCTGGATGGCATCCGGGCGCATCGGTTCGTCCACCATGCCCTCTGCAAGCGATGCCTTCTGCTCGTCCATCTCATTCCCTTCCGTTTTGGCCGCGCCGAGAAGGCCGGCCGGTTCGTCTACATCATCCGCGCCGACAAGGCCGGCCGGGTTCGCTCGCGTCGATCGCGCCGCAGAAGCGGCCGATGTCGCCCGCCTCATCCACGGCGGAGCGCACGTTCCACGCACTGGGCGAGACCGCGCGTCGCAACGAAGAAGCGCATGAGGCCCGCCTTGCCCAGATGCACGCCGGATGCATCCGCGCGCTTCACAGCGTGCGCCGCATGCCGCACAGCACCCTGTTGCGGAAGGTCCGCCCAACGGGGTCCGTACGCGCGCTCCAAAAGCTCCGCCAGGCGCCGCGCCGATCGCTGCGCGCAGCGATCGCTCACACCCAAGAGGTCAAAGAGCGTGAAGTCGAGGCACCAGGTGACCATCTCCGTCGGGCAGAGCGCACCGAGGCTATGATCCTCCCACGCTGAGAAGATGCTCGCGAGCACCTCGAGGTGCTGCTCGAGCTTGCGCTCGCGCGATGAGCGGGCGTTGAACACGTGGGTGAGCGAGCCCGCGGTCATGCGGTAGCGGTAGAGCTTGTCCGCGATGAGGACCGTCGTGCGTGCGAGGGGGTATACCGTGAAGTGGAACGGCACGTCCTCCGCGAAGCGAAGCGATTCGTCGAAACGAATGCCGCCACGCTCGACGAACGCGCGCGTGAGCACGGTGCGCCATGCATAGGGCTGGGCGTTCGCCGAGAAGAGGAGCGCCGGATCGAAGCCGTGGAAGATGCGGTCCTCGGGACTCAGCAAGCGCTTGATGCGCGCTGATGCCGCCTCCTCTGGCTCGCAGACCGCACCGAAGGTCACCGCGTCCACGCCCTCCGCGGAGGAGAAGGCGGCAAGCACCCGCTCGCAGAGGTTGGGTTCGACGGCGTCATCGGAATCCAGAAAAGCGATGAGCTCGCCGCGCGCAGCAGCGACCCCGGTATTCCGCGCGGCGGAGAGGCCGGCGTTGGCCTGGTGGATGATACGCACGCGCGCGTCGCGCTCGGCATAGGACGCGAGGACCGCCGCGGCGCCATCGGGCGAGCCGTCGTCCACGCAGACGACCTCGATGTCGCGCACGGTCTGAGCGAGCGCCGAGTCGAGGCAGGCGGGCAGGGTCTGCTCGGTGTTGTACACCGGCACGATGAAGGTCATGCGCGGAACATGCATTGACGCGGCGGCAGGGCTCTCGGGGACAGTGGAGCATGCGGCGTCAGGGCCCTCGGGGACGGTGGAGCACGCGGTCCCACCGTCTACGACCCGCCCGGAAACCACGGGCGCCCCGGCCGTCAGAGGCGCCGCGACGTCGGCCGCGAACCGCTCGGCCTTCGCCCCCCTACTCATGACGCACCCGATTCAGCGCGTAGGACACCAACAGCCCCGGGCCGCCAAGCTTGAGATAGTGCATCATGCGACCGAAGGGTCCCGCCGCGGCATACGAGGCGTTGTCGCGCACCCAGCCGGTAGGGTCGCGCATGATCGCCGCGAGGTTCGCCCGCTTCCAGGGCTTGAGGTCATCGAGCTCGAACCAGCCCGCATCGAGCGCGGCGGTGAACTCGCCAGCCATACGTTCGAGGAACATCACGCGAAACTCTGGAGCTAACCGCACATAGCTCCACATGTAGGAGTCGTACTTCGCCACCTGCTCCACGCGCATGAGATCGCGAGCAGCCGCCTCGCCGCGCTCGGATGCGAACTCGCCTGCGATCCAGCGCTCGATCTCGGCGTACTCGTCGCAGGTGCAGAACACCTTGTTGCGCGCGTTGACCGAGGAACCCTCGTTGTCCTGCCGGTAGCGGAGCATGGAGTCATGCACGTAGACCACGCGCGCGGCGCTCGCGAAGACCTTGAACGAGAACGAGCAGTCCTGAAACGAAGCGCCCGGCGTGGGCAAAAAGCGAATGCCATGGCGCTCGAGGAAATCGCGCCGGTACACGGCCGACCAGATCGAGGGCTTCTGGTAGAAGATGAACGGATCGTCAAGGGGGCGCGAGGGCGCGGCGCAACGGGCGTTATCCGCGACCTCGAAGAACTCGACGCGCTCGCTCGGGCTCGTCCAGTAGAGCTCGAAATTGCCCTTTGCGACCTCTGCCTGCGCCGCCTCGGCTGCGGCAACCAGGCGCTCGAGGCTCTCGGGGTACATGATGTCATCCGGCTCCAGGATGCCGATGTAGGTACCCCGTGCGAGGTCAAGCGCACGATTCATGGAGTCGCCGTAGCCGGAGTTGGCCTTCTCGATCACGCGGATGCGCTCGTCCTCCTCCGCGGCAGCGCGCATGATGGCGAGAGATCCGTCCGTCGAGCCGTCGTCGATGCAGATGATCTCGATGTCCGCAAGCGTCTGCGCCCGCGCGGAAGCGAGGCTCTCGGGCAGGTAGCGCTCGACGTTCATGACGGGCATGAGCAAGGAGACGCGGGGGGCCGCCTCCGGTGCGGCAGCCATCGGTGCCTTCGAACCGCCTGCGGCCGGGGCGTCTGCAGGCAGGGCGTCTGCAACCGGAGGCACCGAGACGGCTGCGGTTCCGTTCGGCTCCTCAGGCGCGACCGTGCCCGCCGGGGCGCTTATTTCGTTGGGGCTCTCCACGGGTCCCTCCTTATCGCGGCGTTTGGCAACCATGATACCGCTCCAAGCGCCCTGCGGCCCACCACGTTGGCCCGCAGGGCGCGCTGCACCCGGTTTGGCAGATTTTTCTTCGCGAGCGCCGGTCTGGCACGCGAAGCGCCCGCGCGCGGGCGCCTGCCCTATAATGGGGCTGCGCAAAACTGCGCGCACCCGTCGTCGAGAACCGGAAGGCCGGCTCCGTGAGCACCGCAACCGAGAACAATAATCAGCTAGCGCAGGCAGATTCCATGCAGGACCCGACCGGGACCGACCAAGCAGCGCCTGCAGCGACCTCGCGCAAGACTCGCGAGCCCATCGAGCACCTTGCGATCGTGGTGGTCACCTACAAGCGCCAGGAGCTCCTCGGCCATCTCTTTGACTCGTATGCCGCCCTCACCTGCGCACCTTGGCGCATCGTCGTGGTCGATAACGAGAATGCACCCGAGACGCGCGAGCTGGTGGAGCAAACCGCGGCGCGGCTCGATGAGCTCTGGGGCGCAACCGAGCCCGATGCTGAGGGCGGGCGCTCGAGGATGGTCTACGCCCCGCAGACCGACAACCTCGGTGGCGCGGGCGGCTTCTCCGCCGGCGTGCGGCGCGCTTTCGAGCTGGGTGCCGAGTGGTTCTGGGTTATGGACGACGACGTGCTCGTCATGCCCGAGGCCATCGAGCGGCTCGCCCGCTGGACCGACCGCTACCAGGTGGTGCAGGGCTCGCGCCTCGACTACGACGGCGGCCCCTTCTTCTGGCAGTACCAGCAATTCACCACGCTCGGCATACCCAATCCCCTCGCCAAGGCGGATCTTGGCCCTACGGGAGCCAAGCGCATGAACTCGCTATGCTTCGAGGGCGGACTCTTCTCTCGCGAGGTCGTGCGGCGCATCGGTTTCCCCGACCCGCGTTTCTTCATCTACGGCGACGACGCCTGCTACGGCTACCTCGCCTCGAAGGTGACCGAGACCGTCGTGGTTTCAGACGTGATCTTGCAGCGCAGCCGCGCCATCGCCAACTGGGAGGTCTCCGGCGTGCGCCAGCTTAGCAGCACGAGCGATACCAACCGGTTCTACATCATGCGCAATCGCGGCTTCTTTGCCCGTTATCTGCGCGAGCATGGCGACTACCACCGCATTCTGTTTGGCGTGGGCACCGCCGCGACACTCGCCAAGGAACTCATCCGCCTCGCCGTGGTGGACCGCACGTTCAAGACCGGCGTGCGCCAACTTGTGCGCGGCATGCGCGCGGCGCGCGAGATCTACCGCGACTCGAGCTGGACGCCCATGCCGCCCGTGGCGTAACCGATCGAGCCGCTCGGCATAGTTGGATACAGCTCCGTGCTACCCCCATAACCTCTCGCACTTCGCATGCGAAGGGCCGCCTTCCCGCGGCTGCTCCTCTCATGTGCCCCAATCTCCACAACGTCTCCTCGTGTGTCCCGACTTTTTGTTGTCTGGAGCAATCTGGGAGCGTGGACACGGCAGGCGGGTACGAGGCCTATAGTTGGCTGCGTCCATACAGAGCACTGCACGTACATGTCTTCTGGACTGGTTCTCACTCCAGACGCTCGCGTGCGGAACGCGAACGTGGCGCATCGTCGATTCGCCGCGGCCAACGATAGGACTACCGCACCCCTCGCGAAGGAGGCCTCACATATGACCGCATACCGCCCCGACCCCGATGACGGGTTCACCGACCGGCAACGGACGCGCGTCTACCGCCGCGCCGCGCCCAGCGAACCCGCCTCGATAGGCAACACGCAGATCATGCAAAAAGAGGAAGGCCTGTTCGACGGCATCACCCTCCCCCAGGTCATCGCCGGTGCCGCGGCTGCCGCGACATCGGTACTCCTCGCATCGAAAATCGGCATCGGTGGATCGGTGATCGGCGCCGCGGTGAGCTCTGTGGTAACGGTGGTCTCCTCGCAGCTCTACCGCAAGTTCCTCACGGCGGGCGCGCGCAAGCTCAGACAGGGGAAGGACCTGTTGGGCACATCGCACAGCGGTGCCGGAGCGAGCAGCGGGAACAGGATCGGCAACGCCGCCGAGGTTGGTCGCGCATACGGAATCGACAGCGGAGCAAGCGCTGCAAACGGCGCGTGGCACGCCCGCGTGGCACCCGCGAGCCTGCAGGCACGCGCCATGGCCGAGCGCGCGGCAACGCAGCGCAAGGTAGTGGGATTCTCGGTCCTCATCGCCGTTGTGGCCGTCATCGCCTGCGTGGTGACGATCCTGCTCAGCACCGCGGGCGAGGGCATCGGCACCAGACCCGAATCGCTCTTCTCCTCAAGCACCGGCAGCGTGGAATCTGAGACCGAGGACGAGGGCGCGACGCAGGTTGCCCCAAGCACCGCAGACGGCTCCACCGATGCCGATGCCACCGATGAGCCCGCGAGCACGGATGGCTCCGCGTCAACTGCAGGAGATGGAGGCGCAGCAGGCTCCGCCGGCGCTGGCACGGATACCGATAGCTCGGAAGGCACCGGAAGCGGCACCGGCAACGGGGAGCAGGACGGCACCGGGAGCCCCAGCTCGCCCTCCACAGGTGAAGGCACCGGAACGGATTTCTCCAGCGGAGCCGGCGCCGGTGCGACATCCCCCGTCCAAAGCGCTGCCGCCGTACGCTAGCGCCATCTAGACGGCACCCCCGTTAACCCCCTCATCCGCTGCACAGCGGCATCCCTCCAACCCCTGCGGCCATCCCCTGCGGCAAACCCCTGCGGCCATCCCCTGCGATGGTAAGATGCTGTACAGCCAACGGGAAAGAGGAAGCATGTCTAACGAGCAGCGACCGGCGCTCACTGCCGGCAATCGAATCTACCTGTATAACCTTCTGCGCCAGACCATCGGTTGCAGCAAGCAGACCTTTATGACGCGCGTGGAGGAGGTGCTCGCCGCGGACGACCTGGAGCCAGCGAGCATGGGCTTTGCGGACGTGCGCGAGCTCATGGAGGACCTCTCCGACTTTGTACAGCTTACCGTGTTCAAAGGGGGTCGCGTCTACGTAACGGTCGTCGCGCAGCCCGCCTGGGACGAGGCGCTCGATACCGAGGAGCCAGCATCCGGCAAGCAGGCCGGCGGCCAGGGCAAACCATGGAAGCGCAAGCGCGGCAACAAGACCGTTAAGGCGGTGCGACCGCGCCACGTGCCTACCGTCGTTGAGCCGGAACCTGAGCCAGAATCAGCTCCGGAGGCCGTGCGAGCTGCCGAGCCCGCCCCGGAAACCGAACCTGAGCCTAAGCCCGGATCGGAACCCGAGCCCCTGACTGCGCAGGAGCCCGCGACCGTGCAGGAACCTGCAACCGTGTCGGAGTCCGCGGACGCACAGGAACCCGCGGACGCACATCAGCCCGCTCCAGAGGTAGAAACCGAAACCCAGCTCGCCTCGGAGTCTATAACCGAAGCAAAGCCTGCGCCCGAGCCGACAACCAAGCGCATCGAATCATCCACGCCTGCGTCGGATGCAATCGCTGCAGAAAGCCACGAAGCCACGGTAGCCGCGAACGAGCAGACTCCGGCAATGCCGGAAGACGCCGAACCGGAAGCCGCGCCAGCCCCCTCATCGCCCTCCATCTCGCTCACCATCACCTACGTCCCTGAGGACCTTGATGTGGGTGAGACCGAGGGCGCCCGCGCAAACGCAGATTCCGCATCAGATGCCAACCAGGCGCCCACGATTGCATCCGCAGAACACGGCACCGCGGCATGCACGAACGATATGCGTACACCGGAGAACATGATTCCCCGCAACGACAGCGATTTGCCAGAAGGCTTCCCGCGCGACTTCGCCACGGATGTCTACTGCCCGGCCCCGCTACTGCGCGAGCTCGGCTACCTCCTCCCCTATGGAGCCGATGCGCTCGGGATCCTCAACGAGTACTACTACATCGCGCACCTGCGCGGCGAACTCGAACACGGACGCGGCCAGTCGGCGTTCCCCCTGCGCTA
>DHCMC07803__coassemble_1284_pt1 | contig 14357 bp, 8 predicted proteins | sample DHCMC07803__metabat2_low_PE_050 | metagenome-assembled genome bin DHCMC07803
GGCCTCGTAGACCATGACCTGCCGCGGGGTGTTGGAGAGGTGGTCGTCGCCGCGGATGACGTGGGTGATTCCCATGGCGACGTCATCGACCACGGTGGTGAAGTTGTAGGTGGGCGTACCGTCCGACCGGAAAATCACGAAGTCATCGAGCTCCTTGGCGTCGAACACGACTTTGCCGTGCACGGCATCATCGACCACCACGTCGCCGCGGTCCTCGGGCACCTTGATGCGCAAGGTATAGGGCTCCCCGGCCTCCATGCGCGCACGCGCCTCGTCCGCCGGGATGTTGCGGCAACGGCGCTGGTAGCCTTGGAAGGGGTCCTTGCGCGCTTTGGCGGCTGCGCGATCCGCCTCGAGCTGCTCGGGCGAGCAGAAGCAGGGATAGGCTTTGCCCTCTGCGAGCAAGCGCTCCGCCGCCTCGCGATAGATGTCGAGGCGCTCGGTCTGCGCGTAGGGGCCATAATCCCCGCCGACCTCGGGGCCCTCGTCCCAGTCGAGGCCCAGCCAGCGCATGGCGCGCAAGATGATCTGGGTGTTCTCATCGGTGGAGCGGGTGGGATCGGTGTCGTCGATGCGCAGGATGAAGGTGCCGCCTGTCGAACGGGCGAACGCCCAGTTGTAGATTGCCGTGCGGGCGCCGCCGATGTGCAGCTTGCCCGTCGGTGAGGGTGCGAAGCGAACGCGGACGTTGGACATGAAGAAGCTCCTTGGCTCTTGGATTCATATATACCGCTGCCATTATACGCAACATGCGCGAACGCCGCCGTGCCGATTCACCGGTGCCTGCCATTTCCGAGCCGTTTGCGTCGATTCCCTGCTTGCACGTAGAGCGGGCGTGAATGGGAGCCATTTTGTCTTGCGGGCGTGAAATGGGGTATGAGACTACAGGTATGCCGAAACCGTCCCAGGAGGATTCGTGTCCGCTGCAGATATCGTTGTCGCCGCGCGCGACGCCTCGTATTCCATCGCAGGGTACCGCTCGTTTGAGTTCGCTACGTTCGAAGCCCGGATCGGGCGCACGTGCGCACTGCTGAGCAGCGAGCCTGCTTGTTCCCGCGACCTGTTGCTTGCCATCGCCGGCTTCTTGCGACCGGTATCGGGTTCACTCGAGGTCGCGGGTGTCGAGCTGTCTTCGACGCGTGCCTTTCGGGGGAAGCGCCCGCATCGCGCCGCGGTGCCCCCGCGCGGTACGGTGGGCATCGGGATCTTCGCCGCCGTCGCGGATGTTCCGACGCACCTTACGGTGGAGGAGGTTGTCACGCGCGAGATGCGTCTGCGCGCGCCGCGCGGGGCCGCGGGCCGAGCGGCAGGTGCGGATACTCTCGACTACCTTGCATCGTTCAACATCGCGACGCAGTCTTCTCGTCGAGTGAGCCAACTTGGTCCGCGTGATCGCGCGCGGCTCTCGACTGCTCTCGCCTGCGTGGGTTCCCCGCAGGTTGCCGTGATCGATCTTGGTGATCCCTTCATCGGCGCCCTGTCGCATGATGATGCGCTGGCGCTCGCGGGCGAGATGGGGGCTGCGGCGCGAACCTTCGGCCTCGCCCTTGTGTTCTCGTCGCCCGATCCTGCGGTCGCATGTGCTGCGGACCGCTCGTTCGCACTTGACATCGATGCCTCGGAGGCGCTTCGCACCTTTGAGGGTGATATGGAAGATTCGGAGGTGTCGGCTTCGTGAGCGTTTTCAAGGAGATGCTGAGATCGGTGGCTGCTCGCGCAACGCGCGATCGCTCTTCTGGCCTGGCGCTGCTCGCCGCCGTGTTCGCCCCTGCCGTGCTCGCGCTCGTGCTCGTGGCGGTGGTGACGCCGTCGTTGGGGGCAAGCGAGGCCATGCCGGTCGCGCTCGTCAATCTCGATCGGGGCGCCGAGGACGCAGCCGGGCATGAGGTGCGCGCAGGCGAGGACCTCGTGGACGAGCTGCTCGATTCGGGAGACGTCGCGTGGGTCGAGACCGATCGCGCCACCGCAGATTCCGGTCTCGCGTCTGGCGACTTCGCGCTCATCGTGCAGATTCCCGAAAACTACTCCGAGCAGGTTGCGAGCTTGGAGGGCGACGAGCCCGAGCGCGCCCAGATCCAGGTCATATCCGACGGATCCCAAAACGTTCTCGCCACGCGCGAGGGGGCTCAGGTCATGCGCCAGGTTCAGCAGCGCCTGCGCGGCGAGCTTGGGGAGGACTATCTCGTCTCGGTTCTGAACGACGTGAACGGCGAGGCTTCGCGCCTCACGCTTACCGCCGATGGCGCGGTGGTTCTCGACGACGCCTACGATGTGCTCGAGCAGGGTGCGGCGGGAGTCGCTACGGGATTGGAGCAGACGGCAGCCGGCACCGGCGTGCTCGTCCAGGGCGTCGACGGCATCGCACAGGGGGTAGGCGCCCTCGGGGCCGGCAACCAGGCGCTAGCGGAAGGCATCGATATGGTGAACGAGCAGGCAGCGACCCCGCTCGCTGCGGGTTCGGAGGCGCTCGTTGCGGGACTCGACCAAGCTGCGGATGGCCTGACGACGATCGCTCAAGGGATTGACGGTGCCGGAGCCCTGGCGAGTGGTGCGAACGAGTTGCTCTCGCAAAGCTCCAGCTCGCTAGCGAACCTTGCCGGCCTCTCCGGTGAGCTGGCCGCTCCTGCTCAGGAGCTGAGCCAAGCGCAGGTTCAAATGGCGTCGGTTTCCGGGAGCGTGCTGGATGCCGCGGAGGATGCGACCCAGGGTATCGAGCTGGCGCGTGGCGGGGTTGACGCTGCGTCTGACGCGGCGGGCGCGCTCGCCTCCACGGTAAACGGCGCCGATGGGACGGGCGGCGTCATCGCTGATGCTTCTGCGGTAGGGGATGCGGCTTCGAACTGGCTTGGTGCGGATGGACGTGCCCAGATCATCGCCCTTGCTGCTGCGTTCGAGACAGAGTCAACTGGAGAGCCGCTATCTGCGGAGCAGCAGGCCCTCATAGACGCCTATACGGCAGATGCGCAGGCATACCAGGAGTCCGCTCCGCAGCTCGAGCAGGGCATCCAAACGATATCGCAACAGGCGGCAGATCTTGCGTCTGCTGCCGGCGAGGCAACAGACGGCATCGATGCCGCTGCCAGCTCCATCGGGGGCTTCTCCCAAGCATCCGCTAGCTTCCAGGAGAGCGCTGCCGTGGCCAACGGAGCCGCTGCATCCATAGCCGATCTGCTTGCGAACCATGACGCTTCGATCTCATCCTCTCTTGCCGGGGTGGCAGCCGCTCAGCAGATGCTCGATCAGGTGCCCGGGCTCACGGGGCCGCTCTCGGCGGGCGTCGAGGCAACGGCGTCCCTGCTCTCGAGCGACGGCTTGGTGGGTTCAGGTGCCGCAGGAGTCTCTGCTGGAGTACGAGCGCTCTCGCAAGCGCTCGGGGGCTTCTCCTCGGCGAGCGTGCGGATCGGCGAAGGCAATGTCGCGCTTGGTCAGGCCCTATCCGCCATGGGCGCGGGGGTGTCGGGTTTGGGCGATGGGCTCGGCGCGCTTGCCAGCGTGCAAGGTCAGCTTGCACAGGGCATCGGCCAGCTCGGCGAGGGTTCCCAGACCATCACGGAGACCATGCAGGCATCGGGCGAGGCGCTCCAGGACATCTCATCTGCAGCGGATGACCGGGCCGAGGCCGCCTCGCGGCCCGTCACGCTCACGACGACGGTGGTGAACGAGGCGCCTTCGACGGCATCGCAGGTTGCTCCTATCGCGCTTGCGGCTGCCCTGTGGCTCGGCGCGCTTATGTGTTCCTACGTCATCGCGCCGTATGATCGGCGGGCGCTGCTCGTGGGAGGCGCGAGGGCTTCGGTGCTTGCCCCCGCCGCGCTCCATGTGCTCTTCGGTCTCGTCCAAGGGGCTGTCGCCATGGCGCTTCTCGCGGTGTTCGGCGGCGTGCAAGCCGCCTCGCTGCCCGCCCTCGTCGCCCTCGTGCTTGTCTGGTCGGTCGCGATGGCGCTCATCGCGCAGCTTCTGCGCCTCGTGCTCGGAGATGCCGCCGGGCCGGTATCGCTCGGCCTGCTCGTCTTGCAGCTCCTGTGCGCCGGGGCGATCCTGCCTGTCTATGCGGTGGGAGGCGTTCTCGGGGCGTTCGCTCACGTGCTGCCGGTGCCGGTCTTCGCGAGCGCCCTGAGGGCTGCCGTCGCGGGTGCGACGGTTCCGCTCGGCTCCGTCATCGTGCTCGCCGCGTGGCTTGTCGCTGCGATCGCGTTGATGCTTGCGCTCGTTCGCCTCAAGAGGAGCGTTCGCCCTGAGCGCCTAGGACGTTCGACGGGCGTTTCGTCCGTTTTCGGTGGATGAGATGTCAGACCAGCGATTCGCGCCCGGGCGTCTCGGTAGGGGAGTACAATCACTAGGCTGGACCCGGCGGAATGGTAACGGCCGCCGGCTTGTCAAACGTTCGCTAGAAGGGATTCACCATGTCGGATCATCTTCGTTCCAAGCAGCAGGCAGGCGCCGAGAACGCGCCCCGCTCCTATCTCTTCACCTCGGAATCGGTGACCGAGGGCCATCCCGATAAGATCGCCGACCAGATTTCCGACGCGGTGCTCGACGCCATACTCGCCAAGGAGGCCGTCCTCGAGGCCCAGGGCTATATCGATACCGACGGCGTCCCCGCTAAGCTCGAAAACGTTCGCTGTGCCGTGGAGACCATGCTCACCACGGGCATGGTGGTCATCTCCGGTGAGATTCGCACGCAGGCCTATGTCGATATCCAAGAGATCGCCCGCGGGGTCATCACGCGCATCGGTTACGACCGCGCTAAGTACGGGTTCGATGGCACGACGTGCGGCGTCATCAACATGATCCACGGGCAGAGCCCCGACATCGCGCAGGGCGTGGACGAGAGCTACGACGTTCAAGCCGGAGCAACCACCGACCCCCTCGACCTGATTGGCGCGGGCGACCAGGGCATGATGTTCGGCTACGCAACCGACGAGACGGACGCCTACATGCCGATGGCGCACTACCTGGCGAGCCGGCTCGCCGAGCGCCTTGCCGAGGTGCGCCACGACGGCACGGTGCCCTACCTTCGCCCCGATGGCAAGACGCAGGTCACGGTGCGCTACGAGGACGATCGCCCCGTCGCTGTCGAGACCATCGTCATCTCCACCCAGCATGCGCCCGAGGTTGAGGACATGGCGGTCATCAAGGCCGATATGCTTGAGCATGTGATCGCGCCCGTCATGCAGGCTGCGGGCATCGCTTGGGAGGGCGCCCAGGTTTACGTGAACCCAACGGGGCGCTTCGTGGTGGGTGGTCCCATGGGCGACACCGGCCTGACCGGGCGCAAGATCATCGTCGACACCTACGGCGGCATGGGCAGACATGGAGGCGGAGCGTTCAGCGGCAAGGATTGCACCAAAGTGGACCGCTCTGCCGCCTACGCGGCGCGCTGGGTGGCGAAAAACGTCGTGGCAGCAGGCCTCGCCCATCGCTGCGAGGTACAGCTCGCATATGCCATCGGCGTGGCGCACCCGCTCTCCATCATGGTCGACACCTTCGGCACCGAGCAGGTGCCGGTCACTTCGATCGAACGCGCGGTAGGGGAGGTCTTCGATCTGCGCCCCGGTGCGATCATCCGCGACCTCAAGCTCCGCCGCCCCATCTACCAGAAGACGGCGGCCTACGGTCACTTCGGTCGCGATGATGCCGATTTTACCTGGGAGCGCCTCGACCGTGTGGCGGAGCTTCGCGCCTCCTGCGGTCTCGATGTGGCTTCGCCCGCATCCCATGGGTTTGCGGAGGTCGACGTGCGCCCCGCCTGCGCAGGCGACCTCGATGCGGTTTGCGAGCTCTACCGTACCGCCTGCCAGGACATGGAGGGCAAGCCCTACGATATCGAATGGGTCTGGGGGAATTACCCCACGCGCGAGGGCCTCGGAGCCAACATCGCCGCCGGCGAGGTGCTCGTTGCCGAGCTTGATGGAAAGATCGCGGGCGCTTGCTTGGTGAACAACGCTGTCGAGCCCGCTTACGATGTCGCGCGGTGGCGAATCGATGTTCCGCAGCCTCAGGTTGCCATCCTGCACCTGGTGGTCGTCGACCCGGATGCCCGCGGGCGGGGGATCGCGCACGCGCTCGTTGATGCTTCGGCGCGCTTCGCGCGCGAGCAGGGCTACGCTACGGTGCGCCTTGACGTGTTCGACAACAATGACGCGGCCGTCCATCTGTATCTCGCGCATGGGTACGAGGACCGTGGCATCTTCACGCTATCCTATGATGACGGCGTGGTCCATGCTGCCCACCTCATGGAGCTGGATCTGCGGGCGTAATCGACTCCTCATGAAGAATGCTGTTCGACCGTAGGATGGGCTTTGGTAAAAAAGCATCGCATGAGCGACAAAAATGCTCGATTCTGAGCCGAATATGCCGGATATGCGATGCTTTCCGGCGCCTGATCTGGAACGTTTGCGGTCAGGAGGCGTTCGGTCGCAGTATTCGGCGTCGGCGTATCATGTTCGTGCTTGGCTATCATGTTCTTGCTTGGCAATAATGCGGTGAGGGAGGGGCATGGTTTTGCAGGCGAGTCTATTCGACGACGATTCCTGGAAAGACGGGCCTTCTGAAGAAGGGGGCATGGTGAATGACGCCCCATGTGCGGCAGACGATGCCCCTCTTCCTTCCGCAACCCCCATTGCCGCGTTTGATGCCGGGCAATCTGGTTCCATGCGGACGAAGTCGTTCCAAGCCTTCGCCTCCGTCCTTGTAGACATTCCCACGCGCTCGCTGGCAGAGCCCTTCGCCTACGCCATCCCTGCGGAACTCGAAGATGACTGCCTTGTTGGATGCACGGTGCTGGTGAGCTTTGGCAGGCGCCCGGCCCTCGGCTACGTGGTCGCTCGGGCGCAGAGCTTGGCGGAGCTGCCCGGGACGGAAGGACTCGATCCGGCACGCGTCAAGCCCGTACGCGACGTTCTCGCGCCGCCGGCATTCTCCGAGACATCTGCGCAGGTGGCGCTCTGGATGGCACGAGAATATGTGGCATCCTCGGCAGAGTGCCTGAGGCTGTTTCTCCCGCCGGGAGGGACGCCCAGGCTTCGTCGAGCGGATGATGGCGGCTACGAGCTTGTAAAGCCCGCAGTGAAAGAGGTTCGGGCGCGCTGGGTCTCCCTTACCGAGGAGGGCCGCAGCTTCGAGCCTCCTGCACGCGCGACGCGCCAACGCCAACTCATCGAGGCGCTCTCATGCGGTCCGGTGACCACGCACGAGCTGAACGCGCTCTACACTGATATGTCCGCAGCCATCCGTGCGCTCGAGAAGCGCGGCATGGTCGCAGTCGAGGAGCGGCGCGCCTGGCGCGGTGGCAGCGCGGGCGAAGCCCGTCTCTCGTCTGCCGTCGCCCGTCCGCCGGAGCATCTGACTGAAGGCCAGGAGCGCGCTCTTTCCGCCATCGATGACGCTCGCCGAGCGGGTGCGGGAGACGTGGTCGTGATCGACGGGGTCACCGGTTCGGGCAAGACCGAGGTCTACCTCTCCGCCATCGAGCGCGTTATCGCAGACGGCGGCTCAGCATGTGTCCTCGTTCCCGAGATCTCGCTCACCGCCCAGACGGTCGGTCGTTTCCGTTCGCGCTTCGGTGACATGGTGGCGGTCTTCCATTCGCGCCTCTCCGCTGGCGAGCGCCTCGACCAATGGGACATGGTGCGCTCCGGTGCGGCCCGCGTCGTGGTGGGTGCCCGTTCGGCGCTCTTCTGTCCGCTTGAGAAGCTCGGGATCATCATCATCGACGAGGAGCACGAGCAGAGCTACAAGCAGTCCTCGAACCCACGCTATCATGCACGAGAGGTCGCGGCCGAGATGGCCAAGCGCCACGGCTGCCCGCTCGTGCTCGGTTCGGCCACGCCGTCCGCCGAGGCGCTCGCGCGCTGCGAGCGGGGGATCGTGGACGAGCAGCGCTGGACTCGGGTCGAGATGCCCGAGCGGCCCGGCGGCGCGAAGCTTCCGAGCGTCACCATCTGCGATCTTCGGCGCGAGTTCATGGGCGGTGGACGGTCGATCTTCTCACGCGAGCTCTCTGGCGCGTTGCTCGAGGTCGCCGAGCGCCGGGAGAAGGCGGTGCTGCTGCACAACCGCCGCGGATTCGCGCCGTTCCTGATGTGCCGCGAATGCGGATGCGTTCCCACCTGCCGCCACTGCTCGACGGCCTTGACCTACCATGAACGGACCCACACGCTCGAATGCCATACCTGCGGGGCGACCTATCGCGTTCGCCCGTACCCCGCGCAGGGCTCGAGGTGTCCCAAGTGCGGTAGCCCCTATCTGGCTAAGATGGGCCTCGGCACCCAACAGGTCGAGGACGCCTTGCGCCAGCTTATGCCGGAACATGTCGAGGTCATCCGCATGGATGCCGATTCGACCCGCGGCAAGGACGGCCATGCCAAGCTGCTCGAGCGCTTCGATGCCGCGGAATGCGCGGTCCTGCTGGGTACGCAGATGATCGCCAAAGGCCTCGATTTCCCCGAGGTGACGCTAGTCGGCGTTGTGAACGCCGACTATGCCCTCAAGATGCCCGACTTCCGCGCTTCCGAACGTGCCTACGACCTGCTCGAGCAGGTCGCCGGTCGCGCCGGCCGCGGAGAGCGCGCGGGTCGCGTTATCATCCAGACCTATCTGCCTGATGATCCCGTCATTCGCGCCGTCGTCAACCACGACCGGTCCATCTTCACGGACCACGACCTCGCAACGCGCTCTGATGCTGGTTATCCGCCGTTCGTGAGGCTTGTGAACGTCGTGTGCCGCGGGCGGGACGAGCGCGAGGTGTCGTCCTATATCGATGCGCTTGCCAGCCGTGTACGCGACCGGCTGGGAATCGCCGGCTTGCAAGAGCGGCCGGGACGCGAGCATGCAGGGCATGCGGGCGCTTGCGGCGTGAAGCCGGGGAGCTCTCTTTGCGGGGGAGCGGGGGAGTCAGCGCTGGTGCTCGGGCCCACGCCTTGTGTCATCGAGCGAGCTAAAGACCGCTTCCGGTACCACTTCATCGTGAAGGCACCCATTGGGCTCGAGGTCTCTTTTGCCATCGCTAGCGCGTTGGCAGATACCGGCACGATGCCGGGTGTCGACGTGAGCGTGGACGTCGACGCATACGACTTGATGTAGCAGGCACTTGCGCTCGCGTAGGCACCAGGTCGGGCGCTTGCGCGGAAGGGGCGGATCGCATCCAAGCGGTATTCCGGTGAATGCGCATGTGCCCGCCCCGTTGAGGATACAATGGGAACGATTATTCTTCGTTGCGAAAGGGATCCCATGGAAGTGAACGGTATCGTCTTGTCCCCCGACCCGCGCCTCCGCCAGGAATGCGCTGCGATCGAGGAGATCACGCCCGAAATCTGCTCGCTCGCCGAGCGCATGAAGGAGGAGATGTTCGACAACGGCGGCTGCGGCCTCGCTGCGCCGCAGGTGGGCGAGCTCATCCAACTCGTTATCGTCGATACGGAGTATCGATCGCGCGACGACTACGATCCGATCGTCCTCATCAACCCCGTTATCGTCGAGCAATCGGACAACTTGGTCCCCTCCTCGGAGGGATGTCTGTCTATCCCCGGCATCAATTGCGAGATCAAGCGTCCCGACCGTGTGGTGGTCGAGGCGTACGACCTAGACGCCAACCTTATGCGCTACGAGGCCGAGGGCGATTTGTTCTGCGTGTGCCTGCAGCATGAGATCGATCACTTGCATGGCATCACGATGTTCGAGCGACTCGAGCCGCGTCAGCGCATGCGGGCGCTCCATGACTACCAGGAGGCGCTTGCGCGCGGCGCACGGCCAGGCGAGACCGAATAGCCTGCTCGGCTTCAGCTTGATGTAACCGCTGGTACGCAGCTGAGATGCGGACGGTTCGGCGAGGACTGCGCACTCGTTGGATGGAAGGAGACCAACCATGAAGGTGGTATTCATGGGGACGCCGGAGTTCGCCGTTCCCTCGCTCAGGGCTCTTGCAGATGCCTTCGAGGTGGCGCTCGTCGTCACGCGCCCCGACGCCGTGCGCTCGCGCGGCAAGTCGCTCGAGCCCTCTCCGGTCAAGCGCTGCGCCTTGGAGCTGGGGCTTCCGGTCCTTGAGGCTGCCAGAATGACCGATGATGCTCTCGCTGAGCTCAAACGATGCGATGCGGATGTGTTCTGCGTCGCCGCCTATGGCTGTATCCTGCCCGATGAGGTGCTCACTATGGCGCCAGCCGGCTGCGTGAACGTGCATGCATCGCTGCTGCCGCGCTGGCGCGGGGCGGCGCCGATCCAGCGTGCGATCCTGGCTGGCGATGAAGAGACCGGTGTCTCGATCATGCGGATCGGCCAGGGCGTCGATACGGGAGCCTACTGTGCCCAGGCATCGTGCTCTGTCCCAGGCAAGACGACCAGCGAGCTTACTGCTGAGCTGGCTGAGCTTGGCGGACGGCTGCTCGTCAAGATGCTGCCCTCCATCGTCGCGCAGACGGCTCCCTGGCGGGAGCAGGACGAGTCGCTCGTCACGCACGCGGCTAAGATCTCCAAGGCGGAGCTCAGGCTCGATCCTTCAGACGGAGCGCTCGAGAATGCCCGTCGCGTGCTTGCGTCCTCCGATGCAGCGCCTGCTCGCTGCGTTATCGCCGGCAAGTCTGCACGGGTGACCGCTGCAGCAGCCCCTGTTGCGCCTGATGGTGCGGTCGATGCACCGGGCGAGGGGACTTATGCCATCAGCCATGGACGACTGCTCCTCGGTTGCGCGGGAGGCGCACTCCAAGTCGTATCGCTCAAGCCTGACGGCAAGCGCGAGATGGATGCCGCGGCCTGGGCGGCTGGCCAGCGCGAGCACGCGGGCGCTTGGGGTCGACTCGCATGACGGGGGCGTCTCCCGCGCGCCGCGTGGCACTCGATATCCTCCTCGACCTCGAGGACTCGGGTGCCTACGCTCGCGATGCGCTCGATGCGTCGCTTAAGGTCCGCGCCCTCGACAGGCGCGATGCCGGACTTGCCATGCGCCTCGTGCTCGGGGTGGTGGCGAGCTACGGCTGCCTCGACGACCTCATCGATGCGTTCAGCGACAAGCCGGATCGCATGAACTCGCGTGTTCGCAACGCCCTTCGCATAGCAACCTTCGAGCTCATATACCTTGGAACGGAGCCGCGCGCGGCGGTGAGCCAGGGCGTCGAGCTTGTGCGCGACCGGGCGAGGAGCGCCACGGGATTTGCCAACGCGGTGCTTCGCCGTATCGCTGAGTGCCGCGATTCGTATCTCGATGCCGATGACGTGCGCGAGCAAGGTGCTCGTGGTCGTTTTGCAGCGAGCATCGTCTCGCTTGCTCGGCGCGGTGGTTTACCGGAATGGTTGACCGAGCGGATCGTGGATTCCATCGGGTTCGACTCCACCGAGGGCTTGGTCGCTGCCGAGTTCGAGCCCGCGCCTGTCGCCGTGCAGGTGAATCCGAACGACGGCGATGCGATGGAGGACCTTCGGCGCATCGTCCGGGGTGCCGGGAACGCTCGTGAGGGGTTTGGAGAGCCCTTGGCGAACGGGATCACGGTGCAGGAAGGACAACTGCCCGGTACTGTACTCGATGTGCCAAGCGCGCGACTGGTAGGCACCGATTTGCTCAAGCGCTCCGGGGTGGCTGTCTGCGATCTCAACGCCCAGGTCGTTGCCACGGCTGCGTTGGCAGAGGGCCTCTGCCTCGAGGTCGGGTCCGGGCGCGGTACCAAGACGTTCGTCATGACTGCCCAAGCGCAGCGCTTGGGCATCGCTTGCAGTTCGGTGGCGCTCGAGCTCTCTCGGCGCTAGACGAGCTTGAACCGCCGTCGTCTTGAGCGGGCTGGTCTTGCGGAGGGGGTGCGCTTCGTAACCGGTGACGGATGCGACCTCGACCAATCGCTTCGGGACATCGATGGCGAGGCGGAGGGGCGGGCGCTCTTCGCAAGCGTGCTCGTCGATGCTCCTTGCTCGGGTACCGGGACCATGCGCCGTCACCCCGAGATACCCTGGCGGCTGCTTCCCGTTGACGTGGACGAGGACCTTCCCGAGTTGCAGCTGGCGCTTCTCACGGAGGCTGCCGGTCGCGTGGCTCCGGGCGGTCAGCTCCTCTACGCGACCTGCTCGATACTCAAGGAGGAGAACGCCTCGGTGGTCAATGCGTTTCTTGCCAGTCCCGCTGGCACCGCTTTTTCGCTCGAGCCCGTATCCAATGCCCCTGCCTTCAGGATGGACGTCTGCAAAGGCGCTGCGGATTATGTCCGCGCTCACGAGGACGGGCGCGGTAGGTTCCAAACGGTTCCCAAACCAGATGGTTTCGACGGCCATTTCTGCGCACGCATGGTGCGCAGGGGGTAGCATCTGCCCGTGCGACCCCCTTTGGCTGCATAAGATATATTTCTTCCTTCGTTCGGTGCGCTCTCGCTGCCGGTGTTACGTCGCTGCGCTATTCGGCTTTGTGCGGGCAGTTCTCGCAGGTTTGAGCGGTGCTGTCCCCACTGGAGGCGTTGGAGCCCTCGCTGGGGCCGCTCGTAGCGGAGGTGGAGGAGCCGCCGCCGCGTTGATCGGTGTTGTAGAAGCCGCTTCCCACGAACTTGATGCCGCTTGCACTGAAGACCTTCTCGGCGGCAGCGCCGCAGGAGGGACAACTCACCTCGGGATGCTCGGTCATCGCGTGCTCGACTTCGAAAACCGTGCCGCACGAAGTGCAGCGGTAATCATAACGTGCCATGTTTAGTTCCCCTCAGATATCGAAGGATTGTCCACCGGATACTGTACCCGAAATCGCCCCGCGCGCAATGGCGGGGCGATGTAGGTTCACGGCCATGCAACCGGATGAAAGCTGCGCAGACTCCTCTAGGCGAAGCGCCCGGAAGCCTTCATGAGCTCGGCGATGCGTTGCTCGCAGTCGGCGACGTCATCCTCATGGGCCTGCCAGCGCCAGTTGCCGTCTGCCACACCCGGCACGTTCATGCGGGCTTTGTCGCCTAAGCCGAGTAGATCCTGCAGCGGAATCATGACGACCCCGGCATCGCTCTCAAGCGCTTCCTCGACGAGCTTAGCGGCAAGCGCACGGCTTCCCAAGAGCGTGCCCTTCTCATGGAACGAGCGAGAGCAGAAGCCAACGAGCGTCGAGGTGTCGTGCGTGGAAGTGTAGAAGATCTTTCCTGGATGCGGGTGCAGGCCCTGCCGCACGTCGTAGTCGCTGAATTCGAGCACATCCATACCCGGAAAGCCGCAGCTCGCCATAAGGGAGCGCACGCCGGGCGTAAGGATGCCCAGGTCTTCTGCGATGAACGGCAGAGGGCCGAGCTCTGCGGCGGCGCGGTCGAACAGCTCCTTGCCGGGTCCGGCCAACCACCGCCCGTCGTTTCCCTTCTGACCGGCGGGAATGCTGTAGTAGTTATGGAAACCCAGGAAGTGGTCGAGGCGCACGCGGTCGTAGAGGCTGCAGGCGCGGCGCAGGCGTGCAAGCCACCAACGATAGCCGTCTGCCTTCATAGCATCCCAGCGATAGGTGGGATTACCCCAGATCTGGCCCTGCGGAGCGAAGCCATCGGGCGGGGCTCCGGCGATCTCGGTGGGACGGCCATCGCGATCGAGGGAGAAGAGCTCCGGTGAGGCCCATACATCTGCTGAGTCGTCCGCTATGTACATGGGGATGTCGCCGACGATCTGGATGCCGCGTGCGTGCGCGTAGGAGACGGTCTCACGCCATGAGCGTTCGAACCGATATTGCATGTAGGCTTGGATGCGCGCCTCGCGCGCGAATCGCGGATCGGTAAGGAAGGTCGGATCGTAGTGCTGGAGTTCGTCGGGCCATTCGGCACGAGGCGTTTCGAGCAGCGCGCGTTTGATGGCCATGAAGGCGCAGTAAGGGTCGAGCCAGTCTGCATTGGCCTCGCGGAACGCGGTGAACTCATGATCCACCGCCCCGTCACCGGCAGCTTGCCATGTGGAGAAATCGCGCCTCAGCTCCTCCTCGGTCTCTTCGAGCAGGGCGATGTTCCCTGCGAAGGCGGAGGGGCCCGAATAAGGCGAGCGGAACATATCGGTGGGGTTCACGGGTAGGATCTGCCAATAGCGCATCCCCATCGCCGCGAGGTGGTCTATGAAGCGCCGCGCGGGAGCGCCGAGCGTTCCGGGGCGGTTTGTGCCCGTGGGGAGCGAGGTGATGTGGCAGAGAACGCCAGCTCCGGTTTCGAGCGGCTTTTGCAGGCGATGCTCGGGATGGAAGTAGGCGACAGCGGAACCGAACGGCCAGAGCGTCATCTCGATGGAGCCTTGCTCGTCGATGGAAAGCTCGCTACCCGAGATCACGTCGGTGGCAGCTTCATCGAGCGCGGGGATGCGTACGGTGTGCGTTCGATCGAGGCTTCGGTTGACCAATACCGTCGCGCAGGAGCCATCGCTGCCCCGGCGCGTGTAGGCGA
>DHCMC07803__coassemble_1292_pt1 | contig 14198 bp, 12 predicted proteins | sample DHCMC07803__metabat2_low_PE_050 | metagenome-assembled genome bin DHCMC07803
GGCTCGCTCGACGCGGGCCCACTCCTCGGAGCCGGCGAGGTGGCGCGAGCGCACCAGAAGGACCATGGAAATGACCAGGTAGACGATCACGATGGGAAGAAGCGCGAAGAGACCTGCCTCGTAGGCGCCCCTCGACTCCAGCGCGATGTCGTCGATCATGATGAGAATCACCCACGCGGCGAGCGTGGGGAAGATCGCGAGGAGGAAGTAGCTCCCCAGCTTGGGCCAGAGGTAGAGACGTCTGATGAGCTTCTTGTCCTCATCGGTGAACATGGGGCTCCTCGGTGGCTCTTCCGGGACGTCAGCCCAGCAGGCGCGCGCAGGCCTCGAGCTCGGAGACGTTGCCGGTGAAGTGGTACGCGTGCATCCCCGCGACGCGCGCGCCGGTGCAGTTGTCCTCGTTGTCGTCCACGAAGAGGCATTCGGCGGGCTCGAGGTCAAAGCGGTCGCAGAGCAGCCGGTAGATGGCGGGGTCGGGCTTCATGAGGCGTTCCTCGGCGGAGACCACATAGCCGTCGAGGAAGGGCATGACGGGCGCGTGCGCGAGCTGCTCCATGACGCGCGTCGAGGCGTTGGTGAGCACGTAGATGCCGTAGCCCTCGCCCTTGAGGCGGATGGCGAGGTCGTTCACGGGCTCGATGGGATCGGAGCGCTCGGGCCAGTGCTCGAGGCAGGCGGCGAGGTTGGGGTGCAACCGCTCGGGCAGGTGCGCGCGGGCGTAGCGCGCCATGGTCTCGTGGCTGATGGTCCCCGAGTCGAGCAGCGTCCACAGCGGGCTGCCAAAGAGCGCCGAGTTGAGCGCGGTGGCGTCCTCGGGCGTGTCGGTGAAGCACGAGGAGAAGTACGGGCCGTCGAAGCGCATGAGCACGTTGCCCATGTCAAAGATGACGTTGGTGACAGGTGTGCGCTCCGGCATGGTTGCCTCCCTGTGGGCGGGGTCCCGTCTTGGCTGAGGTTCCTCTCCGCAGTCGATTGCTGAAAGTATACCGCGGGTCGGTCGGCGCCGGTTGCGGGCATGAGGTGGACGGACACCTAGGAATCGGCAGTATTGCGATTCTCTCGCGGGGAGTGCACACAGGAATTACCGTGACTACAGCTCTTCTGCGGAGGGCGCTTAAGGTGGCGATGTAGACTCCGGGCGACCTGTTCGGGTTGGGGCTAGACTACTTCGGCCTGGACAAGCAGGACCACCTGTGGATTACCATGGAGACCTAGGTTAACAATCCGGCGATTATGTGCAACATCCGCCGGCACGAGCATACGTTGAAAGGTTTGCTCACAGGGGTGTGCCATGCGCTACTGTCTGTGGAACGCGGGCTGGGGGAATCTGCCTGATGGGGGTGAGGCGCGGGTAACGTTCGATGGTTCTATCATTGCTGACACGGCTGTGGAGAAGCTCTGGGATATTGACGAGGTCTCGGCCGGTTTCATGTGGCCCTGGGAGTACTGCTGCAAGTGCATATGAGGACGAGGAGACGAGGTGGACCTCAGCGGGTACTTTCGGCGGTGGCAGGTGGTGGGCGGCTTCGAGGCGTTTCTTGCCCTTCCCGCCAGCGCGCTTCTCGCCCCTCTCGTCCCAACGCTGTGAAAAGTGAGGCCGCTTAGCGACGGATTACGTTCGCTCTCGACCGTAAGCAATAAAAACCCAAGTCGCGTCACGAAAAGTGGTGTAGGGGCCTTCCCGCGGGGGTGAGCCTCCCCGCCGATCCTACGCCGCCCTCAGCTTCCTGTCGAACGCCTCCCCCACGAGCCGGAGCACCCTCTCCATCCCGCCGGGCTCCTCCGGCAGGGGGTCGCGCTCGTAGCCCTCGGCCAGGGTCCTGGGGTCGATGAAGTTCGTGGCCGAGAGCCACGCGTCGTTCTGGTCGCAGCACACGGCCCCGACGAGCCGGACGAGCGAGTCCCTCGACGGGAACACCTGCACGACCCTCGTGCGGCGCTTGACCTCGCAGTTCATCCGCTCGCAGACGTTGTTGGTCCTGACCCAGACGGCGTGCTCGCGGGGGAAGCCCAGGTAGGCGAGGGCGGACGGCGCCGCCCCCTCGAGCAGCTCCGCGTCGCGGGGGTCGGCGGCGGCGAGCAGCTCGCACGCCCGGCGGTAGCCGGCGCGCACGAGCGCGGGGTCGCGCTCGGCGAGGGCGGCCTTGAGCGCCGCCACGGCAGCGTCGCCCACGTCCCTCCTGCGGCAGCGGTCCCGCACGTTGCGCTCGAGGTGGGCCACGCAGCGCTGCCAGGAGGCCCCGACGAGGACCTCGCGGATGGCCCTCGCGAGCCCCTCGTGGGCGTCGGAGGTCACGAGCCGCACGCCCGAGAGCCCGCGGCGGCGCAGGCCGAGCAGGAAGTCGCGCCAGGACAGGTAGGACTCGGAGTCGACGCACGCCAGCCCGACGACCCTCCTTCGCCCCGACAGCGAGCAGGCCACGGCGGTGACGAGCGCGGCCGAGCGCGCCGCGCCCGCCTCCCGGCAGGGCACGTAGGTGGCGTCGAGCCACAGGTACGGCCACGGCCCGGCGGACAGGTCCGCCGAGCGCATCTCGGCGACCTCGGCGTCGAGGCCGGCGCACAGCCTGGAGACGCGGCTCCTGCTCATCGACTCGACGCCCATCTCGGCGGCGACCGCCTCCACCTTCCTGGTCGAGACCCCGGAGACCCACATGTCGCAGATCGCCGAGGCCAGCGCCGTGTCGGTGCGCGACCACCTCGACACGACGTCCTCGGGGAAGTAGCTGCCCTCGCGCAGCTTGGGTATCCTGAGCGTCACGGTGCCCACGCAGGTGTCGAGCCGGCGCTCGCGGTAGCCGTTGCGGGCGACGCCGAGCTCGGAGGCCTGCTCGTCCATCGCGGCGTTGAGCAGCCCCTCCAGCAGCGACCTCAGCGCCGCGTTGATGTCGATCGTGCCGTCGGCGCGGACGCCGGCCGCGGCGACGGCGCCCGCCGCGGCCAGCGCCCCCTCGTGTACAGTGTCCATTGCGGCCGTCCTTTCTCGCGAATCTGACGTTGTGGTGACTCACGATTCTAGGGGGCGGCCGCGCCCGTGAGGGCGACGGTCGCCTGGCCGCTTACACCAAGTTTCGGGACGCGTCCAAAACCCATTCTGAAAAGTTGCTCGACTAATCTACAATCGAACAAAGCAGGGTGTCATACTGCGGCATTTCGACCAAAGGGCGATTGTTATGGATAGCGATGTAAGATATAGTCTCGAGTCAGCGGATAAGCGGTCCGTTGTCGCTGTTGCTCAGAATCTCGTTGGAAAAACTCTTCGTGATGTTGCCCGTATCGACTCTCTTGACAGCTTCAGCTCGGAAGAAGACCCTTTCGAGGCCGCTATCATTCAGTACTTCGCGAATTCCTCTAAGCCTCTTTGCGAGTATGACGGTGCATTCGAAAGAGCTCTTTCAATCAAAGCTTTTCCGGTGAAGATAGGCAGGAATGGTCAGCTTGTTGCCAAAGACCGCCTTGTTCTCGGAAAGATTGGCTTCTCTGACATCCTCGATGAACCCTGGGAAACTAGCTTGGTTCGCAAGCAGTATGGGAAGCTATTACTGCTCGCCTACCTCTATGAGCCATGCACCAATCCCGTCGATTACATCTTCCAATTTGCCGACTTCTGGGCAATGCCCGACGAAGATGCCTACACAATTCAGCGTGACTGGGAGACTGTCGTCGGTAAGATTAGCTCGGGCCGGGCACATGAGATTTCGAGCGGTGATACGCTCTATCTCGAAGCTTACGCAAAGGATGGCTTGGCTTCCGGCACTGTGCCGCAGCCGCTCTCGGACATACCTGCTATCCCCCGTTATTGGGCGTTCAAGAAATCCTTCGTGATGTCTCTTGTCCATCGGATGAGTGATGCTCAGAAAATCAGCAGAAGCAAGCTGCAGAGCACGCTGCCGCTCTCCGAGCTTGTCCGGCAGCACTTTGACAAATACGTTGGCTACACCGAAGAGGATCTCGGGGAGATATTCGGGCTCACGCAGAAAGGCAAGCGTCCACCCAAGAGCCTCAGCGCGCTGATTACAAGGAGAATCTTGGGTGTAGCAGAGGACTCCAAGATTCTTGAGTTCGAAAAGGCGGGCATTGTCGCCAAGACCATTAGGCTGAAGCGAAATGGCGTTCCCAAGTACCCAATGTCTTTCCCCAAGTTTGACTACTGCAAACTCGCGGTTACGCCCTTTGAGGACAGCGACTTTAGAGGGTATCTCGAGCAGAAGTATCTGCTGGTCATTTTCCGCGAGGACGATGAGGTGCGTAACGAATATCACCTCGATAGTGTTCTTTTCTGGCAAATGCCTGAAAGTGACATCCCCGAAGCCAGGCGCTGCTACAAAGAGATGCAACGGCGCGTGCGCGACGGTCATGCCGATCAATCGGTCAAAGCAACCGAGAACCGCTGCTGCCATGTTCGCCCCCACGGGAGAAACGCCGAGGATACGTGTATGACCCCTTATGGGGTTCCCGTAATCAAGAAGAGCTTTTGGTTCAACTCGAAATACATTGCAGGCGAGATACAGCGCCTCAATACGAAGGGGTTATCGGTCGGATAACAGGTACAGGCCCTCGTTGAAATACAATCGCACCATCAAACCGCTTCCGACAGAGCGGTCAATTACCGGACGGAGAGAAGTGTCTACAAGCAACACCATTACAGTCGCAGAGCTATTCGCCGGCGTGGGAGGCTTTCGTCTCGCGCTCGATGGGTACAACAGCGATGACCCAAACTTCCGTCTTCCCGCCGCCGGGCCATTCCAAACCATTTGGGCAAACCAGTGGGAGCCCCCAGGAACGGACTCCAAGCAATTTGCCTGGCGCTGCTATGAGAGACGCTTCGGCGAGGGAAGCTGCATCAACGAGGACATCAACAAGGTCCTAGACCAATTTGAGGACGGAGAGATTGACATCCCTGATGTCGATATGCTCGTCGGAGGGTTCCCCTGCCAAGACTATTCCGTCGCTAAGCCGCTCTCTCGTGCGGGAGGGATTGAGGGCAAAAAGGGAGTTCTGTGGTGGGATATATACCGGTTCTTGCAGCTCAAGCATCCTCGCTATGTCCTGCTAGAAAACGTCGACCGCCTGCTTAAGAGTCCCGCCTCCCAACGCGGCCGCGATTTCGCGATTATCCTCTCTTGCTTCGTACGTGCGGGCTATTCGGTGGAGTGGCGTGTCGTAAACAGTGCGGAATACGGCTTCCCCCAAAGGCGCAAGCGCGTCTACATCTACGGCACTCTTGCCGACGCGGAATGGGATCTCAACGAGCGCCTTACGACGGGGGTCATGGCCCGCGCCCTTCCGATACGCTCCCCTGAGAATGTACGCATCTTCGCTATCGGGGACGATCCCTACGACGTGACCAAATCCTTCGGCGTGGGCAACTCTTGCTCTCCATTCCTGGCTGCCGGCGTCATGCAAAAGCGTGCCGTATCCACGTGGGACATAACGGAAGACTACGACGGGCCCCGGCAGACCCTCGGTGATGTCCTCGTTCCAGAAAGCGATGTTCCCGAGTCGTTCTACATCCCAGATGAGACCCTCGACCGATGGGAATATCTGAAGGGCAGCAAGAAGGAGCTTCGAGCTAATAAGAAGACTGGTTTCAAATATCATTATTCAGAAGGCTCGATGGCCTTTCCGGACCCGATAGATAGGCCCTCGAGAACAATTCTTACCGGGGAGGGCGGGAGGGGCGCGTCACGATTTAAACATGTCGTGAAAATCGGCGACCGTTATAGAAGACTCATCCCGGACGAGCTCGACCAGCTCCAGGGCTTTCCAAAAGGCTGGACGAACACCGGCATGTCGGACAACCGCCGTGCTTTCTGTATGGGAAATGCCCTCGTCGTGGGCATCCCCCATCTGATTGGTAAAGAAATCGCCAAGGATAGTGAGCGCCATCGTTCAGGAGGTAACGCATGAACGCCGAGCAGAGGACTGAAAAACTTCACGAGATAATCAACGACGAGGACTGCGTCGTTTCCACCGGAGTGCCGCTTCGGTACCAAGGCGAAACGCAGCGCGTCCCCGTTTACAGAATCCCCCTCGAGTATCTCGTATACAACAAGTACAACGGTCGAATCTCCTCGAGCGTCAAGGCTTTCGAGCACAAGAACCACTCGCTCGATCCCGAGAACCCCGACGATATTCACATCATCGAGAAGTTCCTCTGGGACTCGAAGCCCGATCGTAATAAGAGGACGATGAACGACATCGTCGAAAACGGGCAGATGCGCCATGGAATAGTTACCGCAGACGGAGTCATCATCGACGGCAACCGCCGGGCATCGCTTCTCAACCGTGCGTATCACTTGCGCGACCAGTATGGCTTCAGCCCCATGCAAGTCGACAAGTGCCGATTCTTCAGCGCAATCATCCTCCCAAAGAGTGCGACCCCGAAGGACATCCAGCAGCTTGAGACGATGTACCAGATGGGCGAGGACGATAAGCTCGACTACAACGCCATCGAGAAGTATCTGAAGTGTGAGGACCTGAAAGACCTTGGCTTCGGCGACGATGAAATCGCGAAGATGATGAACGTCCAGAAGTCTGAAGTCCCGAAGATGATGGCCACGCTGGGCCTGATGAAGGAATACCTCAGTGCCTTCGGCTATGACGAGATGTACCCCCTGCTCGAGCACATGGAGGACCAGTTCCTTACCCTCACAAAGGCAATCAAGGACTGGACTGATCGCGGCGCACTCGCCCAATACTGTAACTGGGAGTACACCGACTCGGACATCGACGACCTCAAGGTCATCTGCTACGACTACATTCGCTCCGGACAGGAGGGCAAGGAGTTCCGCAGAATCTGCAAGCCCGGCAAGGACGGGGCTATCTTCCAGGACGAGCATATCTGGGAGGACTTCAGGGACACCCATTTCGAAACCGTGGACTCTGCTGAGGACGATCTCAGCGTTGACGAGGCTCTAGAGGAGCATCCCGACCAGAATCCCGTTGATGTTCTTCAGGCTCGCGACAAGGCTTGGATTCAGAAGATCTCCAACAACTTCAAGCGGAACCTGCGATATAACGTCAGCCGTCTTGACGACAAGCTTGATGACGCAAAGCCGAGAGAGATTCTCAAGAAGGTTAAGGGCCTGCTCGAGAGTATCGACACCGACCAGGATGGCTTCTACGGCGATCCCAGCGTTGGCGAGCTCGTTCGCGACATCAACCAAATCACGTATCGCCTCAAGAAACTTCTGAAGCAGTAGAACGATGGATGCGAAGCACGCGGTAAAGCTCAGCCTTTCGGACGATGAGCAGACCATACGCATAGAAGGAGACACGGACGCGCTCAAGCGGGACCGTCGAGTCCTCATGTCGCTTAAGCGCCTCGATTCCAGCTTCGACAAGAGCTCTCTCACGCTCAACGTGAAAGGCCGTGACGTCTCATCGTTGCTCCTGTCGCTGCATGAGGCGCTTTCGCAGCGCGGCTACGTTGACGAAAACAACGATGCCGCGGACTCTGTGGTTGGCGCGTTCTATGCAGACGAAAAGGCATTCGAGGACTTTAGCGAGCAGGCCAAGCATATCAGGAACAACGACTGTGACCCCGCCGACTTCAAGCACTTCTCCGACTCTTTGGTCAAGTACCTTCCCGGCAGACAACTCTATCAGCTTCAGCTCCTCTCGGCATATCACATGGCCTTTTCGCAGAACTCGGCGAACTTCTCCGTACCTGGAGCGGGAAAGACGACCATAGTGTACGGAGCCTATGCCTATCTCAACCATCTCCCAGATTCTGACAAGAAGTTCGTTGGGTCGCTTGTGGTCGTTGGACCCCTGAGTAGCTTCCAGCCTTGGGAGTTCGAGTTCGAATCCTGCTTCCTGAGAAAGCCTAGCGTCGTTCGCCTCGATGGCTCTATGACGCTGGCGGAGAAGAAGGCTTATCTGCTTTCGGGCGCCTGCGCTGACATCACCCTTGTGAGTTACGGATCGCTCAGCCCTCTGCGCTCGTATTTATCCGATTTCCTCAGTCACCACAGGTCGATGCTCGTTCTTGATGAGGCGCACAAGATCAAGAACACCGCCGGTGGCCAGTGGGCTTCCGCTGCGCTATCCCTGGCGAGGAGCGCGGTAGCCCGTGTGGTCCTTACGGGAACCCCAGCACCCAATGGGTATGAAGATCTTTACAACCTCTTCGAGTTCATCTGGCCAAAGCGCCATGTGACTCGTTTCCGAGTCAACCAGCTTTCCGCTATGAGCAAGAGAGAGGACGACCCCCGCATCCCCAGGCTTCTTGGCTACATCGAGCCCTATTACCTCAGAATCAGAAAGTCCGATCTCAGTCTCCCGCCCGTAGACGACAAGCCACTCGATCTGGTCGATATGGACCCACTTCAGCGCGACATTTACTGCGACCTCGAGCACCTCTACCTTGAGGGTATGCTCAACGACAACTTTGATACTGAGGGTGCAAGAAGCAATGCTCTTTCAAAAATCGTCCGATTGATGCAGGCAACCGGCAATCCGAGCTCCCTGCTTTAAGCGAGCGATAACCCCGACACCGATTTCGAACTTCCCGAAGAGCTTGCCGAGAAGATTAGGACGTATGGACGCACCAAGACTCCTGCGAAGTTCCTGGCTGCACGGGACATTATCAAGTCGTACCTCGCTCGGTACGAAAAGATTATCGTCTGGGTTACGTTTGTTTCAACTCTGAAGTCCCTGTCTTCCTACCTTAATAGGTGCGGGATAAAGACGAAAGAGCTCTATGGGGAGACCCCCACCGGCAGTGACGCGGACCTTGAAGATACTGGAGATGAGAGGACCCGCGAGTCCATCATCCGCGAGTTCAACGACCCTGACTCTGGGTTGAACGTTGTTATCGCCAACCCCGCGGCAGTTGCAGAGTCGATTTCCCTGCACCACGCGTGCCACGCGGCCCTTTATCTTGAGAGAAGCTTTAACGCGGCTCAATATCTGCAGTCAAGGGACCGAATTCACCGATACGGCCTGGCCAAGGACGTGACGACGGTCTATCACCGCTTGGCCTGTCGCGACACAATTGACGAGGTCGTCGATCAGCGGCTGGAAATGAAGGAGGCTCGCATGATGAGGATTTTGGAGAGCTCCGACATCCCGCTGTTCGACAACGCGAAGGATGGCTTGGGCGCCGAAGACATTAAGGCTCTGATGAGGGACTATGTTAGAAGAACTAACCGGATATAGTTCTTTCGGACCGGTCGGGCACATCAGCACGATTGTCAAGGTCGTCACTAAGGCGCCCACCTCGGTTGGCGATCTGAAGATTTTGGTGAACGCTGGCGGTAGCGTAGAGATTCCCCGGGTCGATGCGGCTATCGCTCTCCTCTCCGAACTTGGGGTCTGCCAGATCGATTCGGGGGAGATCGTCTGCGCGACCGACCTGGGGACCGCTCTTTCCGACTCAAGCCGCAATCTCGGATTCTCCGTCAGCCTGCTGCTGTTCTCCCGTTTGATTGAAGAACAGGTGCTCCCTCGCATTTATGTTGAGTTTGATGCGGAGGTTGATAGGTACTTCATAGACCAGTCCGAGATTCGGCCGCGCTATGCAGCATTTAGGAACCTACTCCTTGATGCAAAGGTGTTGGAAATCAGCGGGCAGAAGTTCCTCCTCTGTCCGGAGGCGAAAGAGTCACTGCGGGAGGAGCCATGCTCTTGGCGGACAGGGATGTCCCCCGAGCAGCTCATGAAACAGCTCGAACGAAATGAAGAGGCAGGCGAGCTGGCCGAACAATTCGTGATGAGCTATGAGAGGAGACGGCTAGGGGAACCCAAGGCGGGTTTAGTTGAGCAGGTGTCACTTGTCAGCGTATCCGCAGGATTCGATATTGCCTCGTTTGAGTCGAGCGGGTCCGCCCACTTTGATAGGTTTATCGAGGTCAAGGCTTATGGACGTAACGGTTTCTACTTCTCTGCCGGTGAGCTTGATGCAGCAAAGAGATACGGAGCCCGTTACTGCCTCTACATCATCAACCTCGATAGGATTGCGGACCAAGGATATGCCCCGCACATTATTCGGGACCCCGCGTCGTATTTCGAGTCCTGCTCTGAATGGAGAATCGTCCCCGATAGATTAAGAATTACATATCTATCAGCTCTTGATGACAAGAGTACGGATGTAAAGCCAAATATCTGCTAATGACCGTATAGTGTCTAGCGGTCTTGCTCAGAAACAAGCCTCACGCCACTGCGGTTGACAAGATTCTCGAAGGTAGGCTGAGCCACACGCTCGGCTCCCTCGGCCCCGGCGCGCGGTATGCGGTCATGGACCGGTGAGATGCTGGCGTTGGGCGTGGGGTGGCGATGGAGAGGCGCCTGCTCTTCAGGATGGCGCCGAGTAGGAATGCGCGGTGCCGGGGGTAAAAGCGGTATTGACGGCGCACCGGGTTGCCGGCCCTTTCGCTCGGGCCGTCTCTGTATCACAGGTCTCGTAGAATACGCGTACGGGAACGAAGCAGCGACCCTGCCTGAACACGTTCCGACGTCCGCGCCTGAGTTGTTCGAACACGGACTTGATGCGAGTGTTGAGCGCGGTGTTGAAGAATTGCGCGCTTTAGCACACGCGGTATTGCGTTTCGGCATCATTGCCCCCTCCGCCCGTTATCGCCCTTCGGCACCGTCGGTATTCCGTTTTGGCACCGCTCGCCCTTATCTTTCGTTCAATGTTCTTCCTCCTTCGTCTCGGTTGCGTGGCGAGACGAAGGTGCCGGCGCCGGTCCTGTCGCGGAATACGGGTGTCTCCGAATCGCGATATCGCGTCGGCGGGCGGATGGCTCCGAGCATGGCGGCCTTACGAAAGACGATTACTCACCCCCAGCCGTGAGCCTTTGCCGGGATACCATGATTGGGGAGTCCCCCTCTCTACGTTCAGGCGGCTCTCTATATTCGTCAGCCACTCTATTATGTCACCACATTGCCTTGGCATCGAGCTGCGGACTGTTCGTCTTGATGAATGCAAAATGCGTTTCACGCAAAAAATTTGCAAAGACGTCAAGTTAAGGACATACTAGTGCATGGAACTCTTCCATAGATGAGGAGGTTGTCATGCGCACCGAACTGCTTTCCTTTGAGGTTGAGAACTATCGATCATTCTGCGAGGCGCAGAGGCTGGAACTTGGGGAAGACTCATCTCGTGGCGTGACTATGCTCTTTGGGCCCAACGCTGGAGGTAAGTCAAACGTCGCTAAGGCGCTTGCATGCTTCTGTAACGCAATTGTCAACTCTGCAAACGCTAGCTGGCATCTCCCGTACGATCCATTTCTGCTGCGAGAGGGTTGGGACAACCGGCCATGCAAGCTTACCGCTCGGTTCGTCTCGAGCGACGGAAAGTACCTTGAGTACAGCTTCTCTTTTACCGCAACGGCTGTTACGCATGAGCGGTTGAGGGAGCGTTCGGCTAACTCAAAGAAGATGAAGACAGTTTTTGAAAGGGACGAAGCCGGCATTGTCAATTCCGCGGCAGTGCGCAGCGGCTTCTCCAATTCTTTGCTCGCGAAGACGCGTCCTGACACTCTGTTGGTCTCCAAGGGGCGTGAAGATAATGTGGCGTATGCAAATTATGTCTATGAGCTTGCGTCAAGCATTGTTGTTATCTCTGATGAAATGGGAATGGACGGCGGCAGAAGTCCTTATTTCGTGAATCTGCTTAAGCGCGATGAGGGGTTGCGTTCGGCAACGGTCGACTTCTTGAAAAAGTGCGACTTTGCTATTCAAGGGTTCTCCATCGAGGACGTCTCTATTCCGGGTGACGCACTTGATGCGCTCCCACTTCTTCCGGAGACAAAGGCGGCACTTGTCCAGAGTGGTGCAACTGCCTTCAAGACGCTGCACGTTATACGAGATAGTGAGCAATCCGTTGTCGGCACGCGGGAACTTGATTTCTGGGGCCAGGAATCAACGGGCACTCAGAGGTTCTTTCGAGAGATTGTGCCAATAATTGATGCGATTCGTCGAGGAGGTACGGTTTATGTGGATGAGTTCGGGACGTCTGTACATGCAGAGCTTTCAAAGACGGTGCTCAGACTGTTCCGAGAGGGTGGCGAAGAGGGAAGAGCGCGAGCTTCGCTGATTGCGTGCACACAAAATCTTGCACTGATGTCAAAGTTGAGTCGCGAGGAGATTGTTCTTGTGGACAAGACTATGGCAGAAGAGTCCCGTATTACGCCGCTTACCAATTTGAGCGTGCGCTCCGGGGAGGCGTTTGAAAAGCGGTATCGTGCTGGTCTGTACGGTGCTGTTCCCATTGTGGAGCAGTGAGATGGTTCGGGCAGCTATCCCACGCGCAATTCTGATTTGCTGCGAGGGTAAGACAGAAGCTGAGTACTTCCAGATACTGCGACGTGTGTACCGCATACCTGGTTTTATCAAGGTGAAGATCGTTGGACAGAGTGGCCAACATCGAGCGCTTGTTGACCGTGCTTGCGAGGCGAGGGCCGCGTTTGCTCGCGATGAGGGACTTGATGAGGAGGAGGTGGAGTGCTGGGCGGTCTGTGACGATGATCGCATGGAGATAAGCTATGCCGATCTACTGGGTTATGCCGAGCGACATGATGTTCGGCTCGGCTTTTCTCGTCCGCAGTTCGAGTGCTACCTTCTCCAGCATTTTGAGCAGTCCGGATCAGTGCGGATCGAAGAGGTTTTCTCGAAGCTCACTCAATACAAGCTGGATTCAGGCGGTTGGTCTCCGTATGACGAGGCAAGCAAGTCCGACTTGGAGTGGCTCTCGAGTGCCATCTTTGCCAAACCAAAAATCTTAGACGCAGCGATAGTCAACGCTGACCTGAGGGACAGGCAGAGTGGCGCTTTGTTTCTGACCGTTCAGGATCTGGTAAAGCGTCTGCGAGGGCTGCAACGAGGGTAGCTCGCCCCCGTCTGCCGGCGGCCGCGCGCCCGTGCTGACGGTTATGTACACCGCGGAGGGTTGCGGCGAGAGCAGGGAAGAACAAAAAAGCAGGTAGATGGTTCGCCGAACGCGCGTTGATGCTGGTAGAGTGTACATAACCGACGGAAGCGTGCCGAAGCGTACGCAAGGCAAGCGCGCGTCCGCCGCGAGTCCTTTTCGCTGAAAGGAAAACACCATGTCCGACGTGCTCTTTGTTGAGTACCCCAAGTGCAGCACCTGCAAGCGCGCCAAGGCGTGGCTGGACGCGCACGGTGTCTCCTACGAGGACCGCCACATCGTCGAGAACAACCCCACCGCCAACGAGCTCGCTGCGTGGCAGGAGCGGTCGGGCCTGCCCGTGAGGCGCTTCTTCAACACGAGCGGACGCCTCTACCGCGAGCGCGGCGTCAAGGCCCTTCTCGACGCGGGGCTCTCCGACGCCGACGCCTTTGCGCTGCTCGCCGAGGACGGCATGCTCGTCAAGCGGCCGATCGTGGTGGGGGAGGACTTCGTGCTCGTGGGCTTCCGCGAGAGCGAGTGGGAGGCGGCGCTATGCTAGCGCAGAGTGAGCTTACGAGGGAGTTCAGCGCCGAGAACATGGAGCTCGTGCCGGCGGCGGTGGCAGCCGGGGCGGCTCGCGTTGAGCTCTGCGACAACCTCGCCGCGGGCGGCACCACGCCGAGCTACGGCGTCATCCGCGCGGCGATGGCGTTCGCGCTCCCGCGCGACGTGTCCGTGATGTGCATGGTGCGCCCGCGCGGCGGAAACTTCGAGTACACCCCCGACGAGGCAGCCATCATGCGCGACGACCTTCTCATGGCTAAGAGCCTCGGCGTCACCGGCGTCGTCTTCGGCTGTCTGCGAGAGGGGCGGCTCGACCGCGAGCTCACCGCCGAGCTCGTGCGCCTTGCGCATGAGGGGACGCCCGAGGCCCCGCACGGCGTCGCCGTCACCTTTCACATGGCCTTCGACGCGCTCGACCCCAATGACCAGCTCGAGGCCATCGACTGGCTGGCCGAGCAGGGCGTGGAGCGCGTTCTCACGCACGGCGGCGCGGCGGGAACGCCCATCGCGGGCAACGTCGAGCGCATGCGCGCCTTCATCGAGCGCGCGGCGGGGCGCCTCACCGTGCTCCCGGGCGGCGGCATCACGTGGGAGAACGCCGAGGAGATCGCGCGCGAGCTGGGCGTGTCCGAGGTTCACGGGACCAAGATCGTGCGGGTGGGCTAGGTGGCACGGCCCAAGGCGCCTCGGGGGTTCGCGCAGGTCCGCACCGACGTGGGCGAGCACCTGAGCCGCGCCGACCTTCTCGGCGCCCTGGCCGCCCCTGACGTGCGCG
>DHCMC07803__coassemble_1336_pt1 | contig 13687 bp, 13 predicted proteins | sample DHCMC07803__metabat2_low_PE_050 | metagenome-assembled genome bin DHCMC07803
ACATCCCCGTCATCCGCGGCTCCGCTCTCGGCGCCCTCAACGGCGAGGAGAAGTGGTACGACTCCATCCGTGAGCTCATGGACGCTGTCGACTCCTACATCCCGACCCCCGAGCGCGACGACGCCAAGCCGTTCCTGATGGCCGTCGAGGACACCATGACCATCTCCGGCCGTGGTACCGTTGCTACCGGCCGTGTCGAGCGCGGTGTGCTCAAGCTCAACGAGCCCGTCGAGATCGTCGGCATCAAGGAGACCCAGTCCTCCGTCGCCACCGGCATCGAGATGTTCCGTAAGACCATGGACTTCTGCGAGGCTGGCGACAACGTCGGTATCCTGCTCCGTGGCATCAAGCGCGAGGACATCGAGCGCGGCCAGGTTCTCTGCAAGCCCGGCTCGGTGCACCCGCACACCAAGTTCACCGGCGAGGTCTACGTCCTCACCAAGGAGGAGGGCGGCCGCCACACGCCGTTCTTCGATGGTTACCGTCCGCAGTTCTACTTCCGTACCACTGACGTGACCGGCACCGTCAAGCTCCCCGAGGGCACCGAGATGGCCATGCCTGGTGACCACATCACCATCGAGGGCGACCTCATCCACCCGATCGCCATGGAGGAGGGCCTGCGCTTCGCTATCCGCGAGGGTGGCCACACCGTCGGCTCGGGCGTTGTCTCCACGATCATCGAGTAACTCTGAGCTACTGACTCAGATCGCGTGATCTTGCACCCGGCTCCTCTTCGGGGGAGCCGGGTTCTTCTCTCTCAGGCCATCTGCTGCGATGATGGTACCGAACCCTGCCCATGCAGAACTGCAGCCGATGCGATGATCGTTATTGCGATTGCCTGAGGGACTTTTCCCGACACCCTGCCACGTGCGCATTGGACAGGTTCTGGCGCACTGTGTACGCGGCATGCTGTCGGGAGCGTCGATTGCAGGCGGTTTATGTAACGTGTCTGCAGATAGATGCTGGAACACAACTTTACATTGACAGAAGTCGAAGGCAGATGCTATCGTATCCCATCGTGCCCGTACGGGGCGGTATTTGGAGGTAATTGATTCATGCGTACTCTCGTCACCCTTGCATGCACCGAGTGCAAGCGTCGCAACTATACGACCACCAAGAACAAGGCAAACATGCCGGATCGTATGGAGATCAAGAAGTATTGCCCCTGGTGCCGTCATCACACGCTGCACAAAGAGACTCGCTAGTCTCTTAGCATCTACACGCCAGTAGTTCAATTGGTAGAGCATCGGTCTCCAAAACCGAGTGTTGAGGGTTCGAGTCCTTCCTGGCGTGCCAGTTATCAATCCGTAAGCCTCGAATTCGAGGCTTACGGTTTCTAGTGTAAAGCGCTTTTGCGCGGAGGTAGTGGAATGGCCAACAAGAAGCATAAGAAGAAGGCCCAGCAGAACAAGCCGCAGATGGCCCCTGCTTCTCAGGCCTCTACCGCCAAATCCTCGCGCGAGGATGCCAAGGCCGAGAAGAAGAATCTCGCCGCCGAGCGCAAGAAGGCCGAGGCTGAAGCCAAGGCTAAGGCTGCTAAAGCCAAGGAGAAGGCTAAGAAGAACGCCAAGCCCGGCATCTTCACGCGCGTGAAGAACTACTTCGCCTCGGTTCGTACGGAGATGCGTCGTGTCACCTGGCCGAGCAAGAAGGATCTCGTCAACTTCTCCGTCGCCGTGTGCGTCTCGCTCGTCGTTGTGGGCATCGCGATTGCCGCGCTCGACTTCATCATCGGCGAGGGCCTGTTCTTCGTCTCGGGTCTGAGGAGCTAACATGACCAAGCGCTGGTATGTCGTTCACACCTACTCTGGATACGAGAAGAAGGTCAAGACCGACCTCGAGCACCGTATCGAGACCATGGGGATGCAGGATCGCATCTTCGATATCGAGATTCCCATCGAGAGCGTTACCGAGATCAAAGAGGGCGGTAAGCGCGAGACCAAGGACGTCAAAATCTTCCCGGGTTATGTCCTCGTCCGCATGGAGATGGATGATGACGCTTGGACCTGCGTGCGCAACACGCAGGGCGTGACTGGCTTCCTCGGCGCAAATGGCAAGCCTTCGCCGCTTTCTCGTGACGAGTACAACAAGATGATGCACAAGTCCAAGAAGGGCGAGGCTCCCAAGCGCACCGCCGTGGGTCTCGAAGTTGGCACGGCTGTTCGCGTCACCTCCGGCCCGCTTGCGGACTTCGATGGCCAGGTGTCCGAGGTCAACGCAGACGCCGGCAAGGTCAAGGTCACGCTTATGATCTTTGGCCGCGAGACGCCCGTCGAGCTCGGCTTCGATCAGGTGGCCGTTATCGCCTAGTTGTCCGTTCGCGCGTGCCCGTTCCCTTGTAGGCCGCTCACCAACAAGGGTGCTTCTAACGAGCGGGCGCTGACGATATAGCATGTTAGGTACCGTTAAGGTTCAGGAAGGTTTCAAGATGGCTGAGAAGAAGGTTGCTACCGTCATCAAGCTCCAGATTCCTGCCGGCCAGGCCAACCCGGCGCCCCCCGTGGGCCCCGCGCTCGGTGCTGCCCAGGTGAACATCATGCAGTTCTGCCAGGCGTTCAACGCCGCTACGCAGGACAAGGCCGGCGACGTCATCCCCGTCGTCATCACCGTCTTCGAGGACCGCTCGTTCTCGTTCGAGTGCCACACTCCGCCGGCGGCCCACCTCATCAAGAAGGAGCTTAAGCTCAAGAGCGGTTCCGCTGTGCCGCAGCGCGACAAGGTCGGCCAGCTCACCGACGAGCAGCTCACCAAGATCGCCGAGATCAAGATGCCGGACCTCAATGCCAACGACATCGAGGCTGCCAAGAAGATCGTCGCCGGTACCGCCCGCTCCATGGGCGTGACCATCGCCGAGTAACTTCGTATCCTACGGGTTCGCCATGGGGGCGGGCCCGTTCGTGCGCAATGGGGCGTACATCGATGTGGGAGGGCACTGCCCGTTGACCACAGGAGGTAGAACATGCCTAAGCATGGAAAGAATTTCCGCGCCGCCGCGGAGAAGGTCGAGAAGTTCAAGCTCTACACCCCGCTCGAGGCCGTCCGCCTCGTGAAGGAGGTCGCGCCGGCTAAGTTCGACGAGACCGTCGAGGCTCACTTCCGCCTGGGTATCGATACCCGTAAGGCCGATCAGAACATCCGTGGCTCCATCTCGCTGCCCCACGGCACTGGCAAGACCGTGCGCGTCGCCGTCTTCGCCGAGGGCGAGAAGGCCCGCGAGGCTGAAGAGGCCGGCGCCGACGTCATCGGCTCCGACGAGCTCGTTGCTGCCATCCAGGGCGGCGAGATCAACTTCGATGCCGCCATCGCCACGCCGAACATGATGGCCAAGGTCGGTCGCATCGGTAAGATCCTCGGTCCTCGCGGCCTCATGCCGAACCCCAAGCTCGGCACCGTGACCATGGACGTCGCGAAGATGGTTTCCGAGCTCAAGGCTGGTCGCGTGGAGTACCGCGCCGACCGTTACGGCATCTGCCATGTGCCGGTGGGTCGCGTCTCCTTTGATGACCAGAAGCTCGTCGAGAACTATGCCGCGCTCTACACCGAGATCCTGCGCGTCAAGCCCTCGAGCGCCAAGGGTCGCTACGTGAAGAGCATCGCCCTTTCCTCGACCATGGGTCCTGGCGTCAAGGTCGATCCTGCGGTCCAGCGCGACTTCATGGCAGAGTAGCCTGCGCTGTACTCAAAGCTTATCTGCTTAAGCCCGGTTGCCATTCGGCACCGGGCTTTTTCATGCGCCGAATGGCCTCTTTCGGAATGGGGCCATTTTGGCTTATAGGACAAAAAGTGTGTATGGGATTCCTGTATCACTGCAGGTAGATACCTATAAATTGCCTCTTCGAGTTGCATCGTCCCAACTTTTTGCCTGGACAAAAGGTGTGTATAGAATTTCATATCCTCGCAGGTAGACCATGTTGTTTCTAACAGTGAAGTTGGCCTATCTGCGAGGTTGCCATGGGAAATCCCCGCTGCCCTGTTTGCGGCTCCAATATGGTTAAGAACGGGAAAACGAAAGCTGGCAGGACTCGCTTCAGATGTAGGTGCTGCGGCTCGAGCTCGGTGAGGAAGATCGACACCTCTGCCAAGGACCTTAGAACCTTCCTGGCGTGGCTTTTGTCCCGCAAACGTCAATCAGATATGCCGGGGGCCGGCAGGACCTTCAGAAGGAAGTGCGCGCCCTTCTGGGATATATGGCCCATGCCGCCCAAGATAGAGGAGCCGCGAAGCGTCATCTACGTTGACGGCATACACCTCGGAAGAAAGGCCGTCGTGCTCATCGCCTCGGATGAGCGCCATGTACTGGGATGGCACCTATGCCGTGCGGAGAACAGCCGCGGCTGGTCGGCCTTGATGCAGCGCATAGCCGCCCCCGAGGTGGTCGTCTCGGACGGGGGCGACGGCTTTCCGAAGGCGCTCAGAAAGACATGGCCCCGTGCGCACCATCAACGCTGCATCTTCCACGCATTCTCCCAGGTCAAGCGCTACACCACCTCGAAGCCCCGCACGCAGGCGGGCGCAGAGCTGTACGGCCTTGCCAAAGCGCTGCTCGGCATCACCACCCTTAAAGAGGCGCAGGGGTGGGCGGGGGCATTCCTTGCGTGGTCCGAGAGGTGGGACGACTTCCTATCGGAGAGAACGAAGACGGAAGAGGGAAGGTGCGTCCTCGCGCACGAGCGCCTCGTCAAGGCGCGGAGGTCTCTCGCCCGGCTCATCAACGCCGGGACGCTGTTCACCTACCTTGATCCCCGCCTAGAGCACCTCGCCCCTCTCCCGGCCACCAACAACCGTATCGAAGGCGGCACCAACGCGCAGCTCAGAGCCATGCTCAGGGACCATAGGGGACTTTCTATCGAACGCAGGCTCAAGGCGATCTTCTGGTGGTGCTATATGCACAGCCCGAGCCCCTTGCCTGCAGCGGAGATCCTGCGTGCCATGCCGACGGACGGCTCTATCAGAGCTATATACGAGAGACTCAATCAGCAGGACAAGCTACAAGGAACCATTCCTCAGTGGGGAGATGCCATAGTGTGGTCAGAGCTGCATCGCTCCGAGCCATACCGTATGGACTGGGACTAGCCCATACACACTTTTTGTCCTATAACCCGCCATTTTAGGTCATCACAGCCATGCGTGGTGGCGGCCGAGCGCGGCACTAGGAGACCCGGACTCAGAGAAACAATGCGTGCCAAGGAGTTCAATCGCGCAATTCGGTGTCCGCTCATCGATGTAAACTCATGTTGAACACGATTGATATTTGTGAGGTGCGGAATGTACTGTAGCAATTGTGGCCCGAAAGTAGTTGGTTCGGGGCGCTTCTGCTCGAATTGCGGCGCCCCTGTTAGCGCGTCGAGCAGTGCGCCGCGCCAAGGGGATTCTCGCGGTGCCAAGCGCGCGTCTGGAGAATTAAACAGAGAGGCGCTCATTATCTATCTGAGAAATCTCGAGGCTCTCGAGTTTGCAGTTAGACGCCACAGCCGGTTGCGGGATTCCAGTTTGGATGCGTATCACCATGCTGCGAATATGAACCATGTTGGCTGCATACGAGTGAATCGCTTCACAAGCAGGCTTGAGTTGCAGGGATATGTACTTGTTCGCTGGAACGGAGAATATCCTCAATTATTGTTCAATGCTCATGGTGAGGTCTATCTCGCGGAAGGCAATCTTGATCCTAATCGAGTTTCGGTGTGTGTGGACCTAGGCCAATGGGGCAAAGAAATGTATTGGAGGGCTCTCGACAAACAGGTTATGGAAGACCTTCGCAAGAACATCATTCTATATAAGGATGGCTTGTTTGGTCTGGGCAAATACACCAGGCGTATATGGGGAAAAGTGGATCCCGTTGAAGGCGAGAATGTTTTGAGGAGGATCGAGGAAAACTTCCTCCCTACGGCGCGGGATAAGTGGATAAGAAAACAGGCGAAAGTTGAGAGGAAGAAGCAGGCTGCGGAGTCGATTGAAAGCGAGCTCAGCCAAGCTAAACGTCTTTTGCGTAAGAGCTACAATCTCAACATCATTCCTAATCAGTATCGCAATCTTTACGCTGTAGATTTCCTGTACTCTTTCTTGAAATCCTCAAACCTCACTCTTTCAGAAGCGTTGCTGCACTTCAACCTAGAGGAGATAAAGCAAAAGCTAGACAAGGTAATCGAAAAACAGGAGCAGATAATTCTGCAAAACGAGATCATCATCGCCCAAAACGAGAAATTGCTAAAAAAGAATACTGCGATGTTGAATGGATTGGCTAGTATTGAGCGTTCGGCAGAGAATATCGCTGGTAGCTCCGCTCTAGCTGCTCAATATTCGAGAATAGCCGCAACGAACAGCGAGACCTGCGCTTGGTTCTGCGCGGTCCAGACACGCTGGTGATGAAAAAGATGAAGCAATTACCTGCCGGTTCGCATCAGCGAGCCGGCATTTTTTATTGTCGTGGGGCAAACTCGCTCGCTTTATCGCATGCAAGACAAGATGCTCGCCCGGCGCGCCTTGTAACGCGTCATTAATCTCACCCGTGGGCCCGATGCTGCGTGTAGGGGTCTGCAGCGAGAAACGTTACAACGAAAAATATATATCTAGAATAGTATATCGACACACATAGTACTATGTGCTACAGTAGTTTCACCCAAGCGGAAGGGCGTCTCGGCTATGAAGCAAGGCGTCCCCGCGCGTCAGGCCGGGAGGTGAGCTGATGTCGGCACGTGATGCGGTAAGCGACCTGATTCGGGGAAACATCGACGCAATCATCTTGTGTACCCTCGAGGACGGCGACAGCTATGGGTACGAGATCCTCAAGCACATAGCAACTGCCAGCCATGGGGAGTACGAGATGAAGGAGCCCTCGCTCTACACAAGCCTCAAGCGCTTGGAAGGGCAGGGATTCGTTCAAAGCTACTGGGGTGACGAAACGCAGGGCGCCCGACGCAAGTACTATCGCGTGACCCAGGCGGGAACCCGCGAGCTTAAGGAAGCGACCGAGCGGTGGGTCCGCGTACGCGATATCATCGACCATTTGCTCAAGCAGGACGGGGGAGACCGATGAACGAGCTGCGTATGTACGTCGAGCATCTCTTCGAGGGGCGGATGCTCACGGCCGAGAACATCGAGCTGAAAGAGGAGATTTACGGGAACCTCGTCGCACGCTACGAGGACTATATCGCATCAGGCATGAGCGAAGCCGAAGCGCTCGAGAAGACGAAGGCGAGCTTCGCGAGCCTCGATGATCTGCAGGAGGATGCCGAGCCAACGGGAGATGAAGCGTCACCGGCAGGCTCGGCGGCGGGTGAGTCATCGCAGACGAGTGCCGCGACGGCGCCCACGCACGTCATGCCTGCAGCGCCAGCTGCAGCAGGCCAGGAGACGGCTGCCGCGGCCAGCCCCGTTCCTCCCGCGAGCGGTGTGCCGGGTGCTCCGCAGGCGCCGTCAGGTGCAGCTGGAGCGGCGAATCCGCATGGCAAGGCAACAGCCCCGTGGAAGAGGATCGCCATCATTGCCGCGGCAGTGGTGCTCGTGCTCGCTGTCGCTGCGGGCGTTTACGAGTTCGTGATAGACCCGGCGCTCGACCGTGCCGAGGATGCTGCCGAAGCAGAGGCGGAGCGCCAGTGGCTCGAACAGCAGAACCAGAGCTCCGGGAACGGTCAGGGCAACGACGGCAGCCAGGGAAACGGCCAGAGCGCTCAGGGCGGTGCATGGGCGACGTCGGGTTATGGGGATGCTGAGGACCAACGTGAATACGAGGCTACGAAGGCGGTGGACGATGCCATCGCAGCGCATCCCGTCGACGACCTCAAGAGCTATACGGGAAACAGCCTGCCCGACCAAGGGTTCTTCGAGCACCTGCCGCTGAGCATGTACGTGTCGAGCACGGGTGCGGAACAGGGCGGCAACGCAAGCTACGGCGTTTGGTACGCCGGAGTGCTGGATGATATCGACGGGGATGCCATCGACCGCGCGTTGGTCTATAACGCGGTGGCGGCGTTCAGCGTGTATCCCGAGCTGCAGGCGGTAACCTTTACCGTGCAGGAGTCAGATGAGACGGCCTACGACGCGAACGTCTACTCGTTCAACCGCGCTACGCTGGAGCATGCCTTCGACAATGCAAGTGGTGGAGCCATCACGCAGCTCAATAGCTCGCTGTATGAATCGCAGGAGAGCTGGGATCAGGTGCGCGATTACGTGACCCGCAACCACTTCTACGACCGCCAGGCCGACCTGGCCGAGATCGACGACTAGCCAGCGGCCCGTCACGAACCCGGCAGAGACCGATGCCCGGCCGGACCGAGGCGATTCTCTGCCAACGCGTTAACAGATGGAACGCTTACCGAGAGCAGGCTTGCGCACCGCTCACATTCTGCTAGACTTTAGCGCAATGCAGTGCCCGCCGGGCGCTGCGGGCGAAGGGATGGCACATGATGCACGCATCGAACAACAGCGCACGGATGGCCCGGGTGGCCGCTGCCGCGCTGATGCTATCCCTAGACGAGCTACTACTAGGCGCTTGCGCGTAGGGTACTTCGTCTGCTTATCCGCTAGATGATTCATCTGAAGCACCCCACGCGTAACGGACGTCTTGCAGGACGTGAAACGCGGCGGGGTGCTTCTCGTGTATCGCATGGAAACGCTTTACCTCCTGCAAGTACCAAGCAAGCAGCCCGGGCACGACCGCCACGGGCGAGAGCAGGAGGAAGCATGACCAGGAAAATCAACATCTTCGACACCACGCTCCGTGACGGCGAGCAGTCACCCGGCGCCAGCATGAACACCGAGGAGAAGCTCGTCATCGCGCGTCAGCTCATCCGCATGAACGTGGACGTCATCGAGGCGGGCTTCCCCATCTCGAGCCCCGGCGACTTCAAGAGCGTGGAAGAGATCGGCCGTATCGCCGGTGACAAATGCACCGTTTGCGGCCTGACGCGCGCCGTGGACAAGGACATCGAGGTCGCGGCCGAGGCGCTCAAGACCGCCAAGCGCCCGCGCATCCACACCGGTCTGGGCGTCTCGCCGAGCCATCTGCGCGACAAGCTTCGCATGACCGAGGACGAGGCGATCGAGCGTGCCATCCATGCGGTGAAGCTCGCGCGCAACTTCGTGGACGATGTCGAGTTCTACGCCGAGGATGCCGGCCGCGCCGACCAGGATTTCCTCGTGCGCATCATCGAGGCGGCCGTGAAGGCGGGCGCCACGGTGGTGAACATCCCCGACACCACCGGCTACAACATGCCCTGGGCCTTCGGCGCGCGCATCGCCGACCTGCGCGAGCGCGTGGACGGTATCGAAGACGTCACCATCTCGGTGCATACGCACAACGACCTGGGCATGGCCACCGCGCTCGCCATCGAGGCAGTGCGCAACGGCGCCACGCAGGTGGAATGCACCATCAACGGCCTGGGCGAGCGCGCGGGCAACACGGCGCTCGAAGAGGTCGTCATGGCGATCCGCATGCACGGCGCCGAGCTCGACGCGCACACCGATATCGTGACGCAGGAGCTCACCCGCGCCTCTAAGCTCGTGAGCTCGATTACCGGCATGACGGTGCAGGCAAACAAGGCCATCGTGGGCGCCAACGCCTTCGCGCACTCGAGCGGCATCCACCAGGACGGCGTGCTCAAGGCGCGCGATACCTACGAGATCATCGACCCTGCCGACGTGGGCGCCGGCGGCTCGCAGATCATACTCACGGCGCGCTCGGGCCACGCGGCGCTGCGCCACCGCATGGGAGAGCTCGGCTTCACCTTCACCGACGAGGAATTCGAGGACATCTACCAGTCCTTCCTCGAGGTGGCGGACAAGAAGAAGGAGGTCTACGACGAGGATCTGGAGAGCATCGTGCACGAGCGCGAGCGCGTCTCCACGGCGGTGTGGGACCTCGATGCCGTGCAGGTGTCGTGCGGATTCCCCCTCACCCCGACGGCGACCATCACGCTCACCAACGTCGATGGCGCGACCTTTACCGAGTGCGCTTACGGCACCGGTCCCATCGATGCGGCGTACAAGGCGGTCGATAAGATCGTGGCCGTCGCGAACGACCTCTCCGAGTTCTCGGTCAAGGCCGTGACGCGCGGCATCGACGCGCTGGGTGAGGTCACCGTGCGCGTGACCGCGGAGAACGGCGAGGTCTACATCGGGCGCGGCTCGGACGGCGACATCATCGTCTCCTCGACCAAGGCCTACCTGAATGCGCTCAACCGCCTCATCTCCGATCAGGGTAAGTAGCCTGGTAACCCTATGTACGACACGCGCCCGTGCCAGTTGATGAAGGGTGCACATGACTAAGTACGGAAGGAAGAATCACATGCCACGTCCCATGACCGTAGCCGAGAAGATCCTCGCGGCGCACGCCGGGCTCGAAGAGGTGCGCCCCGGCCAGCTCGTCGAGTGCGATCTCGATCTGGTGCTCGCGAACGACATCACCGCGCCCATCGCGATCGATGTGTTCCGCGAGCTGGGCGCCACCGAGGTGTTCGACCGCGATCGCGTATGCCTCGTTCCCGATCACTATGCGCCCAACAAGGACATCAAGAGCGCCGAGCAGACCAAGAAGATGCGCGACTTCGCGCACGAGCAGAAGATCACCCACTACTGGGAGCAGGGCTGCGCGGGCGTTGAGCACGCGCTCCTGCCCGAGCAGGGCATCGTGGTGCCCGGCGACCTCGTGATCGGCGCGGACTCCCATACGTGCACCTACGGCGCGCTCGGTGCGTTCTCCACGGGCGTGGGCTCCACCGATGCGGGCGTGGGCCTCGCCACGGGCCGAGCCTGGTTCAAGGTGCCTCCCACCATCAAGTTCGAGATCGACGGCGAGCTGACGGACGGTGCCACGGCGAAGGACGTCATCCTGCACATCATCGGGCTCATCGGCGTTGACGGTGCGCTTTACCAGGCGATGGAGTTCACGGGCTCGGCTATTCACGCCATGTCGATGGAGGGCCGCATGACCATCTCCAACATGGCGATCGAGGCCGGCGGCAAGGCGGGCATCATGGAGGTCGACGACGTGGCGCGCGCGTGGCTCGAGGGCCGCTGCCAGCGTCCGCCGGTGGAGTACCATGCCGATCCGGATGCCGAGTACGCGCAGGTCATCCATATCGACGCGGCAGACATCAAGCCGTGCGTCTCGTGGCCGCACCTGCCGAGCAACACGCATCCGGTGAGCGAGTCCGGGCACATCACCATCGATCAGGCCGTGATCGGCTCGTGCACCAACGGACGCATCGAGGACATGCGCGCCGCTGCCGAGGTGCTGCGCGGACGGCGCGTGGCGGAGGGCGTGCGCTGCATCGTGATCCCCGCGACGCAGGCGGTCTTCAAGCAGTGCATGGCAGAGGGCCTGGCCGATGCGTTCATCGATGCGGGTTGCGTGTTCTCCACACCCACGTGCGGCCCGTGCCTGGGTGGTTACATGGGCATCCTCGCCGCGGGCGAGCGCTGCGTGTCCACCACGAACCGCAACTTCGTGGGCCGCATGGGCGACCCGAGTTCCGAGGTATACCTTGCGAGCCCGGCCGTCGCCGCGGCAAGTGCCGTCGCCTGCCGCATCTGCGCTCCGTCCGACCTCTAACCGAGGGGACGGGGGCGGATTAGCCGTCCCGGCGGCTCATGGGGATTCGCTTTGCCGGTCCACACGAGCCGATGGGAGCGGATCCATAAGGCCCCGCGCAGCCTTTCATCTTCACACTAAGAAGGAGTATGCCATGCACTTCGAAGGAACCGTCTTCAAATACGGGCGCGACGTCGATACGGACGTCATCATCCCCGCCCGCTACCTCAACAGCTCCGACCATGCGCACCTGGCGGCGCACGCGATGGAGGACATCGACCCCACGTTCCATGAGCGCGTGCAGCCCGGCGACATCGTGGTTGCCGAGGAGAACTTCGGCTGCGGCTCCAGCCGCGAGCATGCGCCGGTGGCACTCAAGGCAGCGGGTGTTTCCTGCGTGATCGCCAAGAGCTTCGCGCGCATCTTCTACCGCAACGCCATCAACGTGGGCCTCGCCATCATGGAGTGCCCCGAAGCCGTGGATGCCATCGCCGACGGCGCGCGCGTGGCGGTGGATACCGAGACCGGCACCATCACCAACCTCGATACGGGCGCGACCTTCACGGCAGAGCCCTTCCCGCCGTTCATCGCCGAGATCATCGAGGCGGGCGGCTTGGTCGAGCGCACGCGCGCCAAGCTCGCTCGCGGGGACTGAGGTACTGCATCTTGGCGTTCAATCGTCAGTCGCCGCACATAAAGGCGTGCCCCTCCTCTTTCACGCCAGTATGCGGCACCTCAGCTCCGCTTGGGGAATCGCCTCAAGTCTCTTCCGTTCGTCGTTATCCGTTCGATTCATAAGGAGGGCGTATGCCGCTCGATAATCCGTTCGCCGCGGGGCCCAGCTCGGAAAGCTGGAGCTGCAACGTGAGGAAGACCTACAAGATCTGCTGCCTGCCAGGAGACGGGATTGGGCCCGAGATCATCGCCGAGGGCAAGAAGGTGCTCGCCGCGGTGGGCAAGCGCTACGGCGTGGACTTCCAGTGCGAGGACGCGCTCATCGGCGGCGCGGCGATCGACGCTTGCGGCAATCCGCTGCCCGAGGAGACGCTCGCCGCCGCCCGTGCGTCCGATGCCGTGCTGCTGGCCTCGGTGGGCGGGCCCAAGTGGGACTCGACCGACCCCACCGCACCCCGTCCCGAGCAAGGGCTGCTGCGCATCCGCAAGGAGCTGGGTCTCTACACCAACCTGCGCCCGGTGCAGATCTTCGCGGCGCTCGCCGATGCCTCGACGCTTCGCCCAGAGGTCATCGACGGCGTGGACATGATGATCGTGCGCGAGCTCACGGGCGGCCTGTACTTCGGCAAGCGCGAGCGCTTCTACGATGAGCCCGGTGCCGGTACCGCGGGCGCCCCCGGTCAGCGCGCGTACGACACGCTCGAGTATCGCGAGTACGAGATCGAGCGCATCGCGCGACAGGCGTTCGAGGCCGCGCGCAAGCGCCGCGGCAAGGTGTCGAGCGTGGACAAGGCCAACGTGCTGGAGACGAGCCGCATGTGGCGCGAGGTCGTCCACCGCATCGGTGCTGCGGAGTACCCGGACGTGGAACTCGAGGACGTGCTCGTGGATAACGCCGCCATGCAGCTCATCAGCCGACCTGCCGACTTCGACGTGGTGGTGACGGAGAACATGTTCGGCGACATCCTCTCCGATGAGGCGGCGCAGATCACGGGCTCGCTCGGTATGCTCGCCTCGGCAAGCCTGGGTGACGGCGTGGCGCTCTACGAGCCGAGCCACGGCAGTGCGCCCGACATCGCGGGGCAGGGCATCGCCAACCCGCTCGCGCAGATTCTCTCCGTGGAAATGATGCTGCGCTACAGCTTCAACATGGGCGAGGCAGCCGACGCGGTGCGTGCCGCGGTGACGGCTGTGCTCGACGGGGGCTGGCGCACGCGCGACATAGCCGACGGCATGACACCTGCCGACCACCTGCTCGGCACCGCCGCCATGGGCGATGAGGTAGCGAAGCGGATTTAAAGTTACCCGCGCCCGTAGCTGGTGCGGCTGCGGGCGCGATGATATTATTACGATACAATTATGATAATCCCTGCGGGAAGGCAGATCGCCCATATACTCTTAGCAGCTCAAAAGGAGGCGTGACCCATGAATATTCGTCCCGTGTCTGACCTGAGGAACAACTATCCCGAAGTCGAACGCGAGGTA
>DHCMC07803__coassemble_1338_pt1 | contig 13657 bp, 10 predicted proteins | sample DHCMC07803__metabat2_low_PE_050 | metagenome-assembled genome bin DHCMC07803
GGACGCCGTGACCAACGTTGCCGACCGCGTCTCCGCCATGGCCGACGAGCCTGTCGACGCCAAGCCCGCCGACGCCGTCCACGTTGAGGTTGTCGACGCCGACGAGACCCCCGAGGCCTAGCCCGTGCCAAAGGTCAGCGAGCTCACCGGCCTGCGCGTCCTTCTCCACAAGAAGACAAAGACCGCCAAGGACGGAACCGTCACGGACAAGTACCTCAAGGTCGGCAAGGTCCACAACGCGGTCTTCTCGCCCGACGGCGCGCGGGTCGTGGGCTTCATGATCAAGCGCCCGGACGTGGCCGGGATGATCAAGCGTGAGGACGCGTTTCTCGCCTGGGACTCCTACGAGCGCATGGACGAGAAGACCCTCCTGGTGTCGCGCCCGGACGACGGGATGGACGCCGCCGCCATCAAGCGGCTGCAGCTCAACTGGGACGCCTGCATCATGTGGGCCGGCATGGACGCGCGCACCGTGGCGGGCAAGCCGCTCGGGTACGTGTCCGACGCCGAGTTTGACGAGAAGACCGGCGTGGTCAGCCGCTTCCTCACCGCCGACGGCGGGATGGCGCGTGCCCTCATCGGCTCGTTCGTGATCACGCCCGACATGGTCCGCGGGTATGCGGACGGCTGCATGGTCATCGACCCGGGCGACGCGACCCCGCAGCTCGACGGTGGTCTCGCCGGTGCGGCCGGGGAGGGCTACGCGCGTGCCAAGGCAAAGGGCGCCGAGGTCGGCAAGAAGGTTGGCGCCGTGGCCGGCCAGGCCGTTGACAAGGGCTCGTTCGCCCTTGGCCGCGCGCTCGGCAAGGCCAAGCGTGCCATCGCCGACGCCACCGCGCCCGAGGAGGAGCCGCCCTCCGTCCCGGAGGTGCCCGCCGCCGACGTCCGCGTGGAGAAGCCCGCCCAGCGCATCGCCGAGAAGAGCGCCGGCCCCGCGGCCGCCAAGAAACCGCAGCCCAAGACCTACGCGCCCGCGGCGAAGCCCGCCGCCGGCGCCAAGAGGCCGGCCCCCAAGAAGAAGCCGGCCCCCTCGACGGGCGACAAGGTCGCCCGCGCTGCCGGCAAGCGGCTCAGCGGCCTCGGCAAGATGTTCGGTTCCTTCAAGGACGAGTTCGACAAGGCCAGCAAGTGACAGAGGGGACGGGGGGCTGACAGAGGGGACGGGGGGTTCTGTCAACCCCCCGTCCCCTCTGTCATGTCTAAAGGACATCCTATTTATCAGTAGTATATCCTATACAAAACCAATAACTGCGATATTATCCTAGGTAATGTCGAATATCACCCTCATATCCTAGATATCGTAGGGAGTTTGGGCATGGATACCATCACCGAGCTCGTCGAGAAGATCGTCAAAGGAAAGCACGAAGAGCAGACCATCGAGGTAAAGGCCGCGCTCAAGGGCACGCCGAGGATCTACGACACGCTTTCGAGCTTCTCGAACCAACAAGAGGGCGGGCGCATCGTCTTTGGGGTTGATGAGAGCGCGGGCTTTGCCGTGACTGGCGTCGGAAACGTTCAGGCTCTTCAGAAAGACGTGGTTGACCAAGGCAAAGAGATGACCCCGGAGATTCGTCCAACGTTTCAGGTTGGCGAGTACGAGGGAAAGCCGATTGTGGTCGCATACATTGCGGGGCTTCCGATGAGGCAGCGTCCTGCGTATCGGACAACCTCGGGTGTGGGAAAGGGCTCGTTCGTCCGCAGCGGAGACCAGGACCTGCACATGACCCCCGTCGAGCTCTATGAAATCGAGGCGTTCAAGGATGGAGCCCGCGACGATCTGAGCGTGCCGGCGTACTCAGACCGCGCAATGCTCGACGATGCGCGTGTGGGCGGGCTTGTGCTTGGAGCAAAAGAGGACCGCCCGTACATGGCTCGTCGACAGTCCGAAGAAGTGCTGACGCTTATGGGTGCCGTGCGGGACGGCAAGCCCACGCTCGCGGGGCTCATGGCCCTCTCTGACTACCCGCAGCAAGCGTACCCAAACTTGTGCGTAACCGCGATCGCTGTTGCCGGAACGGAGATTCGCCAGGACGAGGACGGCAACCGCTTTTTGGACAACAAGCGGTTCGAAGGTCCGATTTCAGATATGCTCGAAGATGCCGTGGCGTTTGTTCGGCGGAACACAAAAATGCGGGTGTCGGTTGTCGATGGCCGTAGGGTAGACAGTCCCGAGTACCCAGAGAACGCCGTCAGGGAGATTCTCACCAACGCACTCATGCACAGGGACTATGGTCCCTACAGCAACGGGACCCCAGTTCGTCTTGCCATCTTTTCCAACAGGCTCGAGTGCTCCAATCCAGGGGGGATATACGGTGGGCAGAGCGTCGAAGACCTGGGAAGGACAAACGTTCAGACCCGCAACCCCACGCTCGTGTCGCTGCTCGAGATTCAGGGTGTCGCAGAGAACCGGCACTCGGGGATCCCGACGATTCGCGACGAGATGAGCAAGGCGGGGCTTAGGCCTCCCGTGTTCATTGACAGAAGGGGATTCTTTACGGCGGTGCTGTACAACGAGCCGGAAGGCCGGGTGCCTCAGGAGGAGAGCCGTCGCGGAAGGATGACCAAAGAAGCCATCCTTGAGTTCTGCAGCGTTCCGCGTAGCCGGGAGGAGGTGGCGGAGCGCTTTGGGTCAAGCGTGGCATACGTCTCCGGGGCGTATCTCAATCCCATGGTCAATGATGGCACGCTGAGAAGAACGAACCCCGACCACCCGCGGGCGAGGGACCAACGCTACGTTGCGGTGCGCTAGATGTGCGTCGTGCCCCCGGCAAGTAACAACCCAACTTGACAGAGGGGACGGGGGGATGTGTCAACCCTCCGTCCCCTCTGTCATGGCTACGCAACCTCAAGCACGCCGAGAAGGGCGCAGTGGTCCGTGCCGCTGACCTCGGCCGTCTCAAGCGAGCTCACGGTAATCCCGGTGTCGCGCGCGTAGACGATGTGGTCGATCTCGATCACGGAGGGCAGCCGCCCGGAAGGGTACGTCATGTGGAAGCCCTCGCCGGAGGAGGCACTCGCGTCAACAAAGCTCGACCCCAGAAGCTCGCGGAACCGCGCGTGGTTCCAGGTGGAGTTGAAGTCGCCCATCACCAGGTAGGAGTGGTCGTAGCCGGCGAGCGACCCAATCACGGAGAGTCCCTCGTCCCACAGGTCCTGCGCGCCGCGAACGGGCGAGTTGGGATGCACGCTCACCACGCGGACCGCCGTCCCGCCAATATGCACGGTGCCAGCGGGCATCGAGCTCGTCTCGATGGGCAGCAGGTTGCCGGAGATGTTGCTCATGGGCGCCAGCGTCCAGATGCCGTTGCGCCCGCCGTTGCTGATCGCCGAAGCCTCGTCGGAAATGACGTAGTGCGGCAGATACTCGCCAATGCCAGCGGCCCAGAGCTCGGCGATAAACGCATCGGTCAGTTCCTGCAGGCACAAGATCTCAACGTGCTTGTCGCGCACAAGCGCCACGACCTCCTCGGCGGAGGCGCCGCCGTTGCGCGTGTTGAGCGTCATCACGCGGGCGACGTTGTCCGAGGCGTCCGCCGCCGTCTGCGCCGAGACAACGGCAGCGTCAGAGACACGAGCGCCCGGCAGCAGGTAGCCGCCGTGCCAGTAGAGCATCACGCAGAGCGCGATGCCAGAGACAACGAGCAGAAGCCAGCGCCGCCAGAGCGCCGAGAGCGCCACGCACACCACGATGGGCGCAAAGAGAAACGGCACGAACGAGATAATCTCGGGGACCAGGCGTCCGTTCGCCATGTCTGACGGCAGGCAGCGCAGCGCCATGAAGGCAACCACGCCCAGCATGACCAGCCAAAGTAGCGCGGAGAGACAGCCGTGCTTGCCACCGCGTCGTGGCCTCGGGGCGCGCTCGCGCGTCAGGCGCGGGGCAGGGCGAGAAGCCCCTCCGCCCCAAGCTTCCCGCTGGCTGACGCGTGGCTCTCTCGGCGCGTACGGCTCACCCGCATCTTCCTGCCACGAATCTTGCACGTAGCTGCTAGCGGCCGGCGCCACGTCAACGGGTCGCGGCCGCACCATGGTCCGGGCGGGCTCGAGCGCGTCCTCGCTGTCTGGTGCGTCGCCGCCTGGGTACGCGGCAGCGTCCTCGATTGCCCACACGTCGTCCGGGATGGGCTCCCAGCGCGTGTCGGTATCGTCGAGGTCGTTCTTGTCGGTAAAGTGATCAGCCATACGACCATCCTAGGCGAGGAATCCCTCGCCAAATCGAGCTCGCCGCAGAACCCATGAGACCGTCGCAGATTGTTGTAACATGTTTTAGTGATTCCAAGCGTTCCGATCGGGGCGAGGGGCTATCTGCCTTCTAAGTGATATCATCAGTTGACTGCATAGATTGGCCGTATCTCCGCTGTTTGGACGGGAGTTACTATGAAGGTGGTTATTCTTGCCGGTGGTTTTGGGTCTCGCATTTCCGAGGAGAGCCACCTCCGGCCAAAGCCGATGATTGAGATCGGCGATAAGCCGATTCTCTGGCACATCATGAAGGGCTATGCGCACTTCGGCTTTACCGACTTCATCATTTGTGCTGGCTATAAGCAGAATGTCATCAAGTCCTACTTCAACGACTATTTTCTTCACACCTCTGACGTAACCTTTGACTACCGGGGTGGAAGCAAGGATGTGGAGATTCACAGCACTGTTGCAGAGCCTTGGCGCGTCACTGTTGCCGATACTGGCCTTAATACGCAGACCGCCGGTCGAATTAAGCGCATTCAGAAGTATGTGGGCGACGAGCCGTTCCTTTTGACATACGGCGACGGAGTCTCTGACATAGACCCTTGCGACGTTATTGCCTATCACAAGGAGAAGGGCGGCATAGTTACCATTACCGGTGTGGTGATGAGTCAACGCTTTGGTGTTCTTGACATTGGCAAAGATGGCCGCGTGGACTCCTTCCGCGAGAAGCGTGACGAGGCTGACGCGTTCATCAATGGCGGCTACATGGTTGTTGAGCCTGAGGTGTTTGGCTATATCGGTGACGACGGCAAGGACGGAGCCACGGAGGACTTTTCGAGCGTAACGCTCGAGCGTCTTGCTGCAGAGGGCAACATCACTGCATACCCCTATCGCGGGTTCTGGCGGTGCATGGACACTCAGCGCGACAAGAACCAGCTCGAGGACCTCTGGAATAGCGGCAACGCGCCATGGAAGGTTTGGTAGCCATGGCCACGGGAATCTCGCGACAGACGCTCGAGCGGTACTATCGGGGACGTCGGGTGCTGGTAACGGGCTCGTCCGGCTTCAAGGGTTCATGGCTTTGCAAGATGCTTCTGTCCCTTGGCGCCGAGGTGTACGGTTACTCCCTCGAGCCTCCCACATCCCCCAGCCTGTGGGATATTGCTGGACTTAATAACGATGTTCACCAGACAGTGGCTGACATAAGGGATTTCGGCGCACTGCGTCAAACGTTTGAGAGCGTTCGCCCCCAGGCGGTGCTCCATCTTGCTGCACAGCCGCTTGTAATAGATAGTTATAGCGATCCTCGTTATACCTACGAAACCAACGTAATGGGCACGGTAAACGTTCTCGAATGCATTCGCGAGTGCGGCGAGACGACCTCATTTCTTAATGTGACAACAGACAAGGTCTACGAGAACCTCGAGCGGCCCAACTACGGTTACCGTGAAGACGACAAGCTCGATGGCTTCGATCCTTACTCAAATTCGAAGAGCTGCTCCGAGCTCGTTACGCATTCCTATGCCAAGAGCTTCTTCAGCGCAGATGCTAACTGCTCTTCAGCTGGTAGCTGCGCTATTTCCACCGCTCGCGCCGGCAACGTTATTGGAGGCGGGGATTTCTCCGACAATCGAATAGTTCCGGACTGCGTTCGTGCGGTTAAGTCGGGAACGCCGATAGTGATTCGCAACCCCAATTCGGTTAGGCCTTATCAGCACGTTCTGGAGCCGCTTGTGGCCTATTTGGGGGTTGTTGCGCTACAGGAGGATTGTCCTGAAATTGCTGGCTGGTACAACATTGGGCCGAATGATGGCGACTGTGTCACTACGGGCGAGCTTGTGCGCTTGTTTGCCACGAGTTGGGGAGACGGCTTCTCATTTGAAGAGGGCCACGTCGATGGGCCGCATGAGGCTAATTTCCTGAAGCTGGACAACAGCAAGGCAAGGAGCGTTTTGGGATGGCGTCCAGTCTGGGGCGTTTCGGAAGCAATTGAGCGTACCGTAGAATGGACCCGAGCATGGATCGTCGGCGGAGATTCGTCTGCCTCCGATTGCATGGATGGTCAGATTAACGACTATCTCTCTGCGAACTAGGAATTCGGAAAGGGACTCCGGATATGGTTGCACGTAAGCGAGTATTAGTAACGGGAGGAACAGGCTTCGTAGGAGCGAACAGCCTTCCCTTGTTAAAATCAAAGTTCGATATAGTCGCTCCCAGAAGAGCGGAGCTTGATGTCACAAGCCCTGATGCTGTTGAACGATATGTCAAGGATGTTCGTCCCGACGTAATTGTTCACTTGGCCAATCCAAATCCTGCCAAAAATCCCATAGACGAATCAATTGATATGTTTCGCGGAAGCGTAGACTCTTTTATGGGCTGCTACAGAGTGCGCAAACTCGTAGATAAGGTTATCTATCTAGGATCCGGTGCAGAGCTCGATAAGAGATTTGATATGTGCTTGATTACCGAGGATGAGTTTGGCAGGTCGTATCCAGTCGATGCTTATGGAGCTGCAAAATACGTTGAAAACGTTATTGCGAGCAATGCCGACAACGTATATAACCTTAGGCTGTTTGCTTGTTTTGGCCCAATGGACCACTGGAGCAAGTTCATCACCCACTGTATTCGATGCATTCTAGCGGGGAAAAATATAACTATTCGAAAAGATTGTTACTTTGACTATCTTCACGTTTCGGACCTTGCTAAAATTATTTGCTGGTCAATTTGTTCAGATATGCACCACGGTGACTACAACATTTGCACAGGCACACGGTATCTCTTGTCAGAAATTGCCGATATGGTCCGCAATCAAATGAGCAGCTCTGAGGATATCGTTCTGCTTTCAGACGAAATGAACCGAGAGTATACTGCATCGCCTGCACGCCTGAGAGAGGAATACTTCGAACCCTTCTTGAGTCTTGAAGAAGGAATTGCACGGCAAATTGAGTATGAAAAGTCAGTATACCCCGATGGTGGATATGATCGCCTCTAGGAGGTTGCACAATGAAAAGAAGAGCCGCTGACATTCTGTTCGAGACGCTTGCTTCCTGTGGAGTTAATACGTGCTTTGCTGTGCCAGGTGGAGGTGCTATGCACCTTGATAATGCCCTTTCGTTGAACAATGACATTGCTACCTACTTCAACCACCACGAGCAGGCGTGTTCTATGGCAGCAGAGGGATATGCGCGAACTTCAGGAAAGCCTGCGCTTGTCTGCGTTACTTCTGGGCCCGGAGCAACGAATGCAATCACTGGCGTGGTTGGGGCCTACGTTGATAGCATTCCAATGATTGTTGTTAGCGGACAAGTTCGCACAGACATCTCTGTCGAAGCCTCCGGTCTTCCACTAAGATACAGAGGTGTTCAAGAGTTTGATATTATACCATCTGTAAGAAACATGACAAAGTATGCTGTTACTATCAAGGATCCACGGGCAGTGAAGGCGGAAGCCCTTAAAGCGTGGAGCTATGCAACGCATGGACGACGTGGCCCTGTTTGGATTGAAGTACCACTCGATGTCTCCAGCGCTCCTATTGAAGAAGACGACCTTCTCGAGTACGTCGATACCTTTGAAAGCCTGTGTCCGACTGATGACGAAGTCAAGCTAGTATTTGATGAGCTTGACAAGGCAAGTAGGCCGTGTATCCTTGCGGGATCGGGGATTGTATCAGGCAATGCTCGCGGTGAATTTGCGGAGCTTATAGAAAAGATTAAAATACCTGTGGTTGGGGGATCTCAGGTCGCTGACGTATTGGGTAATGAGCACAGGTATTTTTACGGCCTTTCTGGAAACTCCGGACCGAGAACGGGCAACTATATCCTGCAGAACTCCGATTTGATTGTTGCATTTGCTGACAGCTTGAGTTTCCGGCAAACAGGTTTTAATCAAGAGGCATTTGCTCCACACGCAAAGATTATCATGGTGGACGCAGATGAGTACGAGTCGCAAAAACCAGGCCTGCGCGTTTCTCAAACGGTGCTTTCAGATATCAAAGAGTTTATTGCCACTGCGAATCGACTTGACTGTAAGGCGGAGTCGTCAAACGAGTGGATTGCGTACTGCGACAAGGCTCGAAGTTATTTCGATCCATTTGAGGGAAAGCGCGGCTGTTCGGGCGACGATAGGGTGTCTCAGTATTGGTTCTGGCAAGAGTACGATCGTCTTGCTCCGGATGATGCCATTGTTGCTCTTGGCAACAATACGGCGATATGTGCGAAGCTCCAAGTGGGTAAACGTACTGATGCTCAGCGCGTGATTGCGAACTATGCAAGCGGATCAATGGGCTACGATCTTCCTGCAGCGATGGGCGCCTGCATCGCTACGGGAAGAGAGGCGGTTTGCGCTACAGGAGATGGTTCGATAATGATGAACCTTCAGGAGCTGCAGACCATCGCTCACAACGAATTGCCGGTTAAGGTCATTGTCTTTTCGAACGATGGGTACGGAACTGTTAGACGCACGATAGATAACTTCTTTAATAGCAATTACTTTGGTTGCTCTGCGGATAGTGGCATATCATTCCCTGACTTTGAGAAGATTGCCGACGCTTTTGGCTTTGAATATATGCGCTGCAAAACAAATAGCGAGATTGATGGGAAACTCTCGGAGTTCCTGAATTCTCCAAAACGAATTCTTATGGTTGTTGATGAGTTGATGGTCGACCCGTTGGTTCCGAAGCTCATGAGTAAACAGGATGCTGACGGAATCATGCATTCTCCACGACTTGAAGAGATGTATCCCTTTGTTTCGGAGGAGATTGCTGAGGAGTTTATGCCTGAGTGGGAGTAAGTTCTCGATAATTCGTTCGAGTTAGTTTGGCATGTGGGTCTATCCTGTCCGTAGCTAGAGGTGAATGATGCAGAAAAGACTGAGCATTACTACGCCATGCTTTAATGAGGAGGGCAATCTCGAACCGCTGTATTCCAGGGTGTGTGCGGTTATGGACTCAATGCCGGAGTATCAGTTCGAATGGGTAATTATTGATAACTGCTCTATTGATCGTAGTAGGGAGATATTAAGGCATCTTGCAGCTAAGGACAAAAGGATTAAAGTTATCTTTAATACAAGAAATTTCGGACCTGGCCGTTCTAGTTGCTACGGCTTATACCAAACGACTGGTGACGCATCGATTTGCGTTGCGTGCGACCTCCAAGACCCACCCGAACTGATTCCTCAGTTTATTAGGAAGTGGGAAAACGGAGCTGATGTTGTTCTCGGAAGGATTACGGAGAGCGAGGAGTCTGCCGGTTCGTTTGCAACAAGAGGTCTTTTTTACAAAATATTGAATTTGTTCTCGGATAATAAGGTTGAGAGCCACGTGACTGGCTTTGGTCTATACAGCAGAAGGGTTATACGCCTTCTAATGATTGAGGCGAACCCAAATCCAAACTACAGGTTTTCGATTAGTAATTTTGGATTTGCTGTTGAGTACGTTGACTACATTCAGCCTCTGAGGTCTGCCGGTAAATCAAGCTATAACTTTATTTCGAAACTCAACACCTCAATTGATGCGCTGGTTCAAGCTTCAACGTCCCCTGTAAGAATCATCACCTTATCCGGCGCTGTGCTCGCGGGAATCGCCATACCCTGCTGCTTAATCCTCAGTGTCTTCGATCTGATTTTGCTTAGTGAGATTACGTTTAGATTCGCTCTGAGTCTATTGGTTTTGGGGGTTGCTGGTTTGCTTGCTTTGGCGATTGGAGTGGTCGGCGAATATGTTGTGTCAACACTCGCTCATGTAAAAAGTGAGCCTCTCGTGATTGAGAAAGAGAGAATTAATCTGGAGTTTGGGAATTTGGACAATCCATGGGTTGCCCCCGCTCGTTCAAATCAAGAGGAAGAGCGTTTGTCGCAATGAAGCTTTCAATGTCATCTATAGATTTGTTCGACTACACAAGCTCCCAGCTTCAGCATTTTTATCCGTCTGGAAGAGCCCTTGCGTCTGATGAAGGATGCTTTAGAAGTTTCCTTAGGGCGCTTGAGAGGGTGGAGGAGTGTTTCAAGCACATCGTTCTTCGCGGATACAGCGAAGGCGGAGAGGCAACCTTTAATGCATTGCACTCCGATCAGTACTCACAATATCTATATATTCTATCAAATCAACTCTGGCACGACGGAGCACGTGAAGACCATTCCCGAAAACTGCTGAGTCTCAACAGAGCGCTCAATGGTATTTTTGTTTCCTACAAACTTGACTTGCCCCCGCACTTCCTGTTTGGACATCCGTTGGGGACGATCTTAGGCAATGCAAGCTACGGAGATGGTCTCGTTGTCTATCAAGGGGTAACAATAAACTCGGGCAAGGACGGCAGTGGAGAATTTGTTCCACAAATCGGCAGAGGTTGTTTTTTTGCTGCAGGATCTAAAGTGATTGGAGTTGAGCCTATTGGCGATCGTGTATCGGTTGGAGTTGACGCCGTAGTGTATAAAAGGCCAGTCCCCGCTGATTCTGTTGTGCTGAATCGCAACGGTGCGAGTCAGATTTACCCAAGAGCTGACAACAAAGAGTGCTTTTCTCAGCAGTTCTTTGACATTGTGCTGTAGGGAGTGTTGAATGAATGGAATCATCGCCCAGATTAGACGCGCGCTGAACTTCGAGGTTAGATTTGGGGATGGTGAATCGACCCAAAAAGCACCGAAGATACTAAGAGGAATGGTCTTTCTATTCCCAGCGCTTATCTTCTTGCTTGGATCTGTTCTGGGCCAAGTAAAGGGAGCAAATTATGACGGAATTAATTTAAGTCTTTATGATAAGAAAACAATGATTGCAATTTGTATTTTTGAGTTCATTGTTTTTTTAATACTGATTGCATTGTATGAAGCCCTAAATTATAAAGAGAAGTCCGGCAAGGCCGTGCTGTTCGTTTTGCTTGTTGCAATAATCTTTAGATTGGCCGCGATTGCGTTAATTCCGGTCTTGCAAGCAAGTGACTTTTCAATTTATTACCAGCTTGGTCAATTTGTGGCACAAGGTGACATTCAAGGTGCCGCTGAAGTACTCAATGAATTTGGCCTGAACTCCTTGGGAGGGCTGGCCTTGTTAAATGGGGCCCTCGCATTTCTCTCTGGCGGAAGTGCTCTTGGCTTCGAAATCTCGCAGGCAATGGTTCAGTGCACATCAATTTACCTAGTTTATAAGATTGGATGTTTGATAAGTCAGAGGGTCGGATACTTTGCGGCATTGTTTTTGGCGCTATATCCTACAAATATTGTCTATGTAACAGTTGCAACAAATCAACACTTGTCAACTATGTTTATGCTTCTATCGATTTGGGCGCTGATAAGAGGCCTTCTGTGTCAGAGCCCTTCGGTTGGCAAAACTATACGTGTGGGGATGCTTTCTGGTGCATTGCTGGCGGTGATGTATTACTGCCATCCATCAACCGTGCCTATACTTGCAGCCGTATCTACTTGGATTATATATCTTTTTATTAGGAGACCGAAGACCTTATTACCGTGCCTGATTATCTTGGCATCGCTTCTGCTGGCGTATCGAGGCACGTTGACAGTTGGCGACGCAATGATGATGAGAATGGGTCTTACCACACAGTCGAGTGATGTAGGAAGCATGCTGGGTAAGTTTGTAGTTGGACTGAACCATGAAACGAACGGGGGTCTTACATCACCGTATCAGGGGTTTGATAATGAGATGGACCTTCTAAATCACATCCCAAAAGATGAGGTTGATCAATACTGTCTAGAAAAGATTCGTGAGAGGGCCCTTGACCCCCGTCTCCCACAGCTGTTGGTTAGAAAGGAAAGAATAATGTGGCATTCGATAGATAATGCCATTACTTGGACAGAGATATCGGTAAATGAATGGGCAGATACTTATGGCATGCAAGATACCCAGGAATATCTCACTGCCATGAGAATCTGTGAGGGCGTCAAGAAGGCAGATTATTGGTATCTATTCCTTCACTATATAGCTTTCTCGATATCAAGTGGAATAATAATATTCCTAAAAAATAACATTCACAATGGCTGTACGATTAAAAAAGCTCGTGAGTTTGCGTTTCTTCCAATGCTAATTATTGATGCTTGGATAGTTGTATTCTTGCTAATTGAAATACAAGGCAGGTATCGATACTCAATGATGCCTTTTGTCTTCTTAATCTCAGCAGTTGGAGTTACCCAGATTGTGTCTATTGTGCTGGAGAGGACAAATAAGAGGAAAACCTTGAACAAGTCTGAGAATCAATAATACGCGCTCAGGGGTATAGGGCGAGAGGGTGGTCGATCCAGGGATATCAATGGTGTTCACACCCTCTCTTCCCTAACCCTGAGCGATTCGTTCAGTTATATAGCCGATTCACATATGCAGAGCTGATGCTCCAAGTGCCCGGCGTCGCTTACCAATCAAAAGACAAGCAGCGAGAATACGATATCGGGGCGCCCTGTCTGTTGAGTGAGGGTGTGAATGGGAATTATGAGGAAGATGTTGTGTAGCCTGCCAAAGGGATGAAAGGGACGGAGCTATCCATGTCCCTCGGCGCAGCAAAGCGACCGTCGCAAAGCGTGCTGCCAAAATGATGAGGGAGCATATTGATGCAGCGGGGCTGGAGTTGATGACGGGGACAAGACCTTTAATTTCTTCGATGGCATTTGGCGGGTATCATGAGGAAGAATCCTTCAAGTTTGACTACGCACGTTCGCAATTAGCTCGCGAGGGGGTCAAATTAGATAACTGCGGACATGCTAATTCGTTATAATCTGGGCTACGAGCAACTCTGCCGTTGGTTTCAACTCTGAAAAAAAGAGCCTTGACTGCTCTTGGACGCATAGTCCCATCGCGCGTATCAAGTATGAGCCTAGTGGGACAACACTCCTTAAGCGGATTGCTCCCACGGCGTCAAACTCTTGATTCCGAGAAGCCGATTGATCGCGCGTGTATCTGTGCACAGCGCTGCTATCCCCGCCGGCGTGAATCCACTTCAAGTGCTTCCTCAGCATGCGGATACGCTCTTGGACTGTGGCGCACAGATCCTGTCTGCCAGCGGAATGTCCGGCGTCTTGTATCAGACAGAACTGTGAACGTTATCTCGTGCACCCTGCACGGCGTAGCCCGGCCATGAAGTCGCCCAGCGCCCATCCCGACCAGTCGCGAGGGTGGAACACCTCGTTCTTGAGGGTCCCGAAGAACCCCTCCATACGCGCGTTGTCGTAGGTTCTGCCCTTGCGCGACATGCTCCTGACCAGGCCGTGGCGCTCGCACGCCGCCCGCCACCCCGGCCAGCGGTAGTTCCCGACGCGGTCGAGGTGGACGACGGGCCGCTCGCCGCCGCCGAGCGTCGCGCAGGCGGCCCGCAGGCTGGAGTTTGCCAGCTCCGCCGTCGGGCGCGGCCCCGCCGACCACACCACGGGGCGGCCGTCGAAGCAGTCCACGACCGCCGAGAGGTGGGACTTGCAGGTGTCTGAGTACTGCGCCTAGTTGGTACCGTCGTTCTGCATAAGCGGTACCGCCCCTCCGACG
>DHCMC07803__coassemble_1371_pt1 | contig 13283 bp, 13 predicted proteins | sample DHCMC07803__metabat2_low_PE_050 | metagenome-assembled genome bin DHCMC07803
GCCGGAAGCAGACCGCGAAGCGGGCTGCTGTAGGCGCGTATGCGAAGACCGACCGAAGCTGACGGCTGGCCGTACGGGAGACTTCCATGGGCGCGTGGGCGGCGTGTGGCACGAACGGCCCGAGCGCACACCCGGAGCGTGGGCGGCCGGGCTGCGGACAACTCGAGGTTGGTAGCGTGCGGCCAGGCCAGCAGCCAGGGATGGCGGCAAAACAAATTCAACTGTGAGCGACTTTCTGTCGCTGCCAACCGCGCAAGCACGTGAGAGCCGCGTTTCACCGCCTTTCGAGTTCGCAAATTACCTCTCATCCTTCATAATATATGGGTTAGGTTGTCCCGCATGGTTTGGGAGGTGTTTCTCGATGGGCAGGCCGGAGGATAAGTACGTTAAGATACCCGCACTGGTCCATGCTTCGCGCATCGGGTACACCTATGTCTCGATCCACGGGAAGACACCGAGCGTCGACTACGACGGAGACACCAACATCTTCTACGATTCGTTCCGCGCGGCGCTTTCGCGCATCAACGGGCGTGATGTCGACAAGGAGAAAACCCGCTATCTGGTTGCCCAGCTACGACTCAAACTTGGCGGCGATGACCTCGGCAGAGCGTTGTTCACGTGCCTGCAGACGGGACTCGAGGGATATCGCCTGCTCGACTTCGACGATCCACGCAACAACACATTCGAGGTGGTGACCGAGCTACCCTGCGAGAACGGCGAAGACAGCTTCCGACCAGACATCACCTTCCTCGTAAACGGAATGCCGCTGTGCTTCATGGAGGTCAAGCGCCAGAACAACAAGGACGGCATCCAGGCGGAGCGGGACCGCATGTTCCGCCGCTTCAAGAACCCTGTGTATCGCCGGTTCGTGAATATCACGCAGGTGATGGCCTTCTCCAACAACCAGGAGTACGACGACGAGGACCGCCACCAGCTTCAGGGGTCCTTCTACGCGTCGAGCGCATACGGTCGGCTCTCTTTCAGCCATTTCCGCGAGGAGGACGAGGCGGGCATGCTCTCACTCGTTGCCGATCGCGATGAGGCAGCCGAGCGTTCCATCTGCAAGGACAACAACCTGGCGGCTTACTACGGCAGCGCGGAGTACGAGTCTTCTGCTCTTCCCGACACGCCTGCAAACCGTATCATCACGTCGCTCTTCTCGCCCGAGCGCCTCCTGTTCATCTTGCGCTACGGCATCTGCTACGTGGAGAAGGTCGACGATGACGGAATACCGCACCTTCAGAAGCACGTCATGCGCTACCCGCAGCTCTTCGCAACCATGGCCGTCAGACGCGCCCTTGACGAGGGACGCAGAAAGGGCGTCATCTGGCATACCCAGGGAAGCGGAAAGACGGCCCTCTCGTTCTTCCTGACGCGGTACCTTCGCGACTACTATCAGGAGCGAAACCAGATTGCCCGGTTCTTCTTCATCGTTGACCGGCTCGACCTGGCAGACCAGGCTGCCCTGGAGTTCCGCAGCCGCGGTGCCGTGGTTAACGTCGTGAACAGCCGCGAGGAGTTCGGGAACGCGCTCAAGGGCTCGGGTGACGATACCGATGTGGTCACCGACGACCGTACGCCCGTCATCACGGTGGTCAACATCCAGAAGTTCGACGAAGGCTCGAAAGCCACTTCTTTCGACTACGACCTGAACGTGCAGCGCGTCTACTTCATCGACGAGGCTCACCGCGACTACAAGAACGGCGGCGCATTCCTCACCAATCTGGTGACGTCCGATCGCGACTCGGTTAAGCTCGCGCTTACCGGCACACCTCTCGTGGACGGCCGCAAGGGCAACGCCACCAAGCAGGTGTTCGGCGACTACATCCACAAGTACTTCTACAACCAGTCAATCGCCGACGGCTACACGCTGAAGCTGCTTCGCGAGGACGTGCGTACCGAGTTCAAGCTGAAGATGCAGCAGGTCATGAAAGAGCTTCGGGAGATCAAGAAGCTCGTTAAGCTCGACGAGGTGTTCACGCACGAATCTTACGTTCATCCGCTCGCGGACTATATCGTGGAGGACTACCTTCAGTCCCAGATTGCCCTTAACGACGAGACCATCGGAGCTATGGTGGTCGCTTACAGCGCACCTCAGGCGCGGGCAATTTACGATTACTTGGCGGGGCTTGACCCTGACATAGCTACCGAGCTGGTTGTTGACGAGGATGACCAGAAGCGTGTGGCGAGCAGGCTCATCCTGCACGACGAAGGTACCAAAGAGTACCGCCGCGAGATCTGCGACAGCTTCAAGAAAGACGACAGCCCCATCAACATCCTCGTGGTGTACAACATGCTGCTCACTGGCTTCGACGCGCACCGCCTGAAGAAGCTCTACCTGTGCCGTCCCATCAAGGCGCACAACCTGCTACAGGCGCTCACGCGCGTCAACCGCCCGTACAAGAACATGGCGTTCGGCTACGTGGTGGACTTCGCCGACATCACCGAGGAGTACGACAAGACCAACCGCGCATACCTGGCCGAGCTCACCGATGAGCTTGGCGACGCCACGAGCGAGTACAGCAGCCTGTTCGAGGACCCGAAGGTCGTGGAGGCCGACCTGGCGCGCATCAAGGACATCCTCTTCGAGTACACGACCGACAACGTGGTGGAGTTCCAGAACGAGATAGGACAGATAGACGACAAGGCCAAGCTGTACGAGCTGCGAAACGCGCTCGCCCGCTACAAGGACCTGCGCAACGTGGCGAAGATGCACGGCTACGAGTGGCTTTACGACCGCTTCGACGTCGGGAAGGCGCAGGAGCTGCTGCGCGAGGTTTCCAACCGAATCCAGATGATCAACAACAAGGAGGCGCTGGCGCTCAAGGACATGTCGACCGGGGCCGTGAACGTGCTGCTGAGCCAGATCGAGTTCACCTTCCGGCGCATCGGCACAGACGAGCTGGCCATTGCCGACGAGTTCCAGGACAAGCTTCGACGGACGTATGGGTCGTTCGCGGGAAACATCGACAACGACGACCCGGAATACGTGAACCTGCTCGACGAGCTGAGGCGCAAGTTCGAGAAGCTCGACATCGAGGAGATGACAAGCGCAGACATGATGGCGAGCATGGACGAGCTGGACGACCTGCGACGCCGCATGGAGGAGCTGAACCGCCGCGACGCGCAGCTTGCCAAGAAGTACGGGGGCGATGTGAAGTTCGCACGTACACACAAGAGGGCGATGCGGACCCCACCGCCCCTGACCACGAGCTCCACGGTGCTGTTCAGCATCCTCGACCGCGTGAAGGATGCGGCGGACCAAACCGTGCTCGGCAACCACAACCTCCTCGGAAACCGTAGCTACTTCGAGCAGAGCGTGAGGCGCATGCTCGTCCAATCGTGCAAGACGGAGGGAATAAAGTTCACCGCACCACAGGTGAGGGGCATCGCCGACTTCATCGCGGGTGAATACATAGACGAGGGAGGCAAGGCCGCCTAATGACCGACGAGAAGAACCTGCCCGGAGCGGGCATACTGGCCGATACGAAGGCCATGATCGATGGGCTGAAGACCGTGTGCGCGAACGCCGGGCTCGCCAATGACAGCTCGGAGTACAAGATCATCACCGAGGCGTTCCTGTACAAGTTTTTGAACGACAAGTTCCTGCACGAGTTGCGAAAGCTGGACGCCTTCAAGGACGCCGAGAACATCGAGGCCGCTTATGCAGCAATGGACGAAGATGAGCGCGAGACCAAGCTTCTCGAAATCACCGAAGGGACGGCGGTGCTCAGGCCCGAATACCTGCTGTCGTACCTGTTCAACCGAAAGAACAAGGACGAATTCGCCAGCTTGTTCGACGAGGCCCTCCTTGGGATAGCCGATGACAACGTGGACGTGTTCTCGGTCAAAGCTGGCGAAGGGCAGCCAATCAAGCTCTTCGGCGGAGTGAGCCGCTTCATCGTGGAGGAGGCCAAGCGCGACAGCTTCTGTGCCCAGCTGGTAACCAAACTCGCAGGATTCTCATTCGAGCGAGCGTTCAGCGAGAAGTACGACTTCTTCGCAGCGGTTTTCGAGTACCTCATCAGCGATTATAACAAGGACTCCGGCAAGTACGGGGAATACTTCACGCCACACTCAATCGCGACCATCATCGCTCGTATCTTGGTGCCAGAAGACGCGAGCGACGTTACCGTATACGATCCAGCGGCCGGCACGGGGACGCTGGTCTTGGCGGCGGCACATCGCATCGGCGAGAAACATTGCACCATCTACACTCAGGACCGCAGCCAGAAGGCGAATGAGTTCATGCGGCTCAATCTCATATTGAACAACCTAGTGCACTCGTTGCCAAACGTGGTCCACGACGACACCCTCAAATACCCTCGGCACTACGGCAAGGGCGGCAAAGGCATCAAGCAGTTCGACTACATCGTGAGCAATCCGCCGTTCAAGGCTGATTTCTCGGATACTCGTGACGACCTCGCGAACGACAAGTACCGTAAGCGTTTTTGGGCGGGCGTACCCAACATCACCAACGACCCTGACAAGATGGAAATCTACTTGATGTTCCTCCAGCACATCATAGCCTCCATGGACTCTAAGGGGCATGCTGCCATGGTCGTGCCGACAGGATTCCTGACCGCCAAGGGCAAGATCCCCATGAAGATTCGAAAGAAGATGGTGGAGAGCAAGATGCTCCGTGGCGTGGTGAGCATGCCTTCGAACATCTTCGCTAACACTGGAACCAACGTGAGCATCGTGTTCCTGGACGCATCGGTGGAGCATGACCACGCCCTCCTCATGGACGCCTCGAAGCTCGGCGAGAAGCGCAAGGTGGATGGAAAGAACCAGCGAACCTTCCTTTCTGCTGATGAGATTGAACGCATCGTCCAGACGTTCAATGCGGACGAGGAGTCGGATGGCTTTAGTGTGCAGGCGAGCTACGAGGACATCGCTGCTAAGAAGTTCTCGTTCAGCGCAGGTCAATACTTCGAGGTGAGGATTGAGTACGTGGACCTCACTCCCGAGGAGTTCGACTTTGAACTATCCGAGCGCATGAGAACACTCAGCGAGTTGTTTGCAGAGGGAGCACGCCTGCAAGACGAGATTGAGCTGCAGCTTAAGAAGGTGCGCCTTGGATAAGGTCAGGCTGGGCACCGTAATGACCCTCCACAGGGGTTATGATTTGCCGAACGCACAGCGCAAGTCGGGCGACGTTCCCGTCATCAGCTCTTCCGGTATTTCCGGATCACACTCGGTCGCCAAGCTTGTTGGCGAAAACGTTATAACGGGACGATATGGAACGATTGGCGAGGTGTTTTACCATAACGGGCCTTGCTGGCCGCTTAATACGACGCTCTTTGTAGAGGACTTCCACGGGAATGACCCGAAATACGTAGCGTATCTACTCGAGGTCATGCTAAATGCGCTTCAGATAGACGGTACGGATAAAAGCACTGTTCCCGGTGTGGACAGGAACGTTTTGCACGATCTGGTCGTCCCCTATATCAGCGATCTGGCGTCCCAAAAGACCACTACGCGTGTACTGTCAGCTATTGATGCCAAGATCGCCAACAACAAGAAACTGATAGCGGAGCTTGAGGAAACGGCTCGGCTCATCTACGACTACTGGTTCACACAGTTCGACTTTCCCGGCGAAAACGGCAGGCCCTATCGTTCAAGCGGTGGCAAGTTGATTTGGAGCGACGAGCTGAAACGCGAAATACCTGCGGGATGGCACGTATGTACTATCGGTGACTTGGTAACCTTCGACAGGGGCTTCTCATATTCGTCCGCCAATCTTTGTGGCGACGAAGGAATGCCAATGATTAGTCTTGCTTCCATAGACCGACAGCATCGCTACCGCCCAGAAGAGTTGAAACATATTAACGTGGTCCCAGATGCTGAAGAATGTGCACTTCCAGGTGAAATGCTTGTAGCTTGCACTGATTTAACCAGGCTGGCTGAGATAGTTGGTTGCCCAATATTGGTTCCGAAAACGCATGAACGATTCGCATATTCAATGGATCTAGCGAAGCTCCATTTCGATAGGAAAAGAGTTCAGAAATATTACCTGTATATGGCATTACGCACTAGTACGTATCACCATCACATCAAGCAGTTTGCCTCTGGCACAAATGTCTTACATTTGGATTTAGCGGGCTTCAATTGGTACAAGATTTCTTTACCGCCAATAGGTCTACAGATGGAGTTCGACTCATTGCTTGAGCCAATGTTGGAGCTAGCCGATGAGGCTCTACGCGAGAACCTCGGCCTTATTAAGCAGCGTAACTGGCTACTCCCCATGCTAATAAACGGTCAGCTTACGATTAATTAGGCACCATCCATGAAGCAAACTATCACTGCTATACGAGATGCTATCGATAAAGAGTGCTGGTTACCCGCGCTTGCCCTTGCTTTGACGGTTCCAGATGTACTCGGACAAGTCGCTTACCCAAACTATGGCGTAGGGCGGCGCTATCGGACTTGGTTTCACGAAAACGTTGAGCACCGTTTCGCCGATCATACCGGCTATGACGATAACTGGGATGCAAAGCGCCCCTATTTCACAGCCGATATGTGCTATAAGCTGCGCTGCGAAATCCTGCACGCTGGCAACGACGATATTGACTTCGAATACGGAGCGCGCGAGGAAGACCGAGATTACGATTACGACTTCGAGCTGCGCGTTCATGCTTGCAACAGCTTCGGATCGTGGTGGGTGACTCCACATGGGGACGAACGAATAACTGAACATGTTCGCGTGTGCATAGATATAAAAACACTCTGTGATGCTCTGTGCGAGGAGGCTGAGCGATTCATGCAGCACGTGAGCGAGGAGGAGCTTGAAGGGCACAGCGTTCGGATTGTGGATGTGGCGGAGTTCGCGAGGTTGAATCATAGGTAGGGGCAACAACCTCGTCTAAATTTGCCGCCAATGGGAACCCTTAATTCGTGTAGCCGAACTGTTTAGGACGTCGGCACAATTCTGTTGTACTATAGTATTGGTTTACTTTATCGACTGGGAAAGGAGCTGACGTGGATATTTCGACCTGCACCTTTAGTCTTTTTTACCAGCCCGTTCCCAACATCCGTCGCGAGGCTTTTGAGATCGAAGAGAAGCTGGGCGGCTACGTAAAGCCCTTCCAGATACACTCCATACCCGACGATGCGCCTTTTGAACTGCCGCGTATTTCAGCGACAACAGAGAGCGGTCACTCGTCTCTAAACATTGCAGCACAAAGCGCACAGGTTCTATCGCGTTATGACGACAGCTTCTCGCGGGACTTTTCAAAGAGCCTCGATTACTCAAAAGCTAAGGCGCTGGAGCTTTACGCCGCCCTCACCACCATGCCTAGCATACAGCTGCATTTCACGGGACTCGCCGTACAGCTACTCGTCCCTGCTTCTGAGATAAAGTCATCGCCTGTAAGCTTCATAAGTGACACCTATCTGAAAGTGTCAAGCAGTCTGCCAATGTCAGACGCAGCCGCAAAGCTCGTTTACAAAGTGGATAGCGACCTTTACCTAAACCTTGAGGTTCAAAGGATAGTCTTGAGCGACCCTCTCTCCATCAACATCGGTCCGGACGGCATTACGGTCGTCAAGAAGCTTCAGTCTGGCAACGAGGAGATGCTTGCCGTCTCCATCGACTTTAACAACAGGCTTGCTTTCAATGAAGGGCGAATCCTTGGCTGCGACGAGGCAACAATACAGCGTTTCTACGCTCGAGTTCAGGCCTTCCTTGAAGATGGAATCGATGCGTTCCTAAAGAATGGGGAGGTGAAGTTCTGATGCCTGAGACCACAATGAGGAAAATGCCGGCAATCGTTGCGACGACGTCAGTTGCTTCACTTATGTTGGCAACAGCATTCGCAACCCCCATGACGGGCTCAACTGGGCAGGATGCTTATCTCGATACGCCTGATGCCTTGGTTCGCTATGTGAACGATGGCTTTGATTTCTCTACATCATCGAACAGCATAATGACCTACGAGCACATTGAGCGGCCTATCGAATCTGCCAAGTTCGCAGCTTACGAGATGTTCGGAGAAATGAGGAGCTCCACTCAGGAAGAGAAGAACCTGTACGAGAACATGCTTGCCCGTATGAGCACGCCGATTGATGTGGATATATTCGCCCTATGATGGATGGCTATATCGACTTTCTCGAAAACCTGTTTCCTGCGATAGAGCCCTACACAGCCGAAAGAGCCAAAAGAGCTGTGAAGGAGTTTTCTCGCTATGAGAGGAAGACCCCCTTCTTCGCACGCCCAATGGATGACGATTTCCAACAGGGTGACATTTTCACGAAAGTGCCCTTCGTCTACATTGACAAAGATGGAAAAGGGCAGCTTGCCGTAACAGGTGGCATGCTGCTTACGAATTCCTGTGACACAACAAGAAATGAACGCCTCCAGTTTGCTGCCATGACCCCACTCGCAGCCTATTCTGCTGATCCCGCACATCTGGATGCCGTAAAGAGCAACACAAACTTTGAGTATCTATACTTCCCCGATACTGAGATAGATGACTCGTTCGTGAACTTCGGCTTAATCACCTCGGTATCTCGTGAAGCATTCCAAAAGTTTGTAGAGGCCGGAAAGAGTGAGCGGATTGCATCGCTCAACGCAACGGGATACTTCTTGTTCATAACGAAGCTTACGGTGTTTTTAATGAGGCCGGAAGACAGTGAGGTATATGCTTCGCGCGCTGCCTCTATAGCGTAATCATCTACCGAACGATTCAATCACTTTGTGACAGCCTTCTAACCTTTTCGCAGTGTTAGAGGGCCGATCTGTTTATGTCGGCCATAACCGAAAGGCAGGCTGACATGGCCGGTGATACATATGGCGACAAGACGCAGGAAGAGTCGCAAGCCCAGGAAGACTTCGAGCGCGAGCAAGCGCAGGAAGAGCAGCCGCAGGTGAGCGGTGTGGACTGGGGGAAGGCCATCGCCGAGCGCGACGAGAAGATAGCGGCGCTTGAGGCCCAGATGGCAGAGGCGGCGAAGAACGCTGAGGCCGCCGAGGCACTGCGCGGCGAGATTGCCGAGCTGAAGGCCCAGGGAGAATCCGACCGCATCGACTTCAAGCTGCAGCTGGCTGGCGTGCGCAACATCAAGGCGGCGCGTGCCGTTCTGGACGACCACGGCGGCGACATCGACAAGCTCAAGGCCGAGGAGCCGTGGCTTTTCGCCGACGCCCCTGCTCCCCAGCAGGGCGGCAAGACCGGGCTTCCCAACGCGGGCACGAGCTCAGACGAGGGCAAGACCATGAAACGCTGGCGCAAGATCGCCGGCCTGGACGATGCCGACAACGAATAAGGAGGGCTGACCAATGTCCAACTCGATTGCATACACCAAGAACTACACCTCTATCCTCGACGCCGTCTACCAGCGTGCATCCGTTTCGGGCGTGCTGACCAGCGGACGCCGCATGGTCCGCGCTGGCCGCAACGCCAAGGAGATCATGGTCCCGAAGATCCAGGTCTCGGGCCTCGGAGACTACACGCGTAACGTTGGCTACAAGACCGGCAGCATCACCTACGAGTTCGAGACCAAGACGTTCAACTACGACCGGGGCATCCGCCTTCTGGCCGACGTCATGGACGTGGAGGAGGCCGGCGTGCTCGACTGCTTCGTCGAGGCCGGTTCCGAGCTCCAGCGCACGCAGGTGGCGCCCGAGGCCGACGCCTTCACCTTTGCTGAGATCGCAGGGCACGAGGGCGTTTCCACCGCCACGACCGACTATTCTGACGCCGAGGCGGAGGATGTGCTCGCCGACCTGCGCGCCGCGACGAACGCTATGGACGAGGCGCAGGTGACCACGGGCTCGCGCTACCTCTTCATCACGCCGACGCTCAGGGGCGTGCTGGATGACTTCAGCTTGGCGAACCCGACGCGCTCGAACCGCGTGCTTGAGCGATTCTCCCGCATCGTCGAGGTACCGCAGGTGCGCTTCTACTCGCACATCGACCTGCTCTCCGGTGACGAGGACCAGTTTGGCTATGCGCCTGCCGAGGGCGCCTACGAGCTCACATCCGACACCGAGGTCGTGAGCGGAAAGACCTACTACACCGAGAGCTCTGGCACCTACATAAAGGTGGCGAGCCCGCAGAAGAGCGGCCTCTCCACGTATTACGAGCTCGTGGGCGCGGGCGCGCCGATCAACTTCCTGGTGGTGGAGAAGAGCGCCGTGATCAAGTTCGACAAGCACGTGGCGAGCCGCGTGTTCAGTCCCGACGAGCTGGAGACGCTTGACTCCTACATGATGAAGTATCGCAAGTACGGCATCGTGGAGCTGCTCGACAACAAGCTCGACGGCGTGTACGCGTCCTTGGCCCCGCTTGCGTAAGGGGCCGTCGTGGGCTGCGCGGGTGCGACGTCGGTGGACTTTGACTTCTATCGCGACGAATACGGCGGCGGGATGGGCGTGGAGGCGTTCACGGAAGCGCTTCCCGCTGCCGCGCGTCATGTGCGGTGGCTCTGCGGCGGCCGCGTGCCTGCGTGTGATGCGGACGAGCTTGCGTACCGGCGTGCGGTGTGCGCTGCCGCCGAGGCGTTCGCGGAGTTTGGTGAGGGTCAGGTGGGCGGATTCCAGCTCGGGTCCTTCTCGGTGACGCACTACGACAACCGGGGCACCACCGGCGAGGAGCAGGCGACCTACGCCTGTGAGAAGGAGCTCTCTGGTACGGGGCTCCTGTTCTGCGGGGCGCGCTGATGGCGTGGCTGCGCCCGATACCCGCGAGGCTGCTCCCGGACTCGTGCCTGGTGCGCGATCCGGGGGCTGACGGGAGCTTCGGAGAGCCGCGCGCCATCTCGCGCGTGAGGTTCGAGCGGGCGCAATCGGTGGTTGCCGAAGCGCACCGCAGCGCGGACGCAGGGGCGGGCACGCTCTTCGTGGATGCCGTCACGAGTGCGGGGGCGTTCGAGATCCCTGCGGGCTCTCGCGTGGAGATTGGCGGGAGGTCGTACGTGGCCGCCAGGGTGGTGCGCTTCGAGGGGTTCAACGGGCGCGTGCACCACTGGGAGGTGGAGCTGCGATGAGGGCCGTGACTGACGCCGTGGCGGGGATGCTGCGCGCAGCGGGAGTGGCTGGCGTATTCGACTTCGCGCCGAGCGCCATGCTGTGCGCGGAGCCGGCAGTGGTGCACTGGTCGGGCTTCTCTCGCGAGAGCCGACAGGACGGCGAGGAGCGCGGCACCGCCTCGGTCGAGATGCTGGTCGTGCGCGAGAAGGACGCTGAAGCACGCGACGCTGCGTTTGCGTGCGAGGCTGCCGTGCGCTCGTCTGGGCGCTCCGAGTGGAACGCAGAGGGCTCTGGGGTGCGCATTCTGGGCATCGACACGGACGCGCCGACCTTCAGGGAACGCGACTCGAGCGGACGCTCCGTATGGGCGTTCACGGCGAGGCTGACGGTTGCGAGGGAGATATGACTGTCAGGAAGGAAGCAAAAGGCGGGGCGGACGGTGGCCGGGGAGCTTGGCGCGATCGGCGCGACCCTCTTGCCGACGTTCGTCTGAGCCGCTCAAGCGACCGGTTCCAAGACGAGGAGCTCTCGGCGCGCGAGCAGCGTCGGGCGGTGTCCTACGGTCGCGCGAGGGGACGGCTCTGATGGCCCGGTCCATCAAGTTTGGAGGGCGCGACTTCTCGTCCTTCTCTACCGCCGAGGTGATGCTGCCCGCGGCTCATGGCATCGTCGTGGATGCTGCGGAGGTGCCCGGCCGCGCCGGAGCGGTCCTGCTCTCTGCGCGTATCCCGCCCAAGACGCTGCGCGTGCGGCTCTTCCTTGACCTCGCGGATGACGAGGATGCGGAGGGGCTCTCTGCCCTGCGCCACGAGGCCGCGTCGTGGCTCGTCCCGGATGCCGGGGGCGACCTGGAGCTTCCCGGGAAGCCGAGCCTTGTCTACCGCGATGTCGTGTGCGCGGACGCGGGGACATGGGACGGTCTCTTCGAGGACGGCTCCTGCGAGCTGGTGTTCACGGCGTTTGACCCCGTGGCCTGGGGACAGGAGCAGGAGGCTTCGGCTGCGGCTGGCAGCACGGAGTTGTCGCTGCTCGTTGGCGGTACGTATCGGACGTGGCCGACGTTCGTGATGGAGGCGTCGGCTGGCGGCGGCGTGGTTGTCGAGGATGTTGGAGCGGGCGCGCGTGTTGAGGTGGAACGGGCGTTTCTCGGCGGCGAGGAGGTCATTGTCGACTGCGCCGCGGGGCGCGCGTGGGTTGACGGCGAGGCGGCAGATACCGACGTGACGCTTGATAGCGACTTCTTCTGGCTGGAGCCTGGTTCGCACGAGCTCTCCTTCACGGGCTGTGCTGACTTCACAGCGAACTTCACAGAAAGATGGCTCTGATGAGCGGCACGGCCCCGACGCTCTTCTGGTTCGACCGCGCCGACGAGCGCATCGGGATTCTGCACCCGGCTGGCGCGGTGGAGCATCGCGAGGAGCTTGGCGGCGAGGACGCGCTCTCGTTCTCCTGCCTTGAGACGCCCGAGAAGTACGACCGCATCCTGTGGCGAGACCCCAGTGACGGACGCTGGCGTGAGCACGTGGTGGTGCGCACGGACGAGGCGCTTGGTGCTGCGTGCGAAGTGTACGCGGAATCGAGCCTGTGCGATCTTCTCGGCAGCTATGTCGAGGAGGAGCGGGTGTCTGACTTGGGGCTCTATGGCGCGCTGGGCGTCGTGCTTGAGGGGACGCGCTGGCAGGCTTCCGTGCTGGGATGGTTTGACACCCATGACTGCTACCTCTACCACGTGAACCGGCTCGCGGCGCTCCGTCGCGCGTGCGAGGTGTGGGGATGCGAGGTCGAGCCTGCGATCGTGGTGTCTGGCGGTCACGTGTCGTCGCGTACCGTGCGTGCGGTGGCGGCTTTGGGCTCGTGGCGCGGGGCGCGGCTCGAGTACGGGCGGAACATGACGGGCTGCACGCGCACGGTAGCCGAGGACGAGGTCTTCACCGCGCTCTACGGATACGGCGCCGGGCTGCCCGTGGTGGACGAGACGGGCGCCTTCACGGGCGGATATCGGCGCAAGCTCACGTTTGGCGAGGTGAATGGCGGCGTCGACTGGGTCGGCGATGACAGCGCGAGGCTGCTGTGGGGCCTGCCGGACGGCTCGGGCGGACGTGCGCACCGCTTTGGAGATGTGACGTTTGCGGACGTCGAGGACCCTGAGGTCCTTCTCGCCCGCACGCAGGCGGCGCTTGCGGACACGTGCGCTCCACGGGTGAGCTATGAGGTGGACGCCGCCGCGCTCTTGGGTTCTGTCGATGTGGGATTGGGTGACGAGGTTGCGGTGGTGGGCTCGTCGCGCGATCCTGCATGGCGCCTTCGGGCG
>DHCMC07803__coassemble_1376_pt1 | contig 13185 bp, 12 predicted proteins | sample DHCMC07803__metabat2_low_PE_050 | metagenome-assembled genome bin DHCMC07803
CGACGGATGTATCGCCGCCGATCTGGCCGGAATCGGCCACCACGGGCAGCGCCTTCAGGCCGCAGCGCTCGCAGATGTTCGCGTAGGCGTCCTTCATGGCATCGTAGGTCTCCTGCAGGCTCTCCTGCGTCGCATTGAAGGAGTAGCCGTCCTTCATGATGAACTCGCGGCCGCGCATGAGGCCGAAGCGCGGGCGCATCTCGTCACGGAACTTGTCCTGGATCTGGTAGAGGTTCACCGGCAGCTGCTTGTAGCTCTTGAGCTCGTTGGTGATGAGGTCGGTGATGGTCTCCTCGTGCGTGGGGCCGAGGGCGAACTCGCGGTCGTGGCGGTCGTGCACGCGCATGAGCTCGGGGCCGTAGGCGCTCCAGCGGCCGCTCTTCTGCCAGAGCTCGGCATCGGTGAGGATCGGGAGCAGCATCTCCTGCGCACCGGCGGCATCCATCTCGTCGCGGATGATGTCCTCGATCTTACGGAGCGAGCGCCAGGCGAGCGGCAGGTAGCTGTAGAGGCCGGCGGCTTGCTTGCGAATCATACCCGCGCGGAGCATGAGCTTATGGCTGGCGAGCTCCGCCTCTGCCGGGTCCTCCTTGAGCGTGGGCGCATAGAGCGCCGACATGCGGGCAACACGAGTACGTGACATGCCTTCTCCTTTATTGGTCAAAACTGTGAGCTGCACGATGATACCACGCAGGGCGGCATGTGGCCTGAGTCCCTTGGCGATAGCGCCTACAGCTTCTCGATCTCCTCCATGAGGGCGTCGACGATCTCGCTTTCGGCGACCTTGCGCAGCGGCTTGCCGTGCTTGAAGAGGAGCGCGCTCCCCTTGCCGCAGGCAACCCCCACATCGGCGTCGGACGCTTCACCGGGGCCGTTCACCACGCAGCCCATCACGGCGACGGAGACGGGCTTGGTGCAGGTGCGAAGGCGGCGCTCGACCTCCTGCGCGATGGGTATGAGGTCCACCTGCGTGCGACCGCAGGTTGGGCAGGACACGAGCTCGGGGCCGCGACGGCGGATACCCAGGCATTGAAGGATGCCCCATGCGACCGGCGGTTCCTCGGTGGGGTCGGCGGTGAGCGACACGCGTAGGGTATCGCCGATGCCGTCGGCCAAGAGCGCACCCAGGCCGACGGCGCTCTTGATGGTTCCCTGCTGCACGGTGCCGGCCTCGGTCACACCGAGATGGAGCGGAACATGCGGCAGCTCGCGCGAAAGCGCGCGGTATGTCTCGATCGTGGTGGGCACGCTATGGGCTTTGGCAGAGAGGACGATGTTCTTGAAGCCCCGATCCTCGAAATGCTCCACGAACCTGAGCGAGGAAGCGACGAGCTTCTCGGGCTGCGTAAGGTCATCACGCGCTGCGAGGTCCTCCTCGAGCGACCCTGCGTTCACACCGATGCGAATCGCCGTCCCAGCTGAACCGGCAGCCTCGATGACCTCGTCAACCTTCTCCCAAGAGCCGATGTTGCCGGGATTGATGCGGAGCTTCGCGGCCCCGGCATCGATCGCCGCTAAAGCGAGCCGATGGTCGAAATGGATATCCGCCACGATGGGCACGGGTGAGCACGCGCAAACCTCGCGAAAGCCTTCAACGGCAGCTTGGTTGGGAAGGGTTACGCGAACGATGTCGCAGCCAGCATCGGCAAGTGCTCGAACCTGGGCGAGCGTCGCCGCGGCGTCTGCCGTGGGGGTGCAGGTCATCGACTGCACGACCACGGGAGCACCTCCGCCGATGGTGACCGACCCGACATGGACGGGACGGGTGAGCGAACGCACGGGCGCCGTTGCATAAGATGTACGGGCTGTCATGCAGGTAGCCTCCTTACAGGATGAAGCGTATGACATCGTTGCGCAGAACATAGACGAACAGCATGAGGAAGAGGGCGACTCCGACATATGACAAAGCCGTCTGCACCTTGAGCGGCAGCTCGCGACCGATGACAGCCTGGACGATCTCGATCAGCAGCTTTCCGCCATCGAGCGGAGGAATGGGAAGCAGGTTCATCAGGCCGAGCGAGAACGAGATGAGGGCCGCGAGCGTGAGGAACGTCGTTGGCCCCGCAGCCGCCGCCTGAGCAGACATCACCGAGATGCCAACGATGGACGTGGAGCTATCCAGCATCTCCATGGTTTGCGCCGGGTTGAACAATTGGAGTATCGATGCTGCGGTCTGCGCGATGTAATCGAATGAGACCTGGGCAGATTCAATGGGGCCGAGCCTCACGACCTGGGTGGGGATGCTGATGCCCAGAAGCCCGTCGGGGTCAAGAGCTGCGGTGACAGAGGTCTCCACCCCATCGCGCTCGACAACGATATCGAACGGTTCCCCGTCGCTTGCCGTATCGAGAGCATTGACGACATCCATCCAGCTTTCCGTCGCGACGCCGTCGACGGAAACGATGGTGTCCCCCGCCTCCAAGCCGATCTCATCCGCCTGCGACCCCGCCTCGACGGCTCCGATGGAATTCACGTCGAGCGACACCTCGATCCCCACGATCGAGTAGATGCTCATGAGCAGCAGAAGCCCGGAAACCAAGTTAACGAGGATGCCGGCGACGAGCATGAACGCTCGTGCGAAGAATCCTTTGCCCAGGTAGGTGTGCTTTCTCTCTTGCTCCAAAAACGCAGCGTCATCCATCGGAGGCACCCAGGGAGCCCCCGTAACGCTAGCTTGCGCACGGTCAAAGCACCGCCCATCGAGAAGCGTGTTGCCGTTCTTGTCACGAGCTGGCGCCGCGTACGTAGATGGATACGTCGACCCTCCGGGGACCTCCCCCTGCTCTGGATCGTACACGGGCTCTAGAGAGCCCCAGCCCATGAGCTGGGCGCAGGCTTCATATGCCTCGTCTTCTGAAAGCGCAAGTTCAGAGCAGATATCCTCCACCGAAGCCGTGCCCCTGCGATGGACGAACCCGAGGACGCGCGCAGCATGGGGGCTCTCGCCGGGATCCATACCGCAGATCATGGCGTATCCACCGAGGAGCAGCGGCGTGATGCCAAAGGTGGTGCCGTTGCGCCTCGAGGTGTACGCGAGCCGCCAGCGGCAGGGCAATCCCAGGAAGTACTCCGTCACGCGGACCCCGCAGGCGCGAGCCGCGAGAAAATGCCCTCCCTCATGCAGGAAGACAAGGCAAGATAGCAGCAGGATTCCCCAAAAGGCAGTTGAGAGCACAGATACGAGCAAAAGAGAGCCTTTCTCGTCATGGTTAGGCTAATGCATCGATACCGCAGCCGTGGAGAGACGAAGATGCTTCTCACGCAACAAGCGAGCGAGCCAGAACGCGGGTTCGGATGTCGACCTCGACGAGCTGCTCGATCGAGACAACGCGCTCGGCATCGTGCTGATCGAGGCAGCGCTCGACGATATCGGCAATCTGCGTGAAGGAGCAACGATGGCCGAGGAACGCCTCGACAGCGACCTCGTTCGCCGCGTTGAGCACGCACGGAGCGGTGCCGCCGGTGCGGCCGGCGCGTTCGGCAAGCGCAAGGCAGCGAAACGTTTTGGTATCGGGAGCATCGAAGGTAAGGCCGCCGAGCGCGCGGTAGTCCAAGCGCTCCGCAGGCGTCTCCCAGCGATCGGGATAGGAGAACGCGTATTGGATGGGAATGCGCATGTCGGACGCACCGAGATGGGCGATGGTTGATCCGTCTGCGAACTCGACCATCGAATGGATCTTGGATTCGCGCTGGATGAGGACGATTATGCGCTCGAGGTCGCATCCAAAGAGGTGCATCGCCTCGAGCCGCTCCAGGCCCTTGTTCATGAGGGTGGCGGAATCGATGGTGATCTTGGCACCCATCGCCCAGTTGGGGTGCTTGAGAGCGTCCTTTACGGTAACCCGGGAGAGCTCATCTGCCGTCATACCGAAGAACGGACCGCCGGAGCATGTGAGCCAGATGGCGTGGACCTCGTCCGCGCGCTCGCCCTCGAGGCATTGGAAGATGGCATTGTGCTCGGAGTCGACAGGGAGCATCTGCCCGGGCGATGCAAGCGGCATCAGGAGATCGCCGCCTACGACGAGCGACTCCTTGTTAGCGAGGGCTAGGCGCTTGCCAGCCTTGAGCGCGGCATAGCTCGCCTCCAGCCCTGCTGCGCCCATAACCGAGTTCAGGATGCAATCGGCACTTTCGAACCGAGCGAGCTCGCTCAACCCCTCGTGCCCACACAACAGCGAGCAGCCCTGGGGCAGCTCTTCCAGGATCGGGTCATGTGCGTGCTGTTCAGAGGTGACGGCGACAGCGCGCACGCCGAACTCACGGGCGGCGGCAGTGAGGGCTTCGGTGCCCGTGTGGGCGGAAAGCGCAACAACCTCCAAACGATCGGCATGTTGACGGCATACGTCGAGCGCCTGCCGACCGATAGATCCCGTGCAGCCGAGGATAACGACGCGAAGCCTTGCGTTCTCCGTCATAGGATGCCTCCGATGGCCAGGAGCAGTTCAGCGGTAATGCAGCCGAAGATAAGGGAATCGCAGCGATCGAGCATACCACCGTGACCGGGGATGAGCGACCCTGAATCCTTCACACCCACACCGCGCTTGAGACGCGATTCGATAAGATCGCCGAAGACCCCAAGAACCGCGACGACGATGCCGCAGAACACGGCGAAGACGATATCGAAGGCGAACATGCCTGTAGAGAACAAGATGACCCAAACGATAACGGAGCCCGCGATACCGCCGGCAAACCCCTCCCAGGTCTTTTTAGGGCTGATGCGCGGAGCCATCTTGTGACGGCCGATAGCCCGTCCCACGAGGTACGCGAAGGAGTCGGAGACCCATAGCGATGCGCATACGCCGACCGTGAGCACAGCTCCGGCAAGTCCGGGAATGGCGTCGCGCAAAAGCACGATGGCTGAAAGCATGAAGCCGGTATAGAGCGGGCCCATGAGCGTGACGGCTACATCGGCGATGCGCGTACGTGGCGAGTAGACGTACCAGAGCCCTACGGAGAGTATCAGGATGAACAGCAACGCAGACAAGACGACGCCTTCTCCCAGGGCAGCCAAGGGGAAGAGCACCGCGGCGGTCAGCCCCAGCGCGTCGTTCGCAACCTTTCCATCTCGCTTGGTCATCTGGAAGAACTCATGGCAGCAAAGCCCGCTCATGACAGAAACCAGAAGGGCTGTGGGAATGGTTCCGAACATGATGCAGCCCACGAATACAAGCACGTAGACCAAACCGGATGCGACGCGCGTGAAGAACCCTCCCGGAGCGGAAGGAGCGGGGGGCAGGCCGGTTTGCGCAGCACCCTCTTCCATATGGGGTTCTATGCGCGCCCCTTCGTCAAGCTGGCCTTCGTTATCTTCTACCATCTACGACACCTCGCGATTATGGACCCCTCCGAAGCGACGGTCGCGACCCTGGAACGCCAAGATGGCGTCGATGAGCTCCCATCGGTTGAAATCCGGCCAATAGGTCCTCGTAATGTAAAACTCGGAATATGCAGCCTGCCAGAGCAGGTAGTTCGAAAGCCTGAGCTCACCCGAAGTGCGGATGATGAGCTCAGGATCGGGCAGGCCTGCGGTGTACAGACGCGAGGCAACGGCATCCTCGTCTATATCGCACGGATCGATCTTGCCGGCAAGAGCATCCTGCGCAAGCAGGCGCGCAGCCCGTGCGAGCTCGGCGCGCGCCCCATAGTTGACCGCAAGGGCAAGTACCATCCCGGTATGCCCGGAGGTTTCCGCCAAGCCGTACTCGAATACATCGCGCGTCCGCTTGGGCAACGCGGAAAGGTCGCCTAGGAACACGACGCGCACGTTCTCGCGCTTAAGCAGCGGAAGCTCGTCAACGAACGTCTGGGCGAACAGATGCATGAGCAGATTGACCTCAGCGGCGGGGCGCTTCCAGTTCTCGGTCGAGAAGGCATATGCAGAGAGGACCTCGACACCAAGACGAACGCAAGCTGTGATGATCTCCCGTAGAGAAACGATCCCCGCCTTGTGGCCTTCGCCGCGATTCATGCCGCGTGCGGTTGCCCAACGGCCATTTCCGTCCATGATGCAGGAGATATGCCTCGGGATGCGCGAGCGGTCGAGTGCCTCCATCTCAATGCCCTCAGGGGGATTTGCGAAGAAGGTCTCGAACGTCGAATCATCGTAGATGTGGTCTGACCTCACGCTAAATCTCCATGACCTCGGCTTCTTTGGATTTAAGCATCTCGTCGATCTTCTTGATGAAGGCGTCGGTGTGCTTTTGAACCTGAGCCTGCTCGCGACGGATATCGTCCTCGGAAAGCTCCTCGTCGCGCTCGATCTTACCGTTCACATCACGACGAATGTTGCGGATGGAGACGCGTGCCTGCTCGGCGATCTCGCGGCATTCCTTTACCAGGCCGCGACGGCGCTCCTCGGTGGGAGCAGGGAACGGCAGGCGCACGATCGTGCCGTCGCTCGAGGGCGTGATGCCCAGATCGGAGGCGTTGATGGCATGGACGATGGCGTTCAGCAGCGACTTATCCCAGGGCTCGATGACCAGCATGTGCGCCTCGGGGACCTTCACGGCTGCGACCTGCGTGATGGGGGTCGCGACGCCGTAGTAGTCAACCGTGATGTCCGAAAGGATATTCGCGTTGGCGCGCCCGGTGCGGACCTTGGAAAACTCATGCGCAAGGTTCTCGAGGGTCTTGTCCATGCGATCGGTGATTTGTGCCATGATTAGTCCTCCTTGACGACGGTACCGACTGATTCGCCCATGAGGGCGCGCTTGATGCTGTCCTCGCCTTCGATGCTCAAGACGATGATGGGCATGTGGTTGTCCTGGCAAAGCGCAGCGGCGGTCGAGTCCATGACCTGAAGCCCGCGCACGAGCACCTCATGGTAGGAGATCGTATCGAAGCGCACCGCGTCTTCGTTAGCAACCGGGTCCTTATCGTAGATGCCGTTGACCTTGGTGGCCTTGATCAAGCAGTCGGCATCGATCTCGCAGGCACGGAGCGCGGCGGCGGTATCGGTGGTGAAATACGGGTTGCCCGAACCGGCCGCGAAGATCACGACATCGCCCTTTTCCAGATGGCGCATGGCACGGCGGCGAATATACGGCTCGCACACCTCGTTCATCTGGATAGCGCTCATGACGCGGCATTCGCAACCCGCCCGCTCGAAGGCATCCTGCAGGGCGAGCGCGTTCATGATGGTGGCAAGCATTCCCATGTAGTCCGCCTGGGCGCGATCCATCCCCTTTGCGGCACCGGCCATGCCACGGAAGATGTTCCCTCCGCCAACCACGACGCCGACCTCGATGCCGTCGTCGTGAAGCTCGGCAACCTGATGGGCAAGGCGATCGGTCACGCTCGGATCGATACCGTAGCCTCCATCGCCCATGAGCGCCTCGCCAGAGAGCTTGAGCAAGACGCGCTTGTATCGATATTGGGACAAGGGAATCCTCCTTATGGTCGTACCTTACGACATTCTAACAAAGCCGGCCTTGACCGCTCACCTCAATACGCCCACCGCACAAAGGCACTGGATGAACGAGTATCGTGCAGCCCATCCAAACCGAGCGAAGGATGAAGAACCGATGAGCGCCAACCGCTCACCTCAAAAAAAGGGCGGTCCCAAGAGGACCGCCCCGTCTGGACGCATGTAGCGGGAAAGGCTTAGGCCTCGCCGCGAGCAAGGCGATCGAAGCCGCGCACGACGATGGTGTCGCCGGCCTCCTTGCTGACCTGCTCGGCGTACTTGGCGATGGTAAGGCTGGAATCCTTGATGAACTCCTGCTCGTTCAACACGACGCCCTTGTAGAACTTCTCCAGGCGACCGACGGCCATCTTCTCCTGGATGGCCTCGGGCTTGCCGGACTCGGCAGCCTGAGCCATGTAGATCGACTTCTCATGCTCGACGGTCTCGGCGGGAACATCCTCGCGGACGGCGCAGATGGGCGCGGTCGCAGCGACCTGCATGGCCACGTCGTGAGCGAAGGTCTTGAAGGCATCGGTCGTGGCGGTCTTGGGCTTCTCGAAGGAGAACTCGACGATGACGCCGATCTTGCCGCCCATGTGGATGTAGGTGGAGACGCCGCCATGCTCGGGCTTGCGCACGGCGAAGCGCGTGATCTTCATGTTCTCACCGATGATGTGGATGAGCTCGGTGAGGGCGGCCTCGACGGTCTCGCCGTCCATCTTAGAAGCAAGGAGCTCCTCGACGGAAGCGGGCTCGGTCTCGGCGACATGCTGGGCGAGCTTGGCAGCGAAGCCGGTGAACGTGGGGTTGGAGCCCACGAAGTCGGTCTCGCAGGCGACCTCGACGATGGCGCCGATGGTGCCGTCCTCGGACACGTAGGCGCCGATAGCGCCCTCGTTCGTGGCGCGGCCAGCCTTCTTGGCAGCGGCGGCAAGGCCGTTCTTGCGCAGGATATCGACAGCGAGATCCATATCTCCCTCGGCCTCGACGAGCGCCTTCTTGCACTCCATCATGGGCGAGTCGGTCATGTCGCGCAGCTGCTTGACCTGCGCAGCAGTGATGTTAGCCATGGGTATTCCCTTCTGTTTCGACTGGTACCGATGATACGGGATACCCGCCCCGCTCAGCGGTTCGGGGCGGGAAACGTTACGGGAAGCTTACTCGGCGGGAGCAGCCTCGACAGCCTCGGCCTGCTCGACGGGAGCCTCCTCGGCAGGGAGCTGCTCGGAAGCCATCTCGGCCTCGGTGACCTCGGGCTTATCGCTGCCGGCGATGCAAGCGTCGGCCATGAGCTCGCACATGAGCGTCACAGCGCTGATGGCGTCGTCGTTGCAGGGGATGCCGATGCCGTTCTCGAAGACCTCGTCGGGATCCGAGTTGGTGTCGATGAGGGCGATGACGGGGATGTTGAGGCGACGAGCCTCCTTGATGGCGTTCTCCTCGCGCTTGGTGTCGATCACGAACAGCGCGGAGGGCAGGCCCTTGAGGTCGCGGGCGCCACCGAGGTTGGCCTGTAGCTTAGCGAGCTCCTTGCCCAGAACAGCCTGCTCCTTCTTGCCGCGAAGCGCCATGGAGCCATCGGCGATCATGCCCTCGAGCTCCTCCATGCGGTTGATGCGCGAGCGGATGGTCACGAAGTTGGTGAGCATGCCGCCGAGCCAACGCTGGTTGATGTAGGGCATGCCGCAGCGCTCGGCAGCAGCCTTCACGGGCTCCTGAGCCTGCTTCTTGGTGCCGACGAACAGCACCTTGCCGCCCTTGGCGGCGTTACGCAGGAACGTGTAGGCCTGGTCGGCGTTGATGATGGTCTGCTTGAGGTCGAGGATGTAGATGCCGTTGCGCTCACCGAAGATGAACGGCTTCATCTTGGGGTTCCAGCGACGGGTCTGATGGCCGAAGTGGCAGCCAGCCTCGAGCAGGGTCCGGATATTGATCTTGGTAGCCATGTAAACCTCCTGTGGTTCGCCTCCGTGCGGGGTCTTCCCTGCGCGCCAACCTGGACATGTGCTACCAGAATCCAGGCACCACGACGCGAAAGTAGCCGCACGTGTGTGATGGAACGTGCCGCGTATGCGACAACGTTCGACATAATAGCAGAAGCGCCTCTTGCATGCGAGAACAGATTCAGGAACTCAACCTTTGCGCATAAGCGCAAACGATGATAGTTGAAACGGCACGTTTACCCACGCGGATGCGATCCTTTGACCGCAGCCTTGAGCCGACCGGGGGTGAGGTGGGTGTACAGCGTCGTCGTGGAGAGGCTCGCATGCCCGAGGAGCTCTTGGACGCTTCGTAGATCAGCTCCCCCGCTCAGGAGGTCAGTGGCAAAGGTATGCCGCATCACATGCGGGGTCACGTCAGCGGGAAGACCGGCTTTGCGACAGAGCACGCGGAAACGGTATCGCAACGCGTTCGCATCCATCCGGTTGCCGCGCGATGAGATGAACAACGCATGCCTACCCGCCCCTTCTTCGCGCCTGCCCGCAGCAGCGAGGAGCGAGTCCCGGGGGCCATCGAGATAATCGCGCACCGCATCGACGGCCTTTCGGTACATGGGGACGATGCGCTCCTTGGACCCCTTTCCGAACAGTCGAACCGTTCCCGTCTCAAGGTCGAACGACTCGATATCGAGATGGGAGAGCTCGGCGATGCGCGCGCCCGTTGCGTAAAACAGCTCGAGCATGGCGCGGTCCCGCACCCCTTCAGCGGAACCAAGGTCAGGTGTCTCAAGAAGCCTGCGCATATCCGTGGTGCCAACCGTCTTGGGAAGCGATTTGGGGATCTTGGGCATCTGCACCGCATCGGCTGGGTTGGCAGGCACGATTCCCACGACAACAGCCCACGAGAAGAACGAGCGTATCGCCGAAAGATGCGCCGCTATGGTTCGAGGCGCATATCGCGCAGCTTTGAGCTCGGCAAGATACCGCCTGAGACCGCGCACGCCAGGATCCAGCGCGGAGATTCCCGACCGTTGCGACCAGGCGAGATATGCATCCAGATGGCCCTGGTAGGCGCGGATGGTTTCGGGCGAGAAGCCTTCGAACCCAGCGATGTGGGCTATGAAGTCGTCAACCGCCTCGAGGGCGCGGCTATCGGATGAAGCAAGGTCACCCATGAAGCTCGCCTTCAGAGAAGAGCTCCGAGCGCGTGGCGAGGTAGGCGTCGAGGTCGCGCTCCGCACGATCAGCATATGCGGCGTAGCGCTCGCGCTTCCCCCTGCGCTTCCCATCTTCGAGCGGCGGTACCAAGCCAAAATTCACGTGCATGGGTTGGTATTGCTCGGTTGCGGGATCGGTTGCGTAAGCGATGAGCGAGCCTAGCGCCCCCGTCACGGGCAGTTCCAACGGCGCAGCGCCGATGATCTCGGCGTAGGTGTTCAAGGCGGCTACGAGCCCCGAGGCAATGGCCTCCACATACCCTTCGGTGCCGGTAATCTGCCCAGCGAGGCGCACCTTGGTCCCTGGAATCGCAAAGGTCCGATCGAGAACATGGGGGCTATCGAAGAAGGTGTTGCGGTGCATCACCCCGAAGCGGAAGAACTCCGCGTTCTGGAGCCCCGGTATCATCCGGAATACGCGCTTCTGCTCACCGAAGGTGAGGTTGGTCTGGAATCCCACGAGGTTGTATGCGGTTCCATCGGCATTTTCTGCCCTGAGCTGCAGCGCCGCCCAAGGACGCCTGCCCGTGCGCGGATCGGTGAGGCCCACGGGCTTCATCGCTCCGAAGCGCAGCGCGTCGTGACCCGTACGCGCGACCTCTTCGGCAGGCTGGCATGCCTGGAACAGCCCGCCCTTCTCGAAATCTCGCTGAACTACGCGCTCGGCACCAACAAGCGCCTCGATAAACGCGTCATACTCATCGCGATTGAGCGGAGCGTTGAGGTAATCCCCTCTCCCCACATCGTCATAGCGCGATTGGCGGAACAGCACATCAAGATCGAGTGTGGCAGCATCCACGATGGGAGCGGCCGCATCGAAAAATGACAGCGACTCCCCGCCAACCAGAGCTCGCAACCTGCCTGCCAGAGCGTCAGAGCACAACGGACCGGCAGCTATCACCACGCGTCCCTCAGGAATATCGGTAACCTCGCCGTGGACGACCTCGATGAGCGGGTCGCGCTCGATGCGCTTTCCCACGAGGGCGGAGAACGCATCTCGGTCGACAGCGAGGGCACCGCCAGCTGGCACCGCGGCTTGCTCGGCGCATTCGAGGAGCTTGGACCCCATGCAACGGAGCTCGGACTTGAGAAGGCCGGCAGCGCTGTCGTGACGCGTTGATTTAAGGGAATTCGAGCAGACGAGCTCTGCGAAGGCAGCGGTGTGATGAGCGGGGGTCATCGTTTGAGGCCGCATCTCGCACAGGCGCACGGAGACGCCGCGCGCAGCGAGCTGAAGCGCGCATTCGCTTCCAGCAAGCCCGCCGCCCACAACCGTCACTACTTGGTCAGCCATTGTTCCTCCTCATGTCTTGACCAACCCATTGTGACTGAAGCTGGTCCGCGCGTGAAGTGACGCTTTCGTGGCGATATAGCGGCCATCCAGCGCCTGCTCGACAACGCCCGCAACGGTCATGTCTCCAAGCACCTCGAGCGCCGAACGTATGTCCAACCCAAGAAGAGAGGCAACTTCATCGGATCTCAGGGGTGCCGAGATGGCGGCATCGAGCACCTTCTGCCAGCGCCGGTCCTTCATCCTCGGGGCCGCATCCACATGATGCGATGAGCGCAGGCGCCCGTAGATGCGAGAGACCGCCATCTCGAGGGCTTGCTCATCAGCAATGCAGCACGCACCGATTCCTATGAGGTAGTTCGAGCCGCGAGACCGCGCGGAAAAGATGGACCCTGGTACCGCAAGCACCTCGCGGCCGAGCTCCATGGCCGCCTCCGCGGTAGAAAAGGTGCCCGACGGCATCCCCGCCTCGCCGATGAAGAGCGCTTCAGATAATGCGGCGATCACGCGGTTGCGCTTAGGGAACAGGAAGCGCTGGGGCTGCGTGCCCCATGGAGCGATGGAAACGATAGCCCCTCCCCCATCAAGCACTCGTTCGATAAGGCCAGCGCTTGATACGGGATAGACGACGTCTGCCCCCGTGCCGAGCACGACAACATGCGAGCCTCCCGCATCGAGTGCCGCCGTACCCGCAGCTTGATCACACCCGCGCGCCCCGCCGGAAACGACCACGAGCCCGGCCTCAACGGCTAGCCGTGATGCAAGCTCGGTCGTCTCCAAGCCGTAGGGCGTGGGCAAGCGGGTGCCCACGACCGAAAGCGATGGTTCTGATAGTATCTCGGGATCACCGCGTACATAGAGCACGGGTGGAGCATCATGCAGTGCAGCGACGCTTCGGGGGTACATGGGGTCTCCGCGCTTGATCTCGATACCATCTTTTGGGCATGGATTGCTCACGCTGGCCTCCTTCCTTGGAACACCCCTGCTTCGAGCACGTGTGATTCGGTTACTCGTTCCGACTCATCGATATCTGCTATCGTTCGAGCTATGCGGCAGATGCGCGACACCCCACGGCCGGTGAGGTTGCCGCGCCGTGCAAGGCCGAGGAGCACCCGCTCTGCCCCCTCATCGATGTTGGCGGCCTTGATCGCCGCAAGCCTGTTGGAACCGTCGGGTCCGCCCTCATGTATGCCTTGACGCGAGCGCCGCCAATCCCGAAACTCCCTCCCGCAGAGGACGATTTGCCTCAGCTCATCGGTCGTGAGGCCCTCCGCTCCCTGGATCACAAGCGAGGGGTCGGGTCGTGCTACGTCAACGATGATATCGATGCGG
>DHCMC07803__coassemble_1405_pt1 | contig 12827 bp, 9 predicted proteins | sample DHCMC07803__metabat2_low_PE_050 | metagenome-assembled genome bin DHCMC07803
ATCTTATCGCAGCGTGCTATTCCATCGCCGACTCACGCCTGGAGAATCTCGACTTCTCGCCCGCATACTATGACGACCACGTAATCGCCGTGGTGCAAAACTCGTCGATGATCACGACTATCGATGACATGCGCGGCCGTACGTTCGGCACCATGGCAGGTGCGAACGCGGCACCGCTTCTCTCCATCAAGCTCTATGAGATCGGCTTCTCGAACGGCGAGGTGGTTTCCGCCGATGAGGAGAACACCAACGTCACATTCGACACGTGGAACCTCTTGCAGTTCCCCAGCTACCAAGAGCTTTCCGACGCGCTTGAAGAGGGAATCGTTGACGCTATGGTGCTCGACGGCGCCATCGCCCAGACCTATATGGACGACAAGCGGACCCATATCGAGGACTTCGTGGTCGCCGAGCAGTCGTACGGCATCGCCACGCAGAAGGATTCCGACCTATCGGAGCCGCTAGCAGATGCTGTGCAAGACATGCTCGACGACGGCTTCATAGCCCGGATCATCGACAAGTGGGACTAGGAGGATACACGGCGATGTCACGCAGACTCAAGCGAAAGATCTTCCTGCTCGTAGCTCTCGTAGCGGTGAGCATGGTCGTGATGGGGATTCTGCTCTCCCAGATGCAGGAGAGCCTCTCGATCGCAAGCTACGATGTCGAAATGGCGCAGGAGTCCGAACAGCTCGTGCAGCTGCTCGAGGACGCCGACATGGAGACCGCTCAGAACAAGGAGACCTTCGATGCGGTCTACCAGTCCAAGGCGCAATCGGTCTCGTTCATGGCGTCAAACAACGTGGGCTTCGAGGCGACCGATGCCAAGATGGCCGAATACCAGCAGCTGCTGGAAGTCGACAACATCATGATCGTCAAGGCGGACGGCACGATCGTAGCCCGTGCCGCCGACACGCGAGCCGACTTCAGCCACGCGCGCTTCAACTACCTCCGCGAGTGCCTCGCGACCGGTGAGCCCTCGCGCGCCGTCGAGATCGAGCTGCCCGACGAGGACTGGCTCATGCGCTACTATGCCGCTAAGATCGATGACGAGACGATGGTCGTCATCGAGCAGAGCCCCGCCGAGCTCCGCGACCTCATCGAGACGACCGGCTCTACCGAAAGCGTGCTCCGCAACATCTCCCTCGGCCAGGGTGGGTACGTCTTCGCGCTCTCCGCGCAAACCTATGTCATCGAGTATCATCCCGATGCGAATCTCGTGGGTTCCGACGCGCTCGACGCCGGCATCTCCGTTGAAGACCTTGAAGACGGCAACACCTGCTGGATGACCCTCGATGGCCAGAGCCTCTACTGCCGCGTTGCGCTCATCGGCGACACGTACTATGTAAGCGCGATTCCCGCTTCCGATATGGCTGCATCCCGCAACGTCACCGTCGCGGTGATCCTGTTCGTCTTCTTCGTCGTAATGGCGACGGTGGCGCTCTACGGCATCTTCGTCATGCGCGACGAGGAGCGCTCGGGAGATGTCCAGAGCCACTTCGTCAAGCTCGGCGCCCTGCGCTACAACCGCACCATCGGCAGGCGTTCGCTGGTGCTCGCGCTCGTGGGCGTGATCGCCATCGTGAGCGTTTCCTTCTACATGCAGACGCTCTTCGCGCTCTCGTCGCAGTCCGTGGCAAACAAGGAGCGAGCCGAGACCATCGCCGAAACCATCGAGCGCACCAACCAGCGTGCCGACGAGCTCACCGAACAATACAACGAGCGCTACCTATCAAAAGCTCGCGTAGCCGCCTACATTCTCGAGCGCAACCCCGAGCTGCTCAACAAGCCCAAGATGCAGGAGCTCGCCGAAGCCCTCCAGATCGCGAACATATACCGCTTCGATCTAAACGGCAACATGGTTGCATCCAACGCTCCCTACGAGCACTTCTCCCTCTCGGACGACCCGGAAGACCAGTCGTATGCGTTCCGCCAGCTGCTCCAAGGCGTCGACGAGTTCATCCAAGAGCCCATGCCCGATGACATGACAGGCGATCTTCGCCAGTACATCGGCATAGCTACCTACGACGACCAGGGCTTCATCGATGGCTTCGTGCAGATCGGCATCCGCCCTGAGCGCCTTGAGAACCTGCTTGCGACGGTTCAGATCGATACGGTGCTGGACGGTGTGCAAGCCGGTGCGGGCGGCTTCGCCTTCGCAATCGATAAGACCGACGGGACCTTCGCGTACTACCCTGATGAGATGGTGCAGGGCAAGGCCGCGGCGGACATGGGCCTCAGCGATCATCAGATTCGGGGCGGGTACGATGACTACCTGACCATCAACGGCGAGACCTATTTCGCCTCCTCGATCGAGACGGATAACTACTTCGTCTACGTTGCCGGCCCCGAGGCCGAGCTCATGAGCCAACGCGTTCCGCTGACCATAGCCACCGCGGGCATAGCCGCCGTGTGCATGGCGCTCGTCTATGCCCTCATCGCACTCGAGCCCGCTGAGGGCACGGTCGCTTCCCGCATCGTCTCCGCCGATCGTGGCGACGGCAGAATCTTCGACGTGGTGACCCCCTCAGGCCGCAAGGCCAAGACCGAGTCGGCGGCGAGTCGCTGGCTCAACCGCTCGCTCGATTGGGGATCGATGACGCCGGAGCAGAAGCTCGGCTACGTGCTGCGCATCTTCGTCGGACTCGGCGTAGTCGCGGTGTTCATCTCGGTGCTGTTCCGCGACCGCATCTTTGGAACCGACTCCGTCTTCGGCTACATCTTGGGCGGAGGCTGGGAGAACGGCCTCAACATCTTTGCTATTACGGCAAGCATCATGACCGCCTGCGTGATCTTCACGGTCTCCTGGTTGCTGCAGAAGCTTCTGCATCTGCTCTCGACGGTGCTTTCGGCCCGCGGCGAGACCGTGTGCCGCCTGCTGGTTAGCCTGACCAAGTACGGGGCGATCTTGGGAACGCTCTATTGGTGCCTCGCGACGGTAGGCGTCGACACCGCGACGCTGCTCGCAAGCGCCGGCCTCCTCACGCTCGCCATCAGCTTCGGAGCGAAGGACCTCGTGACCGACCTGCTCTCCGGCCTGTTCATCATCTTCGAAGGCGAGTTCCGCGTAGGCGACACCATCTCGGTGGGAAGCAACACCGGCACCGTCATGGAGATCGGCATCCGCACGACCAAGATCAACGACGGCAGCGGCAATGTCATCGTGCTGCGCAACAGCGCCATCTCCAACGTGACCAACCGCACGAAGCTCGATTCGTTCGCGAATGTCGACGTGAACGTGACCGTCGGCGAGGACCTGCCCTACATCGAGAACATGCTCAAGCGCGAGCTGCCCGTTATCGCAGATCGCCAGCCCATGATCCTCGATGGTCCGTTCTATCGCGGCGTGGTCAACCTCACCGAGACGACGATGACGCTGCGCGTCGTCGCGCGCTGCTCCGAGAAGAACCGCGCTGCGCTCGAGCGCAATCTCAAACGCGAGATGCGCATCCTGTTCACACGGCACAACATCTCCCCTTATCAGCTTCAATTCGAGCATGAAGATGAAGCCAAGCCGGACAAGGCCAAAGAGGCGGAGGACGAGCGCGAGCTTCAGGAAGCCGACAGCTTCGTCGAGAGCCAGGACGAGACCTTAAGCAAGCTCAAGGGCGAAAGCAACGAGGAATAATCCGAGCTTCTACACGCTCTTGCGGACGGCGGCTGCTTAGAGCGGCCGCCGTCTTCATGTAGCACCCTCTTGAGATTCACACGACTAGCCCTACATCGCATGGTTGTCGTAAGTATTGTGCATTATTGAATAACTAGTCGTAGTATTTCTTCGTTTATTTTACCAATATTGCATGTTATTTACGACTTGATGACCTATTCTGCTGATATATTACGATTCTATCTTGAGAAACGCTGATGTTCTACGAGACATCTCCTCGGTATGAATCGTACTGGCGATTGCCATACCTCCGGTTGCGGCCTCCTCGCGCTCAACGAAGGTCGTTCACGTCTCAACTTATTTGCGCGGATGCATATTGACCCAATTGCCCTAGGACCCGACAACTCCCATGAGATGCGAGAATTCCTCGAGCATGAAGCGTTCGAACGCACGATAGCACTCAGTCTTATGATCTTTGAGCGTGATCGCGCAGACCGGGATCGCCAAGGCATCAGACGCCTTGAAGCGAAGCATTCCCCATTCCGGGGATGAAGAGAACGCTTCGATGCCCACGCCCATAGCGAATCCGTTCTCTTCGCTGAGAAGGCGCTCGTACTCCTCACCGGTCGCAACGGGAACTATCGCAGATTTCATACCGTGCTTACGATAGATGTTCACGAGGGTCTCATTGAAATCATCGAGACCTATGACATACCCCGTTGGATACGGCGCTAGATCGGCAATGGTCACGCTCCCCTTGCCAAACAGGGGATGGCTCTTAGGACAGAACACGCCCGCAGGAAGCGTGCCCACCGTCACCGAATCGCATGCAGGGTTCTCATAGGCACCCACCGTGATGAAGGCATCGATGCTGTCATCGTAAAGCTGACCGAGCGCCGCATTACCAACGCTGATACCGAGGCTCACCCTCATCCCCAGTTGACGGCCTAGGAACTGCTCTAGACCGGTACATACTCCCTGCCAGTTGTTGAAGTGCGGAGCGGCGATCAGAACTTTCAAACCTGAATGTGATTTTGAAACAGCGACATCGCAGTTCTTCGCAAAGCCTTCTATGCGGCCAACTCTATCTAGAGCGCCCTGGATGAGCGGCTTTATCCCCTGGCAGAACGGTGTCGGATCAGCGCCTTTGCTCCCCCGGATGAACAGAGTCTGACCAAGCTCTGCCTCGAGCTCTCCGAGGCCTTTAGAAACCGCCTGAACAGAAACTTGCTCAACCCGTGCGGCTCCGGAGAAGCTGCCGGTGCACAGCACGGCGCGGACATAACGTAGTTGTTGGATATTCACTCCGGCCCACCTAGCGGATGCGTCTGAATCATGCTGGAATGCAGAGGCAATGGCGTACCATCACCTCATGCATTATACAAATGAGCCGCCTACCGCCCGTAAAGCACGATCCTCTCAACCCATCATTGAAGCTGGTAGAAGCGCTCTAAAGGGCTCGCAGCATACGCTCCTTCAACCTGGAGCGCACCTTGGAGACAATCTGGGGATCTTGGCTCTTCGAGGAGAGCGCTACGAATTGCCCGAGGGGACTATCAGACGTTTTTCGGTAGCTATCGCACCAACCGGTACATCATGGCTATCGACGGCACAAAGGGCCTCCAAGCTGTCGACAACCTGCACCTCTCGGCACAAACCCAGGGATATGCCGTCAAACCGTTCAAGGAAGGTATCGTAGAATCCCCCACCGTATCCCAGTCTGAAGCCTTGCATATCAAAAGCGAGTCCGGGGACCAGCGCAAGCACATGGCGCTTGCCGCATGGATCGACTTCACGACCGGGGTCCACATGAGGCTCGAGGATGCCAAGAGAGCCGCGCTCGAGGCCTTCGAAAGAATCGACTTTGAACCAGCGCATGAGACGCGAACCGGCAACGCAACGCGGAAGGACCACGGTTTTACCCATAATCCAAGCCCGCTCGATAATGGCATGCGTGTCGACCTCAGCACCACATGAGAGGTAGGAAACGATGATCTCGGCGTCCATGAACTCAGGTGAATGGATGATACGGTGGGCGATCGAGCGATCGGCTGAACCACGTTCATTGCGGGCTAGGCTTGCGCGAATGGCTCTGTATCGCTTACGCAATGCCGATTTACCAGATACCGGACCATCCTTCCAGTCAGGAGGCAGGGCCATCTTAAGCCGGATCCCTCTTGACATAGGCAAACCAGTAAACGGCGCCTACGAGCACGCCGCCCACGATGTTTCCGGCCGTCACGCACACGAGGTTCATCGCGACGCCGCCCAGCGGGACAAGGGTCTCGCCCATCCCGGCCTGAATCAGCAGACCGAAGGGCAGGAAGAACAGGTTGGCGACGCTATGCTCGAAGCCGAGGGCTACGAACCCGCATACGGGAAGTATCGTCGCGGCGAGCTTATCGCACACCGTTTTACCGGCAAATCCCATCCAAACAGCGAGACACACTAGCATGTTGCAGAGAATGCCGCGCACAAACGCGACAGCGGGAGCAAGAGACGCCTTGGAAGCTGCAACCGACAGAGCCGCTCCCCCCAGGGCGCCGTCGCCTATAGCAGTGATCGCTGCAGCGGAAAGAAGCCCTGCCATGACAAGCGCACCGCACGCGTTGCCAGCGTAGACCACGACCCAGTTGCGCAGCATGCCCGAAAGCGGATACCGCCCGGAAAGCACTCCTGTGACCATGAGGCAGTTTCCGGTGAAGAGCTCTGCACCCGCTACAAGGACCAGGAAGAGACCCAAGCAGAAGACGAGGCCGCCGAGCACCTGGCTCACCGCGAACGGAAGGCTCGAATCAGCCTTCACGACGAGCATGAACGCACCGCCCAAAGCGATGAAGCAGCCGGCGAGCAGGGCAAGGATGAGCAGCCTACCGATCGGCAGCGTCGCCTTCGTCGAACCGGCGGCTTCTGCCGCCGCCTCGATCTCGGCAGGCGTGCGCATAACGGTACTCGATACAGCACCTACCGACACGGGGTCCTTAGGCATAGAACTCCTCTCCGCAAGCAGTTGACACAAGGAGTGCCACGCATAACCTTCTTACTTCTTTGGCAGGCAGACATCACGGGCATGAAGGGTCGAGCCGACCATCGCGTCCCGCCAGCGCAAAGGAGAAGCGACGCGAAAGCGAACGCTCCTAGCAGCCCGTTACAGACCTAACAGGCGCAAGGCCTCTTCGCGCGTCTTGATATCCTTTCGAAAGACACCGCGGACCGCAGAGGTCATCGTAAGGGCGCCAGCGCTGCGCACGCCGCGCATCGTCATGCACATATGCTCCGCCTCCAACACGACAAGCACGCCCTGGGGGTCGAGCTCGGCCATCATCGCATCAGCGATCTCCGCCGTCAGGCGCTCCTGGAGCTGAAGGCGCCGAGCATACCCGCTCACGCAGCGCGCGATCTTGGAAAGCCCGGTAATTCGCCCGCCGCGTGGAATGTAGGCAACATGCGCCTTACCCGTAAACGGAAGGATATGATGCTCGCAAAGCGAGGAGAACGGAATATCGCGGACGATGACCATTTCCTCGTTTTCCGTCTCTTGAAACTGCTTGCGCAAATGCTCCGCAGGATTCTCTTCGTAGCCGCCCAGAACCTCCATAGCGGCTCGTGCGACCCGGTCCGGCGTCTCAATCAAGCCTGGACGATCAGGGTCTTCCCCGATTGCAATGAGGAACTCGCGCATCGCCCGCTCGACGCGAGGTTTATCGACTGCCATGCCTTCGCCTTCCCATATCGGGGACGCCCTCGATCAGGATCGGACGTTCCCCGGCCTTGCCGTATTCAGTATAGGGATTGTCCATTCTACCGTCATCGAGCACGGAAGGGTCCATGAACGGCGCAAATGGAACAAGCTCTCCCTGAATGCACCCTACCGCTTTGCGCGCTCCGCGGCCTCGACGACATGCTTGACGAGAATGGCGGTCGTCACGGAACCAACGCCGCCCGGAACAGGGGTGATCGCATCCACAACCGGCTCGACAGCGTCGAATTCAACATCACCGACCAACTTGCCGGCAACGTCATCCCAGTTGAAGCCGACGTCTACGACCGTCTGTCCGGCCGTAACGGACCCCGCCCCCACGGTGCGGGCATGGCCGGCGGCAACCACGAGCACGTCCGCAGCGCGGCATTCTGCGGCGAGGTCGCGAGTACGCGTGTGGCACATGGTCACGGTAGCATTCTTCGCTTGGAGCATCATCGAGACCGGCCTGCCGATCACGAGCGAACGCCCGACAACCGTCACGTGCGCGCCGCTCAGCTCGATTCCCGACCTTGCGAGCAGCTCGACGACGGCTTCGGCGGTACAGGGAGGGTATCCAAGGGGCTTGTTCGCGAACACACCGTAGAGCGATTCGACCGTGATGCCATCGACATCCTTTGCCGGATCGAGTGCCGTGCAAACCGCAGCCTCATCGAACGCTGCCGGCAAGGGGCGAAGGATAAGGCAACCATGGATAGAAAGATCGCAGTTCACCTCATCGATGACCTCAAGAAGGTCTTGCTGCGAGCAATCCTCGGCGAGCACGAAGCTCTTGACATCCACGCCGATCTTCTCCGCTCGCTTGCAGGCGCCGCGCTCGTAAGAGAGGTCATCGGGACGCTCGCCAACGCGAACGATGGCAAGGGTTGGAACGACTCCGCCGGCTCGCAGCACATCGACACGGCTTACAAGCTCCTCGGTTATCGCAGCGGCAATCGGTGCGCCGCGCAGGCTCTTTGCCATAGCTATTCCTCTCCACGAATACGTCTTGCCACCAACGAAGCGAGGGCATCGGCACGCAGCGCATAGGTTGCAAGCAGCTGGTCGGCTTCTTGCTCCAAGCTTTCGGCATAGGCGCGATCAGCCAGGGCCTTCGTGTTCACGAAGACGTTCAAGCTGGCAGATATGAGCGCAGCCGAACACAGCGCCGCGCCGCAGCCGATATCCGAGAGCAGCATGCGGCTTCCCTTCTCGCCCATCTCCTCGAGCAGCTCGACTGAACGCGCGCACGCACGCATCATCTCCATAGGAGCGGAGCACGCCTCCTTGGTTGCAGCCTCCAGCTCCTGCGCGCGCGCAGGGTCATCCCTGGGGATGCTGTAGGCACGCGAGAGGGGCTCGAACGCCACCGCATCCGCATCGATGAGCCCTATCAGCTTGGAGCGGAGTTCCTCGGCCTCCCCCATCATGCAGAGAACGTCTTCCTCCACCTCCGCGTAGCGCTTCTTGCCCGCGGTGAAGTTTCCAACCATCGAGCAGAGCGCGATGCCGAGAGCGCCTGCGAGCGCGGCGGCTCCGCCCCCACCAGGCACGGATTTCCTTGCCGCTAGCTCGCATGTGAAGTCGCGACAAGATAGATCCGCGAGCGAGCCCATGCTCGCGCTCGTATCGGCCATGGTAACCGTCCAATCTATTCACGCTGCTGTTCGGCAGCACCAAAGCAGCGGGTCTCGACACAGGAAAACCCGCCCCGGCACGGGCAGGTCTCCATATACGTACATACGAGAAGCCTTTAAGCGGACCTCGCACATGGCAACGGCAGTATGCCGCAGGGCTCAATATACCCCTCATCCCCCACGCGTCAACGCATGGAAACACGAGCAGTAGACCATCACGAAAACGATCAGGCCGAGCACAGGGGACCGCCCTGAGCGAAACCTCGAGCGGTCCCCTGTAAGGGATGCTAGAACAGACCGGTGATCACGCCGTTCTCATCGACGTCGATCTTTTCGGCAGAGGGAACCTTCGGGAGGCCGGGCATGGTCATGATATCACCGGTAAGCGCCACCACGAAGCCCGCGCCCGCGGAAACCTTGAGGTTGCGAACGGTGATGCGGAAGTTCTCCGGTGCTCCGAGCTTGTGCTGATCGTCTGTGAAGGAGTACTGGGTCTTCGCCACGCAGACCGGCAGGTTCCCGAAGCCATTCTCCTTGAGCTGCTTCATCTGACGCTGCGCCGCCGGCGTGTAGTCCACGCCATCTGCATGGTAGATCTTGGTCGCGATGGCCTCCAGCGCCTCGTCGATCGGAGCGCCGTCCTCGTAGGAGAAGCGGAACTCGTGCGGCTGCTCACACAAGCGCATGACCTCTTGGGCAAGCGCCTCGCCGCCTTCTCCGCCCTTGGCCCAGACCTCGGAAAGCGCGACGTTCACACCAAGCTCCTGGCACTTCTTCTCCACGAGCGCGAGCTCGGCCGGCGTATCCGTAGGGAACGCGTTGATGGCCACGACACAGGGCAGGCCGTAGACGTTACGGATATTCGACACATGGCGCAGCAGATTGGGAAGGCCGGCCTCGAGCGCCTCGAGATTCTCGGTGGTGAGCTCGGCCTTGGGCACGCCGCCGTTGTACTTGAGGGCGCGCACGGTCGCCACGATGACCACGGCGTCGGGATCGAGATCGGCCATGCGGCATTTGATGTCGAGGAACTTCTCGGCACCCAGGTCGGCGCCGAAGCCAGCCTCGGTCACAACGTAGTCACCCAGCTTGAGGGCGCATTCCGTAGCCTGCACGGAGTTGCAGCCATGCGCGATGTTCGCGAACGGCCCGCCATGCACGAAGGCGGGCGTGTGCTCGAGCGTCTGCACGAGGTTCGGCTTGATGGCGTCTTTGAGCAGCGCCGCCATGGCGCCATGCGCCTTAAGGTCGGCCGCGGTGACCGGCTTGCCGCCGTACGTGTAGGCGACGACCATGCGACCCAAGCGCTCCTTGAGGTCCATGAGACCGCTCGCCAGGCAGAACGCCGCCATGACCTCGGAAGCGACGGTGATGTCGAAGCCGTCCTCGCGCGGCACGCCCTGAGCCTTGCCGCCCAAGCCGTCGACGATGTGGCGCAGCTGGCGGTCGTTCATGTCCACGGCGCGCTTCCATACGATCTGCTTGGGGTCGATACCGAGGGCGTTGCCCTGTTGGATATGGTTGTCGAGCATGGCGGCGAGGAGGTTGTTAGCCGCTCCGATGGCATGGAAGTCACCGGTGAAGTGCAGATTGATGTCCTCCATGGGGACCACCTGGGCATAGCCGCCGCCGGCAGCACCGCCCTTGATGCCGAACACGGGACCCAGCGAGGGCTCGCGCAGCGCTAGCACCGCCTTCTTGCCCAGGCGCGAAAGCGCATCCGCAAGGCCGACGGAGGTCGTGGTCTTGCCCTCGCCTGCAGGCGTGGGATTGATGGCGGTCACGAGCACGAGCTTCGCCTTGCGCGGCATGTCCCTCAGGGCATTGATATCAACCTTCGCCTTGTACTTTCCGTAATGCTCGAGCTGGTCCTCCACCAGGCCAACCCGTGCCGCGACATCGGAAATGGGCAGCATCTCCGCTTCCTGGGCGATCTCGATATCGGACTTGTACTCCGCCATGTGCACTCCCCTCATCGGCATACGTGACATGCTCTATCCTACCGCCCTTCGCCCGCCTCAAGGCAGCCGCATCCGCGAAATGCCGATTATCCATAGCAGGCGGGCAAATCCTCTGGTTCGTGCCGCGTTGAACAGCTATCCTGCTCCACTTGGAGAGAGCCGGCGGCAGGGTTCTCGAATGGACCGCCGGCTGTGCGCGCTCGCTAATCGATAGCTGAAGGTGCTGGCCGCGCGTCTCCAGCTGCGACCAGAACCGTCTTTCTTGCATCGCACGACCACCTCAACGGCGACATCGTTCCCAAGCAAGAGAGTAGCCCATGAACTTGCGGTTGCGCCAGCCACCGTACTCGGTGATGAGATGGACCGGACAGTCGAAATGGGTGATGGTAACCAGCGGTTCGATGCCGTGCTTGCGACATTCACGGAACAAGTCCTCGTAGAACGCCAGGCCCTCCTCGTTAGGCTCAGGATCGTCACCGTTGGGGAAGATGCGCGTCCACGCGATGGACAAGCGGTAGGTCTTAAATCCCATCTCCCCAAGCAGGGCGATGTCTTCCTTGTAGCGGTGGTACATATCGATTCCGACTTTGGCTGGATAGTAGTAGCCATCCTCGAAACCAAGCATCTTGCGCTCGCCGCGCATCACCGCTCCTCGAATCTCTCCATGCGGGATGACGTCGACGTTAGCGAGGCCACGTCCGCCTTCGTCATACGCGCCCTCGCATTGGTTTGCCGCCGTTCCGCCACCCCATAGGAAACCCTCTGGAAATGCCATCGAAAGATCCTCTCCTCCCAGTGCTCGAGCATGCTCATATACATTTGAACGTCAGAGTCTCACATTCATTGTGTTCTCTGTTGTTCTTGTGACAGACTATTTCATGAATTATTGTCAGTTGTTACACATTTTTACAGTATTTCTTGAGTGGTTATCATCAGTTCACATGTGTATATAAGAAACGGGTCGCCCAAAGGCGACCCGTTCAGATTTGCTCTGTATGTCGGTGGGCGAAACGCCCACGGACGAACGCCGGCGCGCGAACCAGCTATGCCAGATCGGCGAGCTGGATCTTGAGCGCCGCGATGACTCCGGTAAGCTCATCGACGCGTTCGCGCTTCTTCTCCACGACTTCGGGGACGGCCTTGGCAAGGAACCCCTCGTTGGAGAGCGTGCGCTCGGCTGCGGCAAGCTCCTTCTCGTCCTTGGCGATCTCCTTCTCAATCCGCGCGCGCTCGGCGTCGAAATCCACGAAAGCGCCGACCGTCACGAACGCATCGAAATCAGGGCCGGCAAGCGCCACGGAACCTTCCGGCTTATCGATCTGTCCATCGAGCGCCGTCGTGAGCTCACCCACATTCGCGAAGCTCATGATGAAGTCGCGCATGCCCTCGATGGCGCGCGCAGCGCTATCGCTATGGGCGCGCACCGCAACATCGAGCGACTCCTTAGGAGAGATGCGATAGCGAGCGCGCGTGGAGCGGACATCGGTCACTACCGCGCGAGCAAGCTCGAACGCACGCTCACCGTCCTCGTCGATGAGATGCTCGAAGGCTTCGGGCTCGGGCCAGGATGCGACCATGAGGGCTTCGGCACGATGCGCCTCCCCCGTCGCCGGGTCGACATCAAGCCAGCTCGCCGGCATAGCATCCCAAATGGCCTCGGTCACGAAGGGCATGAGCGGATGCATGAGGCGCAGGCTCGCATCAAGCACGAAGATGAGGTTGCGCTGCGCCTGCAGACGGGACCCTTCCTCGCGCAAGCGCGTTTTGGTGACCTCGACGTACCAGTCGCAGACCTCGTTCCAGAAGAACGTCTGGATGCCGCGGGCCACGTCGCCAAACGTATACCCCTCGATGCCCTCGGTGACGGACTTCACCATCTTTGC
>DHCMC07803__coassemble_1429_pt1 | contig 12623 bp, 13 predicted proteins | sample DHCMC07803__metabat2_low_PE_050 | metagenome-assembled genome bin DHCMC07803
CATCATCAACCTCGACTTCGCCGACGTGAAGACCATCATGAAGCAGGCCGGTACGGCCATGATGGGCATCGGCACCGCCTCCGGTGACAACCGCGCCGTGGACGCTGCTCAGCAGGCCATCTCGAGCCGTCTGCTCGAGAGCTCCATCGACGGCGCCACGCGCGTGCTGCTCTCCATCGCCGGTTCCAAGGACCTCGGTATCCAGGAGATCAACGACGCCGCCGACCTCGTGGCGAACGCCGTCGACCCCGAGGCCAACATCATCTTCGGTACCGTGGTGGACGAGTCCCTCGGCGACCAGGTGCGCATCACCGTCATCGCCACCGGCTTCACCGATCGCAACGTCAACCGCCAGGACGAGCTTTTCGCTGCCGCCAGCACGCGTTCCACGCGCGAGCCTGCCGCCGGTGCCCACGCCGCGCCCGCCCAGAGCGCGCCTTCGACCCGCACCATCGGCGACACCGAGCTTCCCAACTTCGGCAACGACCAGTTCGAGCTGCCCGACTTCCTGAAGCGCGGCAACTTCTAGGGTGTCGCTCTGGTAGGGGTTTCACCTGTTTGTCGGGCTTGGTGCCCTCTTTGCGAAATCAAAACAATAAGCGGTGCCCCAGTGCTCTTGGGGCACCGCTGTTTTCGTTCCTTACGCGGTAAGAGCTGGACTACCTTTTCGATTATCAAGTGTTTTGAGCAAGGCCCTGTCACTATGCTTAGTTGATTCCCGGGACCCCCACGTGCGGGCGAGCAGGGGCCCCTGCGCTCTCTCGCGGCATATCAGCCGCGTGCCGCGGCAGGGCCTTCTCCGAAGCGGCCATCCGCCCGCATCTCGGTGCGCCTGGATCCGGCCCCATCCCGCCGAGATCCCTCCGGATGGACGGAATCGGCCTCTCTAGGGCCGAAACCGTCCGATCAGCGGGATCTCGATTTCCGAGCCCGTCTCGAGATGCGGGGATATGGACGTTTTCGGGCCCCCGGGGAGCGCCGCCGCCCGAAGCGGGCGTCTCGGGCGCAGGCCTGCCCGGAATGGCGGTCCGCCCGCATCTCGATGACTTTACCTATAGGCTCCATCGCAGACTACTTTGCCTTGCTGGGTAAAACCCAGGAGTATCGAACAACTTGTCTCAGCAGGTTCATGTAGATGAGCGGTTCGATGTATGATCCAACCTTGCAGTTCACTCCTCGGTTGTTGCCATGTCTTGTTCCCCTGTATAGGCGCTAAGCAGTTCGCCGATGGGACTGCCGGGGTAGATGAAGTTTTCTCGGGCTGTGGCTGTGTAGCTTCGCTCCACGCGCTTCCTCAGAGGTGCGGGCCTCATATGCATCCTGCCAGGCAGAGAAGCCGAAGTAACCGCCGACGCCGATGACGGCCACCGCGATGACGAGCGCGACAATCCACGGCTTCACCCGGAGCGGGGCGCGCGGTGCGAAGGAGCCGCCGCCTCGGGCGCATTGTTCTGGTTGATGTGCTCGTTCATGGATCATCCTCGTTTGGCAGTCGATGATGCGCTAGCATCAATCGCAACCAATAGTAGCCCGTGAGCGGGCGAGCCCTCTTCCTGGTTTGGGATGGAAGAGGGGCGTCGGCGATCGGTATGGAAAGGGGTTCGACATGCGAAGCTTGGCACGCGTTGAACGCGACGGCATCGCGATGGTGGGGAATCTAGACGGGCGGGTAGCCTTCGGCTTCACCGAGCGCACGGGCGGCGTTTCAGAGCCCCCGTACGGCTCTTTGAACCTCGGTGCGCACGTGGGCGATGATCCTGCGGCGGTGGCGGAGAATCGCCGCCGCGTGCTCGCTGCCCTCGATGCCGTGGAGTATTCCTGCAACCTGCTCGTGCCCAATCAGGTTCACGGCGACGAGGTGGCGGTCGTCCATACCGCGGATGCAGAAGAGCTCGGTCATGTGCGCACTCAGATCTCGGAGGGTGCGGACGCGATCGTGTGCCTCGCTTCCGGCGTGCCGGTCCTCCTCTGCTTCGCTGACTGCGTGCCGGTGGTCATCATCGGCGAGCACGGGTTCGCCGTCGTGCATTCTGGCTGGAAGGGCACGTACGCGGGCATCGCGGGCAAGGCGGCGCGGATGCTTGCCGGGGAGCTTTCCTGTGACCCGGCAACGCTCAAGGCATACATCGGACCGCATATCCTCGGCAGCGAGTACGAGGTCTCCGCTGAGCTCATCGACAAGTTCGCCGAGCTCTATCCCGCCTCGGTGCGTCCTGGCTCCCGTCTACTCGACCTCTCTGCGGCGATCCGAGCGTCGCTTGTCGAGGCGGGTGTGGGGGAGCAGTCCGTCTTCGATACGGGCCTCTCCACGCTATCCGGGACCGATCGGTTCTATTCCTACCGCGGCGAGGGCGGCACCTGCGGCCGCCATGGCGCCGTCGCGGTGATGCGGCCGTAGCAGCCGGGCTGGCGACCGTTCAGGCTCCGTTAGGGCTGCGAGCTTGCCTGCTGCTCGCATGGAGCTTACCGTGAGCTTACATTCGGCGCATAGACTAGAGACGCTTAGGTGTCCCTCCTAGTCCTACACCGATTGGAGCCGTAATGCGCAAACTGTTCTACCGCCAGCTCGTAGAGGCCCGTCGCGAGATGCTCTCCATCTACGAGGCCATCGACCTCACCCTTCACGAGGCCGTGAACGCGTTCGTGGCAGGCGATCGCAAGCTCGCGACGAAGGCGATGAACAAGACGCTGCGCATCGACGCGCGCTGCGCAAACCTCGAGGCGCTCTGCTATAACCTCATCGCCACGCAGGGCCCCGTCGCCTCGGACTTCCGCCTGCTCCAGACCATCATCTACACCGACTTCTGCCTGCAGCGCATGTGCGACAAGGTACGCCGCATCGCCCGCGCCGCCAAGCTGCGCATCTCCTCCGATATCGAGCTGCCCGACGAGCTCATCGAGCTCGTGGGCCAGGAGGCTTCGGTCGTCTACCGCGTCATGGGAACGGCCGCCTCGGTGCTCGTCGTGAACGACCTCGGGCTTTTGCGCGTGCTCAACGAGCAGGAGGAGTCCGCGCACGGTATCTACGAGGAATTTTTCCGTGCCTACAACCGCATGGCAGCTGTCCAGCTCGGAGACGACAGCTCCTATGACGACCTCCGCCGCGTGATCATGGTCTCCCGTTACCTCGACCGTTGCGCGCAGTATGCCATCGATGCCGCTGGGCGCGTCATGTTCCTGCTTACCGGTCAGCGCATGAACCAGGTCGACCTCGCCAAGTTCGATGACGAGGACCTCGACGCCCTGCGCATCCCCTCGGGCGAGGGCGTGCTGCTGCGACCCGATGTCGATGCGCGCGCCGTCGCCGCCATTCCCGTCGAGGAGGTCCCCACCGAGCTCAAGCGCCTCATCGAGAGCGCTGTCGACGAGGACGATCTTGAGGATGAGGAGCCGGACGCCGAGGAGGAGTAGCGCTTCTCGCACCCCGTGGGTGCGGCGCATCGTAAACCTTACGTGATGGGGCGCGGTCGCAGTCGTTGCGGCTGCGCCCTGCGCTAGTATGAAGGTGTATCGATGTGAAGGAAGGCATTCATGGAGGAATATCTCGAAGCGATCCGTTCGCGCCGCGCTTCGATCATGGGACGCGTCGCGGCGGCTGCGGAGCGCGCAGGTCGCTCCGTCGAGGATGTCAAGGTCATGGCGGTGTCGAAGACCGTCGATGTGCCGCAGGTGCTCGCCGCGATCGAGGCGGGATACCGGTTGTTTGGCGAGAACCGGCCCCAGGAGCTCGTCCGCAAGCTCGAAGGGCTCGCCCTCGTCCCAAAGCTCCCGGAGCTGCGCTTCGATATGATCGGCAACCTCCAGAAGAATAAGATCAACACGGTCCTCGGGCGGGCGACGTGCATCCACTCCATCAGCTCTGCCCATCTTGCCGAAGCGGTATCCGCCCGGGCGGAGCGCCGCATGGATGAGGGCGCCATAGCAGGTCCCCAAGCGGTGCTCCTCGAGGTCAACGTATCCGGCGAGGCTTCGAAGTCGGGCTTCGAGCCCGATGAGCTCCGCCGTTCGATGACCGAGTTGGTGGAGCTTCGTGGAATTCGCATCCAGGGGCTTATGACCATGGCACCGCAAGGGGATAAGGATATCGCGCGGTCGACGTTCGAGGGGTTGCGCGAGCTGAGGGATGAGCTCGCTGACAGCCATCCCGAGCTCGATCTCGCCGAGCTTTCCTGCGGCATGAGCGAAGACTTCGAGGAAGCCGTCCTCGAGGGCTCCACGCTCATCCGTTTGGGTAGAGTGGTGTTCGACCCTGCCTTTACGCTAAAATAGGCAGGAAGGGACGACAACGACCTGCAGTAGAGCTGGATGACAGCGCACAGAGAGGTTGAGAGACGTGAGTTTCCTAGATGACATCAAAAGCAGGCTCCCCTTCGGCCCGAACCAGGCTGGTTACGATCAGGATGGCTACGACGAGGGCGACGGCTACGACGATTACTACGATGACGGCTACCAGGATGACTACCAGGTAAGGGACTCGGCATACGATTCCGCTGAGAGCGGCGTCTCCGAGCCGACCTTCCGCTCGCAGTCGGAGCATGGCAACGGGGTGCTGGGCCAGACGCGGCGCGGCGAAGCCGAGTCCGTCGCGGTCTACACGCGTTCCGGCCAGCTCGTTGGCGATGCCGACCGTCACGGTGCCACATACAACCCGCCTGCGCGCAGCCAGGACGCCTTCCGCCCCGGCGCGTACGACACGCCTTCGACCTACGCCGCTTCGGTGCGCGATCACGCCGCTCATTCGCGTACGGCGCCCTCGCCCGCCGTTGAGCAGCACGCGAACTCGATCCTCACGGCCACCCCGCAGCTTCCTGCCTACGTGCTGCGGCCCGAGAGCTACGACGACGTCGAGACCGTGGTGCGCCGCGTGCGCACCAAGCAGCCCGTCGCGCTCGTCTTCGTGGGGGTGCGTACGGAGGTCGCCAAGCGCGTTCTCGATTTCAGCTACGGATTCGCATGCGGTCTGGGCGCCTCGGTCAAGGAGGTGGGCGACCGCGTGTTCATGGTCTTGCCCGCTGGTTGCGAGGTCAAGCAGTCCGACCTGCTCAAGCTACGTGACGACGGCTACCTCAAGTAGCCTGAAGGAGCACTGATCATCATTTCCCCGCTACAGATCGCCGAGGTCGTGAGCACGATCGTCAACTTCTACGAGATGCTCATCCTCGCTTACATCCTCATGTCGTGGTTTCCTCTTCGTGAGGGCGGCCTCGCGTATGACATCGGTATGGTCCTGCAGCAGCTCTGCGAGCCGTTCCTCGGCTTCTTCAGGCGGATCATTCCCCCCATCGGCGGGCTTGACTTCTCGCCGGTGATTGCAGTAATTGCGTTGAATCTCGTGTCGAGGTTCCTTATAGGTATAATCTTGTAGTCAAGCGCCAAGGGGTTGCATGCACCCTATGACACGTGAACGAAGGAGTTCCCATGGCCATTACACCTGCTGATATCCAGGCCCAGACGTTTTCTGAGGCCAAGCGCGGCTACGATCCCGCCGAGGTCGATGTCTTCCTTGAGCAGCTTGCCTCCGAGGTCGATGCCATGCTCGCCAAGATCGTGGACCTCAAGAACCGCCTCACCGCCACCGAGCAGCAGCTTGCCGATGCGCAGGCTCAGCTCGCTGCCGGCCCCGCTGCCGCCATCCCCGCGCCGCAGCCCACGACCAGCGCTTCCGAGCGCCAGATCTCCGCTGCTCTGATCGCCGCGCAGCAGACGGCCGAGGCCATCGTCGCCGAGGCCCAGCAGAACGCTGAGCACATCTCCAGCGAGGCAGATGCCAAGGCGCGTGACGTCATCCGCCAGGCCCTCCAGGAAAAGCAGGAGGAGCTCAAGGAGATCGACCGCCTCAAGGCCTCCCGCGAGGAGTTCAAGGCCGAGTACCTGAAGCTCCTGCAGCATTTCATGGACGATGCGCAGAACTCCTTCCCCTCCGACCTGCTGAGCTCCACGCCCGTCGGCTCAGCCGCCTCGAGCTATGAGCCGGTTCCTGCCGTTGCCGCCCCCGCGCCGACCCCCGCGCCCGTTGCCCAGCCCGCTCCTGAGCCGGTTCCGGTGGCGGATCCCTTCGCCCCGCTCGACAACTTCGGCATGGACGATCTGGACTAGGCGCAGATACGTCGCCCCTCAGCAGATCCTGAGACCTCAGGGTATGAACCGCCTTCCGTTTCTTGGACAGTAATGGGTCCGAGGAACGGGAGGCTTTTTCATGGCCATGTGCGACTACGCGCGCGAGCTCGCTGCATGGATTGCCGCAGGCTGCTTTGAGGTCAACTCCTGGCGGACAATTCGTCGACGTGCTGCCGAGGGTGAACGCGGGTGGGCATAATGGAGGAAATGGCACGAGATGGTGCCACGATGGAAGGGATGTCCTATGGGTAGATCTGGTGGCGGGCGCTCCGGCGGCGGGGGCTTCGGCGGCGGCTTCTCGGGCGGCGGGCGCTCGTTCGGCGGCTTCTCCGGCGGCGGTGGCCGCGGCAGGAGCGGTGGCCGCTCGGGCGGGTTCGGCGGCTTCGGGCGCGGCCCGCGGCCGATGGGGCCGCCTCCGCGCACCTACCATACGGGTGGCAGCTTCTGGCCGTTCATGGCCGGGTACGGCCTGGGCCGCGGCTCGCGCGGCGGCGGGGGAGGCCCGGGCGGCTCGGAGCCGCAGGGCGGCGGCTGCTCGCTTGGCGGATGCATGGGCATCATCGTCATGCTGATCGTTCTCTCCATGCTGTTCTCGCTGTTGAGCGGTGCGATGTCCTGCTCCGCAGCCTCCCTTTCGGCACCTGCGTCCACGGTCGAGCGCGAGGCGCTGCCTGATGATGCCGTGACCGACGAGGCGGGCTATTACACCGATGCCGATGGCGCTTGGATCTACGATTCCGCCACGCTCGAGCGGGGCTTGCGCGACTTCCGCGAAGAGACCGGTGTTTCGCCTTACGTCTACATCCTGCCCAACGGCAGCTCGACCTCGGTGAGCGAGCTTGGTCAGATGGCGGATCAACTATATAATGAGCTGTTCGATGACGAGGCTCATTTCCTGCTTGTGTTCTGCGATGATAACCACGGATCGTTCAATTGCGGGTATGCGGTGGGTGCCCGGGCAAAGACCGTCATGGACGACGAGGCGATCGGTATCCTCGCCGATTACCTCGACCGGTACTACCAGGAGGCCGCAACCGAGGAGGAGGTGTTCGCGGACGCGTTCTCGGCTACCGGTGAGCGCATCATGCATGTGACGACGTCGCCTTTGGTGTACATCGCGGTCTGCGCTGCGGTCGTTGCCGTGGCAGTCCTCGTGTTCGTTGGGGTGAAGCGCTACCGCGCTTCGAAGGAGCGCGAGGCGGAGCGCATGCAGCAGGTGCTCAACACCCCGCTCGAGACCTTTGGGGACCAGGATCTCGAAGATCTCGAGAGCAAGTACAGGAATGATTCTGGAGACGACGGAAACTCCGCCCCATAGGCTTTCGGTTGGGTAGAACAAGATGGGTAGAAGCCGATCGGGTGCCTGAGCCGCCCGGGAGGATTGTGAACGGACTCGATACGACAAGGAGTACGGACATGGGAATGCTCGATAGGTTTGCCGATATCATCAAGGCCAACATCAATGAACTCCTCGACAAGGCCGAGGATCCTGCCAAGATGGTCGACCAGTACCTGCGCGACCTCAGCGAGTCGCTCGTCGAGGTGAAGCAGGAGACCGCCGGCGTCATGGCGGAGGAGACCCGCACGCAGCGTCTTGTCGAAGAGAACGAAGCGGAGATCGCCAAGTACGACGACCTCGCGCGCCGTGCGCTCAAGGCCGGCAACGAGGATGACGCCCGCACGTTCCTTGCTAAGAAGCAGCAGCTCGCCGCGAAGGGGGAGAGCTTGAAGCAGGCTGCGGACGCCGCCCACGACAACGCTGGCAAGATGCGCGAGATGCACGACAAGCTCGTCTCCGATATCGAGACGCTCAAAGGCCGCCGCGAAGCCATCAAGGCGAAGGTTGCCGTTGCTAAGACGCAGGACAAGGTCAACGCCGTCAGCTCTGCCGGCGATAGCGCCGCAGCCGCTATGAGCGCTTTCGATCGCATGGAGGCCAAGGCAGACGAGATGCTCGACCGCGCCAACGCCATGAGCGAGCTTAATGCCGAGCCGGTTGATTCGGCGGCTGAGCTTGAGAAGAAGTACGCCGAGGCGGGTTCGACCGCTGCGGTGGATGACGAGCTCGCCCGCCTCAAGCAGGAGATGGGCCTCTAGTCCAGGAGGCGCCGCGCCGTTCGGCGGGCGGTGCTAGGAGCGCGGGTCGAGGAATCGCTCGCGGGGGATGCAGCGCTCCTCGCGCGCCTCCGGGTCGGCGATGGACTCGGCGGGGTAGCCCAACGTGAGCATCGAGATGGGGTCGACGCCTTCGGGCAGGTCGAACTCGGTACGGGCGATCTCTGGGTCGAACATGCAGACCCAGCAGGTGCCGAGGCCGAGTTCCGTTGCCTGCATCATCATCTGGTCGATGACGATCGAGGTATCGATGAGCGACGAATTCATGTCGTCGCCGCGGCGCACCCAGGCATCCGACGTCTTGGCGCAGGCGATGAGCACGACGGGAGCCCCAAAGACGCTGCCGCCGCGATCGAAGTAGTGCGCGGCGCGAGCGGTTTTGGCCCGCAGCTCCGGCGTGTCGCATACGATGACGCGCGTGGGGTGGTTGTTGTGGGCGGACGGCGCGATGCGGCCCGCCTCGATGACCGCATCGAGGACGTCTGCGGGAACGGGACGGTCCTCGTATGCGCGGCAGGAGAAGCGCTTCTGCGTGAGCTCGGTGAATGACATGGTCGCTCCAATCGTGATGTTCCCTGCGCCCGCGAGGCGAGCGGCTGCGTTGGTCCCATTCTACCGCCGACCCGGCCCAGTTTGCCGAAAGCTTGTATCGATGCCGCATGAGTTGGGTAGGTATCGATAATCACGGGCGTCCATGGTGGGCGCTTTTCCATGCGGGGCCTCGCCATGACCCCGCTGGTGTTGGAAGGAGACAAGATGGCACAGCGTTTCATGCTCAACGAGACCTCGTATCACGGCTCCGGCGCAATCGCCGAGATCCCCAACGAAATCCATGCGCGCGGGTTCAAGAAGGCGTTCGTCGCTTCCGACCCCGACCTGGTGAAGTTTGGCATCACCACCAAGGTGACCGACCTTCTGGATGCCGCCGAGATCCCCTATGAGGTCTATTCCGACATCAAGCCCAACCCGACGATCGAGAACGTCAAGTACGGCGTTGAGGCCTTCAAGGCCTCCGGTGCCGACTGCATCGTCGCGATCGGCGGCGGTTCCTCGATGGACACCTCCAAGGCAATCGGCATCATCATCGCAAACCCCGAGTTCGAGGACGTGCGCTCGCTTGAGGGCACTGCGGCCACCAAGAACCCCTGCACGCCGATCATCGCCGTCCCCACGACCGCTGGCACTGCGGCAGAGGTTACGATCAACTACGTCATCACCGATACCGAGCGCATGCGCAAGTTCGTGTGCGTCGACCCGCATGACATGCCCATCATCGCCGTCGTCGATCCCGATATGATGGCGACCATGCCGGCAAGCCTCACCGCGGCGACCGGTATGGACGCGCTCACCCACGCCATCGAGGGCTACACCACCAAGGGCGCTTGGGAGCTCTCCGACATGTTCCATCTCAAGGCGATCGAGCTCATCTCCAAGAGCCTGCGCGATGCCGTCGCCGAGGCTAAGAGCGGCGAGCCCGGAAGCGGCCGCGAGGGCATGGCGCTCGGCCAGTACATCGCCGGCATGGGCTTCTCCAACGTGGGCCTCGGCATCGACCACGCTATGGCGCACACCCTCTCCGCCCACTACGACACCCCGCACGGCGTTGCCTGCGCCATGCTCCTGCCCATCGCCATGGAGTTCAACAAGCCCGTCGTCGCCGAGCGCCTGGCGGATGTCGCCGTCGCCATGGGCGTCGACATCTCGGGTATGACCACCGATGAGGCTGCAGACGCCGCGATCGCTGCGGTGCGCCAGCTCTCCGAGGATGTCGACATCCCCAAGGTCTGCGAGGCCATCAAGGCCGACGAGCTCGACCAGATCGCCGACGACGCACTCGCCGACGCCTGCTATCCGGGCAACCCGCGCGAGGCCGATCACGACACCGTCGTCGAGCTCTTCAAGAAGATCATGGCGTAAGGCCGGCTTTTATCGAGCTTCCCTCCGGCTGGCAGCGTCAAGGTGCAGCTGAGTGGGTTTACGAGGGAGGGGTTCGCCCCTCCCTCTTTCGTCATCGACCGCTGTGCTACAATACCCCCTGCGAAGCGGGCCAGACGGTCGCGCGCGGGGCCTTCGGGCTTTGCCCGATGCGTCCGCGTGAGGAAAGTCCGGGCTCCACAGGGCAGGATGCTGGCTAACGGCCAGGCGGGGCGACCCGACGGAAAGTGCCGCAGAAAAGAAGACTCCCACCTGCATGCTGACTCGGCGTGTAAAGGGAAAAGCTGAAACGGTGGTGTAAGAGACCACCAGCGTCGCGGCGACGCGGCGGCTTGGTAAACCCCATCCGGAGCAAGCGCAAATAGGGGCGTGATGGGCCTGCCCGGTCCGCGCCCGGGTAGCGTGCGTAGAGCGGCGCGGCAACGCGTCCGCCAAGATAAATGATCGTCCTCGACAGAACCCGGCTTATAGGCCCGCTTCGTATTTCGGTTCATAGCGCATGCAGCTCAACGGTATTCGCAGGCAGACTCTGCATCTCTTGAGCTCTTTACCTAATCAAAACATCATGTGAATGTAAGCTCAGAGTAAAGGATTTGCTTGTATTCAGACATTTATGCAGCTACTGACTTTACACGAACAACAAAGTCCCTCGATTCGGCTCGAAATCGTTACATGAGGATTAGCGTAGCGTTAAGAAACGGTAAAATAGCGAAGTCATGTTGTTCAGGCGCGCTCTGCGCGCTGCATCGAGGGGAACATCTTGGACGTCTCATTCGCTCAGTTTATCGGGCAGGTGCTCAGTAACCCCATCATGGCGGTTACGGTGCTGCTCACCCTTGGCGTCATCTTCGTGAACGGCTGGACCGACGCCCCCAACGCCATCGCGACGGCTGTGACGACCCGTAGCATCAACATCCGACCCGCCATCATCATGAGCGCCGTCTTCAACTTCCTAGGCGTGCTCATCATGACGGTGATCAACTCGTCAGTCGCTTCCACCATTTCGAACATGGTCGATTTCGGTAGCGACGCCCAGATGGCGCTCATCGCGCTCTGCGCGGCCTTGTTCTCGATCGTGGTCTACAGCGTGGGTGCATCGATATTCGGCATACCCACCAGCGAGAGCCACAGCCTCATCGCCGGCCTGACCGGTGCCGCGCTTGCGGTGCAGGGCGGTCTTGACGGCGTGAACGGCGAGGAGTGGATCAAGGTCATCTACGGTTTGGTGCTGAGCCTCGTCCTCGGCTTCGCCCTGGGATGGGGAATCTGCAAGCTGCTCACCATACTCTGCGCGAATATGGACCGACGGCGGACCAACAAGGCGTTTCGCTACGCGCAGATCTTTGGCGCCGCGGCGATGAGCTTCATGCACGGAGCGCAGGACGGCCAGAAGTTCATCGGCGTGCTGCTTCTGGGCGTCGCCTTCGTGAACGGCCAATCCGAGCTCGTGGGTGCGACGATACCCATCTGGCTCATGCTCATCTGCAGCGTGACCATGGGCGTGGGCACGAGCGTGGGCGGCGAGAAGATCATCAAGTCCGTTGGTATGGACATGGTCAAGCTCGAGACCTTCCAGGGCTTCTCGGCCGACCTCGCCGGCGCCGCCTGCATCCTGATCTCAACCCTTACGGGCATTCCCGTGTCCACCACGCACACCAAGACAAGCGCCATCATGGGCGTGGGCGCGGTGAAGCGCCTCTCGGCCATCAACTTCTCGGTTGTGAAGGACATGATGCTTACCTGGGTCTTCACCTTCCCAGGCTGCGGCCTCATCAGCTTCGTGATGGCGAAGATCTTCATGATGCTCTTCTAAGCGATCCCATCCGTTATGATGCGCCGCAGGCCGGCGCGATGAATATGGTTGCATAATCCGAGGAGGAACCCATGGCAAGGAAGAACGACGCATTCTATTTCGAGGCGTTCTGCGCGAGCGCTGAGTATTCGTACCAGGCGGCGCAGCTGCTGTCGAGGGTCATGCACAGCTTTGATCCCGATCGCTTGGAGGAGGCGATCGAAGAGATGCATACCATCGAGCAGGCTGCCGATGAGCGACGCCACGAGGTGCTCGATGCGCTCGTGACCGCCTTCGTGACTCCGATCGAGCGCGAGGACATCGCCGAGCTGAGCGAGTACCTCGATACCGTTACCGACCGCATCGAGGGCGTGCTGCATCGGCTGTACTTCGACAACATCCGCGAGATGCGCCCGGATGCGCTCGAGCTCGTTGACATGGTGGTCCGCGGATGCGATTCCATGCGCAAGCTGGTGGGCGAGCTGGCGCACTTCAAGAAGTCCAAGAAACTGCGCGAGTATGTGGTCGAGCTCAACTCCATCGAGCAGGAGGCCGATGCCCTGTATATGAAGTCCATGCGCCCCCTGCACACCACCTGCACGGACCCGATGGTGGTCTTCACCTGGCACGAGACCTACTCGTTCCTTGAGTACTGCGTGGATTA
>DHCMC07803__coassemble_1444_pt1 | contig 12449 bp, 6 predicted proteins | sample DHCMC07803__metabat2_low_PE_050 | metagenome-assembled genome bin DHCMC07803
TGATGACGCCTATCGTGTGGAACGCGTGCTCGCCCGTGGGGCGGGCGGCGTGACCGAGATTGTGACGCTGGGGGAGTCGGGGCCGTTCGTCCGCAAGCGCATACCGTCCAAGCTGGCGCGTCGAGGCGTGTGGGGTACCCTCGCCGAGTGCGACTCCGCGCGCTTGCCTCATGTGATTGCCACCTACGAGATGCCGGACGAGTTCGTGGCGGTGTGCGACTTCGTTCCCGGCGAGAATCTGGAGCAGCTCTTGTCCGCGCGAGGGCGCCTTGCCGAGACGGACGCTACGCGCCTGGTGGTTCAGCTCTGCGAGGCTGCCGCCGCGCTCCACGCGCATGGCATCATCCATCGGGACATCTCGCCAACCAATGTGATCGTGGCGGCGGACGGTGCGCACCTCATCGATCTGGGCATTGCGCGCTTTAGGGCCGAGGGCGCCACGCACGACACTACGCAGCTCGGCACTCCCGGCTTTGCCGCTCCCGAGCAGCACGGCTTTGCTCAGACCGACGCCCGCACCGATGTCTACTCCCTTGGGCGCGTGTTGGGCTACCTACTCACAGGCGTTCGCCCCGAGATGCCAGATGCCGCAGAGTACGAACAGGCCCTCGCAGACGAGAAGATCGTGTCGCCGCAGATGCGGGCCATCGTGGAGCGTGCGAGCGCCTTCGAGCCCAGCGCGCGCTACCAGAGCGCGGCGGAGCTTGCCCGCGCGCTGGGGGCGGAGGTGGCGGACGCGGCAGCATCAGCGACCGGCTCTACCGCAACGACTATGTCGGGAACAGAGGACGATGCGGAGTCTGCTGTCAAGGGACCTGCCGTGACGGGGGGCTCGCACCTGCCTGTTGTCAAGGTCGCTCTCTGCGCTGCCCTGTTGATTGGCCTGGTTGGGGCTATCGCGCTCTTTGTGATTGACGCGGTTTCTGGCAACGGGTCGACGGGTGGGCGGACCGACGGGTCGGATGGCGGGGAATCCGAGGGCTCGATTTCGGCGCTCTTCCCGGACTTGGACGACTTGGCAGACGGGAATGCAAGCGCCGGCGCGGGGACCGGACAAAACGGCTCGCGCGCGGATGGTGCTGGCACCCAAAATGCGGATGAGAACCCGCTGGAGGTCGTAGAGTTTGGCTGGTCCGCGGGCTCAAGCGGCTACATCAGCTACGCCTTTGGCCTGCGCAACAACGCTAACACGCTCATCGAGTATCCGGCGGTGACCGTCACCGGGCGAGACGCCGACGGCTCCGTGCTCTTCTCGGACGACTGGGTTGTCTCTGAGGTGGCGGCAGGGGAGACGGGCTACTTTGCCTCTATAGCGGGCAACGGGACCGCTCCGGCAACGGTGGAAATCACCCCCATCGCGCCAGATGACTATCAGTACACGTCACTTTCTGAAGCGCGCACGGTCTTCTCGGTCTCGGGTGCGCGTGAGGTGTCAGACGGCTTTGGAGGCATCCAGTTCGTGGGCGAGGTCACCACCGAGAAGGACGGCGGCTCAACGGGCATGGGCCAGGTCATCTTGAGCGTTGTGCTGCGTGATGAGTCTGGGCAGATTATCTACGGGGCCAGCGGCTTTGCCGACCGGCCTGCCGTGGGGGAGACAACCTCGTTTGCGATTGACGCCTTCGGTGCGCCCAGGGACTATGCGAGCTTTGAGGTCTACGCCTGTCCGTGGTAACCAGATCGCGGACGAGAAGCCCTACAGTCCAATGATCTCCTGCTTCTTTGCGTCAAACTCCTCTTGCGTGAGGATACCCATGTCGAGAAGGTCCTTGAGCTTCTTGAGCATCTCCATCTGCTCGTCCAGGCTTGGCTTCGGTGACGTCGGCGTACCGGACGCCTCCGGTACGGCGGTACCCTGAACCGAGGCGGCGTTCTGTGGGCTTATCGACTGTGCGAGGTTCATGCCAAAGAGCATGCCTCCACCATCGCCAAGTCCGTTGTCGCGCACACCCTCCGCAATCATCTGCTGTGCCGCCATATTTGCAGCCTGCTGGGAGACGTCCTCGTACGCGCGCACGCCCATGCGACGCTCGGAGAACTGGCGCACCAGCTCTCGAGACTCGTCGGAGAACTCGATGTTCTCAATGGCCAGCGCGCGCAGGCGCAGGCCAAAGCGCTCCTCCCAGGAGCCCGCGTTGTCCTGCTCGGACGAAATCTGCCGCGCGATGGCGTTGGTCTGCGAGGGCAGCTGCGAGACGCGGAATTCCGAGGAAAGCGCGTTGACTGCTGCGACGAACGAGTGAAGCAGCTCGGAGAGCAGCTGCTCGCGCGCCTGCGGATCGTCAAGCGAGTAGGCGGAGACGTTTGCCGGCACAAAGTTGCGCACAAACAGCTCGGCATCGCTCACCTGCACCGAGAAGGAGCCGTATGCAAAAACCTCAAGGTCAGTCCCATAGAAGAGGTCGTTGTATGCAAGCGGGCCGCGCGTGCCAAACTTGAGCCCGCGAATCTCGCGCAGGTTGACAAAGGCCACGCGCTTCTCCTCTGGGGACATGCCCGAGAAGCGAATGCGCTCTGCCGCCTGGTCCACAAGAATCTTCCCAATGCCCTTTTCGCGGCGGTCCTGCGCGTCAAAGAGGGTCGCCTCACCGTCGCGGTACTCAAAGCCGCCCGGCGAGGTAATGACCTGCTCAATCCCAGACTGGCTAAACACAAACGCTGCCGTGTTCTCTGGCACAAAGATTACGGAGCCGTTGGAGATGATGTCATCCGCCCCACGGTTGTTTCCGCGTCCATTCTGCGAGTTCTTGCGGATTCCGGGGACAACCACCGTGTGCTCGTCAAACGGACCGGCGGTGATGACATCTTGCCATTGATCGGCAAGCACTCCGCCAATGGAGTCAAGCGCAGCGTCAAGAATGCCCATTGCGACCTCCTAGAGCGTCTGTGTGGTGTCGCAGTAGCTGCAGGTTACGGTGGAGCCCGCTCGGCCTGAGAGTGGCGCTCGGCAGCCAACACACTTCTTGGTAACGTTGGCGGGCCGGTCAGCCTGCGCAGCACCCTTAGGCTTCCGCCCGCCTCCAAAGAGGGATCCGACGAGGTCCCTGGCCCCATCGACAACGTTGGTTATCTCAGGAGGAAGGTCCTCTTCCGCCCCAATGCCAGGCAGGTCTCCGTCGGCTGCCAGCGCAATGGCGCGTGCCCATCGCTCGGCCAGTCTCCGCGGATTGGTCGGGAAGGACAGCATGATGGTCTCGTCCCTAAAGGCGACCTGCAGACAGTAGCTGGAGCGGTACTTGGTGGCAAAGGCCTGCGGAACGTCGTTTTGCCGCTGGATTTTTGCGAGGGGGCACCGTTTGAGCATGCGCGCCTTCTTGAATAAACCCTGAGAGGCGCTCGCAACGAGAATGAGGTTCTGATTGGTGAGCACAAGCTCGTCGAGGGTCTCGCCGTCCGCGTCGTTGCCCAGCTTGACCGGTTGCTCCTGCATGACAACGAGCTCGCCCGGAGCGAGATTGTAGTCCTCCACCTTACCCTCCGTTTCTGCGTGTGCCGTTTCATCCTAGGAGGGAAGCCCTGGCGTTTCCTCAGTTGCCAACTGAAATACGAGGTGCGACGGGAAGTGAGGCAGGCTACGGGGACGTCGCTACACGATCTGTGCCACGTCCGCGAGGGCGACGACGTTGCCCATCGAGGTGGCAAACGACTCGTTGCCTGCGTACACTACGTGGCGATGCGTGGTGGGCACGCCCATCAGCTCGCCAAGCTCGCCCAGACTCTTGAAGAAGCGCGGGTTATAGGTTGCTGATGACTTGACCTCTATGATGTCAGCGGGTGCAGCACCTCGCTCGATGATGAGGTCAACCTCCTTGTTCGACGAGTCTCGCCAGTAGTACAGCTTTGCACGACGTCCCCGCGCGGCAAATGCCTTCGCCATCTCGGTGACCACCGCCGTTTCAAAGAGGGCCCCGTGCTTCTCAGACAGCACGACCTCTTCGCGCTCCTCCATGCCCAGCAGGCAGCATGCAAGGCCCGTGTCGCATAGGTAGAGCTTTGCCGTCTTTACGAGCCGTTTGCCGTAACTGCGGTAGTACGGGTGCAGGCGGAGCGTGATGAAACTCGCTTCGAGCACGGAGAGCCAGCTCTCGATGGTCTTGGGCGAGATGCTGCAGTCGCGTGCCATGTCCTCCTTGTTGAGCATCTGTGCCGTTCGGTCCGCGCAGAGGCCAAGAAACCGCTCGAACTCAGCAAGCTTGAGGATGCCGGAGCCTGTTCGTACATCGCGCTCTAGGTATGTTTGAACGTGGCTGGGATAGTAGTCTGCCGGGTCGATCCCCACATCATAGATGCGCGGATACCCTCCCGTCAGAAGCCACTCGTCAACGGATGCGGGCCGTAGCCCTGCCTCGTTAAGCTCATGCAGAGAGAGGGGCAGCAGGTGGAGAACCGCCGCTCTTCCGGCGAGTGATTGGGATATTGCCTCCATCAGCAGGAAGTTCTGGGACCCGGATAGTATGAACTGTCCGGGAGCGTTGTTTTTATCGACTACGCCCTGGATATAGGAGAAAAGGGAGGGCGCGCGCTGCGCCTCGTCAAAAATGACCCGGTCGTCGTAGAGGTCGAGAAACGCGCGGGGGTCGTTCTGCGCGAGGGCGCGAACGTCCTCGTCCTCAAGCGTCACGTAGCGATAGTGGGGAAAGAGGCTCCTGACGAGGGTCGACTTGCCGCTTTGGCGCGGGCCGGTCACGGTAACGACGGGGAATTTCTCTGCCATGGAGAGAATCTTTGGAGCAAGGTCGCGCCTTATCATGTGCCCCCCTCGCATGGTGGTCAATCGGCCGCAATATCTCGGACTACCGGAATTTCAAGAAATAGATTACCGGAATTTTATACCTATGAGTACCTGAATTATCAGAGTCAGATTACCGGAATTTCATCACTAGAGAGCAGTGCCCAAGCATCGCCGGTTTCCTCAGTTGCTAACTGAGGAAACCGGCTACCAGGCAAATCACAATGGCCTACAGATTGGATTTCATTCAGGTTCGTCGAATGGAGGGTGGTATGGACTGGGAGCCCGCGGGCAGGAGCGCCGACAAGCCAAAGGGCAAGAAGCGTCGCGGCTGCCTCGTTGCTATCGTGGTCGTGGTGGCGCTGCTCGTGATTGCTGGCGTCTCTCGCTGTGGCGGCGGAGGAGACGAGCGGCTTGACTGGCCCACGAGTGGGCTTGCAACGATGCTGCCGAAGCCGGACTCGGATGCGGGGAGCGTCATCGCTAATAGCGACGAGTCTTTCTCTGCGAGCGTTGATGACTACACGCAGGAGAAGTACGACTCCTATGTGGCTCAGTGTCAGGAGATGGGCTTCACTGTTGAGGTCGAGAACGGTACGGGAACATACGCTGCGTATTCAGAAGAGGGCTATCACCTGAGCCTCACATTCTTCGACTCTTCTGTCGGCAGCATGAACGTAACCCTGGACGCCCCCATTGAGATGAGCACAATCTCTTGGCCTGCTGTCGGTGCCGGCTCGCTGGTGCCCGCTCCGACCTCGACGACGGGCAGTATCGACTCCGACAGCTCGGGCTTCTTCTTCGCCTACGTGGGCGAGACGAGCGCGGAGGACTACGCTGCCTACGTTGACGCGTGCTCTGATGCGGGGTTCAACGTTGACTACGACCGCGGAGATACGTGGTACGGAGCTGATAACGCAGACGGCGTCTCTCTGCGTGTTGAGTATCACGGTTTCAACACCATGTCGGTCCGCGTGGACGTGCCGGATGGCACGGAGGCCGAGCCCGCGGCAGAGGGCGAGGCGGTGAGCACGGAGACGACCACGCCCACCACTGATGCGTCGGGGGTCAACCCTGACTTCAAGGCGACCATGGACGGGTACGAGAGCTACATCAACGAGTACATCGATTTCATAAACACGTACAACAGCGACCCCAATAATGTGGTTGGTATGCTGGCGCAGTACAACGAAATGATGCAGGAGTATGCCAACTGGACCGAACAAATTGATGCCATCGACGAGAGCTCTCTGTCGGCAGCAGACCTTGCCTACTATACGGAGGTTATGGGTCGGGTGAACGCCCGCCTGCTGGAGGTTGGGCAGTAGTCGAACAGCACGCTAGAGCCAACCAAAGGGCGGCGCGCCGAGGGCGGTGCACCGCCCTTTCTCGTCTGCCTTAGGAATCGGCTCGCCTGCGGCGGCCTTGGCTTTGTTGTCTAGGCGCGCGAGTAGTATGAAAACGGTGCCGGACAAGTATCTGCATTGGGCCCGAGCCATCGGATCCGTGCGTGGGGGAGGGTCTTCGATGTCAAAGGTCAAAATCGTAAGCAATCCGTATCGTCGCACGACGGTATTCCTTAGCTGGGACGGGAAGACATGGAATCCCGTGGACTCCGCAAACAACCCCAACAGCCAGCTGCTGAGCAAGCAATTCTCGGAGGGGTTCTTTCCTTTTAAATCGGCCCAGATTGTTGAGGTGATTCTCTCCGAGTACGGTGGAGAGGAACCCGTTGTGGTTGAGTTCGAGGGGCCTGACGACGAGTGGGCGGAGCTTGTGGGCGCCTGCGACGAGACGGGTCTCAACGGACGGGTCGCACTAACCAGGGGGAGTCGAACCCTCGCTAATGCGCGGGACATACTGCCATTTGTCCGGGATGAGTTCGATGGCGTCTACTCCATCATCGCGGGGCAGGCAGACGGGCGCCCCAAGACCCGGGAGCTGCTGAGAAAGTTCCGTGACGCGTCGAGCGACGTGGTGCCCGTCTGTGTGGTGGGCAATTACAGCTCAGGCAAGTCGACCTTTATTAATGCACTCATTGGTGCCGAGCTGCTTCCAAGTAGCGACAGGCCGCTAACCGCTCGTGTGTTTCGCATAGAACGCTCCGATCAATCCGATCGGGCAAGCATCACGCTGGACTACTCCGGTGGGTCGCTTCGTTTTTGGTTTGGCGAGAAGGGGATTGACATCGACTCTCCTGCTTCGTCAAGTCAGCTTGCTGAGGAAGTGGCCGCTTGCGTTCAGCCCGACGACGCCTTGCCTGTCATTGATCGTGTTCGCAAGGCTTTGACCGTCATCAACAAATACAATCCTACTCCGGAGGAGGGCCTAGGCGATCTTGTTGAGGTTAGGGCCCCTTTTCGGGAGGACTGGTGGATGCGGGGCAAGAAGCTCGTCATCTTTGACACTCCGGGCTCCAACTCGAATTCAAACGCCCGGCACCTTGAGGTGCTCAAGGAGGCAATGCGCGGCATGTCGGACGGCCTCCCCATCTACGTGACTGAGTACAGCTCCCTCGATAGCAACGACAACGCGGAGCTCTACGATGAGATTCGAGAAATCGAGGCACTTGACGAGCGCTTTGCCATGGTCGTGGTCAACAAGGCGGATACGGCGGACCTTCCCGAGGACGATCAATCTCAGGAGATGGCCGAATACGTCCTTAACACTCCGGTGGTTCACAACCTCTATGCGCACGGTGTCTACTACGTCTCTTCTATCATGGGTCTTGGCGCCAAGACGGGTGGAGGCTTTGCCGATCGCCACTACGACCGCTGCTTCCGGCAGCTGCTTTCAAGCTATGATGACCCGGAGGACAGGTACTACACCCGCCTTTATCGCTACGACCTTATGCCGAGGCAGTTGAGAAAGAGGGCGCTCGCGGAGGCGGAGGGAAGCTCAAATCGCGTTCTCGCCAACAGCGGATTGTTCTGCGTTCAGCGCGGGATTGAGGACTTTGCTACCAAATACTCGGTCTATAACAAGTGCTCGCAGTCTGACGTCCTGCTCCACGAGCTTATTCAGAATACGGATGAGGCCCTTGAGGATGTGGCGGAGCGCGTTGAGGAGAGCCGTCGCCTTGGGCAGGACGATCTTGACGCAAGTAAGGGGGCTTGCCTAAGCAACCTCAGGGGAGAGTCAGTATCTCTTAGAACGACTGCAGTTGAGGGCTATCTTCCCCATATGAACGAGCAAGACTATCTTGAAGGAGCTGCCCTAAACTCAGACTTGCTACGTGCTTGGGAGAAAGACTTCTCCGAGACGCGTCAGAATGAGACGGGTGTTGACGAGAAGGGCAGGGCTGCTGCGGCTTCGCGTGCGGCCATTGGCTCAAAGCTGCGCGAACGTGCCACGAGTATGTTTGACTCCCGCGATTTTCTTGGCTTGGGTAGCCTGGTGGCAAGCTTTGCCAACGATGTTACCAAGGCGCTCGAGAGCCACTCGGATGAGGTGGACGCTAGAAGGGAGGCGGACAGGGCTGTTTCGGAGGACCTTCTCGAAAGGATACGCGAGCACTTTGACTCCGAGCTTGATCGAGCGTTTGTTGAGGTGGAACAACGTTCGCGGGAATACTGGGGTCGGTGCTCCGAGGAGGCGAGAGCCGCCCTTCTCGGCCTGATTTCCAACGGGGAGGGCATCGATGAGGAAAGACGTGGCATGCTACGCGACATCATCATCGATTTCCATCCGCTGAGTCTGTCGGATTCTGTGCCGGAGATCAAGGAGATTAGAAATCCCTTTGATCCCAACAAGCTATGGAAGGCCCCCATCACCATCCAGCACAACCTCGAGCTCTCGAGGAGGGTTTCTCGCTGGCGCTCTGCAGTTGAGCCTGCTCATGAGGATAGCTATACAACGTGGCTCAACGAGCTGACAGACAAACTCGCTGAGAACATCGTGGACCTCAACCCTGAGCTCAAGAGAAAACTGGACTTCATCAAGCAGAACGAGAGAGAGCTGGCTGACCTGCAGGTCAAGCGCGATCGCCTGCGCCGTGCCGAAGAGCGTGTCTCCTTGTTCATGTCTTGGCGTGGGGAGGACTGACATGGGGATTAAGGGCCTCGTCAAGAAGGCTGCCGGTAAGGCGGGAAATGCGGTATCCAAGCTTTCGTCGCTTAGTCCCGATCAGCTGGAAAAGATCGAGGACGCACGCGAGAAGTACCTAGGGACGATGCCCTCTGCGGATGACCCGGTTGCCAACGAGCTGACGAGCCGTCTTATCGCGGCGGCGGGGGTCGAAATCTACGACGCGTACCTACCCCAGATCAGCAAGGTCTACGTCCCCGCTGAGAGCACCGCAGAGTATGGAGGTCCGTTTGACTCCGCTCACAACGAGCGCTTCATCAACATCACCAAGTGGGTGAGTGACCCGGAGGAAAACAGCCTCGAGAAGCTTGTTAACGTCTATGACGTGCTCTCCAACGAGCGCTGCAACATTGCCTTGGTATTTCGCAGGACAAGGGACGCCGCCCGGGTCTACCTTGGTGTGATTGACACGGAGAACTCCGACAACAACGTCAACGTTGAATCGTACATACGCCGACTTGAGGGCGCGCTGCGGGGAAACTTTCCTGGCTCCGAGTGGTCGGGCGGGGTTGTCTCGGGTAAGATTCCCTGCCTAGGTAGCTTGCGTGACGTGTCTGTTGCCTCGGTTTCCAACATTCCCACTGAGAAGTCGGAGAGGTTCGTAAGCCAGACTATCGAAAAACTTCTAGATGGGATTGTTCCACGAAGCCGTCGCGAGGAGTACACGGTTATTCTGCTTGCCACGCCGACGCTTGACGTGGAGGAGCAAAAGCTGCGCCTGCAGCAGCTCTACACCGGGCTGGCCCCGTACGCTTCCTGGCAGACCAATTACACCTATCAAGAGTCTAGGTCGGAGGGGTCATCTGCAACGGTTGGGGTGAATGCCGGTTTGAGTGTGGGGCGGCAGGCTGGAACCAACCAGTCGCTGAGCGCTGGCGGGTCGGTTGCGGACTCAGAGAATCGGGGCGTAACGGATTCCGAGAGCGATTCTCAGCAGGTCTCAGTTTCGGAGTCGCAGAGTGATTCGACGTCGCATTCTGATGCGCAGAATGAGTCAGAAACTAGCGCCTGGAATGTTGGCGTGGGGGCGGGGGTCCCTACCACTCCGATTCAGGTTGGAGGAGGTGTCTCTCAGGGTAAGACCCGAGGAGCCAGTGTTACGGACACAACCACGCAAACGGCGACAAAAGGGCTAAGCGAAACCGTTGGAACGACTACCGGCCGTGCCGTCTCCAATACGCTCGGCCGGGCGGTCACCAGGTCGCTCACTAACACGGTTGGCAACTTCGCCAGCACAAACCTTGGTGGAAACTTTGGCGTCAACTTTGCGCGTTCGTCAACGGTGACGGCCACCATTGGCAAGAATGAAGGAATCACTCAGAACCACACTAACTACGCTATTAAGCATGCGCTCGAGCTTCTAGAGAAGCAGATGGCGCGCCTTGAGCAGGGCTCAGCCCTGGGTCTGTGGGACTTTGCGGCCTACGTATTGAGCGAGGACGTGACTACCGCTAGCAACGTTGCGCACTCCTATCTCGCTCTCACGCAGGGCGAGGAGTCGTTCATGTCGCTGGCGTCGGTGAATCTGTGGCGCGGCGATGTCTCGGGTGAGAGTGCGGCGCAAACCATCTGTGAGTATCTGTGCGATTTGCGCCATCCGCTCTTTGGGCTCAATCCAGATATTACGAAGAACCAGCCCAACGTGCTGCCGTATCCGGCTGTCGTTACGGCTACGACCACGTTGACAGGCAAGGAGCTTGCGCGCTCTCTCAACTTCCCTCGTAAGTCGATTGCTGGGCTTCCGGTCTTTGAGTGCGCGAGCTTTGGAAGGAACGTCGCAACGTTTGACGAGCGCCCACTGGGTCAGGGCGTGCGACTGGGAAACATCTATCACATGCACCGGGCGGAGCCGACGCCCGTTCTTCTCGACAAGGATTCTTTGACGTCGCACGTGTTCGTGACGGGTAGTACGGGCTCGGGAAAGAGCAATGCGGTCTACCGCCTGCTCGAGGGCGCCGTTGCACAGGGCGTGGGCTTCCTTGTTGTTGAGCCCGCCAAGGGCGAGTACAAGGACGTCTTTGGGTGCGATGAGGGTGTTAGCATATTCGGAACCAACCCGGAGTATGCCCCGCTTCTCAAGCTCGACCCGTTCAGTTTTCCGAAGGGGGTGCACGTCCTCGAGCACCTCGATCGCCTGATTGAGATATTCAACGTTTGCTGGCCTATGTATGCGGCGATGCCTGCGGTTCTCAAGAACGCGGTTGAGAAGGCATACGAGGACTGTGGGTGGGAACTCGCTGCATCGAGGAACCCCTACGGCGATGGCCTGTACCCATGTTTTGCAGACGTTGCCCGTAATGTGCGCGAGATCATCGACTCAAGCGAGTACGACGCGGAGAACAAAGGGGCGTACAAGGGCTCGCTGCTTACGCGTCTCAACTCGCTGACGACGGGAATCAATGGTACGGTGTTCTCGTCGGATGAGATTGATGCGGGTGAGCTTTTTGATGGGCGGACGATTGTCGACCTGAGTCGGGTTGGTTCAAGCGAGACGAAGTCCCTGCTCATGGGCATTCTCGTGCTCAAGCTTCAAGAGCATCGCATGGTGCAGGGGATGGTACACAATTCCGGTCTGCGACATCTGACCGTGCTTGAAGAAGCGCACAATCTGCTTAAGCGTACCTCGACCGAGCAGCCCGCTGAGGGCGGCAACCTGCTTGGCAAGAGCGTCGAGATGCTTTCAAATGCGATTGCTGAGATGCGCACGTACGGAGAAGGGTTTGTCATTGCCGACCAGGCTCCCGGGCTGCTTGACGCATCGGTGATTCGCAACACCAACACGAAGATTGTGCTTCGCCTTCCCGAGGGCGGGGACCGAGAGCTCGCGGGAGGTTCGGAAGCGCTTACCGATGCCCAGGTTACAGAGCTGGCAAGGCTTCCTCGCGGCGTTGCTGCGGTCTATCAGAACGATTGGATTGAGGCAGTTCTGTGCAAGATCGACAAGGCGGAGCACGGGGAGAGGCGGTATGAATATCGCCCGCCGACAGATAGCGTCCTGGAACGAGACGCCATGACAGCTCTGGAAATTGCCTCGCTGCTCAGCAAGTGCGAGAGCGTTACGGATGAGGCGAAGTTGCGAGATTATCGAGAGAAGATGTCCGGTCTTGGGCTGAGCGCTGCTCGGCAGGTTGCAGTGCTAGAGACGCTTCGGAATCCGCCTGCAGAGCCGCGTATGACAAAGCTTGCCCCGATTATGGGCGAACTATTTCCTGATACGAAGGCTGCCGTGGTCCAGGCTGTTAATGCGTCTAGTGAAATGCGCGAATGGACCGAGCGCGCGCGTGACGCCTTGCAGAGAGAGTGCGTGCAGGTTGAGCGTGGGCAGGTTGAGCGCGACATTATTCAAGCGCTTTTTGTCGGCTACCTGTACGTAGAGCAAAACGATGCCCACAAGTTGGAGAGGTGGGCTCGCGAAGGAGGGTTGTGGTGAGTTTCAGGCATGGTTCAGAAGTCCGTGGAAGAAATGAGGTTGCTGGAGCGCGCGAGGAATCGGGGTCGTTTAACCCGGACGCGCGTATTGGGCGGTCTAGTGTAGAGGTGAGTGAGGGTGCGAGTGCGTTCTCGCCCGATAAGCGGGTTGAGGTGTATCACGGAGGTGCTTATCGAGATGTGTTCATTTCCGGTGGAGGGCGAG